>OGDP01000042.1_pt1 | contig 125938 bp, 107 predicted proteins | sample 1570441 | NCBI WGS metagenome assembly OGDP01 (sample SAMEA2581961, study PRJEB24529) | metagenome | biome: Human gut stool | place: China | collected 2011
ATATGAAGATTGCTGTATTCGACCTTGGTGGTGGTACATTCGATATCTCTATCCTCGAATTCGGTGGTGGTGTATTTGAAGTGCTTTCAACAAATGGTGACACTCACTTGGGTGGCGATGACTTCGACCAGGTAATCATCAATTGGTTGGTACAGGAATTCAAGAATGATGAAGGTGCTGACTTGACTCAGGATCCGATGGCTCTGCAACGTTTGAAAGAGGCTGCTGAAAAAGCTAAGATTGAACTTTCTTCTTCTACAAGCACAGAAATCAACTTGCCGTACATTATGCCGGTAGCCGGTGTACCTAAGCACTTGGTTAAGACGTTGACTCGTGCTAAATTTGAATCTTTGGCTCACGGATTGATTCAGGCTTGTCTTGAACCATGTAAGAAAGCGATGAGCGATGCAGGTTTGAACAATGCCGATATCGATGAGGTAATCCTTGTAGGTGGTTCTTCCCGTATCCCGGCTGTTCAGAAACTGGTAGAAGATTTCTTCGGCAAGACTCCTTCTAAGGGCGTGAATCCGGATGAAGTTGTAGCTGTAGGTGCTGCTGTGCAGGGTGCTGTTTTGACAGATGAAATCAAAGGTGTGGTATTGTTGGATGTTACTCCGTTGTCAATGGGTATCGAAACGCTGGGTGGCGTAATGACTAAGCTGATTGACGCTAACACTACGATTCCGGCACGTAAGAGTGAGACTTTCTCTACTGCTGCCGATAACCAGACGGAAGTTACTATCCACGTATTACAGGGAGAACGTCCGATGGCTGCACAGAATAAATCAATCGGTCAGTTCAATTTGACAGGTATTGCTCCGGCTCGTCGTGGTGTTCCTCAAATTGAGGTTACATTCGACATCGATGCCAACGGTATCTTGAAAGTATCTGCAAAAGACAAGGCTACCGGTAAAGAACAGGCTATCCGTATCGAAGCTTCCAGCGGTTTGAGCAAAGAGGAAATCGAAAAGATGAAGGCTGAAGCTGAAGCTAATGCTGAAGCAGATAAGAAGGAGCGTGAGAAGATTGATAAGCTGAACCAAGCTGATAGTGTAATTTTCTCTACTGAGAATCAGTTGAACGAATTGGGTGATAAGTTATCTGCTGACAAGAAAGCTCCGATTGAAGCTGCTTTGCAGAAACTGAAAGATGCTCATAAAGCTCAGGATTTGGCTGCTATCGATACTGCTATGGCGGAAATCAATACTGCTTTCCAAGCTGCGAGTGCTGAAATGTACGCTCAGAGCGGTGCACAAGGTGGAGCGCAGGCTGGTCCTGATATGAATGGCGGTGCTGGCCAGCAAGATAACAGCAAGCATGGAGATAATGTACAGGATGCTGATTTTGAGGAAGTCAAATGATTCCGATAAGGAAACAGATAATAAACAATAAGCAAAAGCGTGCAGCTCAATGAGTTGCACGCTTTTTGCGTTCAGAAGTTTCTTGCGATACTTTTCTTTATATTTGGTATTATCGGGAAAGAAGTAAATCGGCTAATAGAACCGCTGTTTCTGGTTCATCTTTCGGTGCTTCTTTAGGTTTCCATGCTACAACGAATCGAACAGAGGCAGATTTTACTTCATATCCTTTTTCTTTCCATTCTGCCAATGTATTCTGCATATTTTGTGATAATTTGGCTACTGGTTTATTGGTTAAGGAATCATACAAGACGAAATAGTTGTAGTTTAAAATATCTCCACCTCTTAATGCCAATACCTCTCGTTTAAGTTTTCTGAAGAATCCCAGATAGACATCTTTATGAGAGAGTTGTAGAACAATCTCTTCAGGCATTGCATACTCTTTGGAGTCAATAAAATGCTGGTCTACATTTAAATGATTAAAACAATTGCTATTCGTATGTATAGACAGTCTGTTTTTTGCACGTGTTATTCCCACGTAGTATCGACGCATCAGGTGAGCATCTTTCAAATAATTGTCAGATATAAGCATATATACGTTGTCGAACTCTTTGCCTTTGGCTTTATGAATGGTCGATATCACGACATCTGTACCTGAAACGTCACAGAAATCTTCTACCGATGATTCAAATATAAACTCTTTGAAGTCACTAAGGTATTTTACTTTGTTGATTTGTTCAAATAGTTCCACACAACGCTTTACATACACCAAACTTTGACTTCCGTTGTAAGTGGAAAAAGTGGTATGTTTGGCATCTTCCCATAATTCTTCCGGAATCAGGGGTGTTTTTGTCCGTTTGTCTATATATCTTAGGAAATATCTTATTTCGGCCATATTCCAAAAACGGAAACCATCCATAGATTGTACTAACTTGCTGTTTATTCCATATTTTCGTAAGAGAGCTACTAATATTACAGCTTCTTCGTTTGTCTGGGTGAGTACACACGAAGTGCCATTCGTCTGATGTTGGACTAATTCTTCAACGAGTGGCTGATACATATACTTTGATTGATAGTATGTCACTCCAACCCAACCATTCTCTTTTCTTATAGAGGTGATTGGGATGCTTTTCATTCTTTTACTGATACTTTTCACAAATCCGTTGGCGAAATTCACCAGATGTTGCGCACTGCGATAATTCTCAGTCATCTCGAAAAACTTACTTCCGGGTTCCTTTGTCAGCCGGTACATATATTCGGAATTAGATCCGCGAAATTCATAGATATTTTGGTCATCGTCGCCTACTGCTATCATGCGCATCTCCTCGTTATTGGTCATTAGGGCCTTTACAAGCTTATATTCGTCAGTGCTCATGTCTTGAGCTTCGTCTATGACCAACACCGTCTTACCAATTTTGTTAGGTTCCACTTCTCCCTGATTAATCATTTCGGTAGCTTCTGCAACGACGTTTTTGGTATCTTCAAGATTTCCTATTCTTCCTAAAAGGTCAAAGCAATAAGAGTGAAATGTCTTTATCTCAACAAAGTGGGCGGCGTTGCCTATCAGCTCCATGAGTCTTTGTTTGAATTCGGTTGCGGCTGCCCTTGAAAACGTTAACATCAGAAGTTGTTCATGTTTTACATCTTCGAGCAGTAAGAGTGATGCGAGTTTGTGAACTAGCACACGTGTTTTTCCACTGCCGGGACCTGCTGCGACAACGATGCAACGTGAATCTTTGTCGGAAATGATCTCCATTTGGCGCTTGGATAATTGGCCGAATAATTGTTTGTATTTCTGTGGTGTCAAGTTACGCTGTATTTCACTGACTCTTTCCCCCTTGAAGTATTTTGTGATAAACTTCTTGTAGTCCATTTGGAAATAGTCTTGAACATATTGTAAAGCCGAATTGTAATCTCTTACCATCAGATTGGCATATTCACCCACAATATGAACTTGTTGAATCTTCTGCTTGTAGAATTCATTAAGCATTTGGTAGTCATCCTGCTTGTATCTCGATTTATTGTCCTTAATTCTTTGAATATTCATAGCATTATAAAGGACCAGGAAACCTCCTTCGAGTTTCAGTGCACCAATTTTTGACAGATAAAGAAGTGCTTCCTCCACGTCTTCCAATTGTATGTTGTCAAGCTCGCTGAAAAGGGACTGGGGATTTGACTTTATTTGATTTAGAAGTTCTACTACAGAAAACTGAACAGCTTTGTTTTGTGAGATTTGCTTTTCTGTATCAGCAGTCAACTTATATAGCCATTCCACTGTGAAACGGCTTATTTCCAATCGCTTTTCAAAACGTTTGATAGTTGATTCCATATCTGTTTGACGGCTGATTTCCATATTATGGACCGCATCCTCTTTCTTACGGATATATCCCTTGACTGTGAGGAAATAGAGTAACGTTCGGATGTCTTTTTCTTTAGATGTATTGATACCGTCGTTTGTTGCATCGTCATTCAGTTGCTTGCATGATATACGTAAAGATTTGTCAGGAATATGATTGAGGATGTATTGTTCAAGTTTCGCAAAACGTTCGAGGAGCGTGCGCGATTTTCGTTCCGATTCACCGGTATCTAACAAATAGGCGGATATGTCTTTACTGTCTGCCAATATACCTTCTTGTCGCATTCTCTCCACAACAGATATGATTTCACTCTTGCTTATCCCCAGTATATCTGCCAGATAATCAATTCGTGATTCAGCTTCTGAATCTTGGGCTTTGGCAATATGTTTCTGTGAAATCAGTGATTTGATGATTCTGACGGCTTTCTCTATCTCATCACTGCCAAATAGTAGTGACGCTGATATGCGTTTTCTTGCTTCGTCTATATTTTTAACTGTGATACCTGTAGCATATACATGAGGTACATTATTGCCTCTTACCAAGTATCCACTTTGTTCCAGAGTTGCTAATGCTGTCCGTACGCGGGTCTCAATATCGGATACAGAATCATCCCAACCTGCCTGTCGGGCAATCTCCAGTGCAGAACAGCTAACTTTCATGCGTTGTCTGGTGAGATCTTTTACAGCTTTCCATACCTGTTGAATTTCACTAATACTTAATTTTGTCTGGTTCAACAGTATAAAATGCTTGTCTAAGTCATTATCACTATAAAGCACATAGCAACGTGCGTTGAGATTGGGATCACGGCCAGCCCTACCTGCTTCCTGCACATAATTCTCCAATGAATCGGAAATATCGTAATGTACCACAAGTCCGACATCCTTCTTGTCGACCCCCATACCGAAAGCTGATGTTGCCACGATGATGCGTACTTGGTCATTCATAAATGCATCTTGATTGGCAATCTTATCATCAGAATCCATTTTGCCATTGAATGGCAATGCTTTATAACCGTCACGAGTCAATTTGGCAGCCAATTCTTGTGTACGTTTGGTACGTGATACATAAACGATTGTAGGACAATCGGATTCTGCTACAAGTCCTCTCAGTTTTAAATATTTGTCATCGTTATTTTCAGCATGTATGACAGAATAACGCAGATTGGTCCTTGAAGCCGTTGATGCAAATAATTCTAAATCTAAATTCAAGGTTTGTTTGAAATAGTCACAAATGTCTTGTACCACTTTCTGTTTTGCCGTAGCGGTGAAGCAGGAAACGGGTATTGGCTTTTTACATCTTTTGTTTTGTTGGTATTCTCGGATAAATTTGCCTATGTAGAGATAATCAACCCTGAAATCTTGTCCCCATGAAGAAAAACAATGTGCTTCGTCTATTACAAATCTCACAACATGGCGTGCCATTAAAATCTTTTCAATGGTTTTTGAACGAAGCATTTCGGGAGAGATATACAAAAGTGAGGCTTCTCCGTCTTGCACTCTTTGTATTGATAGTGCTCTTGTGATAGGATCTAACAATCCGTTGATAGTTACCGCATCAGTAATACCTCTATCAGCAAGATTATCCACCTGATCTTTCATTAATGATTGTAGTGGCGAAATGACGATTGTGAGTCCGTGCACAGAACGTCCTTCCATAAGTGCGGGCAATTGAAAAGTAAGCGATTTTCCTCCACCGGTAGGAAATATTGCCAATAGTGATTTGCCTTTTACTGCTGCTTGGGCAGCTTGCTCTTGAAGCGGTTCGCCTTCGTATGTACGGAATTGTTCATATCCAAAGAATGTTTTCAAGTTATGAAGCACATTCAGTTGCGTATTACAGTAAACGCAATTTTCGCTGCAACTGTTATGACGCAGGAGTTTTACGACAGATTCTACTTCGGGATAATTGTGCAGTACCCATCCGGGAGTGATGGAGCGGTAGTCGGTGGTGTCAATTAAAGCCAGAGCGTATGCCAATTCACATGGACGTCGTTCAGTTAACATCTCAATATCAGTATGCTGGCAGATCTTATTCACGTAAAGTTTTCTTATGAGATCGGGTACTCCTTCATTGATATATTTCGCACCTACCATACTAAGAAATCCTTCAAACTCTGTCTTGCCTTTTAGTAACGATGCAAATAACGTACGTTTTTCGTCCGGCAACGAATTCCAACGTGCTATTTCGTCCAGTAGCAGAGCTTTTGCTTTTTCGCAATCATTCACAGGGTTGTTCATCTGCTCGCTGATCAGTTTGTCATCTTTTACAAGCTTATGATAAGGGCGTTCCGGAAATAATAAAGGTGATACATAAAGCGTATCGACAAAGAAGCAGTGGAATGTTTTATCGGTAAACAGATACTTTGCATCATGATGGATGATATTATGTCCGCAGATATAGTCTGTATCACTAAGAAATTTGAACAGCTCTTCTTTCGAAGATTTATGAAATGTTGCACCATCATGACGGAGTGCCCCAATATCATGGATTTTATGATCTTTCAAACCAATTTCAACATCTACTATGGCATAACGTATGGCATCAAATGGCACAGATGTGTTTTTATTGTTGATTACATGGTTGGTGTCCTCATCTTTTCCGATTCCTATAAGTCTGCTCCATATTGACATATATCCAATAAATAAGTTGTTTTATAATTGAATTTATTATGTATCTGCATCTTTTTATTGTTTGGGTATAGCCCCAATATTGTTTACAAAGATAAAAATAAAACTGAATAATCGGTTAAAATCACTGCTTTCTTTTTATATATCTATACCATTTGTTTTGCCGTTCAATGAGATTACTGTAACTTTGCGTCCGGTTTAAAAAGATTGTATATTATGGAGTTACCTAAAGATCCGATGATGCTGTTTAGCGTTATCAATATGAAATTGCGGGATTGTTATTCTTCGCTTGATGAACTTTGTGAAGATATGGATGTAGATAAGGAAGAGCTGGTGAGTCAATTAAAAGCCGCAGGTTTTGAATATAGTGCAGAGCACAATAAATTCTGGTAACGGCCTTTTCTTTAATTTACAGACTAACAATCTATCCGGATATCCGAAACGTCTTCATGCTCTTGGCAGAGCTTATGGAGACGTTTTTTTCATCTTATTATTATTCCCTTCCATATCCTTCACTCGTTAATAAAAGCAAAAAGCAAGATTCTGTATTTAACTTCCACACTTTTATGCGTTCTAATAGACAAAGTTCAGAAAAAGAATCGATGATAAATGAGAATAAAATCAGAGAAACTTGTGCCTCGAATCGCGAACGGGGATTCAAGATGTTGATGGACGTTTTTCAGGAACCGATATACCATTATATTCGTAGACTGGTTGTATCTCATGAAGATGCAGAGGACGTACTTCAAGAAGTGTTTATCCGCGTGTTCCGGCACTTAGACCAGTTCCGTAGTGAAAGTTCTTTGAGTACGTGGATTTATCGGATCGCGACAAATGAAAGTCTGCGTTTGCTGAATGACCGTAAAGAAGAAGGAAACGTTGCCTCCGAAGAGATTCAAGAGGAATTAATAAACAAGTTGCAAGCTTCTGATTACATTGATTACGAGAATGAGTTGGCAGTGAAATTTCAGGAAGCTATTTTGAGTTTACCGGAGAAACAACGTCTTGTGTTCAACTTGCGTTATTACGATGAACTCGAATACGAAGAAATAGCACGAATCTTGGATAGTAAGGTGGAAACACTTAAAGTAAACTACCATTATGCAAAAGAGAAAATAAAGGAATACATATTAAATAGATAGAAGAATGAAAAAGGATTTTGATTTTGACGATATTGGAAAACGTACCCCTTACCGTACTCCTGATGGCTTTTTCGAAGATATGCAACGGAGAGTGATGGAGCGTGCGGGAGTAAAGCAACGGCGGAAGTCACATTTGAAACTGATTGTTTCTGCGGTTGTTACGATGGCGGCAATATTAGCCGGATTCTTATTCGTTCCGTCCTTGCGTCAGATAAATGACGTTAAGTCGCCTTCTTCGATATTGGCTGTCGATAGAAGTAATGGCACGGATGCGGTAGATAAGTGGATTAAAGAATTGTCGGATGAGGAGTTGGAAGAGCTCGTCAGCTTCTCTGAAAATGATATATTTTTAAATTAAGTAACTCAATCAATTATTTAAAACGTAAAGATTATGAAGATGAAATTTATTTATGTACTTTTGGGTGCTCTCCTGTTGGGGAGTCAGATGAGCCTTTCTGCTCAAAACAATGATAACAGAGAAAAGAAACAGCGTCCTACGCAGGAACAAATGGTGCAGATGCAGACCAATCAGATGGTTAAAACGTTGATGTTGGATGATGCAACAGCAGCTAAGTTTACTCCTGTCTACGAGAAATATCTGAACGAATTGCGTGAATGTCGCATGATGAACCGTAAGCCCAGAGCGGAAAAAGCACAAGGTGCGGAAGCAAATGCTAAAAGAGAAGGTCAACGGCCGTCTATGACTGATGCGGAGATAGCAGCGATGTTGAAGAACCAATTTGCTCAGAGTCGCAAAATGTTGGATATTCGTGAAAAGTATTATAACGAGTTTAGCAAGATACTTTCTCAGAAGCAGATTATGAAGATCTATCAACAGGAGAAAAGCAATGCGAATAAATTCAAAAAAGAATTTGACCGTAGAAAGAAGGGACGTAAACCGGGACAAGGACACCATGAGGGACAGAAGCCTCGTGCTCCGCGTCAAGGTGAAAAATAAAGATTAGGTTTATTTATTAGAGTTTTATTTTACTAAATCGACACAAAATTGAACATAGGCAGCCATATTTGTTTTTTTCAGCGGCGTTTGATTAGTTGTTATGTCTTCTTGCTGATTATCAGTTTGGCTGCTTATGCGCAGTCCGGTGGAAAGCGTTTCTCCGGACGTGTCGTTGATTCGGAAACCTATCAGCCGGTACCGTTTGCTACGGTCCGGCTTTTGGCTTTATCGGATAGCTCACTGTTGGTAGGAGGGGCAACCGATGCGGAAGGTAAATTCCGATTGACCGTTGCCGCTCCCAAAAATAAGTCTTTGTTGCTTCATGTCTCTTTTATCGGATACACTGCGGTTTATCGGGAAGTATCGCCTGTAGCGGACAGCCATAAAAATAATTTGGGTGATATACCTTTAGCTCCGGAAGTAATTGCTTTGGATGAAACCGTTGTGGTAGGACAAGCGCCTATGGCGGTAACCGAAGAAGATACAACCGTCTTTAATGCGTCTGCTTTTCGTACTCCCGAAGGTTCGATGTTGGAAGATTTAGTGAAGCAACTTCCCGGTGGAGAGATAGATGCGGACGGAAAATTGTTGATTCATGGAAAAGAAGTGAAGAAGATACTGGTAGATGGAAAAGAGTTCTTTTCCGACGATCCGAAAGCGGCATTAAAGAACCTCCCGGTGGAAATGGTGGAAAAGCTGAAAGCGTATGAACGTAAGTCTGATTTGGCACGTCTTACGGGGATTGATGACGGGGAGGAAGAAATGATTCTCGATCTGTCTGTGAAAAAGAATATGAAACTCGGCTGGATGGAGAATTTTATGGGTGGATATGGAAGCAAAGACCGTTATGAATTGGCCAATACATTGAACCGTTTTCGAGACAACTCCCAATTGACTATTATCGGAAACCTGAATAATACGAATAATCAGGGATTCTCTGAAATGCAAAAAGAATCAGCGGTCTCCAGCGGTAACCTGCGTACACAAAAAGGACTGACTACTTCCCGTTCTTTAGGTATTAACGCTACATACGATTGGCAACGCGTTAAATTTCGTTCGAATATTCAGTATGTAGGTACGGACAGGCTGGAAGATAGTCGTACGACAGTCGATAACTTTCTCCGTCAAGATAAGTCGATAACGCAAAGTACGGGGCGTAACCGCCTGAAAAATGACAATCTGATCGCAAATGTGTTTTTGGAATGGAAGATGGATTCTGTTACAACCTTAATCTTTCGTCCCCAATACCGTACTGCCGCGAATGACAGACGTAACGGTAGTTTCCAGCAAGGGTGGGGGAATGATGTTTTGCTTAATGAGAAAGAGTCATCCGGAACCAATCATAATTCTTCGTACAATGTAACGATGATGATGCAACTCAGCCGTAAACTGAGTCGGATGGGGAGAAATATAGCCTTGAAAGTGGATTATGGAAGCAATGCCTCTTCAACGGACAGAAAGAATCTTTCTACCACGCATTATTTTAAGAACAATACGGAAAAAGTTCAGAATCAAAAGATAGAAGACGAAATAGACGGCTATAATTATCGGGTACAACTGGTCTATGTAGAGCCGTTACCTTGGTTGCATTTTCTTCAGTTCCGTTACAGTTATCAGTATCGGGCGAATAATTCCGATCATTTCGTTTACAATTGGGATAAGGATCTGGATGAATTTACTCCCGATTATGATGAAGAGGCAAGCAACTGTTTTGAAAATCAGTATAGCAATCACTTGTTTAATGTTGCGGTTCGCACTTCCCGAAAGCAATATAACTATAATATAGGTGCCGACTTTGAACCTCAGAAGTCTGTGAGCCATTCCGTATTGAAAGATGATCCGGAAAATCAATTGGAAAGATCTGTTTTTAATTTCTCTCCTACCGTCAATTTCCGTTACAAGTTCTCCAAGCGCACCCGTTTGCAAATAGTATATCGGGGAAAGAGTCGCCAACCCAATATACGTGATCTGCAGCCTGTGACAGATCGTACCAATCCTTTGAACATCCGGGTGGGTGATCCTTCTTTGAAACCTTCTTATATAAATACATTTACGTTGAATTTCAATTCCTACAATATGAAACGTCAACGGAATATGGTTGCCACCGCTTTGGTTGAAAACACGATTAATAGTGTAACCAATCAAGTGACGTATGATAGCGAAACGGGGGTACGGACCACGACTCCACTCAATCTGAACGGGAATTGGCGGGCTTTGGGTTCTTTCTCCCTCAACACTCCTTTCAGAAACCGAAGCTGGATATTCCGCACCTACTCGTATGTGCAATACCGGAATCAGAACGGGTATACCACTATCAATAAAGAAGCTCCCGTGAAAAGTACTGTGAAACATCTTACCGCCCGCCAACGTCTGCAATTAACGTATCGGACAAAGCAGATGGAGATCAGCGCACGTGCCGAGTTGCTTTATAATAATTCGCACAACAATGTGAAAGAAACGCGTACGGAAACGTATGATTATCGTTTCGGGACGGAAGTACAATATTATCTCCCTTGGGGAATGGAATTGTATACCGATCTTACCTATTTCCAACGTTCCGGCTATGGTTACGAAGGTTATGCTCGGGAGAATCTGATGTGGAATTGTCAGTTGTCGAAAGCCTTCCTGAAGCGGAAACAATTGTTGCTCCGCTTCAAGATATATGATATGCTCCGTCAGGATGTTTCAATGATACGTACCATTACCGCTACCGCTATCCGTGATACGGATTACAACGCTTTGGGTTCTTATTTTATGGTACACGCTATTCTACGCTTGAATCTGATGGGACGCTAATTGGAAATTAAATCTTCATTTGTCTGAAACCACTACCCTGTTTTGGTTGTTGTATGTCATGCGTATAAAACGGTGAAGAGTGGTAGTATGTTTAGATTGATGAAAAAAATAAAAGATGACGGCCGTTGGCGAATCTTCAAACTGAAATTGATTGATGCGCGGCTTTACTTCGTCAGTATCTTTGTTGGATTGCTGACGGGGCTTATTGCTGTCCCTTATCATTATTTGCTTCAATATTTCTTCAATCTGCGTTACGACTTTTTCAACTCTCATCCCAAATGGTATTGGTATATCCCCCTTTTTCTATTGATGTGGGGCATTCTGGTATTTGTTTCCTGGCTGGTCAAGAAAATGCCTTTGATAACAGGGGGAGGTATTCCGCAGACACGAGGTGTCATTAATGGGAGGGTGGAATATAAACATCCTCTGATTGAATTGATCTCTAAATTTGTGGGTGGAATACTTGCGTTGAGTACGGGACTTTCTTTAGGGCGTGAAGGACCTTCCGTCCAGATCGGCTCCTATGTAGGCTGTTTGGTTTCCAAATGGGGCAGAGTGCTTGCCGGTGAGCGGAAACAATTGCTGTCTGCGGGAGCGGGTGCCGGGTTGGCGGCTGCTTTCGCTGCGCCGTTGGCCTCATCGCTGTTGGTTATTGAGTCCATAGAGCGGTTTGACGCTCCGAAAACCGCCATTACAACTCTTTTGGCGGGGGTAGTAGCCGGTGGGGTTGCCAGTTGGATTTTTCCGATTAATCCTTATTTCCAGATAGATGCGATAGTGCCGGGCATGACGTTTTGGTCGCAAGTGAAACTGTTTCTTTTGCTGGCTGCTGTTATTTCTGTTTTCGGAAAACTGTTCTCTATAACTACTCTTCAGGTGAAACGTATTTATCCTGCCATCAAGCACCCGGAATACGTGAAAATGCTGTATCTGCTTTTCATTGCTTTCATGATTTCTATGACTGAAGTCAATCTGACTGGGGGAGGGGAACAGTTCTTGCTTTCGCAGGCTATGCATCCGGATATGCATATTCTCTGGATTGTAGGTATGATGTTATTACACTTGGTCTTTAGTATTTTTTCCTTTTCTTCGGGATTGCCGGGAGGAAGTTTCATTCCTACATTAGTGACAGGCGGACTGCTTGGGCAAATTATAGCCTTGATTATGGTTCAACAGGGAGTCATTGCCTATGAGAATATTAGTTATATCATGTTGATTTGTATGTCTGCTTTTCTGGTGGCAGTCGTCCGTACTCCTTTGACTGCTATCGTCTTGATAACGGAGATAACAGGACATCTGGAAGTATTCTATCCGTCGATTGTTGTAGGAGGATTGACTTATTATTTCACGGAAATGCTCCAGATAAAACCCCTTAATGTAACTTTATATGAAGATATGATTCATTCGCCCGCATTTAAGGAGGAAACACGCTATACCTTGTCTGTTGAGGTGATGAGCGGTTCTTATTTAGACGGGAAAATTGTAGATGAACTTCGCTTGCCGGAACGTTGCATTATCATTAATGTCCATCGGGATAAGAAAGATTGTGCGCCTAAGGGACAAACGCTAATGCCGGGTGACCAGGTTCAGATAGAAATGGATTCACAAGATATCGAGAAACTATATGAACCTTTGGTCAGCATGGCAAATATTTATTGACCGGATTATTCAATGCTTCTGAGCCATGAAATTTCTTCTGCCCATTTGCTTTCATCCGGAGTTTCGAGTATGAGTGGGATATTATCGAATCTGGGATCTTTCATCAGTCTTTCAAAGAAAGCCTTTCCTATCAGGCCTTCGCCTATACTGTCGTGGCGGTCTACGTGGCTGCCCAATGCTTTCTTGGAATCATTCAGGTGCATCCCACGGAGATAGCCGAAACCTACTTCCTTGTCAAATTCATCAAAGACCTTATCGTACTCGTTGACAAGGTCGTAACCGGCCGTATAAGTATGGCAGGTGTCCAGACAAATACCTACCCGGCTTTTGTCGTCCACCCGGTCAATGATATATTTAAGTTGCCAGAATTCGTTTCCCAAGTTACTGCCTTGTCCGGCTGTATTTTCGATAACGGCCGTCACGCCTTTTGTCTTTTCTAACGCCAGATTGATACTTTCTGCGATAAGGGATAAACAGTCTTCGATTGATATCTTATTGAGAGAACTTCCAGGATGAAAATTCAATAACTTCAGGCCAAGCTGTTCGCAGCGTTGCATTTCGTCCAGAAAAGCGGCACGGCTTTTGGCAAGTCCTTCTTCTTCCGGATGTCCCAAATTGATGAGATAGCTGTCGTGAGGCAAGATGTATTCCGGTTGGAAACCATATTTATTACAATTCTCTTTGAAGAGAGCGATACTTTCTTCCGTCAATGGTTTGCTTACCCATTGGCGTTGATTCTTAGTGAACAAAGCAAATGCGTTTGCTCCTATTTCATGCGCATTGACGGGGGCAAGCTCTACCCCGCCCGATGCACTTACATGTGCTCCTATTTTTTTCATTGTGATATCTATTAATTGTATGAGATGATTATGTTGGCTATGATTGCAAAGGTAATGAATATATTTAATATAGGAATATATTTAATAAAGTTTGAAACTGCTCCCGTTGTGCGTAGCTTTGAATGCTTTCTATTGTAGTAAAACTTGTGCTCTCTTATATCTGAACTTCCTTATGATTATATCTAAACTTCCGTTTTGCAGCAATGAAACTATAAACGAAGATTGCGTTTATAAAAACAAAGGCTTCATTTATATAAACGCAACCTTCGTTTTTATAATCAAAGGCTTCGTTTATAGATTGCGACTAGTCAAACCGAAATTTAGTTACTGATGAAGAGAAGTTTGGCTATAGGGAAGAAGAAGTTATCTATTAGTAAAACATGGCTGGGTATGCGCCCTATTCACATATAGGTGAAAGACTGATGAAGGGAAGGCCCTTCACCCGCAAACGGCGATGAACAGGACGTTATGGCGAAAAGGTGAAGGGCTTTGAGATTTTAAATCCATACATATTAGTTCGTTGGTTTTCGTGAATTGTATTGGGTTGTCATCGTGGAGAAGCACGGCTTTTTCATTTAAACTTTGATTTAGTGGTACAATGGTCCTACCCATTCCAATGCGGCATGGGCGAAAATTGTGTTGTTGGTAATCAATAATAAAAATGAATGATAAGAAGAAACACCTAAGGCGGTGCTTCCGCATCGCTGCGCACGAATATAAGGAATTTTACTGCAATAACAAGCGATGAACAATATTTCTTAAATGAAAAAGCCGTGTGAAGAGATTAAGATAAAATCCTTCTTTCTTGGAGTTTTATTATTTATTGGCTACTTTTGTACCTACAATAAACAAGGAAGGAGATTAGTATGGCAAGGCCAATAAAGGAGACCCCGATATTATTCGGGAAGGACGCTCGGAAATTTGAGGAACGGATGAAAAATCCGCCTAAAGAAACAAAAGAGCAAAGAGAACAAAGGCTGAAAGACTTTGAAGTAGCAATGAAAATGCTGAAAATATAAGCTGATGGAACAGCAAAATAGAAAACACCTTTCAGATCATTATGCGATTCGTAGACTGAAACAAGGTGAGTGTATAAAATCGTTCAATTGCGGTGATACCGATTTGAACGATTTTATTTTGAATGAATCTGTATACTATAGAAATGCATTATTGGCTGTGAGCTATACGGTAGAGAAAAGAGATGATCCAAACAATGTGATCGCGTATTTTAGTCTTGCAAATGATAGAATATCTTTAGGAGATTTTGAAAATAAGACTGAATTTAATCGTTTTCGTAAACATCGCTTTGTGAATGAGAAGCGCCTGAAAAGCTACCCCGCAGTCAAAATATGTCGATTAGGAGTTGATTTGTCGATGAAAGGACTCTTTGTTGGTACTTTTCTGTTGAACTTTATTAAGAGCTATTTTATTATAGATAATAAAACTGGTTGTCGTTTTTTGACAGTAGACGCATATGCTAATGCTGTTCCATTTTATTTTAAGAATGGCTTTATTCCGTTGAATGAGGATGATGCGGATTCTGATACTCGTTTATTATTCTTTGATTTGGCAACTATTGTTGATGGAACGAATTGATAAATATTTAAGGGAAAGGGAATAAATTCTTTATAAAAATAAAGAGAGTGTCCTCGAACACTCTCTTGTATCTTTTTAATTATTTTTTTTATATCTCAAAGTCCGGCAAATAATCCGTCAGTACTTTACTGATCTGTTTGCCTTTTATCTGATCGGTTACAATTGTTGCGCCTTCCTTTTTACCTGCATCATAGTTCAAAGAAACCTTTTCAGATTTGTTGGTGACAGTGATAGCGGCTTTTCCTTTCTCAGTCAGATTGCAGTTGATAACCCAATCTCCGACTTGAACGGTATTACCGTTACGGACTACTTTCATATCCGGGCGATTATTTCCATGAGTATCCATAACCGTTAAGAAACGGGCAACCTTGCATGGAACGGTTGTAGAAGAGAAATGCCAGTGATTAGGATATTTCAGAGCTTTCCCTTGCGCGTTCGTTACATTTTTCCAGTTTGTCGGAGCACAGAAGAAAGTATCTGCAATAGCCTGTTCTGTCTTAGCCGAACTGAAGAGGTGAGCTACGGAAACTCCGCCTGCCTTATTCTTGCCCGTAACTTGCACTTCGTTCGGAAGTTCTTTCATTTCCATAGGTAGTTCTACCGTATGCAAAAGATAACTCCATGTTACAGCCTCTTTACCCTCCAGTTCGTCATAAATCACATATACGCCACTATTGCCTAATTGGATGATATGACGGCGGAACATATCCAGTTTGTTCTCATCCCATCCTTTTTCCGGAGTATATTGAGTACCCGATAGCTCACCGCGTTTCAGCCAAATGGGAGCAGTGACTTTTCCGTACGCATTGGACGCATCACCCACCATATAGGAAATCTTTTCCCCTTCATACCAACGTGGAATCCAGCCGTATCCTTCCGTACCTATCTTCTGCGTCATGCCATTGACCAGAATACTATTGTGCGCACGTGTATTGCGGTAGGCGTACATGCAATGATCATCCGTAAAACCTGTACGATGACCGCTACTGTAGAAAATAGCCTTCCCACCATAGAACGTGTTGAAAGCATTCTGATTAGCCAGTGCATGAGAAGTGGAACCGTAAGGACTCGAACGGAATGAAAGCATGGCATTCTTACCTATATCTCCCAGTGAAGTATGCATCGTTGCTATTCCCGTTTCGTTGAATACTTTTGTCATAGGGAGCTCAGCCAATGAACGTTCCTCTTTCGGCAATGATTTTTTAGTAGTACAGCGGTACCAAGTCAAGTCGCCGGATTTACCTAAAAATGTTTTCTTCATGATGTCCGGTTCTTTTTCCAATATCGTACGTGCATAAGCTGCAGCCCACGGATTATTACATTCACGTGCCAGTGCATCTGCATACCCCACACGTGTGCCGTTCGGCTTCATCTTTGTCTCATGAGAATTCCCCTGTCCGGCAGATTTGGAGAATGGAGGTTGCTGATAGATGACATAAAGTGCATTGTTGTTATACCACGGGTCGGCAAAGAAATCGAATCCACTGATACGAGAGTAGAAAGCAGGCACTTCGATCAACGTGCGGAGGTTGACATGGAAATAAGAATCGCCATTATGCCATCCCCCGTCCGTATTAAGTCCCGGCAGGCGAGATACCCATTCATTGTAACAATAATCCACCCAAGTGGAAGCCATCGGAAGTTCGCCGTACGTAGCGAAAGCCGCCATATTCAGAATACGGAAAGTCATTTGCCAGACATGATTGTCGGCAATACGGTTTTCCAGATGATTGACATACTCATGATAGAACTTCTTGCCATTATCGCGGATCGTTCTCAAGAGCAGCTTTTTTTCTTCCGGTTTCATCAGATTATACCATGCATCGTATGCCGAAGTACTCATCGACAGAATCGTGGAACGGTTGAAATCTCCTGCAAAATACTTGCTGTTTTTCCATGAAAGGATTTCAGAAAGGCGTTTGATTCCTTCCTTATAATACACCTCATCTTTAGTCAGCAGATAAGCGCGTACCATTGCTTCAATGTTCGCTTCTTCACGGTCTACAATCTTCCGGCTTTCCCGAATCAGTGCAGAACGGTATTGCACGATGTTCGTCAGCTTCACAACCTGTGTCGTATCAATTTCCTCTTCCAGATGTTTCAGCGGGTGATTCAAACATTTATTGGCCTTTGTGATATACGCCTGTGCTTCCGGGTTGTTCTTATTCCGTTCGATGATGTTATCCCAGTCGTTCGCATCGAGCAGAATGCGGGGATGAGTCTTTGGAAATTTAGCCAATACTTCTTGTAGTGAAGGCGGGTTGAAAGTACGCGTCTGCTCGTCTACATAGAAATGGTAAACAGGCGACCATTCCTCCTTACCGTCTTTGTCAACGTATGCGTGCTGCCAATACCATTTTCCTTTCCCGAACAATTTGAAAGGATTGAAGAATGCCCATTTCCTTTCGGCAGTGATAACTTCCGACTTAAACTCCGGATCACGTGCGATGCGGATACGATAAGTTACTTCCGGTTTGAAATCCTCTTCTTCCACACCGTCGAGTACGGCGCCGAGATGCGGATACTTATCCGGCCACATGAAGCGTGGCGGATTAACTGCAATATGCTGTCCGTCCAGTGGCGAAGGAGTTTCGCGTACCTCATGCATCAATGTCTGTTGGCTAAGGCGCATAATACCTTTCTGGGCATATCCGTTTGCGGATAACAGGATGGAAAACAAAAGGAGAATATAGCTTCGTTGTTTCATAATCATGCTTTTTTAAACAGTTCTTTCAGTTTCACTGTCTTATTGTTAATCAACGGGCGAGCCCAAAAGCCGATGAACGTGATGTATCCTACAAAGACCAGGATAAACAACATACCTGTTCTTAGCGATGTAGCATCGGCTATCGTGCTGACAATCATCGGACCGCCTGCTCCGCCTACGATTGCGGAACATAAAATACCGGCAAAAGAGCCATGATGTTGTGAGGCGGAATTCAAGGCCAGAGAGAACACGATGGAGTACATCATTGAAATGCTGAATCCTACGGCAGGGAAAGCAATCAAAGCAATTCCCTTGCTTCCGAATAAAGCGGAAAGCAACAACACAATCGTCAATACTCCCGAAATCTGTAACAATCGTTTGCTGTCAATCAACTTCAGCAGCAACATTCCGACCAGACAACCGGCCGTCATCAATCCCCAAAAATAACTAACGGCTTGCGCGCCATCTGTTTGAGGGTTGACTCCATGATACTGTTCGAGGAACGTACTCATAAAGATAGAAGTGCCCTGCTCTGTGCTGACATAACAGAAGATTCCCAGAAAGAACAGCCATACATACTTTTGTTTGAATAAAGCCAAATAGGAATCCTTTGATCCGCTTTTCTCGTCTTCTTTCAATTCGATTTTCGGGAAACGAGAGAGACTGACGGCAATCAACATGACCAACAGAATTAAGGCGAATACCCAATAAAGCGATACCCAAGGCATTTCCCGCGGGGTGACATCTGCCAATAAATCAATGAAGAATCCTTTTCCGGCTGTGTACGTTGCCGGATCAAGTTCACGAATCAGATAAGTATACACTAAAGGACTCAGGAAAGAAGCGATTCCAAACATAAATTGCGCCAGTTCGGCAACGAACGCATAGTTCTCTTCCCCTCCCACAGTACGTTGAAGCGGATTCAGTACCGTTTGCAGCATAGCCATCCCCAAGCCGATGATGAAGGAAGAAGCCAGCAACATCGGATAGGTATGCATGCAAGCAAACAGAATAGTTCCGATAAACGGCATTAGGAATCCGCCGAACAATACCGGCTTTTCACCGAAACGGTCGATCAGTAACCCGGCGGGAATGGACATGATGGCATAAGCCAGAAAGAAAGAAGTCGGGATAAAACCCGCCATTGCCAGGTCACTTAAATTGAAGTTGTGAATGATGTCTGGAATAAGTGGTCCCAGAATATTAGTGATAAACGAGATTGTGAACCAAAACGCCATTATCAGCGCCAGCATTCCTATATTTCTTTTCATAATTTTGAATAAGTTGAAAGTTGACAATTGGAAGTCGAGAGTTTATTCAACTTTTAACTTTCCATTAAAGAAGAGGGAAGCGGCCCCGATACTTCCTGCCTTATTGCCTAATGCGGCAGCCATGATTTCCGTATTCACGGCACAGTCGGAGATAGCATAACGGTGTGCTTTTTCACTTACCTTCCGGATATAAAAATCACCGGCTTCGGAAAGGCCTCCGCCGATTACAATCTTCTGAGGGCTGAACGTATTGATGAATCCGGCAATACCGTGTCCCAGAAAATCGCAATGTTCTTCCAGTGATTCGGTGGCAATCTTATCGCCTTGTTTGTAAAGACGCACAATCAATTCACCGTTAATCTCTTCGCCCGGATAGGAGATACCGGCTTCTGCTATTCGTTTACTGAAACGTCGTACGAGAGCGGAAGTAGAAGCATAGTGCTCTAGGCAGCCGACAGAACCACAAGCGCAGGGCTCTCCATTGGCAATTAAGGGTACGTGCCCTAATTCCGTTCCCCGATTGGCAAAACCGTTGAATAATTTACCGTCGATAACTACTGCACCGCCGATACCGGTTCCTACCGTTAAGAAAACAACATGAGTTGCCCCTTTGCCTGCCCCGTACATAGTTTCACCTAGTCCCATCAGGTTAGCGTCATTCCCCAATAAAACCGGAATGCCGGTTTCTGCTTCAATGCGGTCTGCCAAACATAGGTTTTCCCATCCCTTGATGTTCTCCGCACCTCCCAGAACGATCCGGTTCGTACAATCTACGATACCCGGTGTTCCGATTCCTATACCGTTAATCTTACAATTCTGTTCTTTTGCAAAAGCCTTCACTTCATTGATGGCGGCAACCAACTGTCCGATGACCGCTTCTGCCGATACATCGGCTTTCGACGGCAACTTCCCTTGAAAATGAAATACGCCTTCATTATCAATAAGGGCGTATTTCACTGAAGTTCCGCCAAGGTCAATTCCTATAGCGTATTCTTTTTCCATATCATTTTAATACTTGATTTACACTCTTTCTGCCCAGATCGGTGAACTCCACGCCCATTGTCCGTCGCGTTGACGGGCGCGTACATAGTAATAATCCGTATCACGTTGAGGCTCTTTATCCTCCATGTAATGTTCTACCGTGAAGCAACTTTCCGGCATAGCGCGGTTGAAGAGGATCGCTTCGCTCAACCAGCCGATCATAAAGTGTGAACGTGAACCTTCAAGCAGTTCACCTAATGTATGTTCAAACTTCTTGCCATTGAATTCTGCGATAATCTTACCGTCTTTCGGCATTTCCACATCAAGTATTACAGCCTGCATAGCCGCTGTGGTAGTATTCGGATTCTTGCTGCTGTACATATCCAGTTCGGTTTCCTTGTCGTTTACGGAAACGATACGGTTGACGTGTGTGTGGAATTCTGTTTCACCTTCTTGCGGAGAAGTGAAGGCCGCACCACGGAAGCAAGGAGTTACACCGTGCAATTTTCCTTTATCCAAAGACAGTTTACCCTGCCAGTGTACATATTGTTCTTCGCGGTTCCAACCGAAATCCATCTTTACTTTGCAACGTACCGTGTCACCTTCCGGAGCAACCGGAGTCAACGGACCGTTCATGCGGGCCAGAATCTGACCGTTCTTTATAATATCTACATAGTCGATACAGCTTTCACCGGTTACATTCACATAGATGCGCCGGCTGTTTCCGCGAACTACATCTCCCATAAAGGCGTCATTCAACCGGAAATCGATAAGAATCTTATCACCTGTTGCGGCGCATACGTGGCGGGTACGGAGTGCGTCCCAGATTGCATCACGGGTTAACGATGGAGCAAGCACTCCGATGCGTCCGTCTCCGTAACTTCCCGGATAACCGGAATGTTGGTCGGTAGAAGCCATGATACCGAACTTATTGCCTAACTCAAGACCGTATTGAATGGTTCCTTCCCATTGGCGAGGTCCCATATCATGCAGATACGGATAATCTCCCTGATCACTTTCCGCCAGACCGTGACGGGAATACATCTCTACGAACGGAGTCTGATCTCCTTCGGTGAAACATTTCCAGTTGTAGCCACGATAACCACCTTGATAACCCATGTGGTGCGGAGTGATAAATACTTTATGTCCTTTGGCTTTTTGTTTCCAGTCCTCAATGGAAGTACATTCAACAAGCGGTGCATCCAGGTCATAGTTCAGTGCGACATGGTCACCATGTTCCATGCTGTGAGCTTCGTAGCCGATAAAGGCGAGGAATTCACCTTCTTTATTGTATTCGTTTGTCATGGCTACATATTTCTCGTAACCACCTTCACGCAAACGTTTGAAAGCACCTGTATGATAATCGATTACCCATTTCAGACGAGGATCGTCCGCTCCGGGAATATCCGGCCACATGGCATGGGGAGTGACGCTGACAAAATCCAATTGTCCTTTTGCTGCTTCAAAAGCGTCGCGCATATCGCCGTGTCCGTATGTGATGTTACAGTGGTTATGTAAGTCTCCCCAATACATTTTGAGGTCGCTTGCCGATGGCATGATTTTCTTTGCATCTTTGCTGCCCGGTGCACAAGCACCCAATAAGCTGCCCGAAGCTGCCAATCCGAGGAAAGACCAGCCTGTGTTTTTTAAGAACTTTCTTCTATCCATGGTTTTAGTAATTAGTTTATCTGTTTTTCATTAGTCGGCGATCCCCTTTGAAAAGAACTTTCTCTTTCTCATCAGGATCGGTGTCTTTGTACTGTTTTTGAGTCTCCTCAAGAAGTTGCATCAGTTCCTTCTGTTTTTCTGCATATTCCGGTTTGCCGAAAACATTATTCATTTCTCTGGGGTCGGCTTTCATGTCGTACATTTCCCATTCATCAATGTCGTTGTAGAAATGAATCAGTTTGAAATCTTGGGTACGGATACCGTAATGGCGTTTTACAGAGTGCTCGGCAGGGTATTCATAATAATGATAATAAGCTGCTTTTCGCCAGTCGGCAGGAGTTTTGCCTTCGTTCACCAATATCGGTTTCAGCGATGCACCTTGAATATCCGATGGTATTTCCACTCCGGCAAAGTCGAGGAAAGTAGGGGCAAAGTCAACATTCATGCTGATCGCATTGCTTACGCTTCCTGTTTTGATTGCCTTCGGATAACGGATGATAAGCGGCATACGCTGGCATTCTTCATACATGAAGCGTTTGTCGAACCATCCATGCTCACCGAGGAAGAAACCTTGATCGGAGGTATAGACAATAATTGTATTGTCCAGCTCACCAATCTTTTCGAGATAATTCATCAGGCGACCGATGTTTTCGTCCACTGCCAATGTGGTAGCCAGATAATCGCGCATATACTGTTGGTATTTCCAACTGATCAACTCTTTGCCTTTCAAGTCGCCCTTACGATATTCTGCGATACGTTGTGCATACACAGAATCCCATTTGTCCTGTACTTCGGCAGGCATACGTTTGTACACACTGTAAAGACGGTTGGTAGTATCTTTCAGCATTTCTTCACGAGTCAGCAGTTTGAGATCCCAGTCGTCAGTCAAAGTGTGTTCGATAGACATATCCTGTTCACGAGCCGCTCTTCCACGTCCTTCGTAGTCGTCGAACAAGTTGGCAGGTTCGGGAAAGGTAGTATTGTTGAAGATACCCAGATAGCGGGGAGCAGGCATCCAGTTGCGGTGCGGTGCTTTCTGATGATACATCATGCAGAACGGTTTGCTCTTGTCGCGGCCTTCGAGGAATTTGATGGCTTTATCTGTGATAATGTCTGTTGCATATCCTTTTTCAACGATATGTTTACCGTCTTCCCAGAAGTCAGGATCGTAATAGTCGCCTTGTTCATGCTGACCGCTAAGGATGCTCCAATGGTCGAAACCTTGCGGCTCACTGATAAGGTGCCACTTGCCGATCATGGCAGTCTGATATCCGGCTTGTTGAAGAAGCTTTGGAAATGTCTGCTGGTCACCGTTGAAAGTGCTGGCATTATCGGTAAAGCCGTTTTCGTGACTGAATTTACCGGTCAGGATACAAGCACGTGAAGGGCCGGAGAGGGCATTGACAGCATAACAATTATCGAAACGGATACCTTCGTTGGCAATCCGGTCCATGTTAGGAGTCTGGATCAGATTTCCTCCATAGCATGACATCGCCTGGGTGGTATGGTCATCCGTCATCATGAAAATGATGTTCGGCTGTTTGGCTTCTTCCTTCTTTTGACCACCGCATGAAGCAAGGCTTAATGCAGCCAACGGGAGGAATAGGGTAGAGGGATTTTTCATCAATTACTATATTTTGTATTTTAGTGACTGTTTCTTTCCGTTTACTTTCACTTCTACTTCCAGACCATTTTCATCGAACGCTTTGTTCTTGAATTTAGCGTCAAATTTAGGGGCATCTGCGCTTTTCTTTACCGGATAGATCACAGTGATATAACGTACAGCTTCTTCGCCGTCTTTCTTCACGTTGAATGATACATTCATACGTTTGTAACGTTTGCGGTAAGCTGTAGAACACCATCCCGGTTCTTTTTTCATAGTCATGCCGGTAGGACCAAAACATTGCAGTTTCATGTTGCTTCCATCCTCAAACTGAGTAAGGAATGTCATGTCTTCGCGACTGTTTGCGATTTCTCCCTTCGGCATTTGATAATGAAGGTTGATGGAACCTTTGGCGCTGCCTGCCAATTCGTCTACAATTACAAAATATGTGTTGTCGACGAAGAAAACGGAACGGCGGTGCTTCAAGTTTTTGTAGCTTGGGTTTTCAGTCACCAGCGTTTGGATTGTTCCTTCCGGCTGCCACAACTTAGTTACAGATTCTGTTGTATCCAGATTTTTGTTGTTCAGAGTCACAGTATTGTGAACACAAGTCTGACGGTGCCAGTTGCGTTGTTCCATTACTTCACCTTCGCCTGCATACACATACGAACCTGAATCCGGGAACAGATTTTTGCCATTGAACCACAGTTCGAATGTACCGTTGTCCGGTTGACAGTGCCAGAAAGCTTTCGGACCGGCTTTCACCACCATTTGAGTAGCGTCCGTTCCCCAAGAGTTGCGGAATACGAAGAAACCTGATTTCAAGAATCCTTTAGACATATAATCCGGCAATGCACCTTCCTTACCTTCTGTTGCGAAGTATTTGATAGCCTGATTTTTCGGGAACAATTTGCTCCATGATTTGTAGTTCTTCACCATTTCCTTCTTTGTTGTCAGTTTTGCGTCACTGAAACACGGATTCGTGTAGTCGGGGAAAGAGATGTTTGCATAGAACATAATCATGCTTTCGATAGTATCCAGATAGTCTTGTGGGAATTCTTTGCGGAATCCGTTTGCGTCTGCGATACCCAATGCTTTACAGAAGATATTGATTGCGGCAAGATGATAATGCGGGTCAAGCTCGAATTGTCCCCCATCTTCATATACCTGTACATGAATTTCACGGTTCAGGATATCAATACCGCTCTTTCTCCATGCCGGAGCGTCCTTGAATTCAGGGAAGAAAGCACCGGCATAAATCATACGCTGAGCTTCAAACAACAAGTGGTTACCTTGATCTGAGTAATTGCCCAAAATATGTACAGCGTGTTTGTGATAGTTCACCAAGAACTCAGTCAGGAAATCCGGAGTGAAGGAAGGAGAGGGGAGGAACAGCTGGAATTGTGAGGTCTGATCTTGCAGACGGTTGCTCACTTCCAACGGACGCCATGCAAAACGTACGTTTTCCACTTCACCTTTAAGTTTGCTGTCACTCAACATTTCATATTCTTTCTTATCCATCTTCACCAACGGATTCTTGTTGATCCAGTCGATATACTGATGAGCCCATTCTTTGGCATATTTCTCATCACCGGATACACGGTAAGCCTTACCCATCGGAGTGAACCATTTGTGACGGTGCAACTGCCAACGGAGTTCGTTATCTTTCACCGGCCAATATTGCCAGTTGATGTCTTCTCCATAATTATAAGAAGGTTGGTAACCTTTGTGTACAAAGAAAGTATGTTGCAGCGCGTCGTCTGCCCATTTCTGTTCTTCTTTACCGATAGTGATTTTGTTCAGATTGATATCCGGAGTCTTCACGTTTGTACGTGCGCGATAGTAATCAAGCAATGCTTTGGCTGCATCTTCATTTTTACCCTCCTGATGGAGTGCTTTCACTTTTTCCAGCCCCGGATAGTCCAGATTGAGAAGTGAAAATACTTCGCTTTTCAACTCTTGGGCATAACCTTTGCCTACGAAACATGCAAATGTCAGTAGGACGATATATTTTAAAGTTTTATTCATGATATACTTTACGATTTTAAAATTTACTATTGGACTCTTATTCTTATATTATTGAATCACTCTCAACTCTCCATTCTCAACTCTCAACTTCTTCAACTCCATGAATCTCTTCAATGCTTCCAGATAGTAGTAGTCGGCATAGTTCAGTGGAGTGTCTATCTCAGAACCGTTAGGCAATGAGCCGACAGAGTGCAATAGGATAAATCCTTGATTATCGCCAACTTTTGCGAGGTATGCATCGCTTGACAAACTCTTCAGAATCTTTTCTGCGTAATCCAGATATTTCTGTCCGTCGGGAACCATAGTGCTCAACTCGATTAATGCAGAAGCAGTAACAGCGGCGGCGGATGCATCACGCGGAGTCTCTTCTGTCACAGGAGCGTCATAGTCCCAATAAGGAATAGCGTCGTCAGTCTTCACACGATCCATTATCATGTCGGCTACTTTCACTGCAAAGTTCAAGAAAGTAGTGTCGTTTGTTTCACGGTAGCAAGCTGTGTAACCATATACAGCCCATGCTTGACCGCGTGCCCATGAAGAATCATCGTTCTTGCCTTGATGAGTCTGTTTGCGTTCTACTGTTCCGTCGTTGTTGTAGCTCACTACATGCCAGCAAGTATAATCCGGGCGGAAGTGGTTGTTCATAGTGGTCATAGCGTGTTTAACGGCGATGTCTTTATATTTGTTGTCACCTGTTGCTTTTGCTACGTTAAACAGAAGGTCGAGGTTCATCATGTTGTCGATGATAACCGGGAAGTTCCATGTTCCGAAATCCCATGAACGGATAGCGGCGATAGAATCGTTGAAACGTCCGCAAAGATTATCGGCAGTTTCTTTCATCACGGCTGCGATAGTATCGTTAGGAGCCAGACGTTCAGCATTGCCATAACTGCAATTGATCATGAAGCCTAAATCGTGTGTGCCTTTGTAATAGCGTACAGGATTCAAGAGATTTGTATATTGAATGGCTTGTGCTTTCAGAGTATCGTTTCCTGTCAGTTCGTATGCGTACCATAAAGAACCAGGGAAGAAACCGCTTGTCCAGTCATAAACGCCACAGAGACGGCGTTTACCTAATTGCTCTGCAGTCGGTTGTGCGCGAAGTGAGTCTTTGAAAGTCAGTGAGTCTCTTTCTAACTGACGGCAAAGGAAGTCCATATCGTAGCCTGTGCGGATAGAACGCGGCAACATACCTGTGCCATTAATTTCCTCTGCGGAAAGCTGTAATTGTGCAGAAGCTACATCCAGTCCTTTTTTTATCCAACTGTAGTCTTCCTTAGGGGCTGTTTGGCACGATGCAAGCGCAATTGTAACCGAAGCAAAGAGAACGAGTTTCTTTTTCATGTTATTCATTTTAAGTGATTGTTTTTAGAAGTTTTGTAACTGATGCAAAAGTAGGCGAAAGCTCTAATTTTATGTTACAGGATTGTTGAAAAGGCATTTAATTAAGGCTTTTCAAATATTGATTTTGTTGAAAAAGGTTTTAATATTCTCCAATATGCCTGGTTAGGGGCATATTGGAGAGGGATTAGATTTGAATTTTTTATTGTTCCCAACCTGGATTCTGCACAAACTGTTCACATAAGTCCATGTCTCTTTGTGGAATAGGCAGTAACTCATGTTTACCTAATTTCGTATATCTTCCAGCAGTATTGAATGGCTTGTTTTTTTCCGGTTCGTTGTCTTGAAACCAAGCATTGATGGCATTATAAGTTTCTTTTACGGTTTTGTAATAGATTCCCCAACGTACCAAGTCCATGCGACGGTGCCCTTCGAATGCGAGTTCATAAGCACGTTCGTCTTTTATAGCTTGATTGAACTCATCGTAAGACAAACCGGATAAATCGTGTTCACTATTTCCGTATGCACGGCGGCGAACCTCATTGATAGCATCATATGCTTCTTTAGTCGGATACCCTTTCCATTCATTTAATGCTTCAGCATAGAGTAAAAGAACATCGGCATAGCGTAGGAAATACCAATTTGCATTTGATTTATCATTGTTGATAAGTTTGTTTTGAACGTATTTTTCCAAATCCCATTTAGCAGGGGTATATCCTTGCTTTTCTTTGTTTTTCATCTCAGGTAAGCGATCGTTTTCTTTAGCTTTTTCTTCTGAATCGCTTTTACCTTGCACACATAGTTTACGGGTTGGGTTGTATAGATAGTTAGCTACTGAGAGAGCTAAACGTTTGTCTTTAACCAAGTCTTCGTGATATTCTTCTCCTTCTGCAAGGTCTTTATTTCTCCATTTTAGTACAAATGGATGAACTACTTTGACGTTGCCCGCATTACTACCTCGTTCGCCGGCAATCATAGTAGCTTTTACACCGTTCCATTTTCCTATACGTCCGCAGGGATCACCAGCACCGCCTGATGCAGTGGGACTATAAAAACTTATTTCAATCAGACTTTCTGTGGGATCCCATACTCCGTTGCAAGTATTCATCCATAATTGTTCGAAATCGTTCAATAAACTGTGTTTTCTCGATTCAACCAATGTCTTAGCTGTTTTGGCTGCTTCTTCCCATTTAGAAGTATCGTTCACAGGGTATCCTGCCCAAGTGGCGTATACTTTGGTGAGTAGCCCCAATGCAGCACCTTTCGACATACGGAATTTGGTACTGCTTCGTTCATTGTCGTCTGATGTATAAGGAAGTGTCTGACTTGCATGGATCAAATCCTTCTCAATGAACTGATAAATAATTTCAGGCTTTTCCTGTACAAATGTGCTGGGAGCTTGTTCAGACATCGCGGTATTTGTCATTAAAGGAACATTACCGTAGCGACGAACCAATTCAAAATAGCACATACCTCTGATAGCTCTGGCTTCTGCTATATAGAGATATGCCAATTGTCTATCGGTTTCATTGAATGTCTTCATACGTTGTTCCAATATCTCCATGAAATCATTCGCATTGTAAATAGCTTTGTACAGTGCTGCCCAAGTTTGCTGTATTTCTGCTTGACTAGAGTTAAATGCATTGGAAGGTATAATACGGAAGTTCTCAGTTGTAGTTCCTTCTACCTGCTCACAGTCTGTAGCCAAATTGAAAAGGAAGGAGAGATTCATACCATACATGGCATCACTTACCAAGCTTTGATAAACTCCCAATAATACAGTCTCCGCTTCTTGAGCGTTTAGCATGAATCTAGTCTTGTCTATTTCAGTCCTAGACTCTTCGTCGAGCGAGCACGAGTAAGGAAGAATGCATATCGCCGACAGGATTATATAATAAAAAATCTTTTTCATTACGTTCGTTTTTATTAGAATTGAAGATCAATACCAAATGTAAATACTCTACTCTTAGGATAAGCCCCCCAGTCCAATCCAGGTGTCATAGGGTTATTTCCGGCAGTACTTACTTCAGGGTCGTAGCCACTATATCCGTTAATACAGAATAAGTTTTGACCACTAGCGTATACACGCAAACGAGAAATATAAGCTTTCTTTGTCCATTTCTGTGGAATGGTATATCCTAATGTTATATTTTTTAAACGGAGGAAAGAACCGTCTTCTACAAAGCGGGAATAAACATCATTAGTGATGTATCCTTTTACAGAAGGTACCTTATTGGAAGCGTTTGTTTCTGTCCAACGGTCGGCAACTTCTGCCAGCATATTTCTACGGCCACTTCTAGATTGAGTAGCATACAATCGGGTTGCGTTGTAGATATCATTACCGTAATTAAATTGGAACATGAAACTGAAGTCAATACCTTTATAATTGAACGTATTGGTGATACCTCCATACCATTTTGGTATAGCATTTCCTATTACAGTACGGTCTGCTGTTGTTATAATACCATCTCCATTTTGGTCTTTATATTTTACGACACCAGGACGCAGACCATCTGCATCTGTATACCGGGTGTTATTTGTAATTCCTTCTTTTAGTACATATTTGTTGTCTGGTGTGATATAAAAGTCACTACTTTGATAGACACCGTCAAATTCGTATCCGTAAATGGAACCTAGTGAGGAACCTACGATAGCAATATAATCATCTTGTGTAAAGTTACTATCAAAGCCTGAACGAGTCGTTTTGTAATTGGCTCCAGATTCTAATGCTCTAAGTTCGTTGCGAATGATTGAAATATTAAAGTTAGTATTCCATGTGAATGTTTTAGTTTGGATATTGGTACTACTTAGACTGAATTCCATACCTTTGTTTCGAATTTTACCTATATTTTGGTATTGAGTACTGAATCCGGTAACATGAGCTAGCTCTTGTGCTAACAGTAAGTCTTTGGTATCTTTGATAAAGAAATCTGCAGTTAAACTCAATCTGTTCGCGAAAAGACCAAGATCTACACCTAAATTGACACTGGAAGAACCTTCCCATTTCAAATTTTGGTTTTTAATTTGTTTTGGTGTCAGTACTGTGTTCAGACTGTTGCCTATACCATATTTATTGCTTTGGTATAAGTCAAGCGATAAGTAGTTTGAAATACGGTCATTACCTACAATACCCCATCCAAAACGAATTTTAAAGTTAGAGATAGCTTCGATGTCTTTCATAAATGCTTCTTCAGACACACGCCATGCTGCTGAGAATGAAGGGAAGAATCCCCATTTGTTCTTTTTGGAGAATACGGTAGAACCATCAGCACGTATAGTGGCGGTCAGCAAATAGCGATTGTCATAATTGTAATTACCACGAGCGAAGAATGAAAGTAATTTCTTGTCACCGAAATCGGTTGCTACTTTACTTGGGGTAGCACCGAGACCTAAGTTATTGTTACCTAGATGGTCAAATGGAAAATCCATAGCCTGTCCTAACAGATATTCACTGCTGCGATAGGAAATTTCCTGTCCTAACATGACATCATAACTATTCTTTTTATTTATTTTTTGTTTCCATGTCAGGTTGTTTGAACTAGTCCAGCGTACGTCACGTCCCATTTGGGTGTCTCCATAAGGTTTTTGACCGTTCCGGAATGCTTCTTTGGAACCGTCTTTGTAGAATTTGTCTGTGCGGGTGTTGGCTGTATAATAAGAATTGGCTGTTCTAAATGTAAGTCCTTTCATGATTTGCCAGGTCAGTGATGCATTTGCTCCCCATGCTTCTGCTCTTTTTTTATTAGTTACAGATTCGGTCTGTATTACAGGATTCACCTGTGCTAGGCTAGTACCGTCTTCCAACATTACTGGGTCAATAGCAGATGAGAGTAATTCTTCGTCTGTTAACTTTAAACCACCTGTAGGTCTCGCACTTAAGATTTGTGCCAGCATGTTGAAACGACCAGAATCGGCTGTGGTGCCTACACCTTTCTTGTTGGTCTGTGCATAGTTAACAGTAGCATCAAAAGATATGTTTTTCGTTACTTTCTGTTTTACTCTAAATTTTGCGGTAGTTCTGTCAAATCCACTATTATTGAAGATACCGTTTTCATTATAGTGGGTGAACAATAATGAATAAGTTGTTTTTTCGTCACCGCCGGTTACAGACAAGTTGTGATCTTGTGACCAAGTAGGATTAAATGTAGCAGCCTGCCAGTCAACTCCGCTCTCTCCGATATAATCGTCAAGAGATTGGAAACGGTGAGGTACTCCGTTGTCATCATTACCTGTTTTATAATACGTATCCGCATATTTAGGATCGATATCTTTTTGCAATTGTACAAACTCATACGGAGTCAACATATCTAATTGTTTTGTAATTTTTCGGTAGGTAGCTGAACCATTATAAGTAATGGTCGGCTTACCGGATTTTCCGGATTTAGTGGTAATCATTACAACACCGTTGGCTGCACGCGCACCATAAATAGCTGACGAGGAAGCGTCTTTTAAAAATTCCATAGATTCGATATCAGCATTGGCAATGTTATCAATATTATCTACTTCAAAACCGTCAACGATGAAAAGAGGAGAAGCATCTCCCGTCATGGTTCCCACACCGCGAATGTTGATATTGAATCCGGAACCGGGACCACCGTCGGATTGGGTGATTTGCACACCGGCTATTTGACCTCCCAACGCTCCCAAAACAGAACTGCTTTGGAACTCTTTCACGTCTTTGGCAGCAATGGAAGATACCGAACCTGTCAAATCACTTCGTTTCATTGAACCGTATCCTACTACTACTACTTCATCCAATGCTTTGCTGTCAGGTACCATCTTAACAGCAATCTTTTGTTGGTTGGAGTATTTTATTTCCTGGGTCTTATAGCCAATATAAGAAATAGCAATGATTTCTCCTTTCTTTATACTGATGGAGAAATTGCCGTCAATGTCTGTAATAGTACCTCCGGAAGCTCCCTTTATCATAACAGTAGCCCCAATAAGCGGAAGATCGGTTTCATCAACCACTGTACCTTTGACTATGCTCTGAGCATAAATGCTGATGGACATAATCAGTGCCAAGAGGGTAATAAACCCTCTTTGGCAACTTGTTTTTGTTATCATATTGTACATAATAATCTTGTTAATTTATTATTGTTCTTCATAGTTCTCGTCAAACCAAATAATGACAGGCCATGCTTCTGTTCCTTTATCCAATTTTGGTAAATCTCCATCAGTAGTATAGGTCATAGTTCCGAAGAGGAATCCATTAGCCCATCCATCGTCATTCCATTTGTTGGGTAGAATGTTTATCGAATGACGTTTATTCTTGTCATTACTGTTGTCTACGTATCCTAAATTGTTTGATAAATCGCTTTTGGCGTTTGCATATTTACTATCAAAATATGATAATGGAAGTCTACTTGTGTAAGTCTCACCACAGTCATCCCATAACTGTTGCATGAATGGTGATACCGTCTCTTCGCCTTTGGGGTCAGGTCTTCCATCTTCATGTAGGGTTCCGTTACTTCTTTTTCCTCCAAAATTATAATAAAGGAAATTTCTTTTGTAATCTAAAACGAAATTGGAATACTCTCCGTCTGTTAATTCAACACCTGTGTTTGATGATATCTTAGGTCTTGTACTACTACCTCCGATTTTAGGATTCACGTGAAATACAAATGGTGTATATTCAATATAGTGAAGTTGTGTGTTTTCTAACATAGATACGAAAACAGGAACTGTTACAGATATTTGAGTATCTGGATCATCACCGGCAGTAGCGGTTATTAACAATGCGCCACATTGCCCCGCTTTCCAACTAGAAAATCTTATGGTTCCATCAGCTTTTGGATAGTTGTTCGCAAGTTTTATTTGTTTAATTGTTTGGTATTCCCATTTTAATGCTAATGATGTGGTAACCTCTTTACCATCTTTGAAAATCTTAGGAGTGAGATCTGTACTTTTGAAGACATTTGAATAGAATCTGAACTGATTCTGATAAATGTCCCCTGTTAGTTCACTACCGTTTTGTCCTAAATTGTTTCCATAGCGGATATCGGTAAATCTATTAGGGTTTTCTATAATTTCTAATGTTACATTTATAGGAAACGTTCCTTTGGGATTTGTAGCGGTAACGGTGAAGTTATGTTTACCTTGTGGTACTTTATTTCCTTTAATGGCAGTGATACTACCATCGTTTTTATTGAAGGTAACTCCTGCATTAGTCAGTTCCTTGGGAATATTAGAGAATTCGTAGAGAACTTCACCTCCATCTATAGTTGGGGTGATGGTATAACGTGCTAGCTCAACTTTTTGTATGATATTGTTTTCTCCATATGTGAATGTAGTGATAGGATTAATATAGTCTACTGTTTCTAGTGTGTAGACATTGCTGAATATTTTACCTTCCTCATCAGCTGTGTTAAAGGCATTTTTCGCACATACACTAATAGTGAAAATTTCACCTATTTTGAATCCATGTTCTTCTTCTACATAAATTTGACCTGTTTTTTCGTTGATTTTAATCTTGTTAGTAGCAGGTGTTACATTATAAATGCTGAATTCCAATCCATCAGTAGAACCTTTGAATGTGGGGATTACTGATTTGAAGCTTGTTGGCTCACTTTCAATTGTTTTTTCTTCGATTTTGCCATAATCTTTATCATAAATAAGTGCCAATGGTTTAGAAGTAATTTTTACCTTAATGGCTCTTTCTAACATTGTATCACCTATTTTGGTTCCTAAAATGAGTGAGACACTATAGATGGCTGGTTCTAATATCTCAGAATTACTTCCTTGTGCAATTGTAAATACGCTGTTGGAAATTGAGAAACATTTTTTATATTCTTCACCCAAAGGCTGATACAATGGTTCTGAATCCGATTCATTATTGGTTACCAATTCTACTGCACCTATTTCATATTTAGTGATAGAAATATGTTCTCCTTCAGTGGAAACGACAGAAGTCGGCATATCTACAATACTATTAATATCTATAACATCTCCATAATCTACTGTTAATAAATTTGGAGTCATGGTAATACCTTCGGGTGCTGCTGCTAACAGTTTTACCGTTACGATGTCAGGGAAACTGTAGTTCTTTCCTCCTGCCATACACGAAATGGAAATACTATAACGCCCTGTAGAAGCGTTTTTTGTGTTGCTGATTGAAATTTTACCTGTTTCGGGATCAATCTCGAAACAATCACCCGAATAAGGTTCTCCGTTTAGGGTAATGCCTGTAATGGCAAAGTCAGAAGGGGCAGCTCCTTTATAAGTAGGACTGCTGATTGTTCCTACCATGGACGGACCTATGTCAGTCATTCCGGTATAATAAATGGCGAATCCAGTTGAATCGGTAGTTTCTGTGTCTGAACAGGAGATATTGAATACGCTCAAAGTCACTACCGCTAAAATTGCCAAAAAGCTTGATGTTAACTTTTTTAGATTCATTTTATATAGGTATTAGTTAATTTCTTTTTAGAGTTGATAGCCCAAATTGTATTCTTTATTGTCAATAACGACCTTTACAGACACGTTATTGGCATTGCCGCTATCAGTAAATTCTGCTTGGACATTATGTGATGCGGGATCACTCGTAGGATATAATACGGTGATATAACGAACTGGAATGCCTGTCGCTTTTTCCATATCTAGCTGATAGGCTTTGCGAACTTCATATTTCCCGTCGTTTTTAATGGAGAAACGTCCTTCTTTTTCCTTGCAAGTGATGGACGTGCTTCCAAAACTGCGTACTAACAAATTGTTATCATCGCTAAAGAGTGTATGAGCACCATTGACATCGGTATCTACCGTTGCATCAGTTGTTGTTTCACACAAATGAAAGTTTAAGTTGGCTGTTCCTGTTGCTGTACCAAATCCTTCGTCTATCAGTACAAAGAACTGTTTATCTACAAAGAAGATGGAACGGCGGTGTTTGAAATCGTTGTCCTTGTATCCTTGGTTTTCAGTAACTACCAATTGTTGAGGTTCTTCTGCCGTCTTTACTAGTTTGCCTTTGGCAAAGACAATATCCTTGTTGTCGAGGGTTAGCGTGTTATGTGAATCGGTGCGGCGGAACCAGCGGCGTAGTGCTTTCACCTCGTTGTCTGTATTACTCATATAAGTACATACGCCCGAATCGGGGAAGAAGTTACGGTTGGCATGATATAGTTCGAATGTACCATTGTCCGGCTGATTGTGGCTCCAATCAGCTCCAGCGAGTGATTCTTCAGAATAGTTGTTACTATGTATTAATACGGTGCCTTCTTTGGTATTGTCAGCGAACTTCCATCCGTCACGGAAAATGTAGTGTCCGGAAGCTTCGAATACTTTCACTTCTGTGCTAGGTTCTGTACCTTCAACTCCCTCGGTAGCCATGAATTTTAGCTCTTGGTTATCGGGGAACATTTCAGCGTATGATATAAAATTTTTGCTGAGAACACTTTTAGTCTTCATCCACGAGTCGTTCAGTGCGGAAGTACAATTGAAGTTACTCTTGGGAATGAAATAATTCTGATAAGTGAAATACATCACTAGTTCGGCTGCTTTTAATAGTATATCGTTAATTTCAGGTGAGAGGATTCCTTCAGGTAGACGGTTTTGTGCTACCAACTTGCGCAGGTTGTAGAATTCTGCTAAACTCCCCATATGGTAATGCAAAGATAAGTCACCTAGCATGCCGTCAGAGAGGAATTGTTTCTTTGTTTGTTCGTTTAAAATATCGAATCCCATTTTCTGCCATTCAGCGGCATTCTTGAATTCGGGGAACAGGGTTCCTGCAAAAGCTAACGCTGTCCCCTGACTCAGCAAGATATTATTCTCGTCATGATACTTGAATTTTGCAAGATAGTCAGCGTGTTCTGCAAAGTGAACCAAAAAAAATGAGAGCCACTCAGGAGTGAAGTTTGGCGAGAACTTATAGTATTCAAATAGTTCTGTCTGGCCCATAATACGAGTAGATACTTGTGGTTGCCACCATTGGAACTCGTCTGGCGTTTCTGGCTTTGGATTCTTGGCGATCCAATCTGCGTACACTTCTTTCCACTCTATAGCATATTGCTCGTTGCCTGTCTTTTGGTAAGCTTTGGCTTGAAATGGCATCCATTTGTGGCGATGTAATTGTTTTTGGTATTCATTATCGGCCCTATCGGGCTTGAAATTCCAGTTAATATTTTTGTCTTCGCCTAATAAAGAGTAAGGCAACTTGTTTTTTTCATTCGCAAAATAGTTGTCGTTTACGTAAAAACAGTATTTTTTTGCCTTGAGTGCATCGTTTGCCCATTTCTCTTCATTTTCATTAATGGTGGAGTTAATAAGAGAAACGTTGGGATTATTGATTCCTATTCTACCTTTATAATATTGAAGTAGTGCTTTTGCAGCAGAATAGTAATTCCCTGTTTCGTACCATGCTTTCACTTGTTCCAATCCTGGGTAATCAAGATTAAGAGCTTCGAATAAACTTAGTTCAATGTCTTCGTTGGGTAGTGTCGATTCTTCTTCTGTAGAATTACCACCACTGTTTTTGTAGAGTTCGTCGTCATCTGTGCATCCTGTAAATGCAATCAGTGAGAACACGCAAATAAAGAAGATGTTCTTCATACTTTATTAGGTTTTAATTATTAAAAGTTATATTTTACTGTTTGCAAATGTAATCTCTTTATATATAACGATTAGCCGAAGTTGTTCAGGCTTTGTTCAAAAATGTTTTTTTGATATTAGTTTTGTTGAATCATATACTATTTATGTCCAAAAAAACTGTTTATGACTTGAAAATAGGTCTTTTGTATGTCATAATGTAACCTTCTCGTACATATATAGAGGAAGGCTTTTGTACATTTTTAGGTGTTGGCTTGGATGTTTTTTAGTCCAAAGTGATTTTTGGAAACAGGTGGAATGGGAGAGATTATGAAGTCCGGAATCTTTCCTTGAGGATAGATCAAGACCTCTTCTCCTTTCTTTAAATCAATTTGATACGTATCGTTGGTGGTGGCTTGTACAGTAAACGTCCGTTTCCCTTTGAATATGGGATTAACGATGTCGGTAGTTACGATACATGGTTCTCCTGCAAGACTTTTGATGTGGATAAACAGTGTTTTCCCATCCTTTCTGTTGGCAGATACTTTGAATGCTCCTTCTGTGCGTAAACCGGAGAAGCAGACATCCTTCCAAACGTCCGGCAGTGCAGGGAAAATACGGAGTTTCCCTCCCCAACTTTGTATTAACATATCATGTATACATTGTGCACCTGATAGTGGCGTCTCGATAACCGGGCCGCTTTCTTTATACATAGTGGTCGAACTAAGGAACTTGCCAAATAATTTATTTAGATAGGATAGAGCCTCGTTTCCTTTTCCAATAGCGGAAGATATAGAGGATGCACCTGTACATGAGTAACCTAAAAGAGCTTTCGGCTTACTTTGCCAAAAGGCTAATGATTTTTCTATAAGTCGGGTATTGTTTGGTTGCTCCTTATTAATAAGGTATAAAGGATAGATGGAAAGTAGGTGTGAATAATGCCTGTGGGAGAAAGCATAAGGTGTGTCTTTTCCAATAAGTAACCCATTTTCATCCATCGGATACGGAGTGAGATTATCTAATACATCTTTCCAGATTGAAATTAGTGGATCTTGAATCTGCAATCGCTGTGCTGACTCCAATAAGGTCTGACAACCCCAATATAATAATGCAAGGTCAAAGTTACAGTCTTCCGTTACACCATATTCGGGAGAATAAGTTTCAGGTAGATGATATTTGCCGTCTTCTCCTTTTTGGATAAAATGAAGATAGTAATTGATAGCCCCTTTTAATAGCGGGAACAATTTGTTACGCAAAACTTCATCATCCATTTTATGACGATAAATAAGCCAAAGATTATGGCAGGCCCAAGGAAGAAGCCCCACTTGTGCTTTTCCTTTACCGGGAATTCCTACAGTGGTCGTCATGCATTCCAAATTTGAAGCAACACCTATGCCCAATGAGTTGTGACGATATGCGGCAGGTATGTTCAAGCGTAGTTGGTCAATGTGATTATAGAGTGCATTCTCTAGAGATGCGGCTAAATCCAAATGGTCGGAAGCATTCAGTGCCCAGTAGGTGAGTTGCACGTTGAGGTTCCACCAAGCATTTGGCCACGGTGTTTCAGATAACCACGGACCGGTGTTATCTATTAATGCCCGGTCGCCACGAGTAGCTGAGGCTAGTTTATACATTTGAATCCAGTAGAAATTTTCTTTTTTTGCATCCGGTAAGCTGATGAAACTAGCGGGATAATAAGAGTTCCACCATTGCCGATGAGCATTTTGAAGTGCTGCATAACCTTTACGTATAGCTTGGCGTATTTCTGCTTTACAAATCTTTTTTGAAGTACTTTGTGGATAAGTGTGTGTAAGATTTATCCATAAGATTCTTTCTTGTGGAGACGTTTTTGTCTCTTGCCATCCTACGGTTGTTTCTCCTCCTGCCAATAATTCTTGTATAGATAAGTTTATCTCATTTTCTTTGCTGTTAGTAGGGGAAGGATTGAGTTCGTAACCTTCGGGGATCTTATTCGTTTTTCCTTGCCTTTTGAATAATAGATAACGTGGGCTGTTGGCTTCAGCGGCTATCCATTCCCATCGAAAGTCATGTTCGTCTCCTTCGGTAGTTGCTTTAACTATGATGATCATATCATCAGCATGAACGAAAGTTTGTAGGTGGATAATTCCTTTCGTAGTGGTGATTTCGGTTGAAGCCTCTGCGTTCCAAAGATCAAGACGCATCTTGCCGCTGATTATTTCTCCTTTAGGGTGTAAAGCAAAATGCCCGGTAAGTAGTCGGGGAATTCCAAATACATCTCTTTTTGCACGATGATCGTGTACATCACAGTTTCCTGTTTCCAGGCGTATATAGTTTTTATCCGGTTCTTTGTAGATCATTAGTCCCAACCTGCCGTTACCTAGATAGGCTGAGTCATACCAATATTCCGGTAATCTTTCCCATATCATATCCTGCTGACTCATAAATTGAGGCCAATTTATATTCTGCTTGATATCCATAGAATAAACATCCGCACTACGAAGGCAGATTAAAAGCAGAAGGATACAGTTATAGTATCTGTGTTGAATATTCATAGTGCCATTTTTGTGTTTTATAAGGTTAACGAGAGATTTACAGGTTGCTAACAAAAATAGGAATAAAAATAATAAATTCCAACTAATTGCTTGAATATATTTTTGCATAACTTTTAGTGTTTGAGTTGAAAGCTTAGTGGATATACCTGATTACCGATAGTCACTTCAATAGAAACATGGTTTGAGTTTGACGGGTCATCAGTAAATTTTGCACTGATCTTTTGATTGGAAACCTTACTGACCGGATATAGTATGGTAATGTATCGCACGGGGATACTTCTTTGTTTCTTCATAACAAGTGAATAGGCTTTTCTTGTTGAGTATTTTCTGTCGGTCTGATAAGATATCCGTCCATCAAAAGGCTTTAGGGTGATGGCCTGATTTCCAAAGCTTCGGATTAATAAGTTATTGTTTTCAAAGGTAGTATGTGCGCCTGCCTCTTGACTGTCCAGAATAATATTATTTACAGATGTTTCACCGCAAAGATGGAAATATAACTTTGCATAACCGGTTGCTGTGCCAAATCCTTCATCTACCAGTACGAAAAATTCGGTCGGTTGTTTTATATAAAAAACAGCACGGCGGTGTTTGAAATCATTGTATCCTTGATTTTTGGTAACTATGAGTTGTCGGTCGGCATTTTCTTCTTTTAGTAGTAGCTTGCCTTCTGCCTTGCTGATATTTTCGGCACCGATATCTTCATGATCTTCAGATTTTCCCAGTACCATTGTATTGTGCGCTTTGGTTTGCCGAAACCATCTGCGTAGTTTCATTACTTCTGCATCATCCTCTTTCATGTATGAACATACTCCGGAGTCCGGAAAGAAATTACGACCGTTATGATATAACTCGAATGTTCCGTTATCAAGTTGGTTATGGCTTGAGTCTTGTAACTTGGAAGATATGTTATTGCTGAGTATCAGCATTGTAGACTCTGGTGTCCAACCGTTGCGCAATACATAAAATCCGGAATCTTCGAATGTTTTGATTCTGCTGTCGGGAAGAGTGCCTTCATTACCATACGTTTGCATATACTTTAATTCAGAATCTTCCGGAAACATTGCCGCATACTTCGCAAAGTTTTTGTTTAATACACTGCGTGTTTTTATCCATGAATCATTGAATGCGGGACTGCACTGTTTGCTTCCTTTCTCAAAATAACTTGGGTATGTGAAGTGCATGACAACTTTGGTGGCTTTCAAAAGTGTTTCATCGAGCTGCGGTGAGAGCAGATTGTCCGGCAATTTATTCAGTTGGATAAGCCGTTTGAGATCATAAAGTCCGTCTACTATGCCTATATGATAATGAAGAGAGAGATCGTTAGTCATTCCATCTTCCAAAAATAACTTTGTAGTTTGATCATTTATAATCTCACATCCTGTTTTCTGCCATTGTGGGGCATTCTTAAGTTCTGGAAACAATGTTCCGGCAAATACCAATGCTACTGCCTGGCTTAGTAGAATATTGTTTTCTCCGGAATATTTGTACATGGATAAATAATCGGCATGTTCAGCAAAATGTATGAGGAAAAAGGAAAGCCATTCCGGAGTGAAATGAGGGGAGGATTTGAAATACTCGAAAGATTCTGTTTGCCCCATAATACGTGTGGACATTTGGAGCTGGTGCCATTGGAATTTGTCCGGCTTCCCATTCGGCTTTGGATTTTTGAGTATCCAATCTGTATATACTTCTTTCCATGAAAGCATATATTTTTCATTCTTGGATTTTTGATAGGCTTTGCCCTGCATCGGTATCCAATTATGGCGATGTAACTGCTTTTGATATTCATTATCAGCACCTTCGGGAGCAAATTGCCAATTAATCATTTGGCCGTTACTTTTCAGTGAATATGGAATTTTCCGATCTTTGTCTTCCAAGTAATTGTCATTGACGTAAAAACGATATTCGTCTATGGCATAATCGGCATAACCTTGCTCCGTGTCATTAAGAGTAGCAGTCAGATTGGGGTTTTCAATGGCCGTTCTGCTTCTGTAGTAGGTAAGTAACTTTTGCATAGCTGCATCATTCTCATCCCTTTTATATAAAGATTTTATTTCTTCTAATCCCGGATAATCAAGATTGAGAATATCAAATAAATGTTTTTCGGCCTCTTCCTGAGGAGGGGTTGGCTCGTCTTTAGGAGGAAGATTATTATTGTTTTCCTGAATGTCGTTGTCAGTGCACGCTATAAACGTGGTGATAAGAAATAACAATATGTGGATACCTAATTTATTACCGAAGCTCATAGTATTAATTATTAGTTTACGCAATTTCTGAGTACTGATTTATTTCTCTGCAAATATATGGAGTAAAGTAGCCTGATTATGGATAATTTTATTGAATAGTATTTCAATTTTGTGCAATGTTCCTGTTTGATACGTGGAAAAGGCCGTAGCATTTTGTAGAATTGTGCTGTAGTATTAATAATCTCGCCTACTTATATTATGCAAAACATCTTGGTCTTTTGATAAGTTCGTCTAATAGAGTTAATGAGTTGGAGTTGAGTAATCGACCGGTTGCTGTTGTGTAACCACATGGAAAGACAAGTGTAACTTATCGGTTACACAACTGTAATGCATTAAAGAAAAAATGCACTTTTCTCTTGGAAAAAAGCGAAAACATCCTGTTGTTTTTTGTAAGCTTATTCTATTTTACCCTTGTTTTTGGACTTAAACCTTTGATAATGAGGGTTGCAACATTTTTGTATTTCCCTCTATAATACTTAGAATAACTACAAAAATGTCACAGGCGATGAAAGAGAGGTTCATATTGCTGTTTTACAATAAAAAATCTTCTATATTCTCCGAAGTAATTACTGTAAAAGTAGCTCCCGGATAATTCTCAGAAAATGCTCTTGGAAATTTGGCAGAACGTTTGGGATTCCACTTGAATTCATAAGTCATTAACTTTCCATCTCCTTCTTCTATCAAGTCTATTTCCTGCATGGCAGTTGTACGCCAAAACCATGTGTTATGCCATAAATGGTGGTATTGAAGATATTTGATTCGTTCTGAAACAAGGAAATTCTCAAATAAAGCTCCTATATCTGAACGGGTTTCCGCTAACGAAAAGTTGGCGATTACAGCGTTACGTATTCCATTATCATAGAAATATATTTTTCGGCTGCTTTTTAGTTCATTTCTGAGATTACGGCTGAATGAACCTAAACGGAAGATTATATATGATTGTTCGAGCAATATAACATAGCGTTCTACTGTTTTCGGATCAAGATCACATAATTGTCCTAATTCATTATAAGAGACTTCAGAACCTATTTGAAAAGCCAGTGCTTGAAGGAGTTTTACAATCTTGTCTGCCTTTTTGATGTGTTCCCAATCTAAAATATCTTTATATAGGTAGCTGTCTGATAGTAACTTCAGAATTTCACTTTCCGAACCGGGATGTGTAACTACATCCGGATAATAGCCAAAAACCAAGCGGTGTGGTAACAGACGTTTTTCATCCAGTAAACCATGATGATTGACCATTTCTTGAAAAGAAAGAGGGTACATTTTATATTCCCATTTTCTTCCGGTAAGAGGCTCATTTACTTTATTGGCTAAGTCGAACGAGGAACTTCCTGTGGCAATCAATTGTATTCCATTTATTTGGTCGGTGATTAGTTTTAAGCGTAATCCTATATTTTCGATACGTTGTGCTTCATCAATGATGATAATTTTCTTTTGTCCGAATATATATTTTAAGCGAGTTGCTGATATGTTTTCGAATAAGGTGCGGGTATCTTGTTCATCTCCATTCAGCCAAAGAACATCGTTGTTATCTTTAAACATCTGTTTTAACAGAGTGGTTTTACCGACTTGGCGAGCTCCCATTATAAGGATTGCCTTATCTTGCCATAACTTTTCATGAATGGTTTGTTGTAATGCTCTTTCTATCATATCGCTTCCTCCATTTATCTGAGAACAAATTTCGAGCATTTTTTCTTTAAATCCAAAAATATTATGCTTTTTATGGAATGAAATCCGTAAAAAGCATAATATTTTTGGATTTGGACTTATCCTTTTGTCCTCTTAATATATTCTGTCGGCAGGTATCCAAAATATTTCTTGAAACTTGTAGCAAAGTAAGACGGGGTATTGAATCCCACCATTGTACTGACTTCCGCTACGGTATAACGTCCGTCTTTCAGTAGTTTGGCCGCTTCGTTGAAACGAATCTTACGTATAAAGTCGATCGTGGATTCACCGGTAATCGCTTTCAGTTTCAAGTGCAGGTTGGAGCGGCTCATGTTCATTTCTCTGGCAAACTCATCGGTGGAGAACTCGATATTGTCCATATTCTTTTCTACAATACTTACGGCACGTTTAAGCAAAGCCTCGTCCATGGCATTAAACGTGATCTTTTCGGGTTCTACTTCCAAAGACTTGGAATAACGTTCAAGCATACGTCTGCGTGTACGCATCATATTTTGTATCTTCGTGGTCAGGATCGAAAGAGAGAAAGGTTTGGGGATGTAGTCGTCCGCACCCATTTGCAGACCTTCCATCTGGTCTTTTATTTCGCTTTTGGCTGATAACATAATTACCGGAATGTGACAGGTCGGAATGTTCTGTTTCACATTTTTGCATAACTTGATACCATCCATAACAGGCATCATCACATCAGTCACGATAATATCTACCTCATTTCCTTTCAGTTTTTCCAATGCTTCTTCACCATTTCCTGCCTCTAATATATTGAACAGTTCGGCAAGCCCGCTACTTAGATAGTGCCGGATTTCATTGTTGTCTTCTACGATGAGAATGGTCCCTCGCTTTTTGTCACCGGATTCTATAGCTTCATTCTCCACCTTTTCCGTGTCGATGAAATACATTTCTTTGGAATTGGTGGAATATACCTGTTCCTCCTCGCTCTTCTTGCCGTTAGCAGCCAGTTCGGAGGGCTTGTAGATACTTATATCCTGTGGCAGATAGACGGAGAACGTACTTCCTTTTCCTTCTTCGCTATCCAGTTCGATATGTCCGTGATGTAGTTCGACCAGACGTTGTATCAATGAAAGTCCGATACCACTTCCTACATGTTCACTTTCGATCTGGTAGAAACGCTCGAATATTTTTCCCTGTTTATTGATAGGAATACCTATACCGGTATCACTGACTTGCAACACCAGATAATTATTTTCTTCCTTCAACGTGACAGTAATGCTTTGGCCGCTTTCTGTATATTTGAAAGCATTCGAAAGCAGGTTGTTTACTATCAATTCCAGATAATTAGGATCGAAAAGTACCTCTTTATCTTCCAGATCGGAATGGAGAGTATAAGTTATCTTTTTGTGGCGTGCCAGTTTATCATAAAACAAAAAATTTTCTTGTATCAGTTGGTAAGCGTTCGCTTTCTTGGCTTTCAATTCGAATACTCCGAGTTCGGCACGGCGATAATCCATCAACTGATTGACAAGGTGTAGCAGACGATTAGCGTTTCGTTGGATATATTCTAATTGGTTTCGTGTCCAACGATCGCTTATCTTATTGATGATATCCTGCAGAGGAGCCAGGATAAGAGTCAATGGGGTACGAAGTTCATGGGAGATATTGATGAAGAAACGCATTTTCATTTGGTTGATTTCCTCCTGATGTTCTTTGTCCCTGCGTTCTATTTCCAGTTCAGCTTCCATGCTTTTGCGCATCCAGAAGAAACGGAAAACGAAAGTGATGAAGCCGATAAAAGTGGCTAGGAAAAGAAGAATAGCCCACCATGTTTTATACCATATCGGAAGTACGATAATCTCGAGTACAGTTGGGATAGTGTTCCATTTACCGTCACTATTGGCGGCTTTTACCATGAAATGATAAGTCCCTTGTGGTAGATTAGAGTAGGAAACACTACGTTTGTCTGTCAGATAATACCATTCTTTATCGTATCCTTCCAGCTTGTAAGCGAAAGTATTATGTTGTCCTGAAATATAATTGGATACAACGAACTCAATGGTGAAAGCTGTTTGCCAGGATTTCAGTGTGATACTTTCAGTCTCACTGATGTTTTTAGTCAATATGCCTGTTTCATCGTCCGGGCGGACCGTTTTATTAAATAGCTGTAGCTTGGTTATTACTACCGGTGGAGTGTATGGATTGTCCAGCAACAATTCCGGACGGAAAGTAGTGATACCATTGATACCACCAAAGTACATTTGCCCGTTGGAAGTGCGGCAGTAGGAGGAAGAGTTGAATTGATTACTTTGTAATCCATCCGATTCTGTAAAGTTACGGAACTTTTCCGTTTCCGGATTGAAACAGGAAATACCACGATTGGTACTCAGCCAAAGTCGTCCGAAAGTATCTTCCAGTATGCCGTAGACCACATTATTGGGCAGTCCATTAATTGTAGTGTATCGTTTGATTGTTTTTTCTTCCTCATTAAAGCAATAGACTCCTTCACGTGTGCCTATCCAAATAATACCATTGGAAGCCTCGTAAATGCAATTGGTAAATAACTTTGTAACTGATGATTCAGGTAGTATCGTAACTTCTTGTATTTCCGGTCCTTCCTGTTGAAAGACTGATATACCCTCTTCGCCGCCAATCCAAAGTCGTTTGTGGGAATCCCTGAATAAGAGTGTGATTCGTTGAGGAGTGAAAGGCGTGCCATCTTTCTCTTTTTCTATGGTTGTAAAACTGCGTTCTTTCGGATTGAAACGGACTAAAGCGCTGAGTGTTCCCAATAAGAGATTATCGTCTTTGTCGGGAAGGATGGCATATACATTCTCATTGACAAGCTCGCTGTTCAGCTGATTGAAACTTTCCATCCGTCCACTGTTACGGTGGAGGACGTTCAATCCTCCGGCGTGTGTACCTATATATACCAATGATTTTTCTTCATCCACATATACAGCTTTGATATTGTTGGAACCGATACCGATTTCACGCTCGTTTTCTTGCAAGGCGTAATGGGTGAAATGTTGTGTCTTGGTGTTGTATAGATTCAATCCGCCGTCATTGGTTCCTATCCACAGATTCTTGTCCTTGTCTTCTACAATACAGCTTACTACATTGTCACTCAACGAGTTCTTATATGGGATGCGCTGTATATTCTTGAATCGGTTTCGGATGGGATGGTAATAGTTGAGACCGCCAAAGTAGGTGCCAAGCCACATTCCTCCCTGTGAATCCATAAAAATACTTCGGACGGAACGTTGCGAAAGGCTGCCGCTTTCTACCGGACTACTGCTATATGAGACGAACGAGTCACTGGCTTCGTGATAAATATTCAAATCATTGAAAGTTCCTATCCATAGACGGTTTTGTGAATCCAATGCCAGAGAACGTATGTAATTGGAACTTATACTTTTCGGATCGGAGGAGGAATGGAGGTATGTCTTTAGTTCTTTAGTTTTCGGATTGAGCAATAATAAGCCTGCCCCTTCGGTAGCTATCCATATTCGGGTGGGAGATTGCTGTAAAATAGCCTGAATCCGCTTGGTATCCAATATAGGAGTCACTTTTTCCAGATTTTTTTGAGTGACGGAATAACTGTAAAGCCCGTCTTCCATCGTACCGATATAGATTATGTCGCCATGCCGGTAAAGAGCGGAAGCTATGATTTTGTGCATGGCAGTGCTGAAAGCATCTTCTACAAACTTGGATTCTTTGCTGTCGAACATGATCAGACCTTCCTGTGTGCTTACCAACAATTGCTCAGGAGAGATTTCTGCGATGCCGTTGACCTGTTGCCGTTTGCCTTTTTTTTCATAGAAAAAGTTCTTGAATTGGTCTTTTTCTTCATCATAATAAGATAGACCGTCTCGTGTTCCTATCCAAACCCGTCCCTGACTATCGGTCTTGACAATTCTTGAAATGTCATTGGCAATGCTGTTAGGATCATCTTCATTGTGTTGATAAACCGTGAATGCGTATCCATCATATTTGTTTACCCCATCATAAGTGGCAAACCACATATTGCCCCGTTTGTCCTGATCGATGGCGAATACAGTGCTTTGTGACAATCCTTCATTGATAGAGATGTAAGAAAAGTTGATAGGTTCCGGAATTTCCGAAAAAGCGGAATGGGTACCTAAACACAGAAATAGCAGGCAAATGACTATATTTTTAAGGTTGCTCATTATTAGGTCATAAGATTAATAATGGCACCAAAGATAATAAAATCTTTAATATGCCCCATCGTTTTATCCGGAAAACAATGCAACCTTTTCCGGATAATGTTAAATATCTTTCTTCATTATTAGTCGATTTTCGTTATCGATGCGTTGGTAGGATATTTCATTCATAATGCTTCGAATCAGGAAAATACCCAATCCCCCGATAGGACGTTCTTCAATAGGAAGTGTAATATCCACATCTTCCACTTGTGTGGGGTCGAAGGAAGCTCCTTTGTCCGTCAGAAGGAATATCAGTTGTTTTTCGGTAGCTGTTACTTTTAACAAAATGGCATGCTGCTCTTGTGGAGGATAGGCATACATGATGATATTGGCAACAGCTTCTTCTAGAGCCAGATTGATATTCATGGTTGTTTCTACAGACAGAGAAAGTTCTTCGCCTACTTCTTCTATAAAATTGGCTAAAACAGTTATTTCGTTTAGATTGTTCGAGATTGTTATTTCTTTTTCCATAATGATGTATTAGTTAATGATTTTATATTCGGGTTCGTATTGAATGAGTAAGATAGTCAGGTCATCACTGGCTTCAGCTTCTTGCACATGGTCTGCGATGGAGGTGACAATGACATCGACGATAGTGCGCACATCCGAAGAGGCATTATCAGATAAAAGTTTCTGTAATTTTTCATCACCATAAAGCTCCTTCTCCGCATTCTCAGCTTCTGTAACTCCATCTGTATAAAGGAATAATTTACTTCCTTTTTCTAAGGTAATTTCTGTGTCCGTATATGTAGAGCTATCAATGACTCCTACGAATATCTGAGTCGGAAACTCCAAGAATGATACGTGCTTGTCCGAATGTATGAGTATGGGAGGATTATGACCGGCATTGCAAATTTTCATTTTGCCTGTTGATAAGTCAAGAATTCCGACAATTAGTGTCACAAACATATTGGATTCGTTACTGTTGGAGATTGAGTTGTTCATCTCTGTGACGATTTTGGCCGGTGAATCTACTTGATGGGACAGGGTGCGGAATAGGCTACGGGTGATAGCCATGAATAGGGAAGCCGGCACGCCTTTTCCCGATACATCTCCTATCAGAAAGTAGAGTCGGTTGCCATCCATATAGAAGTCATAAAGGTCGCCTCCCACTTCTTTGGCGGGATGTAAGATAGCATGTAAGTCCACGTCGTTACGGTCGGGGTAAGGCGGGAAGATCTTGGGTATCATTCCCATCTGTATTTCTCTAGCTATGGAAAGCTCACTTTCAATCCGTTCTTTGTGGGCTGTCGTTTCTTTTAATTCACTTACGTAAGCAGACAGGGATTTTTGCATATAAGCCAGAGAATCGTGCAAATCCTTGATTTCATCCTTGGAATGGACTTGTGGTAAAGTTACATCAAATCTTCCGGTGGCAATTTCACGGGCCGATTGGGAGAATTGTTCCAATGGGCGTACCAGTCGTCGGATAATACTATATACAATTATGAGCAGTATTAGTATGCCGATCAGAAAAGTATAAATGATTTTTCGGGAAGTGCTATCCAGCTCCTGAAGGATAATCCGGCTCGGACAGACTGTACATACAGACCATCCGGTCTCCGGGATAGCGGTATAGAAAGCGTATGAATCCGTTCCTAAATTGTTGAACCGCATTGTTCCGGTTTTCCCTGCCAACATATCGCGTCCGATTTGTTCTTGTGCCTGATTATCCGTTGCAAATGACTCGGCGAATACGGTTTCATTCAGAATCTTACTTCTGTCTTCATGAGTCAGGAAACTTCCGTTGCGGCTAAGTAAGTAGGTGTAGCTGGTAGGATAGGGCTTCATCAGACTTATGTTGTCGGTAAACTGTGAAAGGGATATGCTGGCGATAAAGATGGCGTACAATTCACCTTGATTGTTATATAAAGGCTTGGAATAAGTACTCATAATGATGTTCCCTCCTCCGTCATCATAATAGGGCTCACTCCAATAATCCTGTTTCAGCATTTTGGGAATGAGATACCAGTCCATACATGGATAATCATAATTTTGGCTACCCAATATTTGGTAGGCAATCTTATTGCTGCTGAATGAGACATAGGGCATGAAATATTTCCCCTTTTCTTTATAATAATCCGGTACGAAAGCTATGCCGCTTCCTACAATGAGGGGATTATTTTTAATGATGGAAGTAATGATATAATGTAAGGAGTCCGGTTGATGTATGTTTTCCTCCAATATCCAGACGGACTGGTTGATGGTAGTCTCTACAGAACCCAATTGATTGGTGATTTCAGTTGCGATATTGCTTAATAGTCCATGGGTACGTTCAATGGCGTAATTCGTCACTTTCTCATGGCTGTATTTATAGAACAATCCCATGATTGTGGCAAAGACAATCAGCGTGAACGACAGTATGTAGATACTGAGCCGGGTTGCAAAAGAACGGGAGTATGTGTGTGTCATGTAATAGTGCGGTTATTTTACAAAGTTCTCATATTGAAGGGTATTTGTTTCTCCGGTATTCTCCGGCAATAAAATATCCATTGCCGTGTCGAATCCCTCACGGCTCAACCGATAGGGACGCCGGCCGTTTTTATCAGTTTGCAACCGTAGTATTTCATCCAGCATTTTACGCTGGTGATAGCGGTTGGTTCCTATATTGTAATGACGAACTTGTTCCATTACGATATCGAGCGCTTCTTCACGGTGCTCGTAAGTCCAGTTCCATCCGCGAATGCAAGCGCGGACTAACTTTTGCACCGTTTCCGGATGTTCCTGATAATACTTCTCGGTGACATAAAGCCCGTCCTCAGGCAGATTGTATCCATAATCGGCAAAACGCATTATATGTGTGGAGTCTATCTCCATCCCGCATTCCGTAAGTTGCGGGAATTCGTTATAACTTCCTACCATACAGATATCTACTGCATTTGAGAGAAAGAGATTGATACCATTGTTAAAGCGTATCCAGTTTACGTGAAGTAGATATTTGTTTGCAACCTGATCTAGTAGTTCCTGGCTGAGATGATTCCATACGGCAATATCTTTGTGTTGCAAGGATGAAATCCCTTTCAATGGTGAATGACTGACTAATATCAGGCTGTTTTCTTGTGATGTTTGCATGATATTCACAGTTCGGTTGCCTTTCTGATACGCTATCAAAGCTTGTGATAGGTTAGTGATAACCGCTTGTGGCGCATCTTCTTTAAGGTAGAGAAATGAGTTTTCGGAATGGGACGGGTGCTTGATATGTACATCGAGTCCTTCTTCTTTGTAGAAACCCATTTTTTCGGCTACATAATAACCTGCAAATTGTGCTTGAGCTGTCCACTTTGGTATCAGAGTTATGGACTGTGCGTTCGCTGTATCTGTCATCAGCCATGCGGATAACAGGATACCAATAAGGATGTGGATGGCTCTCATACCTATGCGGTTAGCGTATGGTAAAAAGATTGGAACATCCTGTCATATCAAATATCTTGCGGATTTCGGGTTTCATTGCTTCCAGCACAAGTTGGCCATTGTGCTGTGTCACGCTTTTTTGTAATGTAATCATGCTTCGCAAACCGGAACTGCTGATGAATGACAGGGCTTCACAGTTGACAATGATATCGGGGTTTTCCATATTTAAGAGAGGTTGTATGATTGTGTTGAATGTATTTGAATTAGCTGTGTCGAGTCGTCCTTCGACAGTCAATATGGTCACTTCCTCTATTTTGCATATGTTTGTTTTTAAAGTGGCTTCCGGCTCGAAATTCATATCAATGTTTTTAGTCAGAATCAGCTCATTGTGATTATTAGTTGAATGATACTCTACTTTGTCCATGGTACGCCGGATTAAAAAGAGTCCCAGTCCTTGTGTCAGATGTTGGTCAAGTGATTGTGTGCTGGTGGTTGCTTCTTTTTCTGTCGGGTCGAATGAAATGCCGTCATCAATGATCCGGGTAGTCAGCATACCGGGAGCTACGGAAGTCCGTAATATGATTTCACTCTCTTTATTGGGCGGATAACCATAGCGGATGATATTGGTTACAGCTTCTTCAATAGCGAGGTTGATACTCATAGTGATACTTGCCGGCAAGTGCAATGACATTCCTAATTCTTCTATAAATTGGGCGATTCTTGTAACTTCATCTAGCTGATTGTCAATGATAATTTCTTTTTCCATGTTTTTTAAGTAGCGTGTCATAAAAATATTGTTTGATTGAATGCTTCAACAAAAGTACGGCTTTATTTAAGAATAGGAAATTAATCGGCTTGAAATATTTCCTGCGTTGAACGAAAATAGAAAGAATAGGATGTATTTAAACTGATTTAACATAAAAACAGAAAAACCCGGTGCAATTACTGACCGGGTTTTCACTATTATTTGCTCTGGAAATGAGAAAGATTACTTTTCTAGATTTCCGATCTCATCCAGATTTTTCTGGATATCTTCATCCGTCAAAGAATAGTTGACCAAATCACCTGCCAGATACTTGTCGTATGAAGCCATATCGATCAGTCCGTGTCCGGAAAGGTTGAACAGGATAACTTTCTCTTCTCCTGTTTCCTTACATTGATTGGCTTCACGAATAGCAGCTGCAATGGCGTGGCAGGATTCGGGAGCCGGAATGATACCTTCTGCTTGTGCGAACAGGCAACCGGCTTCGAATGATTCCAGCTGTTGGATATCTACCGCTTCCATCAATTTGTCTTTGAGCAATTGTGAAACGATCACACCTGCGCCATGATAACGAAGACCACCGGCATGGATATGTGCCGGAGCGAAATTATGTCCTAATGTAAACATCGGAAGGAGCGGAGTATATCCGGCTTCGTCACCGAAGTCATATTGGAATTTACCACGTGTCAGTTTAGGGCATGAAGCGGGTTCGGCTGCCACAAAGCGGGTTTTCTTTCCTTCCAGTATGTTATGACGCATGAACGGGAAAGAGATACCGCCAAAGTTGGAACCTCCTCCGAAACATCCGATCACGACATCCGGGTATTCACCTGCCATCTCCATTTGTTTTTCGGCTTCCAGACCGATGATTGTCTGGTGAAGGGTGACGTGGCTAAGTACCGACCCAAGCGTGTACTTACAGTTGGGAGTCATTTGTGCCAATTCGATAGCTTCGGAAATAGCTGTTCCTAATGAGCCTTGATAGTTGGGGTGAGCGGTCAGAATATCTTTACCGGCACGGGTAGACATGGATGGAGAAGGAGTAACCTGTGCTCCAAACGTTTGCATGATGCTACGACGGTAGGGCTTTTGCTCATAACTGATCTTTACTTGATAAACGGCTGCTTCCAAACCGAATACTTTTGCCGCGTAAGAAAGAGCCGCTCCCCATTGTCCGGCACCTGTTTCGGTAGTGATATTGGTTACGCCTTCCTGCTTGCAATAGTATGCCTGTGCCAATGCGGAATTCAATTTATGAGAACCGATGGGACTTACACTTTCGTTTTTGAAATAGATATGAGCCGGAGTACCGAGTGCTTTTTCCAATCCGTATGCACGGACTAACGGTGTACTGCGGTAATATTTGTACATTTCGCGTACTTCCTCCGGTATTTCAATCCAAGCGTCGGTCTGATTCAATTCCTGGCGGCATAACTCTTCCGCAAAGATAGGATAGAGATCTTCTGCTTTCAGTGGTTGTTTAGTTTTCGGGTGCAACGGTGGCATTGGCTTGTTTACCATATCAGCCTGAATGTTGTACCAGTAATGTGGAATTTCTTCTTCCGGTAGGATATACCGTTTTCTTTTGTCACTCATAATATTGTGGTTTTTAATTATCTGCTGCCAAAAGTAGGCAAAATTTTTAATATTCAGATAAATTTGTCAACAAAGAATCGGTTTCGATTGTTATTTTAGTTAAGTTTGCACGACGTTATAAAAAATATGATATGAAGATTTATCATAAATTCCTGTTATATCAGAACAAACTGCTAAAACCTTATATACGAATTATACTGGGCTTAGTGGAGGCTTTAACTTATTTAGCGTCTCTTACGCTAATTGTCGGAGTGATTTATGAACACGGCTTTCCGTTGTCGGTAGATGAAATTGCGAAAATACAAGTTCTGTATAAGGCTGTATGGATCATCTTTCTGATTGATGTAACGTTGCATATTTCGCTTGAATATAGGAGCACTAAAAAGCAATATCGGAAATTGGCTTGGATATTGAGCGGGCTGTTGTACCTGACTTTGATACCTGTCATTTTCCATCGTCCGGAGGAGGAAGGAGCTATCTTGCAGTTCTGGGAGTTCTTGGATGGCAAATTTTACCATTTGATATTATTGCTGGTCTTTTCTTTATTGAATCTGTCAAACGGATTGGTACGTCTGTTGGGACGGCGTACCAACCCGTCTTTGATATTGGCAGTCAGTTTTCTGGCTATTATTCTTATTGGCACGGGATTATTGATGTTGCCAAAGTGTACGGTGAATGGCATTACTTGGGTCGATTCGCTGTTTACGGCTACGAGTGCGGTGTGTGTGACGGGGCTAGTACCGGTGGATGTATCGACTACATTTACGACAGGAGGGCTCGTTGTCATAATCTTGCTGATTCAAATCGGTGGTTTGGGAGTGATGACATTAACGAGTTTCTTTGCGATGTTCTTTATGGGAAATACCTCTCTTTATAATCAGTTGGTTGTCCGGGATATGGTCAGTTCCAATTCATTGGGTTCTTTGTTGTCTACCTTATTATATATATTGGGCTTTACATTGGTGATTGAAGGAATCGGCATGGTCTCTATCTGGTTCAGTATTCATGGTACGTTGGGGATGAATCTGGATGAGGAACTGGCTTTTGCTGCTTTTCATTCCATTTCGGCTTTCTGTAATGCCGGGTTCTCTACGCTTTCCGGCAATTTGGGGAATCCGATGGTGATGACCAATCATAACTGGTTGTTTGTCTCTGTTTCCTTTTTGATTATTCTGGGTGGGATCGGTTTCCCTATTTTGGTTAACTTCAAGGATATCGTTCTATATCATCTGCGTCATTTCTGGAGGTTTATCCGTACCCGCAAGTTGGAAAGGCACAAGGTGCATCATCTTTATAATTTGAATACGAAGATTGTGTTGATAATGACTTTTCTGCTTTTGGTAATCGGTACATTGGCGATTGCCGCTTTCGAATGGAATGCTTCGTTTGCGGGGATGCCTGTTGCGGATAAATGGACGCAGGCATTCTTTAATGCCACTTGTCCGCGAACCGCCGGTTTCAGCAGTGTCGATTTGGCCTCTCTGAGTGTACAGACGTTGTTGGTTTATCTGGTGTTGATGTGGATTGGAGGTGGGGCGCAGTCTACTGCCGGTGGTGTCAAAGTGAATGCCTTTGCGGTAGTCGTTCTCAATCTCGTAGCTGTGTTGCGCGGTACGGAGCGTGTCGAGGTGTTTGGTAGGGAGTTGTCTCATGATTCTATCCGGCGTTCCAATGCAACAGTGGTTATGTCATTGAGCGTACTATTTCTTTTTATTTTTATCTTGAGTATGCTCGAACCGCAAGCATCGTTGATGGCATTGACGTTCGAATGTGTTTCGGCGCTTAGCACGGTAGGCTCCAGCTTGAATCTGACTCCGAGTTTGTGTGATGCAAGCAAATTATTGGTAGCGTTATTGATGTTTATCGGTCGCGTGGGCTTGATAACATTAATGCTTGGAATTGTGAAACAGAAAAAGAATACAAAATACCGTTATCCGAGTGATAACATCATCATAAACTAAAGATATGAAGTATATTATTATTGGTTTAGGGAATTATGGTCATGTGTTGGCAGAAGAGTTATCTGCATTGGGACATGAAATTATTGGTGCGGATATCAGCGAAAGCCGTGTGGACGCAATCAAAGATAAGGTGGCTACTGCTTTTGTAATTGACGCGACGGACGAACAGTCTTTGTCGGTACTTCCGCTGAATAGTGTGGATGTGGTGATTGTGGCGATTGGCGAAAACTTCGGTGCGTCTGTGCGGGTAGTGGCCCTGCTGAAACAGAAGAAAGTAGCCCGTATTTATGCCCGTGCAATTGACAGCGTGCATAAGGCGGTATTGGAGGCTTTCAACTTGGAGAAGATTCTGACTCCGGAAGAAGATGCTGCACGTAACTTGGTGCAATTACTTGACTTCGGGACAAATATGGAGGGCTTCCGTATTGACTCGGAATATTATGTAGTGAAGTTTACCGTACCGAAGAAGTTTGTGGGATATTTTGTGAATGAACTGAATCTGGATGGAGAGTTTCATTTAAAACTTATCGGGCTGAAACGTGCGGATAAAATAACCAATTGTTTGGGGATCTCCCTGACAGAGCTTCATGTGAAAAACTATTTGCCGGAGGATGAGAAAGTAAATGAGGGGGACGAATTGGTTTGTTACGGTAAATACCGTGATTTCCAGGCTTTCTGGAAAGCTATCTGATAATTGCTTTATGTGAAATCGGCTATTGGAGTTCCGGTTTGCAATGATTAATAACCACAGGATGAAGTTGGACATTGCATTCTGTGGTTGTAAAGTTTAGTTGTACAATTAAACTTTGCGTAGTTTCCGGTTTGTGCTGGTCGAATACGAAATTCCCCAAACTGTAAAAGATTGGTTTGCCATCGTAATATTCCTCTTTTTGAATGATGTGAGGATGGTGTCCGATGATTGCATCCGCTCCGGCGCGAATGAGCGAGTGCGCACCTTTTCTTTGGACAAGGGTAGGGAGGGGCTGATATTCTACTCCCCAATGAAGAATAACGACTATGTAACTTTGGGGATTCTGCCGTTTGAAGTTTGTAATTTCTTCTTTCAGTTCCTCTATCGGCTGCTGACAGATACCGGGACTGTTTTCCAGATATACCCAGTTTTCTAAAGGAAGTGCAACGGAGTTATAAAGTGCCACTTCTATCTTTCCTTTCTTAATAAGAACAGGTCGGCAACTTTGTGGGGAAGTATCTCCGTAGCCTACCGGAGTAATTCCGGAGGATAAGAGATATTGATTGGTGTCTGTCAATCCGTTTCGTCCTTGATCTATTGTATGATTATTTGCCATAGCAGCGTGGGTAATACCGGCTTGGGATAGAGCTGTAGCCCATATTGGTTCAGCGCGGAAGATATATTTCTTGTGCAGTGGTGAACGAACGGAGGTAATAGGGCACTCTAGATTGATAACTGTTGCATCTACGGAGCGGAACAGTGGTGTGACTGATTCAAATAAGTGTTCGACACCTTTTTTCCGGATTTGTTGACGTACTCCCCTGTCCAAAAGGACGTCTCCTGTGAAAGCGATAGACAGACATTCTTCTGAAGGCTGTTGACAGGCAGCCAGCATTAGGAATATGATTCCAATGCCAGCTGTGATTCGGCTTATCTGATAAAAGTTCATTAACAACCGGAACTATAAAAAACTCTTTCATCTACATGAGGCTCCTTCTCTATCAGGATACTCTTCATCCACTCCGGTACGGCGGGTGCTTTCTTTTCTTCCAGCATTTTTTGCCATTCTTCATCGGTAAGCCTTGTGCCTAGTGGCTGGACAAACTCGTAATAGCTGAAGGTCGCCCCACGAGTCAAGTAGAGATTGCCTTCTATTTCTACTACGACATAAATATTGTTGGCATTTCCTGTCGCTACATGTAGTATTCCATTCTTGTTACAACCCCTTATATTGCGGGTATAAATATCGGCTACTATGGCTATCGACTTGTCCGGACCTTGTACTAATGACCAATCATCCAGATGCAAATCTGGGGCAACCACAGATAAAGTGAAATACTCAATACTGCTACCCATATATTCCAGTGTCCGGTATTCCGGTTCTGTCAGTTTCTCTCCTCTCAGTTCTTTTTCTGTTACTTGAATAAGGAAGGTGACGTAGTCATTCAATTGATCGGTTTTTCCTTTCAGGTCATCGGTCATACAATCGTTCTGTTGCAGGATTAATCGGGTGGCCTGGAGAATGTTCTCCATTTTCCTCCAGAAAGGTAGATTAGGTTCTACATATCCTACAACGATTGGATCGGGAGGTCCGGCACCTCCACATTCAGCAGCCATCGGCTGTTCTCCATAAAGTATGGCATCGTGTTTTAACTCTGCCCAAGAAGCCAAAGCAGTATTCAGATTCTTGTATCCCCATTCAGGGGTTTGCATGAATCCCGGATTATTCTTGTCCGTTTGTTGCATGATGAGCAAACTCTTCATCCATAGTTCGTAGACAGAGAGTTGTGTGGATTTACTTGTTTTGAATTTATCCTTTAGTTGTTGTAATTCTTTGGAATATTCGCTCCAGTTATTAGGCTCTTTATAAAAGTCAATCAACAAACTTTCAGCAGTACCTGTGCCAAAGGCCGCGAATACATCCAAACCTTTCGGGTAGGCTCGTTGACTATTGGGATTGACATCAACTAACTTTTGAGTTACTTCATTGTCAGATAGATACCGTTGTGGCATAAAGTTTATTTTATCCCGGCAAGTGATTTCTATCTGAGGCTTTATGTTGTTTTTATGTTTTGCCAATTCAATAAGAGTCTGATTCACTTTCTCTATTTGTCCGGCTGTCAGTGCGTCTTCAATATGTATGGCATTATTCTTTTCCAAAATTCGGGCGATATCAAAGATGGATAGGTTGTCAGCTTCCCCCATTAGGAATGTGAGTGGGGTATAGATATGTTGATATAACTCTATCAGTGGTGTCTGGTCTATACTTTTGTAAGTACAAAGTACGGCAGCCTGAAAAATGGAACGTTTCAATTGTTCCTGTTGCTCCCTGCAAAAGCAGGCAGTTTGCAGCCACATCATTGCTTTGAAATATGCTTGTAATTGCGGTTCTCGCGTGTAATGTCCACGAGGCTTGAAAAGGCTATACGGGAAATATGCATCTTTGTATGAAAGAAAGTCAGAAAAGTTATCTTCCTGTTTATTAATGTGTTCTATTTCTTCCTGATATTCTGTTTCATATTTGGAGGGAACGGTAAGCGTCTTATTGGTCAGCAGATAATAAGGGATGGCATAGAAGGTTGCTGCGTGTTCAGCCATATCTTTCAGGGATTCGTCCTCCGTTTGTTCGGCCAGCTTGATGCAGGTTGCATTGAAAGAACGGCATAGCATTTCGAGTGTAGGAATGATATGTTGCTTTTCCAGACTCTTTAGGATATAAGAGAAATACATGTGGAATGCTTGCAGATACAGGTCGGTAGTAATAAAATTAGGTACTTGGCGGTAATCGTTTTCTTCGTAGGCATGAAAGAGTTGCAGGTTATTTCCTTTTGTGATGACAAAGTTGTTCTGTTGTAGTTTCTCCAATATTTCTTTGTCTATATCCTTAAATTGGAACAAGTTGACGATGTTATTTGTATTTCCCAGGTAATAGGAATCCCGTTGTATGAATTGATGCTGGCGTAGTTCTGTCATACGTGCATCAATACGGTCGACAAAGGCTTTTTCTTCAGGTGTCAGGTTGACCTCTTCATAGCTTTCTGCAAACTTACCTTTTCCTTCTTCTGCATCCCAATATATATCATTGACTAAGTTGTTGTACCATTTGGTATTGGCTGAGAAAAAAGCATTGATATCCGCTTCCATAAAATGATAGCCATGTATGGCATACGGATAACTGCGTAATAACCGTAGTTCCTGAAAAGAAAGATGGCTGATATCCTGCTTTAAATCAATGGACTGAGGTAGTACCGTATCAGTCAACAGCGAGGAAACGGGATTGGTAATTGTGTCTGTTTGTGCAGATACAGCGGGCATGATTTGGTTGTTTTTATTTTTATTCTTGCATCCGCAGAGAATGAACAATAGTATACAGGTGAATAATAATAGTCGTTTCATGTTTATTTCCATTCAATTAATTACGTTATATAGTATGATGATAGTAGCTAATGTTTGAGGATATGTATGGCTTCCTGTTTTTTTACCTCCCGTTTTAAGTATCGCTTGAAATCCAGACCAAATCCTCTCCAGATGTATTCTGCGACTAGAAAATTCCCACTGCGTTCCCGTTCTAGAGTCCGTATCCGTGTGGGAGTCTCTTCACGGATTATTCTGAAGTTTTCCAATGGTTGTGCTACCCTTGACCCTAACCAAAGCGGACGGATATAAGTTTCATCTGCAATCCGGTAGATAAATAACCGTTTGTCCGGTTTGGGATCAAATCTTGTCGGTTTGATAACTCCGACGATGATTTCGGGAACTCCGTTTCCTGTAATATCTCCATAATCAAATTGATAGACAGGGTAGGGCAATTTCCAGGTAGAATGACTGGGGCGATCCGTGTTCAGGTGGATAACATAAAGTGAGTCGGACTCTTTGTTCAGAGACACTTCCATGTGTTTCTGAGCAACCTTCCATTCAAACCTGTTATTGTCGTGGCATGAACAGAATATAGGCATAAGACCTGTTAAGAGGAGGAAAGAAGTCCTATATGACATATCCGTAATTTTTTCTGATGCAAAGATAAATATTAACTTGCATTTATAAGCTCCTTTTCTTGCAAAAGAAAAGGCCTTGCCTGTATTTATATATAAAAGCCACCGGACGACTTTCGATAGAAGTGCAATCCGGTGGCAGATTAAGATATTGTTTGTTCTTGAAATGTGTTATTTCGTTTGGATACGAATATTTCCAGCTTTCACTCCGCTTGCTTTCGCTGTGAGTACGATTTCTCCGGCTGTTTCACCGGATTGTACTATGGCTGTCAGCATTCCGTTGAAGGCATGCATTTTCGGAAGGTGGAACTGCTCCAGATTTGTCGGGTCGCCATTAGCAGCGGCACGATACTTGCCTGCCCCTTTTACGAAGAAGTTTATCTGTCGGCTGTCAGCGGGACATAGATTTCCGTCCTTATCTACCACTTTGACGGTGATATAGGCTAAGTCTTTTCCGTCTGCTGTCAGTTCGTTGCGGTTGCTCACCAGTTCGATGTGATGAGGCTTTCCGGCAGTGCGGACAATTTTTTCAGCTACTGCTTTCCCATCTTTATTGTAGGCCACTACTTTTATTTCGCCCGGTTCATATACAGCATCCATCCACATTAGGCGGTAACGGTTTTTAAGCGAGCTGTTGTTTTTACTTTGTTTGCCGTAACTTTTACCGTTAATAAACAGTTCGGCTGTAGGATGGTTGGTGTATACAAATACGGGAGTAACCTTCCCTTCACGTCCCGGCCATGTCCAGTGCGGCAGGATATGTAGTGTTTCCGCATTTTTGTTCCATACACTGCGATAAAGATAGTAACGGTCTTTAGGGATACTGGCAAGGTCGATGATGCCGAACATTGAACTGTGATTAGGCCATGCGTTTGTATCGTATGGCGATGGTTCGCCCAGATAATCAAATCCTGTCCATACGAATTGTCCGATTGTCCAATGGTTGTCGTCAGCTAGCGCAAAGTCTTCGTCCGGAATATTTGACCAGGAACAGGCTTCCACATCGTATGAAGAGCATTGGTGGTCTTCGTAAGTGGCACTTTTTTTATCTTCCACAGGGAATTTGTATACTCCGCGTGAGCTGACGGTAGAAGCAGTTTCACTTCCTAAAATCAGATTTTGTGGGAGTTGGTCGTATGCCTCTTTATAGCGATGAGCCCGATAGTTAAGTCCCGGAATGTCGATCATAGCGGCAAATCCGTTGGCAAGTACGCAAGTCACTTGGTCCATTCCGCAGGTAACGGGACGGGTAGGGTCTTCACGATGGCAAATATCTTGCAGGAACTTGGCTACTTTATAACCGACAGGACTGCATTGGGTCGGTACTTCATTTCCGATACTCCACATTACTACACACGGATTGTTCCGGTAATTATGAAGCATATTCACCATATCACGTTCTGCCCATTCATTGAAATAACGGTGATAACCGTTTTCACATTTGGCGATATCCCATTCATCAAATGGTTCAATCATCATCATAAATCCCATTTCGTCACATAAAGCTACAAGTTCGGGAGTCGGCATATTGTGAGAGGTACGGATGGCGTCACATCCCATATCTTTTAATAGTGTAAGCTGATGCCGGAGAGCGGCTACATTAATAGCAGCACCCAACGGACCTAAATCATGGTGATTACATACTCCTTGAAACTTACGATGCTTTCCGTTCAGGTAGAATCCTTTGTCGGCAATATATTCAATACTACGGATACCGAAACGTGTAGTGTAAGTATCTACCAGCTTATTGTCTGCGTAAATCTTGGAAACGGCTTTGTAGAGTGACGGATTCTCCGGTGACCAAAGTTCAGGCGCATTTACAATAAAATTCTGTTCGAATGGCTGTCCATGATTAATGCGGCTTGTATTTTCTTTGCGGGTAACGACTTTTCCATCAGGAGAAAGAATCTCCGTTTCGATACGGAGTTGTGTTTTCTCGCCTGCATTCTCAATTTTCGTTTGAAGGCGTATGGATGCAAAGTCCTTGTCGACATGAGGTGTTGTGATTTGTGTTCCCCATACGGGTACATGAATTTTGTCTGTTACAATCAGATGTACATTACGGTATAAACCAGCTCCCGGATACCAGCGTGAAGATTGTGGACGGTTTTCCAAACGTACGGCGAGTGTATTCTTTTTTCCATCTTTGTTGAGGAAAGGAGTTACATTGCAGTGGAAGGAGTTGTAGCCGAAAGGCCAGAAACAAGCTTCCTTTCCGTTTACATAGACACGTGCCTCGCTCATAGCCCCATCAAAAAGAAGTGTTACTTCTTTGTCGGCAGGAGCGTCAAAACTTGTTCGATACCAGCCTGTACCTACGTATGGCAGTCCGCCGGTGCGTCCGGTCTTCAAGGAAGCTTTTTTCTCGAAGTTCTGTGTGACTGCTACATTTTGTAGGTCATTGTTTACATCAAACGGACCGAAGATTGCCCAATCATGTGGAATAACAACCGATTCCCATTGGGTATCATTAAACTCCGGCTGGCTGGCTTCTTTGAAATCTCCTTTACTGAATTTCCATTCCTTTTCGAGTAGTGTCTCACTGCGTTGTGCTTGCAATGTGCAGGCAACGCCCATCAAAAGTACAGTTAATAACTGTTTGGGATGTTTCATGTTCATTTTTGCTTTTCAGGTATACTATTAGTTGGATTTATTAAATGTCAATGTCCGGCATTACATTCACATAGTAATGCCGGTGTAAAGGTATAAAAACTAATCAATAAATTTATCGCTTGAAGGCATTAAATGAACTGGTAGGTTTTCCGTCGTCATCGAACATACCTTTGTGATATCCCTTCCAACCGCCATAGCATTGAGGTTCCCAAGCGAATACTCCGGGACATATATCAGTACCTAGTAATTTAGCTTTAGTAATGAAGTCTGTATAAAATGCTTCGGCGTTTTCATTGTTCCATGTCATGCCTATTTCACACATCATAACGGGTGTGTTGAATTCTTCATAGAGTTTTTGCATATTTGCGATACAATCTGTGTTCATTTTACGCCAATCTGCTGCAACAAAATTGGTATCTTCTTCATTGTCAGGATCCATTTGAGGATAAAGAGACATTCCGATGATATCCCATTTGGCTTGATTAGCTTGTAGATCTCCGAATACTTTCTGGAATTGTCCAATTTCATTTCCACGGTCTATATGTACGATGACTTTAGCCTGCGGATAAACTTCTTTTACTGCATTATAACCTGCTGTTACGAACTTGGCAAAATTTACGGTTCCATTTTCTTCCTTTATATTGCCTTCATCGAACAACATTCCGTATCGAGTTTCGTTGCCCACTTGTACCCATTCTACATCTATACCTTTTTCTTTCAGAGCGTTGAGTACATCTTTGGTATGATTGGCGATATCCTCCTGCAATTGTTCTACCGAGTGGTCTTTCCATGCTTGAGGTTTGTATTGTTTACCGGGATCTGCCCAAGCATCACTGTAATGGAAATCTATCATGAGACGATAACCTAAATTATGTGCCCGCCACGCTTTGAGTACGACATCTTCTTTGTTACACCAACCGTATACGTTATCTTTTTCTGTCGGATTTGCCGGGTTGACCCAAACGCGCAAGCGGATAGCATTCATACCTAAGTCACGTAGCAATGACATACATTCTTGTTCTTGACCTTTAGCATTGTAGAATTTATAGCCGCTATATTCCATTTCGGTGAGCCAGCTCACGTCTGCTCCACGAATAAAACCGGACATATCATACGTGATTTCTTCTTTGTCCCGGAAGTCTGGAGTGTTGTTTTCATCGCTGCAAGCGGTGAAATAGGCTCCACACAATAGTGCGGAAGCCGTAAGTAATATATCTTTTAATCGTTTCATAATTGTCTTTGATTTATTGTCTGTTAAAACTGTATGTAGCGTTGATAAAATCTACAGTTACATTGTATGTACCAGCGGGCATAGATTTAATGCCTTCATTGGCGTTGTAATACAATTTGCCTTCATATCCTCCGAAATAACCAGCCCAACTGTTAATTACGAATTGGACTCCCCATTTGGAATCTTCAGGCAAAGTGATGCTTCCACTGTATATTCCTGGAGTATCGGTTGATTGCAAGGATATTAAATCCTCGTTGTCCGGTATGCCTAAATAACAAGCAACCTCTGTTACTGCCGTTGTCTTGTAAGTCAGTTCGGATAAGGAGACTTCTATCAGATAAAGTCCGTTGTCTGGAGCTGTGATATTATTTCCACCGCTATTTGTCAGTTTTCCATTGGTGCTGTTTCCTTCCCGACATTTATAAACTTTGGAATCATTCCACGCTTCTCCTTCTCCAAATAGAGTTATAGCATAATCTCCCCATTCTGAAGCAACATTTACAACACCTGCATATTTTTTTTCATCCTTATCGTAAACAGAAATTCTATGGTCGTAAGCCCATTTCCCATTAACAGCTGCACCAATTCCCGGTAGATACAGATATTCTCCTTCTTCCGGTTCAGGTTCCGGTTCAACATTTCCTCCTTCCTGCACTTTCGCTGTCCATTGTGCAGGATTGTTCAGGTCGATTACTAAAGTGCAACTTCCTGTAGCGGGCACAATTACACTGATACTTCCTGTTGTTATGCCTTCACCTGTGCTGAATGTGAGTTGTTCCGCAGTTCCACCGAATGCGAACGGTACATCTTTGGCATTATCTTTGTTGTCTCCGGTATCTTTATTGAAGAGCTTGCCCGTTCCTCCAATTCGGAGGTTGAGTGTTTCATTGGCAGTACCATCGAAAACGCCTTTCCATTGATTGGTGGTATGGTCGTATGTTGCATAAAATCCTTCCGGCATTCCTTCGATGTTGAGGGATCCTAGGTACAATGCACTCCACTGCTTTTTCACTGCATTCAGTTCGGTGAAATAGCAGCCTTCCAGTTCGGGAAACCACAAATCCCAACTGCCTATTGTTCCTGTAGTTGTAATCTGGAATGGTGCGCCGATACCTCCGGGAGCATCCGTAAACCAAATGTTTCCATTAGCTTCTTCCACATGGATTCCTTCCCAACCTGTTGCACCGTAGAAACCTTGATAGATTCCGTCTGCATTTACTGAATAGAGATCTTTGCCTGTGTCTTCTCCACTTTCTTTAGCGAGAATGTTGGCATAACGCATATCGATAGGATAAGGAGTTATGGTTACCTTTACCGTGTTGCTGTAAACGGGTTTGATATTGCTGCCGTTACTTGTCGCCAGTCGGAAGTAGACAGGATTTTCTTGTTCAGCTATGGCATTGAGCCGATAGGTAAGGATATTCAAAGCGGCTATTGTATAGCTTTGAGAGAATCCATTCACTATACTTTCTTCCACATCTCCTGTGAAGTTCTCATTCAGAGAAGCTTGTATGATGAACTGTAAATTGGTAGTGGGACTATAGCGCTCATCGCTGATTTGAAGTGTCTGATTCGTCCAAGCGAATGACATGGCGTATAGCTGAGCAGTTTCTTTGGTCAATGTGATTTTATTAACCGAAGCGACAAGCTCGTTTTCTTTCGGACTAGAGAGAAAAAAAGTATCTCCGTCTTTCTCACACGCTCCCAATATGAGGAGAATGGTGAGCAGAGTCAGCAGGTTATTTATATTTTTCATATTGTCGATTCGTATAAATGTGATTAATAGTTTTCATTCTTTAAGTTGGGATTGGCAGTCAATTCCGTATTGGGAATAGGATAGATATTAAATTTATCGTTGACTTTCGTTCCTTCTTTCACACCGCCTTTCCACTGCCACAAATAGTCTGCATTCGTGAATATGCCGTAACGTATCAGATCTGTGCGGCGATAGCCTTCCCAATAGAGCTCTCGGGCACGTTCGTCAAGGATGAATTGTAAATACTCTTTGTTTTTACTTTGGTTCTGGTTGTCGAATTCGTAATCTTGTTTATTGCCGCTATTGTCACCATACGCTCTTTCGCGGAGTAAGTTTACATAACCGGTAACTTCACTGTTAGTAGCTCCTGTACCACCACGTAGGTGAGCTTCTGCCATCATCAGATATACATCTGCCAGTCGGAACAGCGGATAGTCGGTATTTACACCTCCATCAGCGGTATTGGAGGCCGTTTGCTTCGCATCAGTCAGATTCGTCCATTTTGTGACGAAGTAGCCGTTGGTTTGGTCGTCAATCACGTCTACATTTAGGCTTTGCCCTTCGGTGAAGAACATATAGCGTTGGTCTCCCTGTTCAAATTTAGTAGGTATATTTCCCCGTACTCGGAACATACCCCATCCGCTTTTTACTCCGTAATCCTCCGGTTTCTGCAATTCGGATGTGTTGCTGACCGCACCGCACACTATATAGGTGGAAGAACCCCACGAAACGGTATTTACGGCATCTATCGGCAGTGTGAAGATGATTTCGTTAGTGCGTAGATGATTGTCTGCATTGAATAGCTTTGGATAGTCGGGTTCGAGTGAGTATCCTTGCGTAATGACATTCTTGCAGGCAGTGATACACTCTGTATATTTCTCTTGATTGATGTAAACCTTTGCGTTTAGATACAGTTTAGCCAGCAATGTGTATGCAGCTCCCAATGTGGCACGGCCGTACATTTCGTTTCCGTTTACCAGTAGACAGTTGTCAGGATTGTTCGTATCGGTGATGGTTTTCAGTTCGCTTTCAATGTAGTCGAAAGTCTGTTGCGGCGTATACTGTGGAGGTAGATAACCGACCAAAGGATCATTTTCCGTTACGAACGGAACATTGCGGAAGAGGTCGAGTGCGTGATAATAGAACAAAGCACGCATGAAGCGGGCTTCCGCACGGTAAGTACGTATTTGCTTTTGGTCGTCGGCGGAGAAAGAGCCGATCTTATCGTCCGTTGCGTTGCGTAGGAATTCGTTACATAAAGCGATGTTGTAGTAGATACGATAATACATATCCGATACCCAAGGGTCGTTGGCGTCCCAACTTAAATAAGTCAGTCCCGTTACATTGTCACCGGATAGCCAAGTAGATGCTACTTCGTCCGTACCGCATTCCTGCAAATTGAAATAGCAACGCATATAATCCTGACCACTGTTACTACTCAAATCTTCGTTACCATTTTTTTCCTGACCGGTAGTTACCATGGAAGTATATATTTTCCCCAAAACAGACTTATAGTTTTCCGCACTGGTGTAAATGGACGACGAAGTTTCGTCTACGTGTGGATATTGATCCAAGTCGCCTATACAGGAAGTGAACAGCAACGTGCTGCAAAAGTAAAAGGCTATATAAAATATCTTTTTCATGATTGGATGTTTTTGATAATTAGAAGTTAAGACCGATATTTAGGGAGAATGTACGCGGACGGGGGTAGAATGAGTTATCCACTCCGTTGGGAACTTCCGGATCCACACCACTGTATTTGGTGATGCAGAATACATTCTGAACCATTGCACTGACATTCAGGCTACATCCTTTATAAATTTCTCCGAAGTTGTATCCCAATGACAGGTTATCCATCTTTAAGAAAGAAGCATTCTCTACATAATAATCGGATAGATATTGACGTGATTTAAATCCGGTTTCCAGATAACTTCTGGAAAGATTATTCAATTGATAAGAGTTATAGCTGACCGTCTCCCAAGCTCCGGCATTCATTGCCATGGCATTGTAAACGTAGTTGCCGATATTGGCACGCAGACTGGTGCTTAACGTCCATTTCTTATAACGCAGTGAAGTACTGAAACCGAGAATGTAATCCGGTGCCGGAGAATGATAGCGATATAAATCATTGGTGTTGATTTCCCCGTTTCCGTCGAGGTCTACGTATGCGCCTTCTACCGGTTTGCCTGTCTTTTCGTCATATAGCTGATGGTAAACGTAAAACATATAAGGTGCGTATCCTTCACTTAATACTTGCAATTGATAGCTGTCGATGTACGGCCCTACGGAAGTGTTGGTAGCTTGAGTACCAGCTGCGAGTGAAAGGTTTTTCACTTTCATCTTTTGCCAAGTCATGTTGAAACTCAAATCCCAATTCCAGTCTTTTGTTTGTATCGGAGTAGCGTTGATACTGAACTCAATACCTTCGCTGTCTACATTGCCTACGTTTGTGGTGATATTGCGGTCGAAAGTAGTACCTGCTGCAGCCGGTACGGTTGCAATCAAATCTTTGGTCTGGCGGGTATAATAGTCAAAGCTACCGGTGATGCGGTCTTGCAGAAAACCGAAATCGAATCCGGCATTCCATGAAGTAGTCGTTTCCCACTTCAGGTCGGGTACGTAAGCCTCCGGGCGATACGTGTGGATCGGGCTACCTCCAATCAGAGAGGATGCACCGCTTTGGCTGATATTGTAGACAGGTAGATAATTGTAATTACCGATACCGTCCTGCTGCCCTGTCACGCCGTAGCTTGCACGGAGTTTTAATGTACTTAATATTTTGTTATCTTTCAGGAAAGACTCTTCCGTCATTCTCCATCCGAGAGCTACTGAAGGGAAAGTACCCCAGCGTACATTTTTTGCGAAACGCGAAGTGGCATCCCGGCGTACGGTTGTCGTCAACATATAACGTGAGTCGAACGAATAGTTCAGACGACCGTAATAAGATAACAGCACATGACGGTCGTCGGTAGCTTTGGATGTTTTTTGAATTTCTCCGAGTGTATTTGTCTCATAGTAGAGCGGGGTAGTGGATTTCCAATATTGATAGTCGTAACCGGCTGTTACATCAAAACTACTCTTGATGGATTCTACCAGTTTATTGTAGTTGGCATATAAGGTAAGCAAACGGTTTACCTTTTTCTGCGGTCCGTAAGTATAGTCCAAACCGGAAGTTGTATAGTTTTGTGCCGCCTCAGCCGGGACATATACACTTCCTTTACCTTGTGCATAGTCATAACCCAATGTAGCGTGCAACTTCAGATCGGGGAAGAAATGTAACCGGTAGTCTGCATCGATATTTCCGATGAAACGTTTCACCGTACTGTGGGAATCATTCATTTTGAGAAGTCCGACCGGATTCATGACCGCTCCGTTCACGGGAGCTCCGGTGTTATCGATAGCTTCCGTATATCCGCCGAAAGTGTCTGCTCCTGAATATACGGGAATGGTAGGATTCATGGTTGCTGCTGCCCAGATAGCTCCGGTATTGGCGAATGTATTTTTGTTGATAGACCCTTTGGCATTGATATTCAGTTTCAAGTGGTCTTTGAAGAAAGACGGATTTAGCGTGATGCTTCCCGTATAACGTTCCGCATTGTCCGTGCGTAATAACCCGCTTTGGTTGTAATAACCAACGGATGCACGGAACGGCAGGTTTTTGGTTATCTTTCCGGCAACGCTCAGATTATTGTCCGTACCGAATGCGTTTTGATAGATTTCGTCGTCCCAATCTGTATGTGCGGTGCCGAGTAATGCCTGTTGCGCATCGGTACCTTTGCTTTGGATGGTATTTACGAATTCGTCATAGCTCATCATATCCGCCAGTTTGGTACGTGTCTGTACGGAGTTAGTCGTGCTGAAAGTAAACTTCAGTTTGTCCGAACTTCCTTTCTTGGTAGTGATCAAGATAACCCCGTTGGATGCGCGCGAACCATAGATAGCTGTGGAGGATGCGTCTTTCAGAATGGTCATGCTCTCAATATCGTTCGGGTTGATGAGGCTAAGGAAATTGCCGTCGTTACCACTGATACCTCCCTGTTCCAAAGGAACACCGTCCAATACAATCAAAGGGTCGTTGCTGGCATTCAGTGAAGCACCGCCACGAACACGGATTGTACTTCCCGAAGTAGGAGAACCACTGTTGGACATGATTTGCACACCGGATATTTTACCGTTTATCAGTTGTTCGGGAGAGCTGACCAATCCCATATTGAAGTCTTTGCTGCTGACGTTTGTAACCGACCCGGTAAGGTCGCTTTTACGTTGCGTACCATATCCGATGACAACGACATCGCTCAAGACTTGTGAGTCGCTTTTCATCTGAACGTTCAGTGTAGCGCCGCTTGTTGGGATAGCTACAATCTTAGTTTCGTATCCGACGTAAGAAAATTGAAGTTCTTTATTGCCTTGCGGCACATTCAGCGTATAATTACCGTCGAAGTCGGTAACCGTTCCGGTAGAGGTACCTACAATGAGAATACTTACTCCAATCATAGGTTCTTTGTTTTCATCAATCACTTGTCCGGTGATTCGTTTGCCTCCTTGCTGTGCGAAAACCGAAATCGTGCCTCCTAAAAGGGCTGTACACAACATGAGTAGTACAGTCAGATGGCGTAGATTTAAGATGTTACTGTTCATAATTACTGTGTTATTGATAATAGATTTGTTATTATATTTACTTTTAGATCAGGTTCTGGACCGAGTATAGAATTACTTTATTTATTCCAGCCAGATTTCCCCTAGCTCGATGATGGATTCTGTCTTGTCTTTTCCTAATAGAGACAATTCCAGTTTCTCTGCCTTCTCCATTTGGAAAGGTATGTCTGTTTCCGGATGGAAATATTGTTTCAGAAAAGTCGGATAAGCTATCGGAAGTAATGCCGTGTCCGCTTGATGCAACTTTTTCAAAGGGATACGTATGATTCCTTCCGGTGAAGGGGTACTGCAAATTGTTTTGTATGTATATCCGTCTGAAGTGATGAATCCTGCATAGAATCCTTCAGGAAGATTCTTATGGCGGTTGACACGGATGCAAAGAGTGGTGCAACTCTTTAATTTTCCTTTTCTTTCTTTTAGCACGTCTTGAATGGATTTGCGCAGGAAGTGATGTGTTTTCTCTCCTTTGGATGTGAAGGCGAAACGGAGTAATGGCTTTTCAATCGGAGAAAAATCGATTAAGGTACGTTTCAGGTCGTTCCATTCGGGAAGCGTATAGGCTTCTATGCCACTATGTGTGTCTGTCACGCTCAATAATTGTATTGGACTGTCGGGAGCGACAATACGGGTAGTCCAATATGAATCGGCAATGTAATCCCAATCCAACGGATTTCCTTTTATTCCAGAAGAAAATCCCTTTACGGAATTTCCGGCAGGATAAGTACGGGTACTGTCGCCCCGACAGACAATAATGTTATACTTAAAACAACCTTCTTGTAGTTCTGCGGCAGGAATTGTAGCTTGATAGCTATAGCCGCTTATACGTTTCATCTTGATAGATGGATTATGATCATTCCAGAAAGACACTTTGTCTGTGTAGATAATCACAGAGTCCGGAGAAGTGTTTCCAACCACTTGTGCAAGAATTGTTAAATCTCTGCCTGCTTCGGTGACTTGTGCAGGATTGTGGATGACTTTGTAATCTGTTGTATGCGGGGAAGGGGCTGCAAACTCTCCGAGACGAATGGAATTCCATCGAGAATCTGTTGTCCAATTCTGCTTCGGTGTGCAGTTCTTGCGTTTCAACAAGTAAACACCCGGTTGAAGATTACGGATAACTCCGTCTTTTACAGTCTCTTCTTTCCGTTGGTTTTCTTTATTGAGTGCGGTAAGAGTGAATGATTCTCCTAAATCGGGAATTTGAAGAGCCATATCCCAACAACCATAGATAATGCTGACTACCTCTTTGGCAAGTGACGGTTTGGCAAACGGGTCGCTGACTGTCACTGCATCCGGCATTACTTCCAGCCTCCATACTCCTGCTTCCAGACAGTCAATAAAATATGCACCGGTTCCTTCGTAATGTACGACGGGAGAACTGCCGCAACCGGCAATGGACATAAGCTGTGAAGCATTTCGAGGAAGGCTGTGGGTATTGTTGGAATAATAGTATTTCCTTCCATTATTCAGCTCGCTTAAATCCTCCGTATAGCTGACACGGAATCCGTCACCAAACAGTGTATCTTGAGGATAACTACCGTATGATTCTCCTCTTCTCAGATTGCGTGCCGCTTCGGCGGCAATTTTTATGCTGATTGCTTTGTGTGGTGTATAGGCAAGATTCAGAAAATGAGTCTGGTATTCCGTATTGGCGTATGCAATGTCCATCGGGTCGTATGCGAACTGCGTAACCCATTGAAATCCTGCCATGCGGAAAGTACGTGCCATAGCCGGATACATATAGGAATACATAATATCTGCCGGGTCGAATTCGTAAATCAGGCGTGCCTTCTTGTGAAATCCTTTCACCTTATCGGCAAAAGAAATATCATAGCGGTCTATATAGGGAAGAAAATTTCCTTGTTGCGTTTGTCCGGATACCAGTCCGATAGGATACCATTGATAAGTAGTGCCTTGAATGGCAGTCTCATAGTATGCTTCTACCACATATTCGTTGTGGCTTACATTATAGAAGACAGGTTTACGGTTCCCGGTTCTATGAATCGCTTCCAACATTCGGTTGATATATGCCTTTACCTCTTCCTTCGTACCGGAGTGGCAAGGTTCGTTATTGATTTCAAATCCCACTATGGAAGGATCGTCCTTATAGGCTATTCCGGTATAAGGATTGATATGTTTCACTAGGTTGTGGAGATAGGTCTCTTGTGCGGTAATGGCTTCCGGGTGAGAGTGCACGTCGCATTTATCATATTTATAAGAGAAACCACCGGTCTGAATGTTCCGTTCCGGGTAACCGTTTCCGAAATTGGTTTGGGCGGTAATAACAATATGAATGTTCCGTTCCTTGAGTTTGGCAATCAGATAGTCCATCAGGTCGAGATGCTCGTTTTCAAGGAGATTTCCTTGCTCGTCTGTGAGTTCGACATCCCAGAGGTGGATACGGTAAGCGTTCAATCCCAAACGGGTGATATGATATACGTCTTTATCTATAGCAGCTTTACGATCAAGTCCCAGATAACCTAAGGCACGATAGGCATGGGCAAAGGGGAGTGTGTAGTTCACACCGAAGAAAGAGGCTTCCTGGCGGGTGTCACTCCAACGCATCACTCCGTTTCCGTCTATATATATAAAAGGTGTAGAAGATGATTTCCCTTGTATATTGACAAAGGCGAATAATAAACAAATGGAGGTAAGAATAAATAGTCTTTTCATGCTATCAAATTTATCGGTTCATTGATAGCGACAAAGGTAAATTATTGGTAAATCAGGTAAAAGCACAGATTGGACATATAAGGATAAAAATAGGACGAAATGCTTTAGAATGCCCCTACAGCTCTTCATTTAAGTATTGACGGGGTGTTTTTCCGAATTCCGATTGGAAACATTTGGAGAAATAAGAGTGATTGGAAAAACCTACCATATACATTACTTCGGCAATGGTGAATTTCTTTTGTTGCAGTAACATTGCCGCCTTTTTCATCCTGATCGATTTGATATATTCCACAGGAGACATTCCGGTCAGTTGTTTAATCTTCCGGTAGATCTGTTTGTTGCTGAAACCGGACAATTCGCATAGGGCATTCACGTTCAGGTCTGCATCGGAAAGATGGTCCTCAATCAGGCGGATGATATTTGACAAAAACTTCTCATCTTGTGATTCAGCTTCGATGGGCTTGAGCACAGGCAATGACTCCAGCGATTTTTTGGTTTGATGATTAGGGGTAATTTCTTCTTCTTCAATGGCGGTAATGGGAATACTCAGTCCTATGCTTGTACCTTGATTCTCTTTGGAGGTAACTCCGTTGATATGTCCGCCGTGCAGTTCCGTATAGGTCTTCACCAAGTAAAGCCCGATACCTGTACCTTCCTTATTTCCCGAACGGGGGGATTGATAAAAACGTTGGAAGATATATGGAATGTCTTGTTGCGGAATTCCGGTTCCGGTGTCCGATACACAAATGTCCAGTTGTCCGGTTTCCTGCGAATAAAAAAGGGAAAACCGCACGCTTCCGTTGTCAGGAGTATATTTTACGGCATTTGAGAGCAGATTGTCCAGTATCACACCCAATTTGATTGCATCCATATCCGCATAAATTTTGGCTTTGTTCGCTTCAAAATGAAAAGTGAGCCGGGAATTCTCTTCGTAAACGGAGAACAGACTACGGCTGAAAGATATCAGTTCGATACGCGACAGAATGAGTAATGAATCCGCATTACCCTCTATCCGATTGAAATTGAGTACCTGATGAATCAACGAATTTATCTTCATGGCGTTGCGCTGTACTTCTTCTAACGTTTGTTTCTCATGTTCCGTCTCTGTGGCAGGCAACAACTGGCTGACAGGAGCTATAATCCGGCTAAGTGGTGTTTTCAGTTCATTGGATAGGTTTGTAAAGAATGCCATTTTCTGACGTGACTGTTCCAAAATCTTCTCCTTCTCCAGGCGTTCCATCTTCAATCGGTTTTTAACCCGGAAGAAATTGATAGTCCAAGCGATTAGGCTTAGAAGTAAAAGGCAATAGATTATTTTTGCCCAAAGCGTATAATACCAAGGCGGCAGGATCTTTATGTCCAATATATAAGGATGTTCCGAAGGAACTCCGTTTTTTTCTACTTTGCTGATAGATAATTGATAATCCCCATAACTCAAATTGCTATAAGTAATACGGTTCGTATTGGATGGCAGAAAATTCCATTCTTTGTCCATACCTCCGAGCCGGTAAACGAATTTATTCTTTTCTTCGAGAGAGTAGGGGAGGTCGGACAGCTCAAAAGCCAGATTATTCTGATTGTACTTCAGTTCAATGGCATTGGTGTAACGTATATTGGAAATATTCGCTATGCGTGGGTCCATCAATTGATTGTTAATGTACAAAGCTGTCAGGAGAATGGGACGTTCGGGACGATTCATGGCTTGTATTTCCGGGCGGGATATGGCAAAACCGTCAGCGCCTCCCAAATAAACATTTCCGTCTTTCGAATCGAACAGCAGACTGGTAAAACGCTTATCCGTCATATTCTGCTGACGCGCATCCATCGTTTCCCGGTTGATAATCCAAAGCCCGTTCGTGGTAGAAACCCATATATGGTCTTTGACCGATGTCATGGACAAAATCTCGTTATTATTAAAGCTCCCGAAAGAAATGCTTTGCCGACTGGAGTCTTTAGGGTTGATACGCATTACTCCCCCGTGAAATCCTACCCAAAGCATACCTTCCGCATCACATAGTAGATAATTCGGGCTTTTTTCTCCGCTCAACTCATTAGAAAATAGTTTGGTGACCTGCTTTGTGCGTGGATTGATTTTATCCAGCCCTTTACTGTTGTATAGCAATACCCATACATTACCTTCCTTATCGGGCATAATCTGATTGATAAACATACCCGACAGTCCATTGTGAATAGAATAATTGTATTCGGCTACGTATTGTCCGACTTTAGATTGCATTAATTTATGCTTGTCTACTACAAAGATTCCGCCTAAACAGGTGGCGATCCATAGGTTTCCGGAATCGTCTTCGAAGATGTAATAAGCCCAATTTGTATTGTAGGTTCCTGTGCTGTCGATAATGTTATAGTGTACAAACTCTTGTGTCGTATAGTCATAACGGTTGATACTGCCATCTGTAGCTATCCATAATTGCTGCTCTTTATCTTCATAGATATGGCGGATACGATTGTGTGATAAAGGATGTGCTTTATCTCCCATCCTGTACCAGACAGCCTCATGTCTGTTTCCGGTAGGATGGATAAAACGGAGTAATCCGTTTGTGCCACCAAACCAATACATCCCTTTGGAATCCCGGAATAACGAGTAGAATTGATTTCCGTCTCCTGTACCCGTTATTTGAGAGATTGGTACGAATTGCAAGGCACTGTTATAACGCGACAAGGAGATACCATAATCAGTTCCCAGCCAGATATTATGTTCCTGGTCGGAAAAGATATTCCAGATGATGTTATTTGTCAGAGACTGGATATTACGTGAATCGTGGATGATATGTTGCAAAGGTTCCTCATTGTTTTGGTACACGTAAAGTCCGTTATCTGTACCGGCTAATAAGTTTCCGTTTCCATCCAATGCCAATGATTTGATGGAATTATTGTGGAAAACTTCGATTGCAACCATTTTTTCTGTTTCGGGAGTATATTGGAGAAGATATCCTTCCATACCGATCCAAATACACTGTCGGACGGTATCTTCCAATAAAGAGTTGACGAATAAATTACTTATACCATGAGTGACAGGTAGAAAAATATCTTCAAACTTTTCACTTTCCGCTATATAACGACATAAACCATTGTAAGTACCCACATAGGTCTGCTTCTCTTTCGTGTGGATAATCGAATAGATTGTATTATGGGATAAACCGCTATGCTTACTGTCGAAACGGGTTAATTTCCGGTTTTCTAATTGATAGGTATAGAGCCCGTTCAGAGAACCTATCCATAAGATTCCGTCACGGAGCGCCATCGTACGGACATCGGTAGGAAAATCTACCTCCGGCTGTTCATATCTGTCTGTACGGTAGTTGTAAACAAGTATTCCATTATCCGTCCCCAGATACAGATATGTATTGTCAATGATAATGCCGCAATAGATACGTGTGTTCGTCCGTTCTCCATAAGTGAAATGTTGTTGGGTGGAATAGCCGTCGTAACTGAATAAACCTTTATTGGAACCTATCCATATCATCCCTTCGCTGTCTTGCAAAAAGCAGCTGATAACCGAAGCTTCCGTACCGAGATAAATGTTCTCGAACTGCTGATAATTCACTTTTTGCCCATACACATCACGATGGATGCAGAATATGCAAATGAGTAGAAGTATCAATTTAATTCGTAGGTACATGATATCAGGTTTGCAAGTTTTACGTTGCAAATGTAGGAAAAAATGTCGGTTACACTTGTAAATATCCGCTTCTTTTTGTTCCTTTGTTACCTATTTATAAACGGAAAGCTTATATATGAGAATACTAATTTATTTGCTTTTGTTGCCATTAATGGTGGTTGTGGTTGCTTGTGGCGGCAAAAAAGGAGCTTCAGACAAAGAGTCGGTATTAGCGACAATGGACAGTGTGGATGCTCACGGATTGCAACGTATGCAGACTTCCAAAAGCGAAGCGGACTTTAAATTTAAAGGAAAAGATTACCATTCCATTGTTTCACGTACTCCGGACGAAAGTTTGCCTCATATCAAGAATGAAATGGGAGATACCTATGTAGACAATAAGATCGTACTGCGTCTGATGCGCGGAAACGAGAAAGTTTTTGATAAGACGTTTACCAAGAATGATTTCTCTTCTGTGGTAGACGCGAAATTCCTGTCGAACTCTATTCTGGAAGGAATCGTATATGATAAGACTACTTCGCAAGGGATAGTGTATGCCGCAAGTGTCTGTTATCCGCAGACAGATTTGTATATGCCGCTCTCTATAACAATCACTTCAGACGGGAAAATGAATATAAAGAAAGTGGATATGCTTGAAGAAGAATATGATGATATCCCGTCTAATTAGCTCTTTGGATAGATATCGACAATGGAATTGCACAAATGTGAAAACATTTGAGACAAACGGAAGGCAACCTATATGGTTGCCTTTTGTATTTTTGCACCGTTAAAAACTTAATACCAACCATAGAATGAAGAAAAACATTTTGGCTATCTGCGTGGTAGCAGTAAGCTGTACGGCACTGAACGCTCAAACAAAGAATACGCAAACATTGGTTCCGCTGACTGAACGGGTAAACGTACAGGCAGATTCGGCACGTGTTAATCAGATTATAGACGGTTGCTGGGTAGCAGTCGGCTCTAAAAAGTCCCATGCTATTCAGCGGGATTTTACCCGTATGTTTAACGGAAAGCCTTCTTATCGTTTTGAACTGAAAGAAGACGATAATACACTGTCGGGATATGCCAAAGGTGAGACCAAGGGACGTGCGGAGTTCTCTTACTGTTATGCAACATCCGATGACTTTAAAGGGAAACTTGCCGATACCTATAAGAAAGCGCAAATTATGAAAACCGTGTATCATCACGGGAAAGGAGCTTGCCCGCAAGGCTCTTCACGTGATTATGAGTTTTCGGTATACATCCCTTCTACATTGGGCAGTGATGTTTCCACTATTTTTGCTCAATGGCATGGAATGCCGGACCGTACATTGGTTCAGACTCCGCAAGGAGAAGTGAAGACGCTGACAGTCGATGAATTTATAGAATTGGAAAAGACTACTATTTTTAAGAAAAATGTGGGCCACGAGAAAAAGGCCAAGTTGGACAAGCAAGGTAACCCCGTAAAAGATAAACATGGCAATCCTGTATATACAGCCGGAAAAGCTAATGGATGGTTGGTTGAACAAGGGGGCTATCCTCCATTGGCATTCGGATTCTCCGGAGGGTGGTTTTATATCAAAGCAAACTCTGACCGTAGATGGCTGACCGACAAAGATGACCGTTGCAATGCAAATGTAGAAAAAACACCTGTCATGAAACCGGTGACTTCTGAATACAAGTCATCGACTATCGCTTACAAAATGCCTTTTGCCGATTTCCCGAAAGATTGTTGGATTACATTCCGTATCCATATTGATTGGACTGTCTACGGGAAAGAGGCTGAGACAATTGTAAAGCCGGGTATGCTTGATGTACAGATGAATTATCAGGACAAAGGTAAAAAGGTTAGTAAACACCTTGTAGACAATGAGCAGATTCTGATTGGACGTAACGACAAAGATGGCTACTATTTTAAATTTGGTATTTATAGGGTAGGTAACAGCACCAAACCGGTGTGTTACAATCTGGCAGGTTATTCGGAAAAGTAACTCCGGATAACAAGCAGCTGTTAGAGAAAGTTAAAGATTGGCAAACTCATAATATTCCAGAATCTTTTCAGGTTCTATATCGTTATTTGCATTATAAAAACAAAGTGTAATATTAATGCTAAAAGGATAACGATTATGAAGAAGATTTTATCTTTACTTGTATTGGCTATAGTGGCCGTGCAGCTCTCGTTCGCAGCTGATGTGATAACTAAAGACATCAACCAATTGCCGCTTCCTGCGCGGAATTTTATCAATCGTCATTTCACAAAGCCTGAGGTTGCTCAGATTAAGATTGATAAGGATCTGATGGAGTCTACTAAGTATGAAGTCTTATTAGTGGACGGTACGGAGATCGATTTTGACAGTAAGGGGAATTGGGAGGAAGTTAGCGCTAAGAAAGGAAAGACTGTTCCTGCAACTGTTGTTCCGGGATTTGCTGCCAATTATCTGAAGACTCATAATTTTGTGAGTGAAGGTGTGACGAAAGTAGAACGTGACCGTAAGGGGTACGAAATCGAATTGTCTACCGGAATATCTTTTAAGTTTGACAAGAAGGGCAAATTTTTGAAAGCGGATGATTGAGTAGTAATATGTAGATAAACCTAAACCGGAAGATTGTTATGTGGAAATTTAAGTTTGGCTTATGGGCAGTGGTTTTGATAACCTCTGTCTTTTCTTTCAGCGCATGTGGTGATGATGATGATAATGATACTTTTGTTCCTCCTGCTAATATTGAGGCGGCTTTGAAACAATTGTATCCGGGTGCGCAGAATATAGAATGGGAAGTGAAAGGTATTTATTATGTAGCTGATTGCTGGGTGACCGGTGATGAACTGGAAGTCTGGTTTGATGCGAATGCCAATTGGGTGATGACGGAGAATGAATTGGATAATGTTAATCAGTTGGTACCGGCTGTTTATACTGCCTTTATGGATTCTAACTATAGTACATGGGTAGTGACGGATGTGTATGTTTTGACTTATCCTTTGAACCCGACTACCTCTGTCATTCAAGTAAAACAGGGTAGCCAGCGCTATTCACTTTATTTTTCACAGGAAGGCGGATTGCTCCATGAAAAAAATATTAGTAATGGAGATGATACCAATTGGCCGCCGACTGAGTAGGTGAATTGTTACATCTGTTGGTAGTCTTTAGCCAATCCTCCTTCGCTTGTTTCTTTATAGAGGGAGGGGAGGTCATGACCGGTTTGTTTCATCACTTGCACAACCTTATCGAAAGAAACGCGGTGCATACCGTCTGTAAAAGCAGAATAGAGGTTAGCGTCCAGCGCACGTGCTGCGGCATAAGCGTTTCTCTCGATACAGGGAATTTGTACTAATCCGCATACCGGGTCGCAAGTCATTCCCAAGTGGTGCTCCAATCCCATTTCTGCTGCATATTCAATTTGTGCGGGGCTACCTCCGAATAGTTGGTTGGCAGCGGCTGAAGCCATAGCACAGGCAACGCCTACCTCTCCTTGACAACCTACCTCCGCACCTGAGATGGATGCATTGAATTTGACGATATTACCGATAAGCCCTGCTGTTGCCAACGCGCGTAAAATGCGCATATCACTGAAATCACGGCTTTTCTGAAGGTGATAAAGTACTGCAGGCATTACACCGCAGGAACCACAGGTAGGTGCAGTTACAATCTTGCCACCGGAAGCATTTTCTTCACTTACTGCCAATGCGTATGAAAAAACAAGCCCTCTGGATTGGAGAGATTGCTTGTATCCGGTGGCACGTATATAATAGGTAGAAGCTTTTCGTCTGAGATTTAACGGTCCTGGCAGCACGCCTTCCGCTTCCAGACCACGATGAATGGCGTCTTTCATTGTAGTCCATACCTCTGCCAAATAATCCCAGATATCTTCGTTCTCACATTCTTTTACGTATTCCCAATAACTTTTTCCTGTACGTTCACACCATTGCAGAATCTCGGTCATGTTGTTCATCCCATATACTTCCGGGCTTTCGATAGTCGGGCTATCGTTGTTTTCTGCCAGTGCACCGCCACCGATACTATAAACCGTCCAATTTTCGAGTACTTTGTTACTGGTGTCGAAAGCAGCAAATGTCATTCCATTCGGATGGAACGGCAGGAAAACTTTGGGTTGCCACACGATTTCTACCGGAGCAACCGCCTGCAGGGTGTCTATAATGGCCACATCTGTCATGTGCCCTTTACCCGTAGCGGCTAGGCTGCCATAAAGGGTTACTTTAAAAGAAGCTGCGTCCGGATGACGTTCCAAAAACATTTCTGCGGCTTTACGCGGTCCCATGGTGTGGCTGCTGGAAGGACCTGTACCTATTCTATATAGCTCTTTAATTGATTTCATGACTGATGATATATTTTCGTTAATACCAATTTTTCTTTTTGAAGAACAAATATACGATAATACCGATAATTCCCATCACTAACCAGGCAAATAAATAACCATATCGCCAATCCAGCTCCGGCATCCATTTATAATTCATTCCCCATACCCCGGCCAGAAAAGTTAGGGGAATAAAGATAGTGGATACGATAGTCAGGCGTTTCATAATGTTGTTCATGCGCAGGTCATTGTTGGAAATATAAAGGTCTACCAATGAAGAAAGCGTTTCCCGGCAGATTTCGATGGTTTGCAGTACAAACTGGAGATGATCGTTCACATCGTTGAAGAAAGCACGGTTGACTTTATGGATAAGCAGGTTTTCCGCACGCAACAGTTTTACATATTGTTCTTTTAGCGGAAGTATTGCTTTCTTCATCAGCATATATTGGCGGCGGAGTGCCTGGATTTGAATACCTATATCATATCCTTCGGTGATGGTGAGCAGTTCTTCTTCCAGATCTTCGAGAGCGTCATCGATAGAAGAGATGGTTGAAATATAATTTCCCATTACACTATTCAGCAGCACACTGAACAAATAGTCTGTTTGGCGGCTGCGTATTTTCAGAACGTCATTGCGCAAGGCTGTATTGACATCGTCGAAGAAGTCGGTTTCTTTTTCGAGGAAGGTAAGTACATAATTACTTCCGAGAATAATGCATACTTGTTGTTGTAGCAGTTCGTCCAACTCGTCCTCTCCCTTATGTGTATTGGGATAGAATAACTTCAAGATCAGGACAATATATTTATCATGCTCTTCGATTTTGGTGGGGTGGTTTGCATTTAGAATATCCTGTAATACCAGGAAGTCTATTTCGAAATGACTGCAAATCTCACGGATAGTTTCCGTATCTTTCATCCCGTGTACTTGCAGCCAATTGATGTGCGTATTGTCCAATGTACCTTTGATTGATTGGAAGGTATTACCGGACGACTCCTGCATTTCTGTCGTACTATACGTGCATAGGTGCAAATGGGTAGGAGTGAGACTGTCTCCGGTATAAATCAGCTTTTCGCTTAACAGGTTATTCTTCATGCTTTGTTCTCGTATTTAGACGTTTTTATTTATAGGTTAGTCGAAATCAACTACGGTGATTCCGGCACCTCCGAACTGTACGTGTTCGTCAGCATAATGGCTGACCCCCGGTACGGTAGAGAGGTATTGGCGGATAAGTGTACGGAGTATTCCCGTACCTGTTCCGTGAAGAATGCGCACGCGGTCCATACCTACCAATATAGCATCGTCGATAAAGTAGGTGACTGCTTGCAGTGCTTCATCGCCACGCATACCCCGCACATCGATATCTTGTTTGAAACTGAGTTTCTTTTCGTACATCTGATTATGTGTCTGGCTGCTGACAAATGTACTCTTGGCAATCCCTTCCGTCTTTTGAGGAGCATTGCTGCGTTCGAGACGGTCTATCTTTACAGTCGTTTTGATACTTCCGAAAGCGACAATTGCATTTTTGCCGTTTATTTCCATGACTTGCCCGACACTTGTTTGTCCTTTGATTTTTACATTCTCGCCAATACCAATGGGAGTCACTTTGGGAACAATGATTGTTGGGGAATTGGCAGCTTTCGGTTCGTTCTTTTTATTTTTCTTCCGTTCCTGCTTTTCTTTCAACTTTTCCATTTTCCGTGCCAGTTTTTCTTCTTGTTCTTTGGAGGCTAATGCGTCCAAGGAAGTGCGGAAGTCAGTCAGTTCTTGACGTGCCAGACGAGTCTTTTCTTTTTCGGCCTGTGCTTCTTTGATGGTGCGGATGGTATTTTCAATACGGGCATTTGATTCTTGTAGTATTCGTTCCGCTTCTTCCTTTGCCTGTTTGATAATCTCTTTTCTTGACTTTTGCAGCTCTTCCATCTCCGTCTGATAACGGGCAATGGTTTCTTCCATCTGTTTCTCCCGTTGTCGGATGGTTTGGCGTTTACCCTCCCAATAACGTTTGTCACGGACAATATCCTGCAAGTATTTATCAGCGTTGATGTATTCGCTTCCCACAATTTCCGAAGCGTCTGCAATGACATCTTCGGGTAATCCGATTTTTCGTGCGATTTCTACGGCAAATGAACTTCCGGGATTGCCAATTTGCAATTGGAATAGTGCCTGCATGAGATGACGGTCGTAAAGCATGGCTCCATTTACTACTCCTTCATGGTCTTCAGCGAAATGCTTCAGGTTTTGATAGTGAGTGGTGATCACTCCGAAAGTTTGTTTTCGGTTGAAACGTTTTAATACGGCTTCGGCGATGGCGCCTCCTATCTGAGGTTCCGTACCCCCTCCGAATTCATCAATCAAGATGAGGCTGCGTTCATTGCAGTTTTTCATCATGATTTTCATATTGGTCAGATGTGAAGAGTAGGTACTAAGATCATCTTCAATGGACTGCTCGTCGCCGATGTCGATAAAAATACTGCTGAATATACCTGCATGACTGCGTTCGTGCAGCGGGATCAACATTCCGCATTGAAGCATATATTGCAGTAATCCTACCGTTTTCAGACAAACGGATTTACCGCCGGCATTCGGACCGGATATAATAAGGATGCGTTGTTTTTGGTTAAGCTCGATATCCAGAGGCACGACTTTTTTTCCATGTTTGGCTAATGATAGCTGTAACAGGGGATGAACAGCCATTGTCCAATCCAATAGTTGCTCATTTTCTATAGCTGGTTTCAGACAGTTCGTCTGTATTGCAAAATAACTTTTTGCGCGGATAAAATCGATTTCTGCCAGAAATTCATACGACTGTAAGATTTCCGGAATAGACGGGCGAAGGGTATTGGAAAACTCAGTAAGAATACGAATGATTTCCCGTCGTTCGTCTCCTTCAAGTTCACGGATACGATTATTGGCTTCTACTACTTCTGCGGGTTCTATAAATACAGTCTTTCCACTGGCGGATTCATCGTGTACGATTCCTTTGATTTTCCGTTTCAGTCCCGGAGCTACAGGGATGACCAGACGGCCGTCGCGCATAGTTGGAGTTACATCTTTATCTACGTATCCTTCGGATTGTGCGCTACGCAGGATACTGTTCAAAGATCGTGAGATACTTCCCATTGTGCTGGAGAGTTCACGACGTATGCGGGCTAATTCGGTTGAAGCGTTGTCTTTGATTTTACCGTATTTATTGAGAATACCGTCTATTTTTCCGATCAATTGCGGAAATACGGCTATATCTCCGGCTAATCGTTTCAGGCTGGGGTAAGGGGGATCGCTTTCTTCTTCCTCTTCATTCCGATGTAGGAAGCGTACGATATCGCGGATCGTTTCCAATGAACGGCGTAAGTCAAACAGTTCTTGTTCGTCCAGATACATGCCTTCTATCCGTACTCGTTTCAATGAAGGACGGACATCAAAGAAGAACTGATCGGGAAATCCGTCTTCTTCTTGAATGATGCGGATAAATTCAGTTACTTGATTTAATTTCTCTTCTACTTCTTCGTATTGGTCGGAAAAGACCATGTCAGAGACTCGTTCCTCGCCTAAAGTGCTGAGACATCTATCCTTTAGTAGCTGTCTTATCTGGTCGAATCCTATCTTTTGCTCAAAATTTTGAGGATATATCATATTTCTATCTTGCTAATGGACTGCAAAAATACGATTTATTCGCGAAAAAAATATCAGAATGTTTGCAGATTTAAAAATGATTCGTACCTTTGCACCGCTTTCAACGGAAAGCACTTCTGATAAAGGAGTTTTGGAGAGGTGGCAGAGTGGTCGATTGCGGCGGTCTTGAAAACCGTTGAAGGTAACACTTCCCGGGGTTCGAATCCCTGTCTCTCCGCCGGAAAAGTACTAGTAATCAGTATTTTATAAGAATTACACCCAATTTTACATCTCGATAATGTAAAATTGGGTGTTTTTGTTTTAGTAAAGGTTTTGAAAATCTGTTCTCCAATGAACCGTATGCACAGGAAGGTATGGAATCGTAAACCAGAACGTACTACCTTTTCCTTCCCCCTTTGATTCTACACCAATGTGACCTTTCATTTTCTCAATGACACTTTGACTGATTGATAGGCCAAGTCCTGTTCCTTGAACAAAATCATTAAGTTTAGTAAAGCGTTGGAAAATACGTGTTTGATTTTCTTTTGAAATACCGCATCCGGTATCGCGTACAAAGAAATAAATTTCATTCTCATGAAGTTCGTAACCATATGTTATACTTCCTTTGTCTGTAAACTTACAAGCATTGGTAAGCAGATTAATAATTACCTGTGAAAGTCGATTCGGTTCTGTTTCGATACAACAGTCAACCGCTCCTAGTGTATAATTTAATACAACATCCTGATGTACTTTCATGCGCATTGTTACTTCTATTTCCCTAATTAGTTCATTCAAGTCTGTTGGCTTATAAATAAAATCAAGAGCATTAGCTTCTACCTTAGCCAAATCAAGAATATCTTCTATTAATTGCAGTAACAGTTGATTGTTATTCTCAATGATATTGATGTATCTTTGCTGTTCTTCTTTATCCTCTATTGCAGTCAAAAGACTGGAAAAACCTACGATTGCATTTAATGGAGTACGAATTTCATGACTCATATTGGCCAGAAATGCAGACTTCAACCGATCAGCTTCTTTTGCCGCCTCCTTAGCGGCAATAAGTCTGGCTTCTTGTTTTTTTCTTGAAGTTATAAGGAGTAAGGAACCTATTAGTTCTTTTGGTTTCAACTTTTCATCATATTTTGCCACAGACGCGTTGACTTCAATCCAATCTATATTGGTCTTACCATTGTTTTCTGATAAAATCCGGAATTCTCCTTTAGCGTATTGTTTAATACCATCACGTAAGTCAATATAGGTTTGCTTGACATATTCCAAATCTTCAGGATGAATCCTTTTGAAGTATTCCTTTTCTTCAATGGTATGTGTATATATGGTTGATTTAGGACGTTCTTGAGAAGCCATGTGCCGCATTGTTCTATTTGCCTCACAGGTAATCGTGTGTCTTTTCAGGTCCCATTTCCACGGAATGATATGAGCTACCTCCAAAGTCATCTCCAGTGTTTTCGTAGTTTCTTTCAGAGAGTTTTCCGATTTTACCTTATCTGTAACATCAATACCGAAGAACTCCACTTCGTCATTATTCAATGTCTGACACACAAGAAAATCATAATATGTGCCTGTTTTTGCAAAGTAATATGTAAACTTGATATTCTTTTTCGTTTTGCGTACATTATCAAGTAATCCGATAATGTATTCCATATCAAAGAAGCTATTCTGTTCTTCGGTATCCGTATTTTTTGCAATTAGTTTGCTTGTTTCGTGGTTTTCTGAAACGAAATCTATGTTTATCAGTTTTCCGGTTTTGTCTGTTTTCAATTTTCCTATCATATAACATATAGGCATATTGTCCACCATTCTATTGCGAGATGCCATGTATGTCATTTTCTTACGTTGGAATATCATGAAAATTCCCAATATGAATAGAATGGCTACCAATACGATACTGCTTATTATAATTTGCCAAAAATAGCGTTTCCAGAAACTTTCCGGTTTGTTTATGAAAACAGTGTCTTTCGGGCAATTGTCTACAAGAAGTCCATACGACTTCAGTTGCAGATAATCTACTTTCGGATATTTCATCGTGGGATACGTAAAAGGGATATTACGCATATTTTCACCTGCCACCATTCTTCGGAATACGCGAATATATGGGGCTCAAAACAAATTGTGGCATGAGAACAATATAAGGATAACGATGTGAAACGCCCATTGCATCGGGGTTTTAGAGGTAATAAGCTTCATGCAATGAGTGAAAACGAAATGTTCCGTTCGTTCTATATTGGGTAGGGTTAATTCCATGTTGCTTCCATTGGAGATGGAATTTTTGAAATGCGATTAATGTGCATCTAAAGAATGTTGGAATAAACCGAGATAAGTTGCTTCATGCTTGAGAGAAATAAAAGGCTGTGTACGCTGATTTTTACAGAGTATGCAGCCTTTATCGTGTTCTGAATGAAAGTGCCAGAGAGGGCTGAATATCGCTATTTCTGCCTACATCTGATGATTTGAGCCTGTTTGATAATAGCTCTTTTGGTGATGACTGAGCCTCCATCAGTGAGGCCTTTGTGCTGTAAGGTACTCTGCTGAATACCTATTTGATCAGCACTAAAAGTTCCATATATTGCAGATATGGAGCCAAAATAACGATCAATCTTCTCGAATATGAGATGGACATGTATTACTTTTGACATAGCTTTACTATTTAGAAATTTCATTTGCACAAAAATACCAAATGCTTATTATATGGAAGTATATATATTAGAAAAAGGCTATAAATAGCGATAATATATATGAAAACAAGACATTTCTTGCATAATCATTGAAATAGATAATCCTCCTATCTAAAAGTGTTAATATTGTGTTAAGAATACGGTCACCCATGACAACACACATTCAACACACATTCAAATAACAAAACGAAATGTGAATAACACACATTTAACACACATTCAAAAAAGGCACTTTTAATATTTGAGTTAATACCTCTTTGCTACGTTTTCTTATTGAGTTCGTACCTCTATTACATGTTTTCGTGTATATAAATAGCGCTTAAATATTTGATATATAGTTTATTACATCATTTTTATGCGTATATTTGCGTAAAAGTTACGATTTAAGTATACTTTTTGGTGCGATTATGCAGTTGGATGGCATAAATTATACAGTAGATAATACCGTTCGATTCTGGTTTGCACCTCAAATATTAATGAGAGTGGAGAAGTTCCTGCATACGGGAAACAAAAGATGTTGGTTTAGCTCCCGGTAATAGACTCGGGAGCATTAAAATGTTTAAAATTATGAATATCAATGCAAAATCAGAAGATGTAATAACCATAAAAGAGACCATTGAGAATGGATACGTTACACGTTCTGTATATTCTAATGGTTATATGTGTTATAGTCAAACTAAAGATTTACAGCTTATGAAGAACAGAGATAATGATACATGGGTTGACAGCTTCTACCGTTGCTTAAATATTGCATCGACATCAAAAAGGCTTGATAATGTTAGCGATATTGCTGATAATGGTAGTGATTTTTTCTACTTTATCTCCCAAAGAAGGCTTCAGTCTCTCAACTTCAAACAAAAGCTTTTCTATTTCCTTTTGAAGAATATTTTCTTTCATGGTGAATCCGCCACGATTGAACAGATCAAACGCACTTTGGTGAACTTCCAAGAAAAAAGAAGGTGAACTAAAGCGTAAATTGAGGTTCGATATTAACCCCTCCTCTTGAAATCCTTCTAAAATGGCATTAATCAATCGAGGGCTATACCCTGTTGTTTCTTGCATTTCTTCAAAATCCACCATCGAGTGTTCGTGTGGGTATACAGTATCGCACTTGATTAAATAAGAAAGGATTTTGTCCTTATCGTAATAAGTTATATTCATTTTCTATATTATTGATTAGTTTAATTAGCAATGTGATTATACTTTTCCAACCGATGATCTCTTTGAACCGGATAGTAACTTCGTAGATCTGGAGTCTTCGCCATAGTCGCCGGATGATTCTTTGGTAAAAGCTTCTGTAATGTTGTCTACTATTGAGGGATGTTCAGACTCCTTATTCTGAAATTCTAATTGACGGATGCGCTCTTCCAAGCGACCATTTTCACGAATCAGGGCTTTATTTTCTTCATCTTTTTCCTTATACATCTTATATATAATAGATTCTTCTGTTGGCGAAATTGGCGTATTACTCCGCTTGCTTTCTTCGGGATTTTTGTTACCGTGGAACATGGAGCCTTCGCCGGTAATAAGCCATCTAGTTGAATAGGTGGGATAATTTTCAACCATAGATTGAAGCCACTTTGACTGTATGTCTGTTCCATTATTAATAGCACGGGATAAGACCCCTTTGCTAGCACCTATCTTTCGCTCTAGTGCACCGATAGTTATCCCTTCATTTAGAGCGATTTCTTGAATTCTTGATAAAATATTACCCATATAGATGAAAATTATCCCGCGTTTTCTTGCGGGGTTGAAAATTATCACTTAAATTTGCAACGTGATATTCGTTTACAAGCGTTCAAAGATAAGAATTAAACTCTAAATAATAGTAAGTATGCAAAAAGTTTTAGAACACGTTTCGGACAACTTAGAGGTAGAAGTAATGCCTAATAAAGTCCATGAGTATCTAATGACTTCAAATGAAGTTGCTAAAGGTTATGGAGTTGCAGGCAATACTATTCGCATGCACAAATTCAACCACAGTGATGAATTGATTGAAGGTAAGCATTTTATAATGGGTGTCAATAATATTGACGGGGTGATTGACACCACCCAAAAGGACGGCGCAATTACTTATTGGACTAAACGTGGTATCGTGCGTTTGGGCTTCTTCATTAAGAGTGAACGTGCGAAGCTGTTCCGTGACTGGGCGGAAGACTTGGTAGTGAACAAGATTGATGAAGCATACCAGGTACAATCGCAAGTCCAGCAGCTTTCTCTTTTCCCCGAACCGGTGAAGCGTAATCATAACCGATTAACAAAAGACCGTCTGGTTGATATTCTTGCCGATGTGGCGAAAATAGATGATAAATCAATTCGCCTATCTCTGATTGATAAATTAACAAATATTAAATCATGATATATATGAAGAAAATAGATTGGGAAAAAGCAGAGGATAAAAGTAAAGCTTACGCTTATCTGGCTGAATTATTCGATGTAAAGAAGTCGGCTGTCAGCTTAGCTATGAGTTTTAAGCGTAACAGCCTGAAAGCTGCACAAATGAGAGATGTAGCAGTTCGTGAACTTGGTGGAAAGCTATTGACCGACAAGGATATTGAAATCAAGCCAACTAAAGTGCTGGACTCTCATGGCAATGTGACGGGAGTAATAACCATTAAATAATGTAAGGTATGAAAAAGGCAATAAAATCCCCATCCGAATGTAAATTCAGGAACTTACAAGTATTAGCTCATTATTAACAACGATTTAAATCAGTACGTATCATGATGAAATCAACTTGTCAGAAGGAAATGCCGGTATTCACCGGCAATATCGTCACTCTACCGAGAATGAAAAGGATTCAACTCCTTCGTCAAAAAGCTGAAGAATACCGGCTTCACCTTCAATCAGCTTACCCAGATAGAACGCAGCCGCTACCGCATGAATCTCGGTTTCTATCGTGTACACTGCAAACAGAGACCCTGACTTTGTATTTCGGTGGGGATGTTCGAAGTGAACACTATACGATAACAGGTAACGTTCGAGTGTTGCCTCAAAGGGTTGAGCCATTGCCGGAAGCACTTCTTTCTCACTATTGGTCAGTTTAAAAGATACAGTGAATTTTACTTTAGTATTCATGATTATATAAATTTTGGTTTCAGCTACAAATGTAGCAAGACTATCCCGGTTCGGGATGAATAGGGACAGACTTTTTAAAACGGACTTAAAAACAATAAAAACATAGCGTATGAAAAGAAACTTGACATATAAAGAAAAGAAATTCATCAAAGAATTGAGTGAGCTCCTGTATCATTATGATGCGTCAATAACATCAATCAATCAAAAAGTCACATTCTTTATTGATAATGTAGAGGAAGGTGACTGTGTCGTTTCGGCTGACATGGTAACAGCACAAGAACTTGATACAATGCTAACAAATGACTTTGCGGACATGACAAAGAAAGAGATAATTAGAACTTTATCGGAGGTAAAAATATGAAAACAATCAGAATGATTCAGAATGTGATGATAGGCGCGGGAATAATTACCGCCGTATCATTGGTGGATGGTATTGAGGTGTCCGCTTCCAACATATGGGCGGCGTTCGTGATCGCCTGCTTCTCTGTGCTGGTCATCGTAGAACGTGAGGTAAACGGTGGAAAGGACGGTGCGCGATGAGAAAGTTCAGAATCAAACGGGTATCCAGAAATATGACACGGATCATCGGGGATGAATCGATAATGTACCCTTATGCCGTGTTTTTCGTGCAGATGAAAACGTCCATCGGATGGATGACTGTCAAAGAGTTTAGCGAACCAGATGAGGATTATGCGTTCAGGCGCGCGCAGGAACTGCTTGATATGCTCAACGAGAATATTTAAGTAAAAGGCAAGTAGAGAACTTCCCCGTTTTCAGGATAACAGTTGTCTCATGGGTTTCAGATTGAATTTGTCATGTTTAGTTTATTAAGTGTTAGGACAGGTTTTCAATCGGTATGAGGTAAAAGGACGGGAAGCAGCTTCAACTCCGGGGCGGTGCCGGGGCTTGCACCAAAGTTAACAGTATAAATATAATGGCTGAAATTTATAATAATCGGGTATGTATATTTGCGAATGAGCTGATATCCCTCAATATAAAACGAAATGTAGGTAGCGACAAAGGATTTTTGTCAGAAGGTACATTTTCTACATTGAGAAATCGTAAACAGCTATTGATTCTTCGTCGCAGCACTCCCGGTTCTTCCGCCTTAGTAGATTTTGAAACCATGAGACCGGACATTAAACAAAAGTACATCCAGGTGTATGGTGATCCCCGTGCCGCGATCGCCGCCAAGACGCAAAAATCCGCATTGGAGACAGCTATCGTTTACGGGAATGCCGCCTATGAGTATTTCAGTGTGAAATACCGTTATGACAACGACCGCAAGCTCCCGCCGGAAAAGGTGGATGAATACACGTTGAACGTCCGCATCATGGACGCTCTGTTGAAGCTACGGGATACCCGCAAGCAATGGGCGTTCGGTGGCGGGAACATCCGTATCAACATCTGGGAGCGCCTTTGCCAGTTGAGCAATGACCTTCTGCCATTGAAAGATCCGAACGGGCGTGCCATCTTCCCCCACAAGCTTCCGCAAAACTGGAAATCACTCAAGCGCAAGTGCGAGCAGTACGAACAGGCACGCGCCGTCAGCGAGGAGGAGGGATTCCGGAGCGTCATCCACAAGGCATACGGGAACAAGCACGCCGTCAAGGTGCTGAACAATGAACAGCAGGCTGTGATGCACAAACTGATCAGTCATCACAACAATCTGAACAGCGTGCAGATCATGAACGAATACAATAAAGTGGCCGACCTGATGAGCTGGGAACCGGTAAACAGTCCCACTACGGTGGACAATTACCGTAAGAAAATGGATCTTACCACTATGCCGGGCTGCAAAGGTGTCGCCACACTCCGGAACACCCGCATGAAACAGATACACCGTTCCGCACCGGAACAGGCATTAACCTATTGGACGCTGGACGGTTGGACGGTGGAACTGCTTTATCAGAAAAAGATAAAGACAAAGGAAAAAGACGGAAAACTGTATATGAAGACAACCTATACCAACCGCAAGACGGCTGTCATCGTATTGGACGCCTGCAAGAAATATCCGATCGGATATGCTATCGGTGACCATGAGTCTCCGGCCCTGATCCGCGAGGCTTTGCGTAATGCGGTAAACCATACACGCGAGTTGTTCGGAACCCGTTACAAGCCGTTGCAGTTGCAAAGTGACAATTACCAGAAGAAAGTGATGGTTCCTTTTTATCAGGCAATGACAAAGTATTATACCCCGGCCGCACTCGGAAATGCCAAATCCAAAATTATAGAGCCTTATTTCCTGTCATTGAACCGTGACTTCTGCCAGTTGCAGGCCAACTGGTCCGGCTTTGGGATCACCGCGGACACAGCCAACCAGCCCAATCTGGAAATTATCAATTACAACCGCAATCTCGTTCCGGACGAAGCCACCGTAATAGGCCAGATAGAAGCCATGATAGAGACGGAACGTGCAAAAAAGATAGATGATTACCGGGAAGCATGGAATCATACGGAGGAAGCCCGAAAAATACCTTTCGGTACGGAAGAATATCTCCTTTTGATGGGAGAAACCACCGGACGCACCAACAAGCTGACCGGCTCCGGATTATATATCGAATTTATGGGGAAACGCCTCTGTTTCGACAGCTTCGACCTTTCCTTGCGTAATTATTATAATGAAGACTGGATAGTCCGGTTCGATCCCGATGATATGAGCCAGGTGCTCATCTCCAACGCCAAACGCCTGAAATCGGGGCGTGTGGAAAAAGAGACAGGCACGCTTCGGTATCTGCTCCAACAGGAAATAAAAGTTCCGATGGCGCTGGCCGACCAGAAGCCGGAACACTTCGAGTACCGGGCACGGGTGGATGTCTTCAACCGGGAGTTGACAGCCCACGTACAGGAAAAGGGGCACGATGTAGACCAACATATCGGGCACCTGTATCAGCAAGTGCCCGGACTTCTCGGAAATTCACTGCTGGACATCCACCTGATTACCGACAGTCGCGGCCAGCATAAGGACGAACGCAGCAAGGCACGTGACAACACGGCGGTAGACGTTGAGTATGAAGACGTGACGGAACACGTTTCCAGACCGGACACTCTCACGGGGGATGATGAAGACTACGACTACAACCCGTTGGACATGAATTTTTCAAGATGATTTAGAGTACATTTAAAAACGATAGATTATGGATACACAGAGTTTGAAAGCATACATTGAGAAGCTGGTACAGCGCGGATCGTCCGCCGCCGAACTGGCCCGCAAATGCGGAATATCAGATACGGCGATGTCACAGTTCCGTTCGGGAAAATACGGGGCTAAGGAGAACGCCATTGCCGGGAAGATAGCCTCCGGGCTCAATTACTACGAGAACGCATGGAACGTGGTGGAAAGCGTGACAAGTTACAGGCAGATACGCACCGCTTTCATAGCCGCCCGAAAGAACAGCCGTTGGATTTGCATCTCGTCACGCAGCGGAAGCGGAAAGACACAATCGCTGATCGACCTGTACAACATCAGCACGGACAATTCGGTGGTCTATCTGAAATGCCGGAAATGGACGGCCCGCAAGTTTCTCACCCGCCTTGCCGTTTGTCTGGGAGAGGAAGTCACCCGCTATATGGACAATGACGACCTGACAGACGTTATCGTCTCCCATTTTAACCGCATGGCGGACAAAAAGCCCATCCTCATACTTGACGATGCCGGAAAACTGACACACAGCGCCCTCTGTACGCTGATCCCCATATATGACGACACGCTCCACCGTATGGGAGCCCTGGTGGCCGGTACGGAAACGTTGGAAAGGAACATCAAACGCTACGTCGGGCGTATCGAGGGATACGACGAACTGGACGGACGTTTCAGCCGTAACTACATCTCCCTGCTGGGAGCCACAAAAAAAGACGTACTGGCCATTTGTGCCGCTAACGGTATCAGTTCCAGGGAGACCGGACAATATATCTGGGGAAAGCTGGACAAACGGCGGAAGGAACCGGTGGAAGGCAGCGGCAAGTCCTACGACTTTGTCGATGACCTGCGCGAATTGAGCGGCATGATCGAGGCGGAACTGATTCGTGAACAGATAGAGCGCGGCGAACTGGCATGAAAGTATGGAGCTTGAAAAACCTAGAGGACATCCGCCACGAATATATCGACTTCGACGGAGAGTGGTATCAGGCATTCGGCCGTCCGGAGAAATCCGGCTGCTGGATTATCTACGGGAAGTCCGGGCAGGGAAAAAGCTCTTTTGCCCTGCAACTGGCCCGGAAGCTGGATGAAATGGGAATGCGCGTGCTCTACCTCACGCTGGAGATGGGAGGATCTACGGATTTCCTTGAATCCGTCCGTGACGTGGGGATGCGGAGCGACATCAACCGGATCATCTTCTCGGACGATACCACGTTTGAGGATCTGGACGAATATCTGGGCAAGCAACGGAGCGCGGACGTGATTATCATCGACTCCGTGCAGTATTTTACAGACCAGTGCGGAGTGAAAGCGGACGAGATAATCAGCCTGCGCAAGAAATACCCCAGAAAAGTGTTCATATTCATCTCCCATGTGGACGGGAAAGAGGTGGAGGGACAAGCCGCCTACCGGGTAAAGCGTGACAGCTTCAAACGTATCTACGTACAAGGATTCAAGGCCACGTTCGTAGGCCGTGGCAAAGGAGGACCACGCGGATTTTTTATCATCTGGGCAAAAGGATATCAGGAATATCATCTAAAAAACATAGAAATCAATGGAACAGAAGAAGAGCATCAGGAGGCCGATTAGCACCGGTCTGATAGGCCACCTGCACGGGCTGTACGCCCGCTACGGCCTGGACGAGGAGACACGCCGCGGCATGATTCTCGACCTGACGAAAGGCCGCACCGACAGCACCCGCGACCTGACATACAGCGAAGGGCAATACCTTTCAGGATACATTCAGGGAGCGGCCCACGAGAACCGTGACCTGTCCGTCGGGGAAAGGGGAATCAAACGTCAACGCTCCGGAGTGCTGGTACGTCTGCAAAAACTGGGGATAGACACCACCGACTGGGACAGGGTGAACGCCTGCCTCTGTGACAAACGGATAGCCGGAAAACCCCTTTACAAACTTGACAGTGAGGAACTGCAAGCGGTCATCCGGCGGCTTGAGCAAATATTAAAGACACGGGACCAATGAAAGAAAAGAAATTTTTCTCCAATAACGAAAGCGCGGAGCAGATGCGCATCAACCGCATCAACAAAATTCTAGACCGCCTAGACCGCATCCCCCGTGAACTGGACGAGATAAACGAGAAACTGTACAACCCCGGAGGTTTCACCCGCGACGAATACGCACGCCTGGTAGACCGCCGCAGTGCCCTCTACATAGAACAGGAAAGGCTGGAAAAGGAGGCGAAAGAGGTATATCATCTGAAAGGAATTTAAAAACTATTTATAAACCATTTAAAAACCAATTATTATGGACATCAGTAATTTATCAAAAGAAGAGAGGGCGGAACTGCTGCACGCACTGAAAAAGCAGGAAAAGGAGGACAGCATCAACCGCCGTGAAGCGTACGAGACATTACGCCACCAGTTCGCTTTCGATGTGGAAAGCAGACTGATGCCTGTCGTGAACAACGTGGCGGGGTTCCGTGAGTGGCTGGAATCCGAAAGCGGGGCGTTCCGCAACGTCATGCGTGACTACGGACAGTTACGGCGTGGCGAGGAACAGGCCAGTTTCTCGGTAGTGGACGGGAATTTCAAACTGGAGGTGAAGAGCAACAAGGTGAAAAGTTTCGACGAGCGGGCGGACATGGCGGCCGAACGCCTGATCAACTACCTGAAAGACTATGTAGGTCGTACAGACAAAGGAGTAGACGATCCTATGTACCAGCTCGCCATGACACTGCTGGAACGGAACAAGCAGGGTGATCTTGATTACAAGTCCATCAGCAAACTGTATGAGCTTGAATCTCGTTTTGATGAGGAGTACGCCGCCATCATGCAGCTGTTCAAAGAAAGCAATGTGGTGTATAAAACAGCCGTCAACTATTACTTCTACAAACGTGACGAGAACGGAGTATGGCGACGCGTCGAACCCTCATTCTGCCGGTTATGATCATAGCGGTGGATTTTGACGGGACGATCGTCCGCAGTAACTACCCTGTCATTCTGGGTGAACAGCCTTATGCGGGGAAAACACTCCGGGCGCTCCACTCGCAAGGGCACAAGATCATCATCTGGACCTGTCGTACCGGAGACCGGTTGCTGGAGGCCATCAACTGGCTGTTGGAACACCGCATCCCCTTTTCCCGCGTCAACGACCATGATCCTGAGAATGTAGCCAAATATGGCGGTGAAGCCGGAAAGAAGATATACGCGCACGTCTATATCGACGATAAGAATATCGGGGGATTTCCCGGATGGCCCGCCTGCATGGAGATGATACGGGAAATGGAGGACGAATACAACCGGAGCCATGCTGTACCGTGAGCCGATAGACCTGATTATCCAGATAGAAGACCAGTTGCTCGGACAACTCATCTACTATTGGGAGTATTACAACAAGCCATGCCCGCTGATCATCCAGCGGGCAAAGGCGGAGAACTTAACCGGCGTGCGTGTCCGGGTGGACAATCCGGATGCGGCCTCATTGGTGTTCGTGCTGGTGGAAAGGCTGAAAGTAAGGCTGTACAACAAAGACAAGCAACCGGTGGATTTGAAAAGTTTAATGTAAGATACAAAATGTATAAATCAAAAAGGAATATTATGATAGATACCAAGACATTCATTCAGTTAGCCGCGATCGTAGTGTTTGTCGCTTCTTTTGCAATTCTCTTTATAAAGAGAGAGAATGCGATTTTTATATCCTGTTTATTTGATATCATCGGATGGCTGATGTTGATATATAGTAAATTATAAACCCTCAAAAAAATACAGGAATGAATAAGATATTAATAATATTCGTGCTTCTTACTTTAATAGTAGGATGCACTGCACAGAAAGTTTCACATACGACTATCAAGAGAGGATATAAAGAAAACCGCTATGAGAAGATGTTCCAGCGGGCAGACTCAATGTTTAACGTAGAATATAGATTAAGATGAAAACATTAGATGAAAAATCGGCTGAGTATTCAGCAAAGTTGTGTAATCAGAGTGGTAGTTATACCAAAGGTGAGATTGAAACGGCTTATGTCATAGGTGCTTCGGAAAACGAAGAATTAACAATCGGTGAGCTTGGCTCTTTCGGTCAAGCTCTTAAATCCATCCAAAGAGGAAGACTTGTTACTCGGCAAGGATGGAATGGAAAAGGCATGTTTATTTTTCAACGTCCGGAAGATAGCTTGCCTACTAATATCATCGTGAATCAGGTCAAATCATTACCTGAATCATTCAAAAGGTGGGTATCCGACAATTACGGAGATTCCGAATCTGATAAAATCAAATTCACAGCATACTTGTGTATGAAAGCTGCCGACGGTACAGTTGTAAACGGTTGGCTTGCATCACAAACGGATATGCTTGCCAGCGACTGGATGATAGTAGAGTAATCACATTGCCATGCGGTGGTTGAATGTCCACCGTATGGTTCATAACAGAACAGTAATGAATAAAATTATGAAAACATTAACTGTTGGAGAGCTTATAGAAAAGCTTAAAAAAATGCCTAAATCAGCCAATGTATTTATGCTCACAGATAGAACAGCATCAAATTGGGATGAAGAGAATAATAAATTTATACGTGTTCACGGAATTGAATATGTCGAGAAAGAAGTAGTGTATCCAAACGATGGATACACTGATAAGATTGAAACTAATGTTTTACTTCAAATAGAGGAGGATGAAATATGACAAAGGAAGATGTACTCAAATTAGAGACTGAGGAGAATAGAATAATCAATTGTACAAGCAATAAGATTGAGTTCTCTAACGGAGATGTGTATGCAAAACGGTCGCTAAGTAGTGACTTGTATTATAAGGTGAAATGCTTCGTACTTTAATTCAAATCAGAATAGATATGAGTGAATTATATATACCCATAGAACGCCCTACCCGAAATTTGGTAAACGGAAGATTTTTAAAAGGTGCCGTTCCTCACAATAAAGGAAAATCAATGAAATACCATTCGAAAAAAGCCAAGCGTAGGAGTGTAAATAATTTAATAAAAGGTCGTGGAGCATGGCATAAGACTGGTGCTGGCATGAATCGGAAGAGTGTAGTAGCAATAAAAAATCGTCAGTTGTTTGGTGTCTTTCCTTCTATTCAGGATGCGAGCAGAGCAACAGGGGTCAGCCCGTCCTTGATTAGTTATATCTGCAATAAAAAGCCCGGAAAACATACGGCTAGTGGTTTTAAGTGGTTCTTTGAAAATGATAATACTTGGTGTGATTTAATATTAAATGAAAATGGATGATCAACGAAAACGGATATTAATCGATTATATATCATACTTGTATACAACAGGTAAAAGTTACGATTTTATAGGAAAATATATCAAGTATGTTAATGATTTCCTTGAAGAAGCTATTTGTATAAACCGTCGCGGATATCTTGCATACAAGCAGAAAAATGTGGAAATGATGGTTCGCCATCCACTTATGTGTAATGCTATACTTGATTTGTTATCATTTTTAGGTATTGGCTATAAACGTAAAGAGAAAGTTGTAAAACCGTTAGAAAGGTTAAGTGCCATTTCTGAAAAAAATAAGGCTTTAATCAGTGAGTTTATAGTTCAGTTAACGGATAGCAATGATTATTCTCCTCATACAGTTGACGTCTATTATACTTCGCTTAAGAAGTACTTTGAGTATGCGAATGAGGTTAATATGGACAATTGCAGACGATTCATTAAAATGCTTGAGGAAGAAAAGTATTCCCCGGCTACTATAAGTTTGCGCATTACAGCTATCGAAAGGTTCTCCAAATGGATGAAGAAGCCTATTGAGTTGAAAAGACCTAAAATAAAACGTAAGTTGGATGTAAATAATGTGCCAACAGTAGATGAATACGATCGATTGTTGAATTACTTGAAGACTAAAACCAATTTAGACTATTATTTCTTTATCAAAGTTTTGGGTACTACCGGAGCGCGTCTTTCGGAATTTCTACAATTTACCTGGGAGGATATAATAACAGGTGAAGTGACTTTGAAAGGTAAGGGTAACAAGTATCGTCGTTTCTTCTTTCAAAAACAGTTGCAAAAAGAAGTGAAGGCTTATGTGAAGGAGAATGGTAAGACCGGGCTATTTGCTGTAGGTAGGTATGGCCCAATGACTCAACGCGGGCTAGCACAGTCCATGAAGGTGTGGGGGAGCCATTGTGGCATTGATTCTAAAAAAATGCACCCGCATGCCTTCCGACACTTCTTTGCCAAAATGTTCCTGAAGAAAACCAAAGATGTAATTCAATTAGCAGACCTCCTCGGTCATGGTAGTGTAGATACAACAAGAATTTATTTGCAAAAAAGTTATGATGAACAACAAAGAGAATTTAATAAAAACGTTACGTGGTAGTGTAGCCCAGCTCAATGAACTGTCGAATATGACTGAAGGTATAGACGTTTATGACGCTGCCGGATATGTTGATACCGAATTTCTTATGGAAGCGCTTTCCTGTGTTAATACTTTCATGGATGCGAGTAATATGGTTATTGCGAAAATATCTTCACTGTTAGCGCCAGACGCTCCGGTTGATGAAAAGAAAAAACAGGCTGATGAAGGTAAGAAATGGAATGTGGAAGAAATACTGAAGCATTGTACCCTCGAAAACAACGTCCTTAAACTTCCTGCTGTGCAATTTAATAAGAAATCCTATGCTGAAGCAAAGAAATGGATAGAAGAAGCTGGCGGATCATGGCAGGGGGGTAAAATACAGGGGTTCACATTTCCTTTTAATCCGGAACGTGTGTTCTCCATCTTGAAAGAAGGTAAGCGATGCGATTTGCAAAAAGATTTTCAGTTCTTTGAAACGCCTGCCGATATTGCAGATTGGTTAGTAATGCTTGCTGGTGGAATAAATGAGGCTGATACGGTGTTGGAGCCAAGTGCCGGACGTGGTGCTCTGATAAAAGCGATTCATCGGTCGTGTCCGTCAGTGACAGTTGAATGTTATGAACTGATGCCGGAAAACAGAGAGTTTCTTCATACACTTGATAATGTAATATTGCTTGATGAAGATTTTACGAAAGACAGTGTAGGGCATTACACTAAGATTATTGCTAATCCTCCATTCTCCGGCAATCAAGACATAGACCATGTAAGACTTATGTATGAACGCTTGGAAGAGGGTGGAATTCTTGCAGCTATAACTAGTCAGCATTGGAAATTCGCGTCTGAAAAGAAATGTGTTGAGTTCCGGGAATGGTTGGAAAAAGTTCATGGAGACGTTTTTGAAATTGAAGCCGGTGAATTCAAGGAAAGTGGAACGACTGTTAGTACTATGGCGGTTGTAATAAAAAAGTAATTCAAAACAAGAAAGGAATGAATCTATTTGCAGACGAAATCGAACAGACCTCCATCGATCGGATAAGGAAATTTGCAAAGATAGCAAAGGCGATGGAATTTGAAATTGCGGTCGGATTTTCCGGTGGCAAAGATTCTTGTGTAATTTACGATCTATGCAAACGGAGCGGTATAGACTTCAAAGCATACTACAATGTCGCTTTTGAAAGTTTAATTACGAAGCGTTTCATACGTGATAATTATCCTGATATAATATGGCGCAGGGATTACAAATACGGATTCATTGAGAACATTTGGAAAAATCACGGAGGATTGCTCCCTACAGTTTATATGGCTTACTGTTGCGACAATTACAAGCATAATAGCAAATATGTAGATAAATGCTCAATCGTTGGAGTTCGTAAATCGGAAAGCGCAAGGCGAAAAGAACGTACCGTATTTGAAGCCAAGAATAAAACCGTGATGAAGAATAACAAGGCATTGATAGACGATTACTTCGAGGAGTATTGTCAGTCAACGGGCAACGCAAGCGTTATTCAGTTAAAGCCTATAATCGATTGGACTGATAACGATGTTTGGGATTACATTCACAAACATAATTTATCCATCAATCCCGAATATGAATACTCGAAACGTGTCGGTTGCGTCGTATGCCCAAAAGCGAATTTTACGAGCAACTATATAGGTTTGATGAAGTACCCGAAGCTGATAGATGCCTTCATCCTCGCAAAAGAAAAAGCAGGAAGAAATAGTCCGGAAGATTGGAATATGACAAAAGAAGATAAGTCGTATATCGACGACAAGCCATACTACATCTGCCGATGGCTGAACCACTCCTTCATGCCGTTTACCAAGAAACAGGAGGAGTTTTACAGGAAAGTGAGAGAAAAATATGATTTAATAAACTTGAAGAAAAAATTAAGACATGAATAAAAAGAGCTTGTACAACCTAATTTATCGCATCCGGAAGGCGAGAACTGATATTGTGATAAATACAAGAGGCAAACAGATTCTGTTTGATTACAAAAATCCAGAATCAATCCAAGAGAGAAAAGTTCAAAGGCTCCGGAGTGAATTCCATTTCGTTGCTCAGTCAGAAATCAGATCATAACAAATAGAAAAATGGGATTGTGAGATAATGTATATTGCAGATAAATTAAAATCAATCCAAGTAAAATAAATTAGAGTAACTAACCCTTTAAAATGATACAGCCAAAGCATTACAGTTGTCCCAACCTGTCCCGACCCGCACAGCGAAAAAGGACTACATTAATCACTTCCGTCAATCGAAGCCGCTTGAAGGTATATTCTTCACCGACTTCATCCGGGAAGTACTCGAAAAGAGATCCAGACGCAAGTCTGAACACTATGCGGCCGTATACGATGCCATAATAAAACACATTGAAAGTTTTTCATTGGAATTTAATTGTGATATATATACCAATTCGGTGACATCTGAATTTCTGGACGATTTCATCGTCTACCTGGAAGAACAGGGATTGAGACATAATACCATCGTGGGGTACATCCTAAAGATACAATCCCTTGTCCGTAGAGCCTCGCAATACAATTACGCCGTAGATTTAACCTATGATGAGACCGATTTGAAATGTGAGCCGACAATGCGGTTTTCCTGAGTATGAATGAGATCACCAGGATATACTACTACAAGTTTCTCAGGCAGGATAAGCGAAAAGCCAAAGAACGGATCAGGGATATGTTTGTATTGGGATGCCTTACCGCTCTCAGATATTCCGATTATTCAAGGTTGACAAGTCAGAACCTGATAGACAACTACATCGTAATTCGAACAAAGAAGACCAATGTGGATGTCAAGGTCCCTGCCCATGATTATGTGAAAGAGATATTCGCAAAATATGGTGGATTTGTTCCGGGTGGCTTATGTATCCAGTACTTCAATAAATACCTGAAAGTGATAATGAAAGAAATCGGATTGGATGATCCGGTTACATTCTCCTACACCAAAGGTGGGAAGTTGATAACAGTAACCCGTGAGAAATGGGAGCTTATCAGTAGTCACACGGCAAGAAGAAGCGCCGCCACCAACATGTATCTCACAGGCCGGATGAAGACATTTGAGATAATGAAGCTGACAGGACATCGTAGTGAGCAGAACTTTTTCCGCTATATTCGGTTAACCGGTGATGATACGGCCCGTTTGATCAGCGGTGACCTGTTTTTTAGAAAGTAATGCCACTGACGGTTCCGCGTATGTTACATGACCGGGATGCCATTAATGAACCGGGATGTTCTTAACCGTCCCGGTTCGTTAATGGTGATTTTGACAAGTCATTGGAATTCCGTATATTTGCGCTATAAACAATTTTTCCTTATGCGCAATCCGGAGATGACCAAGATGAGAGACCGCAAGCTGGTGGAGAAGTTCTACCAGCTTTACGACGTGAAGCGTATCCGTTTGGAGGACGTGCTCTTCCGGATGAGTCATGAGATATTCTTCCTGGACACGAACTACATCTATAAGCGCATCTTTTACATTCCCGGCAACCTGTCTTACTATGAACGTCTGAAGGAAGGGAAAAAGCCGGAGCCGGATACGGGCACACAGATGCGGCTGGATTTCTAAAGCTCATACAGGTCCTCGCCATTTTCCATCCTTTCCGGAATCGGTCCGTCGGATACGGTGATATCCCTGTCCGCCATGTCGGCTATGCCGTGCAGTTCCCGCGCGCTGTAATCACGTACGGTACATTCGAAACTGACGCGGTAAAGGTTACCCGCCCCGCCGGAATCCATACGCTGGAATCCGGTTTTCCGGAGGGTGGAGAAGTAGTCGGACGTATAGCCGTGGAAAAGTACATTCAGGACGGTGAGCAGGTTCAGATAGTTCAGCGCCTCTTCCTGCATGACGGCACCGTCGTATGTATCCGAAAAGGTTTCCCAGAATACGTAAAGGTCGAGTTGCAGCTTCATATCCTGCACCAGCACGCCGTTGTCCTCGGTATCAAGCGTATTAAAGGCGACGAATACCGCCGGTGTGGGGAAAGGGTGTTCTTCGTCCAGGTGGTCGGTCTGTTCGTGCCACAGGTCAATGTATTCCACATCGGGGACGGCGGCCAGTTCGGCGGCCAGCTCCGGGGAAAGGTCTTCGAGGTTTTCCAGCAGAAGACGCATATTCATGATTCGCTCCGAGATTTCCTTGTAGATGTTGCTCCAGATCATACTCTTTTCTTTTTAATGGTTTGTTGTTATTGTCGGCTGATGGCGGAGTCCACAATGCGGTCGATACGTTCCAGCATGGTTTTCTCCAGTTCCTCCAGCAGCTCCTTGCTCTCACCGATGAACTGTCGCCTTGCCACCTTTACTTTTTTCTTGCCGAATATCCGTATCGTACCTCCCTCGTTGTGCACCCCGGCATGTGGAAGGTCGCTACCGACGGCTATCCTCACAGGGGATGATTCCACTACCCGTATGCTGTTCATCAGGTCAGCGCCGGGACCTATCAGGATTCCTCTTTTTGTGGCAGCCCGGCTGAAGTTCAGTTTCCGTTGCTTTTTGGCCCGTACCATCTTTCCGGTTTTCCTGTCTTTCACAAGAGAGACGCTTGCGCGTCGCTCCCCTTTATACTGGAAACCGTACCAGGAAGATTGGGGATCGCGCCGTTTCACTTCCTTCCACGGGGTGACGCCATTGTTGCGGAATCCCTGCCGCCGGAAATTTTCACGGAATTCATCCACCGCCATCTTGCCGACAATACGGGGAAGGTCTTTCCGGAGAAACTTCTTCACCTCAGTGTCGATCTGTGAGAAAGGTGTTTTCTTAGCCATACGTTTGTAAATTAGAAAATTATGTGTATCTTTGTGTCGGTGTTCTCCCGCAAGGGTTTACACCCCCTTCAGGCGGTTTTGGTTTACTCCAAGTCCGCCTGTCGTATTTTAAAGCCTTCCGCGATGATATCCTCCCGGCTGTATCTCTTGTCTTTTCCATTACGCACGATCGTAATGTGCGTAATTCTTCCTGTTCTAATGACACGGGGACGTATGGCGGCGGCCAAGTCTTCCAATCTTATATCCGAGTCAATCCAAAGGACCAGATCATTGGCTTGTTTGCTTCCTGATTTTATGGCCATGTCAATGGCGTTAACAGTCGCCTTGCCGTTTACCTTGTATTCCTGAAAACATCCCAGTGTACGGTTGAACGAGTCGGCTGATTTTTCCCCATCCGGATTTTCTATCAGGTCTATCTCATATCCGTGCTTCTCCGCCAGATACGTACCGACTTTGATATTCTCCTTGCGCTCATTCTTTCCGTGCTTTTCGTGGATTCTCAGTTTCCCGTTCCTGACCGGTATGTCCGTGTACTCCTTGTAAACAAATTCCTCCACCGCCTTTTTCGCCTCTATTGAAGCCCCTTTGATATACGGGTGCGATTCGGTGAACACTTCCCCTGATGTAGCCGGATTCTTGTCCAGTCCGGGCGCTGCCTGTACGGGCGCGGCGTCTCCCGTCGCATTCACGGGCTTGTCCGTACTCCGTATTCCGCACTTGCAGTTCCACAGGTTGCCCGGATAGTTCGTGTCCCAGAACGGATCCTCCAAAGGGCGTATTTGCCCGTAAAACACCCGGTGGGCTTCTCTCGGAGTCGCGGACACGCTGGGCAGCCATTCCAGATTGGGATATAAATCCTTATTCGCCCGGCAACTCCGGAAGTCCGCCGCGAAGCGGGCACGGCGTACGGCCGTGTCATATTCCGTGCGGAGCCAGTTCACGTTATAGTCCTGAAGTATACCGGCCGTGTCTTTGCGGAAGCGGTCGAAGTCTTTCCGCTTTCCGTCCTCATCGAACAGGCGGGCGTGTATCTCGTTCTGCTGGCGGTGCGTCTTGAACGCGGCGAATACGGCATTGTTGTGGCGCAGCCCTTCAAGGAAATCGTAATCCGGAGTGCCGTATTCCACTTTTCCGAAGCCTTTGGACACCGCCTTGTCCAGACAGCCGAAAGTATGTGCGAACAGGTCGGGATCTATCTCTTTCCCTACATCGAACCCCTTCCCGGCCAGCCGTTTGAGCACCCTGTCCCGAATCTTTTCCTCCAGCGAAAGCCCGGCAGCCTCCGGCATGCTCCCGTCCGGGTAATATAACGCGTTGACGGTATCCGCTATTCCCGGCTTTTCCCTGCCCGGTTCACTCTTTTTTTTTTGAGGGTTCACGGGCGGCCGGGGTGTCGGTCCGGGTGCTACCGGCGATTCTCCGGACATTCCCCTCATTCCGGTGACGGGAAGTCCCGTACGTTCCACCAGTTCCTTGATATCAAATTCGTAATAAGGGGACATCTTGACTACCGCGTCGATGAATTCCTTGATATCGAGCGTCTCCGTGTCGTCCCATTCCAGCCGCAGGTTCTCCAGCGGGCGGTATACCGGGCTTATCCTGACCAGTTTCGGAATGATGACGTGGTTGAAATAGAACATGAACAGCATCTTATCCGATTCATGGCGGGTTTTCTCCACCCGTTCGTGCACTTTCGCCGTGCCTTCCCAGGCTCCGTTCTCGGTCGTCCCGGTCTGTCCCAGCAGGCGTTTGCTCACCTGGTTGTCACATCTCTCCTCCAGCGGAAGAAAGGCGTCCGTGGTATTCCCCCCGGCCTCCTTGCCGTATTCCACCCGTTCCTGACCGGCCAGTATCCCGAAGTAATTGTTGCGGAAATCGAGCATCATTTCAAACAGGTCATCCATGCGCTTCTTGTCCTGCCTGTCGGAAATGACGAAAACGGGCGGTACCCCGTACTTCTCGATATAGTTCATCCACGACCCCATGCCCAGCTTCTTGGCCAGCAGGATAATGGCGAGCTCGTTGAGCATCCCCAGCGACCAGGCGTTGCCGAACTGGACGTAATAAGGCTCCAAGGCTCCTTCCCGGTAGCTCCATCCGGCAGTGTCGTATTCCTCGCGCAGGATGATTCCCCGCTGCGGGATAAAGTTGCTCATGGGTATCTCCTCCACATAATCTATCTCCATGTCGGCGTTCAGATGCGAAAGATCCACCAGCGACACACCCTGCATCCGGTGCAGGAAATAGATGCGTATAAGGTCATGGAACCACGGGCGGCGCAGCAGCCCGGCGGCTTCGCTGTCCTCATTTCCGTTTTTGTCCACCAGTCTGAACTCCGACTGCTGTATGGGCAGCACGCGGTTGTCTATCGTGGTCTGGAGATGTTCATCCCGGTAGAGCGCCTGGTAGAAAGTATACAACAGTCCCCGTCGCGGATCGTCGGGATCGGTAGCGGCGGCCACCGCCGTTTTCCAGTCATCTATCGACTTTTCACGGTAGACGGTCGCCTGCCTTTTGTAACGTTGCGCCGCCGATACGGTCGAACCTTCCCCCGATTCCCTCCGCTGGTGGTAGGCGTTCATCAGGACACCCCAGTCTATTTTCCGCACCACCTGTCTCTGGAACCATTCGGAAGCTTTCCTTATTCTCTCATTCATTTTAAATTCGATTTTAAATGGGTTTAAAAAATCATTTTAAATATGCCATCCGCTGTTACGGCTATGTCCGTACATTATGGCCGAAGCGTCGCTTCCGTCCTCATTCTTCACGACCGGCACGTCGGCAGGAAGCCGCATCTTGTCATCGCGCAACCTTTCGAGCATATCGACCGCCCACCCCTCGTACTCATAAAAGGAGGCGGATACTTTCCGCGCGGCGTTCCTCCGCACCGCCCGGCATATGGTAATACAGGAAATGATACGTACAAGCAGTCCCGTCCGCACAGGTCGCTCGCCGAATATCCTGTCCGTATCATACCGTCCCGCCAGATAGGCGCACACCTCGCTTATCACCAGGTCTTCGATGCCGTCCAACAAAGCCCCGTCATTCTCCACGCTCTGCATCACCATCTGATCATGGACCAGCGTGGCGATATCTTCCGTCGTAATATATCTCATGATTACCAACTGTATTTACGTTTGTATTTTCCCGTCCTCCACGGTCGGCTGTCCGGTTCCCCTTCCCGCACGGGCGGATCGGTATATAATTCCAGTTTCCTGATGGCCTGCTCGTCCGCGTCCGGGCTGTCGTCGTGTTCGGTCATACACATCTCAACGGCGTACAGCTGCTTGAGCCCCGTGCAGATGTCCGGGTTCGATTTCAGACGCACGTCCACATGGATGCGTCCGTTCTGGTAATACGGGTGCATGGAGAGCATACGGATGAACTTGTTGACGGTGGAACGGGGTACGGCGACCAGGTTCAGTTCCACTCCCAGTTCCGCCTGCGTCTCGTCGATGGTACGTTTCACCTCATCGTTCCAGAACTGAGACTCGTACTGCCAGAAACAGACAATCCCCTGTGTCTTGAATTCCATCTGCCTCATGCACATCCACTCCACGCAAGCCTTCATCTTGCTCTGGCGTACGAAACCGTCGATCAGCCAGAAGTCTTTCTGATGGCGTCCCCACACCTTGCAGGCATTGAAGTCGCTCGTGTCCGTTCCGGCATAAGCGATATCCCAGTGCCCCACGATGGCGTTCATGGAATGCAGGTCGGGCAGTTTGCCCCAAAGAACCATCTCCGGTTTGAATATCTTCCCTTTCACCAGGGGTTCGTGGTTATACTCGGCATGCGCCGCAAGGATACCCATATCTTTTTCCTGCTGACGATAGAATTCGGGAGAATACATGGCGGGCCATGCCGGTTCGTAAGTGACAGGGTTGTACGCCTTCACCAGATCCCAGTCCCAGTCGGGATGCCGTTCCCGGAGAATGGTCTGTACCATCCGGCTTGCAAAACGGTTGTTGGATCCGATAAAACGTCTCCGGTTTCCTATCATTGTAGGCAACACGTCATTCTCCACCCAATCCGCGTATTCGTCCTGCATCCTGCTGTTTCTGATGGTTGCCGGGGTTTCCACATCATCAAATCCCCACAAGTCCGGACGCCGGGACCCCTTCCTGAGTCCGCGTACTTTCATCTTGACACCGAACGCCTTGCATATAAACCCGGAAACAGTGACGAAATTTCCTTTTTCCCAATGTCCCGGATTTACCTGTTCGCCGAAGTCATGCCTTAATAATTCATTACCCTCGAATTCCGCCCGCAAGTCCTCCAGCAGGTCACACGCCCGGTCGAACGTGTCCGATACCAGGCAATAGTAGTACGTCTCCTTGTTCATCCACAGCCACAAGGGGATGATGACGTCGTTCCATACGGATTTGGCAAGCCCGCGTCCCCATTCCGCATACCCTATGTAAAGGGGGTCCTCCTTGACCTTCACCGCGTGCCTTATCTGGAATTCCGCACATTCGGCGGTGGCGTAATGCTTCAAATAGGTCACCACCATGTACCGCACATCCTCCTTCGCCCTGCGTATACGCTCCATCTTCTCCAGCGTCGTCTCATCCGGATTGATAAGGTTGAGCGTGGTACGCGCCCTGGCCACCTTCTCCAGGTATCTTTTTTGTGATTCCTTGTCTTCCTTCTTCATCTCATCCCAGTATTTTGGAGGTTTCATTGATATGTGATTCCTGGAAGTCGAGCGTGCGGTAGTAGAGTTCCGGGTCGAACGCGTTCAGCGCGTCAAAGATACGGTCCATCACGTCAAGGTACACCGAGAGGGTGACACGGTTCTGCTTGTCCGTTTCGGCAAGCTGCTTGCCCCATTGCGCCACGCTGTTGTCCAGGCTCGCGGCCTGTTTGCGGAGCTCCAATACACGTTCCGTCTCACCGGCCGCGGCCGCGCCGTCTATGTCACGGAGCAATTGCAGTTTCTGGTCGGCAAGTATATGGATGATCTCCCGCAGGTTTTCCCCCTGCTTCCTGCCGTTCACCACGGCCGCCTGGCGTTCCTTCTTCCAGGTACCGTCATCGGCGTTGATCCATTTCGATACGGATTTCTCCGACACGCCCGTGCGTTCGGAAATCTCCCGGCAGCCCAGGCAGCCGTTCACGTACAGGTCGTGCGCTTCTTTCTTTAATTTTCGGTAATGCTCTTTGCTGGGCATAATGTCCTCCTTTCGTTCCTTTTTTACACCGGCAAAGTTGGAAAAACGCCCCTACGTGGGGAAAAAGTCTTTTCATGTTGGCACGTATCCTTTCCAACTTGGAAAAAATACGTCCTTGTTAACACTGTTTTTTTGCCAAGAAGAAAACGCGTTTTCCGTACGTTCCCCCCATTCCTCAATTTTGCGTCAGAATTTTAATCGCGAACGACAATGAATCTGACAGCAAAAGCGGACGGCGGGCGTGCCCGCATCGAAATCAAAGGCACGATATCCCAGTGGCGGGATACGGAATCGGCCTTTACGGCACAGATCGACGAAATGCTCAAGGCGGGCATACGTGACGTGCACATCTATATCAACAGTCCCGGAGGCGAGTGTATGGAGGCCAACGAGATAGTCAACGTGATCCGGAGGTTTCCGGGACGCATCACCGGTGAGGGCGGCGCGATGGTGGCCAGCGCGGCGACTTACATCGCCATCAACTGTTCGGAGTTCACCATGCCGGAAAACGGTTTCTTCATGGTGCACCAGGCGAGCGGCGGTATCTGCGGGAAGGCCGCCGATATCGAGAACTACCTGGAAATGATGAAGAAACTCAACGACCATTACCGCGAGGCTTTTCTGGCCAGATGCAAGGACAAGGGGAAGTTCCGTGACGCCTGGGAGAAAGGTGACTACTGGATGACCGCCAAGGAGGCGAAGGAACAGGGATTCGTGACCGCCGTGTCCGGAAAGGCGAAGATAAACAGGGAAACCGCCACCGCCCTGATGAACTGCGGGTATGCGGGTACCATAGAGATAACGGAGACAGAAAGCAGTATTAACCCTATAAAAACAAAGAACGACATGGATGTAACAATGCTGGCCAACCGTCTGGGAATGGCCGAGACTTCCACCGAAGCGCAGGTACTGGCGCAGATTGACGTGTACAAGAGAAAGGCGGAACGCACCGATATGCTGGAAAGGCAGGAGAGCGAACGTCGGGAAAAGGAGATAGAGACTCTATTGAACGAGGCTATCAGGGAGAAGAGAATCACGGCTGACGTGAAGGACGACTGGAAACAGATGCTTTCCGGAAACTTTGAATCGGCCAAGCGGATGCTCCAGGCCATGAAGCCGGTGGAAATGCCGAGAGTAAACCCGCCCGCTTCTTCCGCGGCCATTACGTTTGGCGGCAAGAAATGGGAAGATCTCCAGGACGATCCCAAAGCCTTGAGAAAGTTGATGGACGAGAATCCGGACCTGTACCAGAAAATGCTGGACGATTATGTCAGCCGGAATTAACCGTCGGCCGATTATTTATTAACCCTTAAAAAAGTAAAGAACATGCCTACACTAACAGACGGCCTTTATCTGAACAAATACGTTGACCCGCAATTGCTGGTGGAACGTAGGAACTACCGCGCGGACTTCATGCAGGTACTGGGAGCGGTACCGGCAGCGGCACTGTCGGCGGACGGAGTGAGAAGAAACAAACTGATCAACAATGTCGGTTTCAAAGTGAACAATACGGGAACATTCACCCCGGCAGCCATCACGGGAAAGAATATCGTGGTACCCTGGGAGGTATACGATACTACGCCCACCTCCTGTACGGACGAGGAAGTACGCAGCCTGGCGTTCGACAAACGGTCGGTGATCCGTGTGAAACACAACGAGTCCTTCCAGGTGGGAATCCGCAACCACGTGTTGTACAAACTGGCCCCGGCGGACAACACCGTGGCGGAAATGCCGGTATTGAAGACGACCGGAGCGAGCGACGGAACAGGACGGCAGCGTCTCTGCTACGCCGACCTTGTGAACCTGGTCACCACCGTAAAGAAATGGAACCTTCCCAATCCGGACGCCCTCTACATGGTGCTCTCACCACAGCACATGGCGGACTTGTTGCTGGATGAAAGCGCGTCCAAGTTCTTCTACGACCGTACCTTCTATCTTGATCCCGCCACCGGAAAGCCGCGCGGATTCATGGGGCTGAAGTTCTTCGAGAACAACGACACGCCTTATTACAATTACACCACGTTGAAGAAGATAGCGGAAACCGCCACTCCGGCATCCACGGACTTCCAGGCGAGCACGTTCTTCTACGCGCCGAACACCTACTACCACATCAACAGCGTGAAATCGCTTTTCAAACCCGAAACGCTCGACACGCGCAGCGCGTCGCCCACCAGCGAGTACCGCACACAGACTTACGGTATTGTGGACCGTATCGAGGATTACGGCATCGGCGCCATCGTTTCCGGGAAATCGGCCTAATACGTAAAGGAGGACTGATTATGGGAACTTTTACAGGAGTAGGAATCAATAAGATGCACGGGGGACTGGTACGGGAAACCGATACCGGTGACCGTGTGACGCTGCTGGTCTGCGGCGGAACGGCCCTTCCCGGGAAACTGGTGAATTACAGGCCGCTCAGACTGGACGCGGTCAGTGACCTGGAAGCGCTGGAATGGGACGAAGCCGCCGACCTGAAGAACAAGGAACTGGTACATTATCATGTGAGTGAGGTATTCCGTCTGTCTCCGGAACGTCCGGTCTACCTGATGATCGTGCCTAAGGCGGACAAGGTGTCCACGCTGACGGCCAACAAGGACTTCATTGCCGGAGTGCGTTCCGTGAACGGCGTGAATACGGTCGGTATCTGTTCGCTGGTGGCGGACACTAGCGTCGACATAGCCGTGAAGGCGGCCCAGACGCTGGTGAACAGCCTCCGGGAGGAACACATTTATCTGGATGCGGTACTACTGGAGGGACCGGGCGGTTATCTGACCGCACTGGAGGATGCCACCGACTTGCGTACGCTTGACTCGGAAAACGTCTCCGTGGTCATCGCGCAGGATCCGGCACAGGCCGCCAAGGACGAGGCATACAAGAACCACGCGGCGGTAGGCAGCGCACTGGGCATGTTGTCGGTACGCTATGTGCATGAGAATATGGGCAGCGTGGACATCGAGAACCATCCGCGTACCGCCAAGGGAACGGCGGACTATCCGTTGACAAGCGTACTGCTCGGGAAATGGACAAACGCGGCGCTCAGCAACGGGACGGCGATGGCGAACGTCAGCGTCCCGGAGCAGAACAGGCTGACGGAAAAAGGCTACATCTTCGTCGGCGGTTTTCAGGGATACGCGGGATACTTCTTCAACAACTCATGTACCTGTACGGACGCGAAAAGCGATTATGCGTACATCGAGTATAACGCCGTATGGAACAAGGCGGCCCGGTTGGTGCGCGGAACGTTGCTGCCCCGTGTACGCAGCAAGGTGAAGTCCGATCCGGCAACCGGATACATCAGCAGCGTCACCGTCAGTGACTGGGACGCCCGCGTAAAATCCGCATTGGAGACGATGGTGGCCGCGGAAGACATCTCCGATTTCGACATTTACATCAACCCCAAACAATCCGCCGTAAGCGACAAGCCCTTCAACATCCAGGTGAAACTGGTGGCGGACGGCATCGTGCACGAGTTTGAGATTGATTTGGGTTTCACTAACAAAATCTGACGGATATGGCACTATTGGGAACATTGATCAACAAGTTCGGCCGGGTGGCCGGATGGAATAACGTGAAGGTAGTGATGCTGGGCCGACAGGTGGAAGGTATCACGGCGCTGTCCTACAAAGACAGCGTGGAGAAAGAAAACGTCTATGGAGCGGGCGGAATGCCCGTAGGACGCGGTGAGGGGAACTACAAGGCGGAAGCGTCCATCACCCTGCTCAAGGAGGAGGTGAACGCGCTGCTTCTCGCGCTGGGACCGGGAAAGAGAATCACGGACATCGAACCGTTCGACATCCCGGTGGTATACAAGTACAAGAACTTTATGCAGAAGGATGTGATCCGCAACGTCGAGTTCACGGACAACGGGGTGGACGTGAAACAGGGTGACAAAAGCATAGCGGTACAATTCACGCTGCTGCCCAGCCATATCGACTGGAACGTGGCAATGTAAGATCAATAAAAAAATAAAAGTGATGGAGGAAAAAAAGAAGATACAGGCGGGGAAAGCGTACGAGTCGCTTTCCGACAAAGAGAGGGAACAGATTGTCGGCTTCACCGAAGAACAGCATACGGAGATGAGGGCCCGTTACGGGAAACGGTTGAAGATGCTGACGGTACAGGTCGACGAGGATGAACGCTATGACTTTCTGCTGGTCCGCCCTACCAAGGACACGATCCTTGCCATGGCAAGCGTGCGCGATGACCTGAATGCCGCCAACGAGTTGCTGCTGAACACCTGTGTGGTGGCGGGAGACCGTTCCGCGCTGGAGGATTCGGCGGTATACACGTCCGTTCTCGGAGCTGTGGCCGAACTGATAAAAGGCCAGGCGGCTTTTATCAGCAAAGCATAGAGGAATATTCGGAATCGTTCGGTGTTGTCGAGGGAATCGACGCCGTACTGAAAAGGGAATACGGCGTGGATATTCCCGGCAGGCTGGACGAGGACGAATGGCTCAGGCTCTATGCCGGATACCGTATGTTGCGGAAAACTGAGCTGGAGGAAATGGAGATCGCCATGCAGAACGCCATGGTCAAAGTATTGAATCAACTATTCTCAAAATCAAATGGCATCGACATCGACACAATGGATACTGGAGCTGGTGGATAAGATTACCGCTCCGCTGCGTAAGGTCACCGAAGCGGCCGGACAGGCTTCATCGGTGGTGGACGACGTGGATGAATCGGTGAACGGACTGGGGAACGCTTCCGAAACGGCGGCCGGTAAACTGGAGAAGCTCGGAAAGGGGATGTTCTTCCTCAACCAGGTGAAGGAGGGGGTGGACAATATACGCGGCGCTTTCAATGACGCCATCGAACCGGGAATACGGTTTGAAACGGCGGTGGCGGAAATGTCCGGCATTACCAACATGGCAGGGAAAGAGCTGGATGTGCTGGCTGACAAGGCACGGGTTACGGCGAAGACTTTCGGTACGGATGCGGCGGATGCGATGGGAGTTTACAAGGACCTGCTTTCCAAGATTACCCCGGAATTGAAGAAGGCTCCGGACGCGCTGGAAATCATGTCCAATAATGTGATGACCCTCAGCAAGACAATGCAGAATGATGTACCGGGAGCGTCAGCCGCCATGTCCACTGCCATGAACCAGTATCAAGTATCCCTTGATGACCCGATGAAAGCGGCACAGACCATGACCGAATATATGAATATCATGGCAGCCGGAACGGTGGAGGGATCCGCTGAAATCAAAGAAGTGGCGGAGGCATTGAAGCAGACCGGCAGTGTCGCGAAAACGTTCGGAGTTGATTTTGCGGAAACAAACTCGGCTATCCAGCTGCTTGACAAAGCGGGAAAGAAAGGTTCGGAAGGCGGTATCGCCCTACGGAATACAATTCTGAAAATGCAGGCGCCGACCGCGGATGCGGTCAGACAATTGAAAGCTGCCGGAATCAGCATTGATACCATGCAGGACCAGTCGCTCTCACTGACCGACCGGTTGCGTGCATTGACACCGGTCATGCACAATGCGACAATCATGTCCGCATTGTTCGGAGGGGAGAACCTGGCTTCGGCGATGGCCTTGATTGACGGTGCCGACCAGATGGACGCGTGGACGGAAGCCATTCAAGGATCAACCTCAGCAACGGATATGGCTGCCAAACAGATGGATACATACGCGGAAAAGCAGAAGCGTATGCAGGCGTTCATTGACGACTTGAAAATCAGTTTTTTCGAGTTCGTGGAACCGATCGCCCCGGTGATCGAGATTGTCGGTATATTCATCGGCACGCTGGTAACGCTGGGTACGGTAGCATGGTCCATCGGGCAAATCATGACGCTTGTATCCCTCAAGTCATCCATCGCATGGATTGCGGGGATGGTGAAAATGGCGACGGCGACAGTAATCAATTGCCGGGTGATCAGTATGGCGATAAAGAGCATTCCCGTCGTGGGGTGGATTATCGCGATTATCACCGCCGTCACCGCACTGGTAGCTTTCCTGTGGAACAAGTTCGCCGAGGTGCGCGCCTTCTTCTACGGGCTGGGCAATTTCCTCAAGGTGTTCTTCCTGGAGGGATGGCGGTTCATATTCAACGTGGTGCGTGCCATCATTGACGTGATAAACCCCGCCAACTGGTTTGACGATGATTTCCATTTCTCAGACGTGTGGGACAGGCTTGCCGGTCAGGCGCTCGAAGGAGGGAAAAAAGTGGGAAGCGCGTTCTCCGACGGATGGAAGGCGGGAATGGAGAATTGGGAAAAGTCGCACCCAAAAGAGAAAGAGGAGGAAAAGGAGAAAGAGTTCAAGATTGCCCCCAACGCTCCGATAAACCGGATCAGCGGGACGAATAACGGTAGCGGCTCCTTTACCGGTGGACAACTGGCAAAAGGACCGGGTGGCAGCGGCAGTGGAAACGTACGGAATATCACAATGAACGTGACGATGAACAGCAACTTCCATGTAGCCGGAGGAAATGATATCAAAAAGATTTCGGACAGGGTGAAACAGGAAATATTAGCCGTCATGACGGACGCTGTTCCGGCGGCGGGATAAGGAGGAAATGGATATGATTTCAGGAAACGGAGCATTGAATATCGGCGCGCTTTTTACGGAAGTGTTCGGGATATCATCCCCGATATACCTTCCGTGGGGGCGTGAATTGAAAGACTATGAACCGGGAGACTACCGGGGTGTGACCTTTGTGGATGAGAGCCTTGCGGAAGCGTACAGCTGGATGGGGACACCCGTCATCGGGACATTCACGCTGGACGGTTGCGAGAAGTACAAGACTTATAAGTCAAACGGTTCGCCCGCGACGGTCAACCTGGCCAGTTTCCTCATGCCGTACGCCACGGTCGTGTCCTTTTCCCGCCCGATGAACGTGTCGAAAACCAAGGTGCTCGGCACGTATGGTACCGTGAAGGAGATATACGGGCTGGATGACTGGAACATCATGATACAGGGGTTCTGCATCGAGGACAGGAAACGCCAGGGGTACAGGACGGTGACCGAACAGGTGAACGCGCTGTGCAAGTTCAGGAAGGTGACGGAAGCCATCGGTGTGACGGGGAGCATATTCAACGACAAGGAAATATACGCCATCCTCATCGAGGAGCTGAATTTTAACCCGGTACAAGGTAACAGCTCGGTGATGCCCTTTACGATACGCGCGATAAGTGACACGCTTGAAAACCTGCGGTTATGAGCTATATGATGTGTGCACGGATCACATTTCCGGAAACAGACAAAAGAGGCGGATTCCGGACATTCCTGGTTTCTTCCGTACGTATCGAAAGTTCGTGGAAGCTGCTGACGGATACGGCGGAAATCGTGCTTCCCCGGAAAATGAGCCGTTACGAGGGAAAGAACCTGGCGGATATCCTTCGCGCCGGAGACCGTGTCATGATAGAACTGGGATATGACGGCAACTGGGTGACGGAGTTCGAAGGATACATCCTTTCCGTATCAAGGGGCATTCCCATTACCGTGAAGTGCGAGGATGAGATGTACAGGCTGAAACGGAAAACGGTAAGCTATTCAAAGAAAAGCGTGACTTTGGGACAGCTGCTCAAGGATGTGGCCCAAGGATACGAAGTGAAGACCTCATTCGGTGATACGGAACTGGGAGCGGTACGTTATGCCCAAAAACGGGTGTCGGAGATTTTCGACGATTTACAAAAATTGGGATTCTACACCTATTTTATAGGAAAAACGCTGTATTGCGGAGATGTGTATTCGGACAAGACGGAACTGCCGGAAGTGAGGATTGAACTGGAGAGGGAGGCGGTCAGCCAGGACCTGAACGAGACGGACGGTGAATATGAGGTCATCGCTACCGCCATGCTCGGAAAAGGCAGGAAACTGGAAGTGAAAGCGGGTGTTCCCGGAGCTGAGACCTTTAAAATCAGATACAGTGACAAGGATATGAGGATTACGCCGGAAACACTGGGGGATTTCGCCAGACGGTTCTACGAACGGCTCAAGAAGCAACGCTACAAGGGAGGTGTGGAACTCTTCGGAACGCCTTCCGTCACTCACGGAATGATACTGGAACTCAGCAGTGTGATTACTCCGGAAATGTCCGGAAGATACTTTATTGAGAAGGTGACGAAGGAGTTCAGCGATAACGCCACTTACAGGCAGAAACTGGAATTGGGAGGACGTGCGGAATGACAATTGACGAACAACTGAAAAAAGGATTTGAAAATATAGGAAAGAGCGGCCGACAGGCACAGTTGCGATGGTGTACGGTCACATCCGTGGACAAGGAGAAACGGGTAATGGATGCCGTCGGGGAATCGGACGGGCTTGATTACTTTGACATCGGACTGGGAACGGGATCCGTCAATGTATATCCAAAACCGGGAAGCCTGTGCCTGATAGGCATTGTGGAAGGACGGGAAACCGACCCGTTCCTCATTTCCGCCGCGGAGGTGGATTCCATTGAGGTCACGGCGGAAACGATTGTCATAAATGGCGGCGGATTGGGCGGACTGGTAAAAGTCGGGGAACTGACGGAGAAACTTAACGCTTTTATTGACGTGTTCAACAAGCATACCCACCAGGTAAGCACAACCGGAAGCGCGAGTGCCCAGACGGGAACGGCGGCCGCACCGACGGGTACGGCACAGAAAGTGAAACGGGAGGACATTGAAAATAAAAATATACAGCAATGAAAGGGATCTTACTGGCGGACAACGGAGACCTGGCAATCAAGCCTGTCCTTGGGAAGGATGGCATACGTTCAGGCATTATCATAGGCGGATCCGAGATGCAGAACGCTTATATCGTATTGGGGCTGAACCAGGGAGAATTGAAAGAAGACCCGCTCATCGGGCCGAACCTGCTGAGGTTCATCCGGGCGAAGGCTACAAAAACGGCTGTCATCAGACAGGTCAGGATACATCTTGAACGTGACGGGCTTGATTACGATGAACTGAAAGAGAGGATTAATATCAAATTGAAAACAGATTAAAAACGATTTAAAATGGATATCTACACATCAATCAGAAACTTATTGGCAAGCGTCTTTTCAGTGATGTTCGCCTATTTCGCACCGATCCAGAACATGGTATTCGTCATATTCTTCGTATTTGCCATCAACTGTATGGCGGGCATGATAGCGGGAATAGTGGCGAAACACGAGAGGTTCAACCTTAAAAAGTTCTTCCACTGCATGCTGGAGACTTTCGTCTTTTATGTCATAGTGCTCAGCGTGTTTACCATAGGAGAGAAAATGCGGAATCTGGACGGAGCGATACAGTGTATCACCGGAGTTGTCTACGCCATCCTCTATTTCTACGGGGTGAACACGCTGCGTAACCTCAATATATTGTTTCCCGAATCGAAAGTGATACGCTTCCTGTTTTATGTGCTCTCTTTCGAGGTGGTGAAGAAGATACCTTATATGCAACAGTTTATAAATAAAGAAAAGGAGGGCGGAAAATGACAGTAAAAGACTTTGTGAAGTGGATTTATCCACAGGCTAGGAAGATGGGGGAAATCAATCCGGTATTCGTCACCGCACAGGCGGCGCTTGAAAGCGGATGGGGAAAGTCCGCCATCGGAAACAACCTGTTCGGCATTACGAAAGGCTCGTCCTGGAAGGGTGCGGTACGGCTGGTTACGACTACGGAATATTTCAGCCGGCCGGATGTCGGTTTCAAGGCTCCGGAAAAAGTGCTGCAAGTGGTCAGGCTTTCGGAAAGACGCTACAGATATACAGTTAAAAGATTGTTCCGCGACTACGACAGCGTGGCGGACTGCCTGGCGGACCACCTTGCCATACTGAAGAAACCCGGCTTTGCGGACGCGTGGCCATACCGCAATGACGCGAAAGAATATGTACGCAGGATTGTGGACAATACAGGTCCGAAATATGCCACGTCACCGGACTATGTGGCTACAATGGACAAGCTGTTCCTGATGGTTGAGAAAGTGGTATGGGAGGAAGAGTTATGAGAACGGCGTACATACTCACCGTTTTCCTGATGTTGGCATTATGCTCCACAGGATGTCGTAGCCCGCAATATATCCCGTATCCGGTGGAAAAGGTGGTGCATGACAGTGTCTTTGTCAACCGGATGTCACGTGACAGCGTCTACCGGCGGGACAGCATCTACGTAGACCGCACGGGTGACACCGTCTACATCTACCGGGACAAATACCTGTATCTGTATCGTGACCGGACGGACACGCTCTTTCGTGACAGGGTAAAGATGGTACGGGAAGCGTATCCGGTTGAGAAGAAACTTACCTGGTACCAGTCGGCGCTCATCTTTCTCGGAGGTCTGTTTTTGGTATATATTATCGTAACGCTTTATATAAAAATGAAAAGGCCATGAAGGTGACAGTAATGCAGGGGCAGTCGCTGGTGGATATTGCCATGCAGGTGTACGGCAGTGCGGAGGGGGTGTTCACACTGGCTAAAGAAAACGGGCTTTCGGTAACGGATGAGGTCTCTCCCGGACAGGTGCTGACGTATGATCCGGGGAATGTAGTGGAAAAGTCAGTATCCGACTATTATGACACCAATGGCGTCCGTCCCGTTACCGCCTTCGTGAACCCGGAACTAGTGTTTGATGAAACTTTTGACAATACATTTAGAAGCTTTGACAGAAATGAGCAGAACAGTTAAGGATATCAGTCAGGAAATAAAGGAGGCGTTCATTGCCAATATAACCTTGCAGGAGGCCTACGGCCTGTTACCGGACAAATCTTTTGATGACCAGTTCGCCACCTCCAGTATTGAGGCGGTTCTTATCAATATAGTCGCATCGGTGATATGGCTGCATGAATCTCTATGGGAACTGTTCCGGAAAGAGATGGAGACATTGATAGACAACAGCTATGTGACATCCCGGCCATGGTATTATCAAAGAGCGCTGGAGTTTCAAAACGGTGATACCCTCTCATTCGATGAAAGTACATATTCCTTCCGCTATCCTACCGTGGATGAAAGCAAGCGGATTGTGAAAAATGTCGCTATACGCGAGGTCACTGATAACAATGTGACGAAATTGAAGATCTATTTCAGTGACGAACGGAAACAGCCGCTGACCGGTGACGTACGTACGGCGTTTGAAGATTATATGCGGCAGATCGGGGCGGCCGGTACGCACTACCTGTTTGTCAGCCAGGTCCCCGATGAGTTGCGTGTTCACCTGCATATTTATTACGATCCGCTTGTTCTCGATTCGACGGGTGAACGTCTGGCTTCAGGAGGGAAGCCTGTGGAGGAGACCATTGAGAATTATCTGGATTCACTGGAATATGGAGGGGTGTTTTACGCCTCCGGGCTGGTCGATATGCTGCAAGCTACGGAAGGCGTGAAAGATGTTACGCTGGACGCTACCACATGGGATGGAAGCAAGGAGAACCGGAGAAAAATTGACGCGAAATCGGGGGCGTTCGTCTATGTCAGGAATGAAAGTGATATAACTTATGCGATTGACTGACCATGAATATTAACTGGAAAAAATGGATTTTGGAACGTCTGCCGTTCTCACTGCGTGTCAACAGGATATATGTATTCTGCCTTCTGTTGACATTACCGGTCAGGCGGCTCCATTCCTCATTTGCGAGGTGGAGTAAAAAGCTGAAAGGTAAGGCCGGGGCAAGTGTACAGGTCTGTATGTTGAAAAAGATTATCTACGATGAGATAGGCTCCAATATTGAGATAGATGAGGGAGACGGAAAGCCATACGATTTTATCGTGAGGACTTCGTTGGATAATCTGGACGGGGAAAGGCGTATGATCGCGCTCCTTGACCGATACAAGGCCGCAGGAAAATCATATATGTACGTAAATGAGCTGGTCTCTTATGAGAGCTTATGGGGAGAACATGTATGCGAGATATGCGAGTATTCGGCAGAGTGGAGTTCCTCGAACCGGGTGTGCGAGCTCAAGCAGAAACAGATCATCACTATCAAGGTTAGGGTTTATTATTGGAATACCAACAACGGAATGATGTTCAGGATAACATCGGATAAACTACCCCAAATAATATACATTTATGCGACAAGCTACGGCGGAGAAAAATGGACTATCGAATTACCGGCGGGATTCACCGGGATGCAGGAGTTTTACCGGGAAAATTTCGATCTTGCGAGCCTGGGTATGTCACCGCAGGAAGATATAAACTATATATACCAACTTAAAACAGATTAGAACTATGGCAAACGGATGGGGAAACAGCGGATACCAGCGGGCAACGGTGCTGGTCGTGGACAAGAAGATAGGAAAAACCAGTGTAAGCGGATATCCAAAGAAGTACAGCGTATTGGACACCTTCGGAAACTATATGGCGGTCACTGCCAAGGAACTGGCCATGATGTCACTGTCTGACTACAATACAAGGATGTCGGCCTTTAAACGGTATATTGAAGGCATAGAGACAGGAATTACAGTGGATATATCGAATATAAGGGAACTCAATACGGGCGTATGTCCTATTACATTAACCGGAAAATAAAAGAAAAATGAGCAAACAACTGATTACGGAATCGGAAGCCATACGAGACGAGGTACGCGTGGGGGCGAATTCAGCCAAAAGGGTGGGCGCGCTTCTTGTACAGATGGCAAATGAAGTGAACGGAATATACACCAACGTGCTGGACTGGATAAACAACGACAGGCCGCAGGGAGGAGGGTTCATACTCACACAGTCGGATGTGGTTAACGCACTGACGGACGAGAGTGAACTGAAACCTTTGTCCGCCAAACAGGGGAAAATATTGAAAGCCATAATTGACGGGCTGGTAGTGGATAATCTTGTAACGGATAATGAATCAAAAGCACTGTCCGCAAGACAGGGAAAAGAGCTGGCGGAGAGGATAGAAGGACTAAGCGAAGTGTACCAGCCTTTGGGAGATTATCAACCGGCAGGAAACTATGCCGCTTCGGTTCATAAGCATCAAGCGTCTGATATTCAGGAAACAACAGATAAAAAAGTCATGACTGCGGAGGAAAGAAATATACTAAGTACTCTCGGGACTACGTATGCTAAAGCCGATTTGTCAAATGCTATGACGGTAAATTTAGGTAGGAATGGCTATGCTAAATTTAATAATGGGCTTCTTATACAGTGGGGATTCAAAGAAAACTCAATAACAGGAGGTACAATAGTATATTTTCCCATGTCTTTTTATGATAGCAATTATGCACTTACACCTTTTCCTTATGGAAGTTCCGGTGATACGAATATATTAGCAGCGTTTATTTATAACGCTAATACTTCTTATTGCTATATCGGGCGTAGAAATATATCCAATGGTAATCCTGTCAATTCAATGTTTTCTGTTGGATGGATTGCAGTAGGTCGTTGGAAATAATAAATAGAGAATTATGGAAGAAAAAATGTATTGGAAAAATGGTTTCTACGACACACCGGTAGACGGTGCGGTAGAAATAACTATAGAAAATTACAGGGAACTTCTGGAGGGGCAGTCATCCGGGAAGCTCATTGTTACCAATGATGAAGGGTATCCTGTATTGGTAGAAAAAGAGTACTCCCTTGAAGATATGCGAAAAATAAAAGTATCTGAGATTCAATCGTTTGACAAATCCAAAGAGGTCAATTCTTTTGAATTACGGGCTAAAAGTATGTGGTTGGATAAGTCTACACGTGTTGGATTATTTAACTCAATTAATATCGAAAAAGAGGCTGGCAAAACGGAGACTGTTCTTTGGTATGATGCAGTAAAATATATCATTCCAATATCAGACGCTTTGGCTATGTTAAATGCTCTGGAAATGTATGCGCTTGAGTGCTACAATGTAACACAATCACATATTGCAGCAGTCAAGGCATTGGATATAATCGAAGAGATTGAAAGCTACGATTATACCGTTGGTTATCCAAAGAAGCTTAGCTTTCCGGGATAGCCGGTTTTAAAGTTATAGGCTTCGATTTCTTCTTTCGTTTCCAGCTGATTAATGGCATTAATATGCCCTTGTGTTGTATTGTAGCACGCAAGGGCGTATAACTCTATCCGTTGTAGCATATCAATGGCTTTCTCGATTGATAAGACCAACTTTGCATCATCTAGCCAGATAGTCGTTTCGGATCGTCCGGATTCCCTTTCAATACTAATTGAGTTCATGAGACCTACGCGGGTGCTATTATTAAGCCAACCGGATACATTACCAATACTAAAGCTATTCACCGATTCGGATGAGTCATACGCCTGTAATTCCGCTATTTTTCGGGCTTTTAACTCTAATAAGGTCGGTTCATATTCCTTCAATATAGGATAGCCTTTTTCGTTCTCTACGATTATAAGTCCAGCAGATTGACCGTCTAATAATTCTTGCCAATACCTTTTCGTAATCTCTACCGCTCCGTCTATCGGAACATCGTAGAATCCGTTTTTCCAATACATTTTTTGTTCCATAATTATTCTTTATTAATTATTTCCATCGACCTATTGCCATCCAACAAAACGGCTCTTTATTTTCCTGGTTTGCGCTAACGGTAAAGCTGCTATTATAGAATGCATCAACCGTCCTTCCAGCATAATAATCCTGGAATCCGCTCTTTGCCGTTACAACAACTGAATATGGAGTAGAAGCGAAAGAAACAGGAAGGTATACAGATTGCTTGTGGTAACTATCCTGGCTATTAGAAGCATATCCCCATTGAATCAACAGTCCATCAGGGAACTTGTAATACCCATTTTGAGAAAGAGATTTTGTAATAACATTTGAAAAGTCTGCTTTGGCGTACTTAGTTCCGAGAGAACTTAGCCAAATTATGAGTACTAAAATTGCTACCAATTTTCTACTAAAATGTTTCATGACTTAAATAATGTTGTGATATTATACTATATCCAAGTCCCTATCGCTATCCATCTAAATGATTGTGAAGAGTTAGCAATAGTTTCTGCATCTGCATATCTTCTATAAACCGTAAAATATGAAGCATATATAGCACCATAATTCACAGACCATATAGAATTATTAGTGTTATCAGTCGCATTAGAGAAAGTTAAGGAGAAACAAGATTTAAAAGATAACGGGAAACGGATAGACTGCTCATTAGAAACACCTCCGCTGAAATACCCCCACTGTATTAAGAACCCATCCGGGAATTTATAATATCCGTTCTGAGAAAGGCTTTTTGTAATGACATTTGAAAAGTCAGATTTGGCAAAATTGGTTCCGAGAGTACTTAGTAAAATGGTATTGTTTGTTTGGGTAATTATATGAGCTACCTAAAGCGATATAAAAAACATAAAATAAAAACATGGATGAATGGTTAAAAATAATAGGGGCATTAGGAGGATTAGAAGCGATTCGCTTTATTGTTACTTTTCTAGCAAATCGTAAAACGAACGCTAGAAAAGAAAAAGCTACAGCAGATTCTATGGAGCTCCAAAATTTACTTTCTATCATTGACAACCTAAACAAGCAGATCGAACGATACGACGGACGATTGAAACAACGAGATGAGAAAGTAGATACGATTTACCGGGAATGGAGAACCGCACAAGCAGAGGTGCAAAATTGGATGCGCAAATACTACGAGCTTGAATTAGCTTTGAAGGATGCGGAACATAACCGATGTGATCGACCTGATAGCGAATGCAATCGACGAACTCCGCCGCGTAGACCGATAACAATTAATCAAAATAATAAGGAGGTAATAGAATGAAACACTTTACTATTAAAGAGCTTGCGCACTCTGATACGGCGTTAGCGAAAGGTATTGATAATTTCCCAACAGCGGAAGCGATCAGTAATTTAACGAAGCTAGTAGATAATGTACTCGATCCGCTACGCGAGAAATATGGTAAGCCAATCCGTGTTAGTTCTGGGTATCGTAGTGCAATTCTTAATCGTAGTGTTAACGGCGCAACATCTAGTCAACATCGACTAGGGGAAGCCGCCGATATTACAGTAGGGAGCAAAGAAGAAAATCGAAAGCTATTCGAAATAATCAAAAGTGAATTGACTTTCGATCAGTTGATCGATGAAAAAGATTTCTCTTGGGTGCACGTATCATTCAGGGAAGGACGTAATAGAAAACAAGTATTAAAGCTATGAAACGTATTATATATTTCATTTCGTTGCTAATATTGGCAACTTGCTTCGTATCATGCCGGACTCAATACATCCCGCTTGAGTCCGTCCGCACTGAATACAAAACGCGTGATAGTATCCGTTTTGATAGTATCTATCAACGAGATAGCATTTATACGCTCATAAATGGTGATACGGTCTATCAGTATAGATATAAGTATCTGTATCGCTACCTAACAACGAATCAAACGGATACGATTCTTAAAACCGATTCTATTCGTGTACCTTATCCGGTCGAAAAGAAGTTAAACCGATGGCAATCTATCAAAATGGAATTGGGCGGGTGGGCATTTGGAATACTTTTCGTTTCTATTTTGATAATGATAGGACGAATAGTAAATAAGTTAAAAAATAAATAGTAGGTTGAGTGTAAAATTATGGACAGTGCCTTCTTATAGGAACAATACATCAAGCCCCACATAACTTAATTTGTGGGGCTATTATCGCTATTAATACTCTTGAACTAGGTTAGAGCGAAAGTGAATTAATATAATCTATTACTTTTCTATTCGCTTTATCTATTTGTTCTAAATCGTAGTCTATGTAAATTCCGGTTGTCTTACATCCGAACTCATGTCCCAAAGCTAAAGATATAACATCTTTCGATATTCCTATTTTATGCGCTATTGTAGCCCATGTGTGGCGCGCCCAATAAGTAATATTTAGAAATGCAATAAAAAACAGAATGGTGCGAATTAAACGTAAATCGTTTATAATTAAGCATTTTACAAGAATTGCATGATAGTCAGACCTGCAAAATAAAACAAAATATTGCAGCGTTTCAGTTACCAGACTGTTAGCCGCCTGTTTCGGAAACAACGGCAGGTAACCG
>OGDP01000046.1_pt1 | contig 122853 bp, 103 predicted proteins | sample 1570441 | NCBI WGS metagenome assembly OGDP01 (sample SAMEA2581961, study PRJEB24529) | metagenome | biome: Human gut stool | place: China | collected 2011
ACCATTTATTTATCATATTAGAAACTTCTTCGGCAATATTTTTTCCGAATTCTTCAATTTTCATGGTTCCTTTATCGCCTTCGCCCTGTCTGCGAACCGAAACTTCACCGTTAGCCGCTTCTTTTTCACCTACAATCAGCAGGTAAGGAATGCGCTTCATTTCATTGTCACGAATTTTACGGCCAATCTTTTCGTTACGACCGTCCACAATAGCGCGGATATCGTATTTTCTCAACTCGGCTTTCACCTGCTCGGCATAGTCATTGAACTTATCCGCTATAGGCAGGATAACGACTTGTTCGGGAGTAAGCCACAAGGGGAATTTTCCGGCTGTATGCTCAATCAACACTGCTACAAAGCGTTCCATTGAGCCGAAAGGTGCGCGGTGAATCATTACCGGACGATGCTTTTGGTTATCAGAGCCCATATATTCCAATTGGAAACGTTCCGGCAAGTTATAGTCTACCTGAATGGTACCCAACTGCCAACGGCGACCGATAGCATCTTTTACCATGAAGTCCAGCTTAGGTCCATAGAATGCGGCTTCACCATATTCTATCTTTGCAGTCAATCCCTTTTCCTCACAAGCTTCAATAATAGCCTGTTCAGCCTTTTCCCAATTCTCGTCACTACCGATATATTTTTCACGATTCACTTTGTCACGCAAAGAAATCTGAGCTTCTACGTTTTCAAAGTTCATGGACTTGAACACAATATTGATGATGTCCATCACACGGAGGAATTCTTCCTTCACCTGGTCGGGACGGCAGAACAAGTGAGCATCATCTTGTGTAAAGCTGCGCACACGAGTCAACCCGTGCAACTCGCCGCTCTGTTCGTAACGGCATACGGTTCCGAATTCTGCAATACGCAAAGGCAAGTCCTTATAAGAACGCGGGGAGTTCTTGTATATCATACAGTGATGAGGACAGTTCATCGGTTTCAAGAAGTATTCTTCTCCTTCTTCCGGTGTATGGATAGGCTGGAATGAATCTTTACCATACTTGGCATAGTGACCGGAAGTGATATACAGATTCTTGTTTCCGATAGGCGGACACATTACTTCCTGATAGTCGTAACGAGCCTGGATACGGCGCAAGAAATCCTGCAAACGGATGCGCAGTGCAGTACCTTTCGGCAACCACATGGGAAGTCCCTTACCTACCATATCCGTAAACATGAACAAATCCATTTCTTTACCTATCTTGCGATGGTCGCGTTTTTTGGCTTCTTCCAACATTGCCAGATATTCGTCCAGCATCTTTTTCTTTGGGAAAGTAATACCATAAATACGCGTCATTTGTTTGCGGTCTTCCTGCCCTCTCCAATAAGCACCGGCTACCGAAAGCAACTTAATAGCTTTGATAGGTGCAGTAGACACCAAGTGAGGACCACGGCAAAGGTCAGTAAACGCACCTTGTGTATAAGTAGTAATGTGACCATCTTCCAGTTCGGAAATCAATTCACATTTATATGTCTCACCTCTTTCTCCAAATTTCTTTAAAGCGTCTTCTTTGGCAATACTTTCACGCACCAAAGTCTCTTTCTTTGCTGCCAGTTCAGCCATCTTCGCTTCGATAACGGGCAAATCCGAGTCCTTAATGGTAGCTTCTCCCGAATCTACATCATAATAGAAACCATTTTCGATAGCCGGACCGATACCAAACTGAATACCCGGATAAAGTTCTTGCAATGCTTCTGCCAGCAAGTGAGCACTTGTATGCCAAAAAGCATGTTTACCTTGTTCATCTTCCCATTTATAAAGAACAAAGTTTGCATCTTCATTGATAGGACGTGACAAGTCAATAGTCTCGCCATTCACACCGCAAGCCAAAACATCTTGCGCCAGGCGTGAACTGATACTTTCTGCAATCTGCAGACCTGTTACTCCTTCGTTGTATTCACGAACAGAGCCGTCGGGGAATGTTATCTTTATCATAATTATTACGTTTAATTCTTCCTTGAGGATGCAAAAATAACGAATTCTTTTTGACTTCCTCTCTTTTTTGCAAAAAAATGTTATTCTTTTCTCTCTGTGAAACGTTTAATAATATTGTACGCAGAGAATAAGCCTAACTCACCGGCTTTACTCAAATCTTGAATTCCTTGACGGTTATTACCCAAATAGATATGGGTTAATCCGCGATTATAATATGCTTCGGCAAATTTGGAATCCAGTTCTATCGCCTTGTCATAATCGACAATGGCAGCACGGTAATCTTTCAGTGACGAAAGCACATTGCCTCTGTTATAGTAAGCGTAGACAAAATCGGGAGCCAACTCTATCACTTTATCCAAATCGCGTTTCACCATTTCATAATCACCGGTCTTGGTCTTCTGTTCTTCCGCATTTTTGTCATTGTATTCTTTCGCCACCTTTTGATACTCCAGCTGTTTGAAACGAATCAAAGCACGGTTGAAGTAAGCCGGGAAGAATTTGCTTTCGCACATAACAGCCTGATTCAAATCCTCGATGGCATTGTCAAAGTCTTGCACAAGATAGAAGTCCAAAGAACGTGCAAAGCGCTTCGTCACATCATTCGGACTGGCTACAATAGCAGCCGACTGCTCATCGATGGATGCAAAATGTTTTTTCACTTGTTCTTCCGTCAATGGTGCTTCCTCATTCGTGATAAGCAAACGTTCAGGCAATACCTTGTTTGAGTTCAGCTCTTCTATATATTTATGATAGTTAACCTGACGCTTCACATCATTATGTTTTTCATAATAAGTAAGCACGAACATAGGTTGCGGAACAATGGTCACATTCTTATCCTGTACACGTCCGCGATATTCACTTTTATACTTTTCTTCACCTTCTTCGTTATCGGCAACTACAATCTTTCGATAATTGTTCATATTTTTATCAGACTTCTTGCGTGTACGGTTTCCGCTCTCCGAATTATCCGCTGTCTGATTATTCTGACTTACACCGTTTTGTTTATCCAACTGAGCTTTGAGAACTTTAAACTCATCGGCATCAGCTCCTTTTATATCTCCCACCTTCTTGCGCGCCTGAGCTCTATACTGATAACCAATCACAAAGTTAGGATATTCATTTATCACCGTAGAATAATCCTTAATCGCCCCTTTATAATCCCCCGTCTGGTCACGAAGCAAACCGCGATTGAAGATAGCCATCATATTGTCAGGTTCCATATTGATAACAAAATCAAAGTCCTCGATGGCACGATTGTCATCACCTACCTGGGCACGTAGCAAGCCTCGGTTATAATGACCGATAAAGTTATTCGGATCTATTTCAAGAGCAATATCGTAATCACTCATTGCGCCTCTCAGGTTTTTCTGATGATAACGCGCCAAAGCACGATTGATATATACACCTGCATTACGTGTCGAAAGATGAATAGCATGGTCAAAATCGGCTTCGGCATCTTTATATTTCTGTTGCTGAAGTCTGAGAATCGCACGGCTCGCCCATGTATCCGGATCATAACGGTCTATCTCGATGGCATGCCCGAAATCCTTCTCGGCAGCAATCGTATCTTTTTGTTTCAAATCGACTTCCCCACGCATCAAATATGCCTTTGTGTAACGCGGAGAGATGGTGATTAATCGATCCAAGTCATTCTTTGCGCCCGAGTAATCTCCCTGCTTTATCTTACACAAAGCCATATTGTGCCATGCACCTATATTTTCGGGATCAAACTCCAGTGCTTTCATATAATCTTCAATGGCACCGGCATAGTTATCCTGACGGATACGTGCCAATCCCCGCACCTGATAAGCGCTGACTACAAACGGATTCCGTTCTATAGCTTCCGAGCAATCGCTTTCCGCACCTTGAAAGTCATCAAGGTTTATCTTAGCCAGCCCCCGATAAAAGTAAGGATCGGCCAAGTAAGGTTTCGCATTGACTACCTGATTAAAATACTGAATGGAAAGGACATAATCCTCAAAATAGAGAGCATTGCGTCCAATTGCCATTACACGGTCCGTATTAATCTGGGCAAAAGCCAGACCGGGACACATTATTAATATATATAGGTACAGAATCCGTTTTATCATCTTATTTCAAAGTTTTCACCTTATAAGAGCAACGTGCCTTGCCTTTCAGCATAGCGCCCAACTTGCCTTTTATCATCTGCTTACGCAGCGTAGAAAGGTGGTCGATAAACATCTTACCATCCAAATGGTCGAATTCATGTTGCATCACACGTGCCGGATAACCTTCCACCCACTCATCATGTTCTTTCAAATCTTCATCCAGATAAGTGACATGAATACGGTCCGGACGCTTTACTGCTTCATGGATACCGGGAAGACTCAAACATCCTTCCTCCATCGAAACTTCCTCTTCACCCACTTCTATGATATGCGGGTTGATGTATGCATGACGAAAACCTTTCAGTTCAGGATATTCATCCGACATTACATCAAGGTCTATCGTAACCACACGAATGGGAAGTCCCACTTGAGGAGCTGCAAGCCCCACTCCGTCTGCACGTCCCATTGTCTCAAACATATTTTCGATTAACTCTTTCAAATTAGGATAATCCGGTGTAATATCTTCCGCTTCTTTGCGCAATACCGGTTGTCCATAAACATAAATTGGTAATATCATTTCTCTTTTATTTTATATATTTCTTTGATTCCAAATAGGATTGTAAAATAATGGTAGCACTGATTTCATCAACCAAGGCTTTATTCTGTCTATCTTTTTTCTTGAGTCCGCCATCCAGCATGGCCTGATGCGCCAAAACAGAGGTGAACCGTTCATCAACCAGTTCGACAGGTATATTGGGAAGTTTTTTCTTTAACTGATTAATGAACGGAACAATGTTACGCATATTCTCAGATTCCTGATTATTCATTTGCTTGGGATGCCCTACAATAATTCTTTCTACCGGTTCACTCTCCACATACTTCAGAATAAAGTCCATTAACTGATGGGTGGGAACAGTAGTCAGGCCATTCGCAATAATCTGCAAAATGTCTGTAACCGCCACTCCCGTACGCTTTTTACCATAATCTATTGCTAATATTCTACTCATATTGAGCACAAAAATACAAATTTATTCCATACCTGTCTGATATATAAAGATAAATTATAGAAAAAGCCTTATCAATAGACCAGCTTCACATTATCTACCCAAAAAGTATTTCCGGGAGAACCTACATATGCTCCACCGTGACTTGAAGAGAACTGCAATAGCATGTGTGTAGGTTTTTCATCAGGTGAAGCCCATCCCGTTTCTTTAACAAGGACACTCTCCCCTTTACTGTTACGGGCATAACCAACCGATCTCAATCCCATAAACTCAGGATTATATCGAGGGTCTTGGGTTATATCACCATATAGAATCTCATAAGTAGCATCATTTTCCCATCCTTCAGAATCCTTGTCATACTTCACAACCATCGTCCCCACTCGTTTTGCTGTGATATTCCCTTGAGCATCCTCTGTACGCTTTTGAAGATAAAATACAGTAATAGCACAGTCCTGACCTTTCACTACTTCTTTTTTGCTAAAGCCCGTCAAACGGATACGATTTTTCTCACCGGACATTTTAACTTTATAATCATAACGAAGCGCTTTGGGCTTTTCTGTAAACGGTATGCCCCAATTCATGTTTTTCACCCCTTCTTTCGTACTCGTAATAGGCTCTTTCATATCACCCAAATAAATGGCTCCGGCAGCCAATACGGTTATATTGACCATGCCCAGCACTTTCATTCTTTCAATATGCGTCTCCAAGCGGGCACAATAGCCATGATAACGTTTTTCCTTATATACCGTGTTATTAGTTTTGACAATTCCCATCACCTTCGCCATCACATTGGATGTCCCCCAAGGAGACCCTCCCATATTTTCATAAGCCACATTGCCATCAACCTCCTGAGTCGGAGCTATCTCATAAAGAAGTCTGGTATTTCCACCTATAATCGATGACTCATGAATCTTACGTGTCACCCATTGTTCCATATCACCATATTTAATAGGAACTTCTCTTTCTTGAGAGAAACCATTAAACGGTATGACAGCCAGCAAAGCAAGCAATGACATTCTACTGTAATACTTCATATCCAACTAGTTTTTATTGTTGTTTTAGAATTAACAAAGTTATAAAAAAAAGCGGCAACTTCGCAGTTACCACTTTTAATAAAGAAGAATAGACTATATTTTCTTCTTAATTTACCAAAAAGAAATTATTAATATACTCTATAAAGTAACCATGCCTTCTGGAAGTCGTCACGGTTAGGATATTTCGCTTTAAATTCTTCTTTAGCTTGTGTAGCTTGTGCGCGGTCATCAAAAGAAACTGCAATTACACGATACATGTTTCTTTCGGGGTTGTAAACCACTTTAGCACTATAACCCTGCCCGTCCAGATATTGTTTCAAACCTTCAGCATTTGCTTTTACGCCAAAGCTTCCACAAACAACACTATAAGCCTTCAAACCATCACCTGAAACCAGCTCCACTTTTTCTTCACGAACCGGGCCGGCTACCGGAGCAGGAGCAGGTGCAGTTGCAACAGGAGCAGCTACTACAGGAGCAGCCTCTACCTCTTCGGCTGCAGCAGGAGCCTCAGCCAATTCCTGTTGTTTTGCCTTTTCGTATGCTTTTTTGTAAGCGCTTTCGCTTGATTTACAAGAGGAGAATGCCAAAGCTACGCACAATCCCATACCCAACACAACTAATTTTTTCATGATTATTCCATCTTTATAAATTAATACTCTAGTTTAATCCTATAATAATTGTTGCAAAAGTAGCAATATATCAACAGCATTCACATCTAATACGCAGTTAAATTAAGTTAATCAGCCTATAATCGTCAATTTCTTACTAAGAAACATCCCCAAATAGCAACAACTTTCAATTTTATTTGTTAGTTTTGTAATGTTCAAAAATTAATAAGACTATGAAAAGTTTAAGTATTTTAGCTGCATTTCTGGGCGGAGCCGTTGTAGGTGCAGCAGCCGGAGTTTTATTTGCTCCCGAAAGAGGAGAAGATACTCGTAATAAAATTGTTGACGCTTTGCGTAAAAGAGGTATCAAACTGAGCCGTACCGAAATGGAAGACTTGGTAGATGAAATTGCTGCAGAAGTAAAAGAATAATAAGGTATCATACAACTTGCCTTGTCATTCTAAACAAAATTGAAGAATCTATATACATATATTATATGTCTATGGATTCTTCATTTTACCTCTTTACCGATTGACACACAGCCATCATACACACATAAATGGCAATATTTAATGTAAAAAACAACAGCGAATGTTTGCAAACGATAAGAATATAGACAACCTGCAACAACTCTTTGTAGAACTGAAAAAATATGCAGAGCTGCAAAAAGATTATGTAAAACTGCATTTAGTAGAAAAGCTGACCATATTGGTATCCTCTCTGATTCTGGTATTGGTATTGGTTATTCTAGGTATCATTGCCCTCTTCTACCTTTCTTTTACATTAGCTTATGTATTGGCTCCTCATGTAGGCGGATTGATGGTTAGTTACGGCATCATCACCGGATGTATCATCCTACTGATTATATTAATCATATTCTTCCGTAAACGTTTGATTATGCAACCTATGATTAACTTTCTCGCCAATCTGCTTTTAAACGATGACTGATTATGAACAACAACGATTCTAAACATACACCGATTATCACCCTGGAAGAGATAGCCCGGCGAAAAGCCGAAAAACGGGAGGAAGTGCTCAAAGCGAAGACACAAATAACCGAAACTTTGCGCGAATTATTTGTACCTGAAGAAAATAAGGGTGGTATAGAAGGGATTATGCAACATGTAAATACCGGAATAGCCGTTTATGACGGAGTAATGACCGGCATCAAAATAATGCGGAAAGTAAGAAGTTACTTCACCAAAAAGAAGAAATAGAAAATCTATAAATTAACATACCTATTAAACAAATCAAATGAAAAGACAACTACTGGGAGTGGCAGCTTTTATGCTGGCATTATCTGCACATGCACAAGACAATCCGTTGTGGATGCGTTATTGTGCCATTTCACCTGATGGAACTTCCATCGCATTTACTTATAAAGGAGACATTTACACAGTACCGGTCAACGGAGGCAAAGCTGCACAGATTACAACCAATGCAGCGCACGACACTCATCCGGTATGGAGTCCCGATGGAAAACAAATCGCATTTGCTTCCGACCGCATGGGCAGTATGGATATATTCGTAGTAGACAGAGAGGGAGGCATCCCAAAAAGATTAACCACTCACTCCGGCAACGAAACACCCGTAGCATTCAAGGATGCAGACCATATCCTGTTTCTGGCAAATGTAATGCCGTCAGCCGAAGATGCCCAATTTCCATCAGGACAATTCCAACAGGTATATGAAGTTAGCACTACAGGCGACCGTCCGGTCATGTTCTCCTCCATGCCTATGGAAGATATCAGCATCAACAAAACCGGCAATGCTTTACTCTACCATGATAAGAAAGGTTACGAAGATCCCTGGCGCAAGCATCACACTTCTTCTATCACACGCGACATCTGGCTGTGTTCATTGGACGGAAAACGCAGCTATCGCAAGCTAACCTCTTTTAATGGTGAAGACCGTACTCCTGTATGGGCTTCGGACGGAAAGTCATTCTATTATCTGAGTGAAGAAAAAGGTTCATTCAATGTATTCAAACGTGCACTGGATGGAACAAGTTCCACTCAGCTCACCCACCATACCAAGCACCCGGTCCGTTTCCTTACTGCTGCCGACAACGGCACACTCTGCTACGGATATGATGGAGAAATCTATACAATGAAAGAAGGAACCGAACCTCGGAAAGTACAAATATCCATCTTAACGGACAAAAATGACAAAGACCTGATTCGCCAAATCAGACGAAACGGTGCAACAGAAATAGCTCTGTCTCCCGATGCTAAAGAAGTAGCATTCATTCTGCGCGGCGATGTTTACGTCACTTCAGTGGAATATAAGACAACAAAACAAATCACCAATACTCCGGAACAAGAACGCGACATCAACTTCGCTCCCGATGGAAGAAGTATCGTGTATGCTTCGGAAAGAAACGGTTTGTGGCAAATTTATCAGGCAAGCCTGAACAAAAAAGAAGAGAAACAATTCACTTATGCTACAGATATTAAAGAGGAGAAACTGACCGGTTCAGCCATTGCTTCTTTCCAGCCCCAATTCAGTCCTGATGGTAAAGAAATAGCGTTTTTGGAAGACCGTACCACGATTCGTGTGCTTAACTTGAAAAGTAAAGATGTCCGCACTGTAATGGACGGTAAGTTTGAATATTCATACAGTGATGGTGATCAATGGTATCAATGGAGTCCGGATAGCAAATGGATTCTCACCAACTATATTGGCATAGGTGGATGGAACAACCAAGATGTGGCTTTGGTTAACGCATCAGGCAACGGAGAAATCCATAACCTGACCGAAAGCGGCTATACAGACACGAATGCCAAATGGGTGCTCGACGGAAAAGCAATGATGTGGTATAGCGACCGTGCCGGATACCGCAGCCACGGCAGTTGGGGAGCTGAAGCGGATGTTTACATCATGTTCTTCGACCTTGACGCATACGAACGTTTCCGTATGAATAAAGAAGAGCTTGCCCTTATCGACGAAAGCAAGAAAAAAGAGGATGATAAAGAGAAAAAAGACGAGAAGACCGGCAAGAAGAAAGACGATAAAAAAGACACAAAGAAAGATGAAAAGAAAGAAGAAGTCAAACCTTTGGTTTTCGACCTCGAAAACTGTCGAGACCGAATTGTCCGCCTGACTGTCAACTCTTCTCATTTGGGAGATGCTGTTCTCACACCGAAAGGAGATAAACTATATTATCAAGCTGCTTTTGAAGGCGGATATGATTTATGGGAACATGACTTAAAAGAGAATAAGACGAAGATTGTGATGAAATCTGTCGGTGGCGGTGCCATGTATCCCGACAAAAAAGGTGAAAATGTATTCCTATGCACAGGCGGAGGCATCAAAAAAGTCAGCGTAAGTACCGGAGAGCCTAAAACAGTTGAATTTGAAGCTTTCTTCGATTATCAACCATACGGCGAACGCGAATATATCTTCAACCACGTATGGCAACAAGTAGAAGATAAATTCTATGTAAAAGACCTGCACGGGGTAGATTGGAAGGGTTATCGTGAAGCCTATTCACGCTTCTTGCCTTACATCAATAACAACTATGATTTCCAAGAGATGTTAAGTGAATTGTTAGGCGAGCTGAACGGTTCTCATACCGGTGCCCGTTATTATGGTTCAGGGGCCTCTCTTTCCACAGCCGCTTTAGGTGTATTCTATGACGAGACTTACAATGGAGACGGCTTGAAGATAAAAGAGATATTGGCCAAAGGACCCTTTGCCATCAAGAAAACTGACGTTACTCCGGGATGTATCATTGAAAAGATAGATGGCAAACCGATTTTAAAAGGCCGGGATTATTTCCCGCTACTGGAAGGTAAAGCCGGTCGAAAGGTATTGCTTGCCATGTATAATCCTGCCAATGGAAAACGATTTGACGTGACCATCAAAGCCATCAGTAGTGGCGAACAGAGCAATCTGCTTTACAAACGCTGGGTAGAACGCTGCCGTAAGAATGTGGATAAGCTGTCGAACGGTCGTATAGGCTACGTACACGTCAGAGGTATGGACAGCCAAAGTTTCCGTGAAGTATACAGCGAATTGCTCGGACGTTGCCGCAATAAAGAAGCCGTAATTGTAGACACACGCCACAACGGAGGCGGTTGGCTGCACGATGATTTGGCTACCTTATTGAGTGGTAAAGAATATCAGCGCTTTGTTCCACGCGGACAATATATCGGTAGTGATCCATTCAATAAATGGCTCAAACCTTCCTGTGTATTGATTTGCGAGGATAATTACAGCAATGCACACGGTTTCCCATGGGTATATAAAGAACTGAAAATCGGTAAACTGATTGGTGCGCCCGTTCCGGGAACCATGACTGCCGTATGGTGGGAAACACAGATTGATCCAACTATTGTATTCGGTATTCCGCAGGTAGGCTGTATGGATATGCGCGGACAATATGCCGAAAACCAATTGCTTACACCTCACATTGAAGTGTATAATGCTCCCGAAAAGGCACTCACAGGAGAAGACCAACAGTTGGAAGCAGCCGTACAGGAAATGTTGAAGACCGTAGGTGAAAAGAAATAAAAGCAACTTTCTACACGTTAGTACGTGTGACCTTATACATACGTATGTATAGCCTCACACGTACTAACGTATTAACTTATACATACTAACGTGTAACCCCACACATACGAACGTGTTTTTCTTTTTATATATGTATTCCATACTCATGCTTCACTTCATCCATCACAAATGTACTCTCCAGCGAACCCAGACTATCTATGGTTCCCAAGACATTTAATATAAACTCCTGATAATATTTCATATTGGGGGCATGTATCTTGAGCAGATAATCATAACTTCCCGAAATATTATAGCATTCCGTCACTTCAGGAATACCTTGTATCATACGGGTAAACTCAGCTGCAATATCCCGATTAAGCCTCCTGAGTTTCACACTACAAAATACCACAAAACCTTGATTCAGTTTTTCTGCATCAAGCACTGCTATATACTTTTTAATGTATCCCCCACTTTCAAGACGCTTGAGTCGTTCAAATACCGGAGTAGAAGACAGACTGACGCGTGCAGCCAGTTCTTTAGTGGTAAGTCGTGCGTTTTCTTGCAATGTACGAAGTATCTGCAAATCTGTTTTATCCAATGTATCCATAGTGCAATATTCTTTTAAAGTATGACATCCAACAGTAAAACAATAATTTTATTCTATATATCACAACAAATATAGATATATTTTCCATTTTTCCACAATATATTGTTCGATATTACCATCAATTATAACTTTGCAGCCAATAAATCAATCATCAGTTTAACTAAAAAGAATACAACTATGGCAACTAAGAGATTACATTTTGAAACATTACAACTCCATGTAGGACAAGAACAGCCCGATGTAGCAACAGATGCGCGTGCAGTCCCCATCTACCAAACCACTTCTTATGTATTTCACAACTCAGCTCATGCAGCAGCACGATTCGGCTTACAGGATCCGGGGAATATCTATGGACGTCTGACCAATTCCACTCAAGGAGTCTTTGAACAACGTGTAGCAGCGTTAGAAGGAGGAGTAGCCGGACTTGCGGTAGCTTCGGGTGCAGCTGCTATTACCTACGCATTTCAGAACATCACTCGTGTCGGTGACCATATCGTTGCCGCCAAAACAATTTATGGAGGAAGTTATAATTTGCTGGCGCATACCCTACCCGACTATGGTATAACCACCACCTTTGTCGACCCGAATGACTTATCCAATTTTGAAAATGCAATTCAGGAAAACACGAAAGCACTGTTCATCGAGAGTTTGGGCAATCCCCATTCTAATATTATCGATATAGAAGCTGTAGCAGATATTGCACACCGTCATCAGATTCCTTTGATTGTAGACAATACTTTCGGAACTCCTTACCTCATCCGACCCATAGAACATGGAGCAGACATTGTGGTACATTCGGCAACTAAGTTTATTGGCGGACACGGTACTTCTTTAGGAGGAGTCATTGTAGATTCCGGTAAATTTGACTGGGTAACTTCAGGAAAATTTCCACAACTGACCGAACCCGATGCCAGTTATCATGGAATCCGTTTTATCGATGCGGCAGGAGCAGCGGCTTATGCCACTCGTATCCGTGCCATTTTATTACGAGATACAGGAGCAGCCATCAGCCCATTCAATGCCTTTATCCTACTGCAAGGCCTGGAAACTCTTTCTCTACGTGTAGAGCGTCATGTAGAAAATGCACTGAAAGTGGTGGAATTCCTAAATAGACATCCTAAAGTAAAAAAAGTAAATCATCCGTCACTGCCCGAACATCCCGACCATGCTTTATACAACCGCTACTTCCCTCATGGAGGCAGCTCTATCTTTACAATTGAAGTGCAAGGAGGGCAAACAGAGGCCCATAAGTTTATAGACAGCCTCGAAATATTCTCTTTACTGGCTAATGTGGCCGATGTAAAATCACTTGTTATCCATCCGGCAAGCACAACTCATTCACAGCTAAATGAGCAAGAACTTAAAGAACAGGAGATTTATCCGGGAACAGTACGGTTATCCATCGGAACAGAACATATTGATGACCTGCTGGCCGATTTGGAACAGGCACTTGATAAAATTTAAAAGCACGAAAGCAGACTTTGTATGAGGATGTGTCAAAATGAAAAGATTTATCGTTTTGCGTCAATAACAATAGAAGGATAACTTTATGATTTTGACACACCTCCATCTATCATGGATACATCATTCTTCTTTGTTCAAGTTGTTTAATATCTTTCTCCTTCAATCCTATTTTATCTAAAAGTTTAGGAAGATTATGGTCATTTAAGTAATAACGGGGGCGAATGACATACCGCTTACTGGCGACAGACAAACTATCTTCTTTATAATCGGTTTGTATGCCACCCAACGACAACATTGAATGAAAAACAGATGCATTCCCTGCCACCGGCTTTTCACGATTCATACACACAGCCTCATATTGAACAGGATATCCTTTACGATACGCCTCAGACATCCAAATCAGGAACGGAACATGCAACTGATAGTATGAAGGTACCGGAGACGCATGCAAAAACAGTTTCCGGTCATCATCAAAAATATCCTCTCCATGATCGGAAGTATAAAGTATAGCCGATGAAGCATTCGTGCGTTGCAACATTTCAATCAGTGACGCCAAGAAACCGTCTGTATAACAGATTGTGTTATCGTACGCATTCAATAAATATTCACGGTTCTCATATTTCGCATCGGTCAGACTATCCGGTCTGAACACTGCCATATCCGAAGGATAACGTTCTTTATAATTAAAATGGGAACCATACATGTGCAACACGATAAACAATTTCCGATGTCCGTCATTTAGTTGTTTATCCACTAACTTCAATAATTCATCATCTGATATATTCGTTTCCTCAGGTGCATCTTCTTTTATAAATTTCCATTCATCCGCCTCCATTCCGAAGAAATCAATAAAAGAATGATTAGGCCGCTGATTGGAAAAAAAAGCTGTATGAAACCCTGCTTCTTTAAAAGCAGTAATGATACCCTTTTCCCGATAAATACGATTGTAATTTTCAGCAGAAGCTCCCGAAAGGAGCATTGGCACACTTTTATGCGTTGTATTTGATTGGGTAAGTACATCTGTAAATGCGACCAAGCCTTCTGTTTTATCCAACAGCGGAGTGGTATTCCGTTCATACCCATACAGCCCAAAGTTACAAGCCCTTGCAGTTTCTCCCACTACCAACACATATATCTCTGCCTCATCTTTATCGTGTGTGGCTTGTGCACCAAAAGTAAAGTCCTTTGAACTCTCTTGATAACCGGCTGTTTCACCGGCACGCTCTATTGCCAAAGTCAGATTATAGCATACGTTGACCGGATACATATCGAGTTTCAATGCATAATCCTCATGGTCTGCATAGCACAATGCGGTCAGGATGACTCCTACTCCCATTGTCATCCGGGCATATCTCCGCTGGCGATATATAAAGTATTGATCCAGTTTCTTATTCCCTGTTATCGAAACAATACCCAAAGCCAAAGTGGGCAAATATACCACAAATACGCCAATCACAGCAGGCAACAAGTTATCCAGAAGCTCCATAGCCTCACCGGAATTGGTTGTCAGCAAATTCAAAAACATATCGACTGCTATAATGGACTGTCCGAAAAGATAAAGCAAAACCAATTGAAAAGCAGCAAAGAAAACAAAGGGAAACAATATCCATATTATCTTTCCGGGTTTCCGGCTCAGCGTCATCACCATCCAATATACCGATACCGGCAAAATAATATTACATATACGTACCAATAAAGGCATTTGCTCTGTGAAGAACAATGCTACATTAGGAATAGCTAATACAATTATAAACAGAAAAAATAATTGTCTCGGCTCACAACACCATTGATAGATCTCTTTAAAACGCTTCATTTATATTAAATAAGAACCCCGATTGTCCGTTCTTTCCAAACCCATAATCGAGGCGAACATTCACATTCTTTTTAAATTCCCAACGGTATCCGATACCATAATTAGGCAAAACGCGATTGACACGCAACGCACTGAACTTATTAAACACCGTTCCTGCACCAATCCAAGCCACTATACCATTACGTTTCCAAATATGTTGGCGTAATTCTATCTGCCCTTCCATTTTATGTTTATCACGATAGCGGCCCTCGTAATAACCACGCATCGAGTAAGAATTGCCCAACAAAGCCATCATTGACCAAGACGGGTTGCCAAAATTAAACATCCCCCTAAACTCTCCGGCGAGCAAACCTCCTTTCCAAACAGGATGATAATAGCTGGTACGCAAGTCGGTGGTGCTGAAAGCGTAATCATTTCCCATAAACTTGGGACGAAAACATTGCGATATATTCAGATAATATCCTTTATGAGGATTAGTCAATACATCACGTGAATCATACACCAAGGAGAATCCGACACCATAATTAGTTGTAGTCAAATCCATTCCTTCCAACAATTCGGGACGTTCCAAGTTCTTTCCATGCACATAATCATAAGCTACCATCGGTCCCAAATACAAATTGTCTGTCAGTTTAAATAAAAAACTAGCTTTTATCTGTGCCTGCCAACGGTCCATATCCGTTTCGTTGGCATCTACATTTCCCATATCATATCCCATTCCCCAAAATTTGGAAGGGAAAGAATAAAAGTATAAGGTATAATCCAAACGATATTTATCTTGTGGAAAAATATGGGTACCACGAATTCCCAGCAAATAAAAACCTACCGTAGATACATCGCCAAACAGGGAAACATTGGAGGGAGGAAGAATAGTATCATTCTTATCCGAACGGTAAAGCCCGGCAGCTACCAATCCAAGTCCCAACTTGGTATCTGTACTATAATGAGGTCCACCGATGATACTGAAGTCAAACTTCTTGTGCTTCTTATTCTTGTTCGCATCATTAAAGTAGTCAAGAAACTTATTGAAAAAGCTTCTTTTCCGTACAGTGCTGTCTTTGTGTTGTATCGTATCTGTTGGAAACTCAAACAACTCACTGTGTCTGGGAGTTGCAAAAGATATGCCCGCCATACATACGAATATCCATGTTAAAAGTAACAATCTCTTCATAATGTATTCATATATAAGAAAAAAGCAGATTTGGATGCAAAGATAATCCAAACCTGCTTTAAAGTGGCATTTTAAATTATAAGATTTTGGTCTGAAATTACTTATTTCTGTCCTAAATACCTTATACCGGTTGCTTTCCTATAATCTGCCAATGCTATTTTCTGCTCATAATATGATTGGATAAGATTTGTATATGCCTGTACCCAAGTCAACTGTGCAGAAAGTACATCCAAAATAGTCAGCCTACCTTCCGTATAACTAAATGTATTCAAATCCAAATTCTCTTCTGCTAACTTGCAGTTTTCCTTAGCAATATCTATCTGACGGGTATTTTCTGTCAGACTAGTCCATGCTTTGGCTACCTCTTTCGTGATTTGGTCTTGTTTATCTTGCAAAGCATACTGCTTACCAAGTAAAATCGCTTTTTGTGCAGCCGTCGACTTAAATCGCGCTCCCCAGTGGAACAACGGCAACTTGACAGAAGCATACACATTACTATTAAACATTGTTTCGCCCGAAATGTTCAACATTTGTGTCCCCCAAGTCTCCTTAAAGCCGATAGACAAGGATGGATTATATTTTGCAGCAGCCAGTTTAACCTGTCTTTTTTGATAATCCACATCCAACTGAGAAATAGCATAATCAGGACGAACATTCAGTGCAGCATCAGCACCGACATAAGCTGGTAATGGTAACTCAACGAAAATAGAATCAACCAAACCTACTTCTTTATCCGGTTCCAATCCCATCAACACATTCATGTTCTGCAAAGCTATCTGATAAGACTGATAACTGCTGGAACGTTGCAACTCTGCCTCTTTCAGGCGAGTCTGCATTTGTATCAAATCTGTTTTACTGATATAACCGTCATCATACTTATCTTGTAACACTTTGGTCAACTGACTGATAATTTCCACATACTGACACATCGTTTTATACATCTCTTTCTGAGCCGCAGTACCCCAATAACTGGCTTCTGCAGCATAAATAAGATTATCTGTGGTCAAATCTACCGACTTGTCAGCTATCTGAGACTGAATTTGTGATGCCTTATAAGTATGATAAATACTTCCTCCTGCATAAATAGGTTGGACAACTCCTACTTCGGCACTGTAAGAATCATGCTCCATAGGAACAGCCATTCCGCCAAAATCCATATCATATTTATTTATACGATATTGATAACTACCCGTGGCATCCACTGCGGGGAAGAAAGCTGTTTTCGCAGCTTTCATTGCTTTCTGCATGGCTGTACGTTGTGACACACTCTGCTTCAAAGTCTGACTATAATCCAACACTTTCTGTTCGAACTCCGTATAATTTACGGTAGTCTGAGCTGAAACCGTGCCGGACAAGCACATCATTCCAAGTATATATATAAGATTCGTTTTCATTATCTGTCTGCTCTGATTTTAAAGAATATACAATAAGTCACCGGAAGCACGAAGATGGTAAGAATGGTTGATACGAACAAACCACCCATAATGGTAGCTGCCATACCTGCAAACATCGCATCACCCAACAAAGGAAGCATACCCAAAATAGTGGTTCCCGACGCCATAGTTACGGGAACAATACGTGTCTTGGTAGCCTCAACCACGGCAGGTACTGCCCCTTTGCCATCTTTCAGTTGAAGTCCGATTTCGTCTACCAGTACAATCGCATTCTTGATATTCATACCAATCAAGCCCAACAAGCCCAAAATGGCAAAGAAATCAAGAGATTTACCGAACAACAACAATCCCCATACCACACCGATGAACACCAATGGCAACATCAGCATAATCAATACCGGTTTGCGGTAATTGCTCGGGAAAAGGAATAATAAAACGACATAAATCAACAAGAATGTCAACGGAATATTCTTTGCCAAAGCAGCATTACTTACATCTTGTGTCTCCTGTTCACCAAAGTATTTCATCTTATAACCTTCGGGCAGTTGCATCTGTTCCTGTACGGCGGTCAACACCTGCTTAAAGGCAGCCATCGTATTGGCACCACGCTTCGGTTCACACTGCATCATCATGCAACGTTCACGGTTGAAACGACGCACTACGTTATAATCATAACCCAAAGAAAAATTATCAATCACCTGCTCCACCTTAACTGAATTTCCTTTAGTGCTGAATACCGGAACACTCTTCACATCATTCAGGTTCATATTTTCTGCATCTTCATCCTTCAATAAGATAGGAAGTGAAATATCCCCCTCACGATACTCGCCCAACGGCAAGCCATTGGTAGCAGTACGGAACGAATTGGCAACCTGTTGACGGGTAATACCAAGGCGCAAACCTTTCTGTTGTGAGAACATCGGTTTCCATACCGGCACTTTATCACCCCAGTTAGAACGTATATCCGTCACCATATCACATTCATGCGCAATCTTCTTCGCACGCTCCACCAAGGCGGTCAGCGTATCCGGATTTTCACCGATAAATCCGATTTCAATGGCAGCTTCGGGCACCGGTGACAACGCAAACAATGCCGAACGGGTAATGATATTCGGAAAATTCTGAGTCATGTGTTCATAGAACTGTTGTTCTACTTCGGCAGCATCTTCAGGGTCTTTTGTTTCCACCATCACATTAGCATAGTTAGACTTCGGACCGAAAGAAGAACTTGCCAGATAGTAACGCAACGGAGTACCACCTAAAGTCACAGAATAAGATTTTACTTTTTCATTCTTCTCCAAATACTCTTCCACCTTCATCACGTCTTCGTCTACCGCATGAATACTGAAACCTTCCGGGAATACCAAATCGGCACGGAAATAAGGTTTATTCATCTTCGGAAAGAAACTCTGAGGCATAACCGCCATAATGACCAGAGAAAGCACCAAAGTAACAACAACAGTAGTCAGTGTTATAAAACGGCGCTTAATCAATAAAGTCAAGAGCTTCTCAAACTTATGATAAATTTTGGTATCGTATGGATCCTTACCTTCACTACCGGGAGTAGCCTCTTGCAAAATAAAGTTACCGAAAGTTGTAGTCTGGCATAAAGCCAAGATCCAACTTAATCCCAATGACACGGCCAACACGATAAACAACGGTTTTACAATTTCAGCAACCGATGCAGGAGCCAAATACAACGGCAAGAATGAACAAATAGCAATAAAGGTCGCTCCCAGCAATGCCCATTGAGGCTTGATAGCACCTTCTATCAAAGAAAGATAACGGGATTTTCCGCGCTTGATTCCGATTTGGGCATTGTCTGTCACCACAATGGCATTATCCACCAACATACCCATGGCAATGATAAATGCAGCCAAAGAAGTACGGTTCAAACCCACTCCCCACATTAACATGATAAGCAAGGTACCTCCTACAGAAAACAATAGCGAACTACCAATCAACATACCGGCACGCGATCCCATCACTACAAAGATAATCAAAATCACGATGACCAATGACTCTATCAGATTGAGAATAAATCCATTATTAGCTTCATCCGCAATCTTGTCTTCGGGATAGAGAGAAGACAATTCTATACCGATAGGCAACAATTGTTCTATCTCTGCCAAGCTCTTATCCACGGCTTCACCAACAGCAACCACATTATCCTTTGCACCACTGGCTACACCAATGCCGATAGCACGTTTGCCATTGACACGCATCAATGTTGAAGGTGGATCATAATAACCGCGTTCCACTGTTGCAATATCCCCTAAACGTACTTCACGTCCATCTTTGCTAACAATCAGCTGGTTCTCGATATCTTCAAGACTAGTATAAGTACCTTCTGTGCGCAAGCGTAACTGATAAATATCGGTAGCGATATCTCCCGTATTGACTTGTACATTCTGTTTTTGCAAAATCCCCATGATAGAAGTCGGGTCAATACCCAAAGATGATAGTTTGGAAGTAGATATCTTCACATTGATTACTTCTGTCTGCTCACCATAAAGCATCACTTTCTGCACACCCTCAATCGGAGTAAGCTGCGTACGTATATGCTGTGCCCAGTCACGCAAGTCTTTGTATGAAAAACCTTCATCGGCTGTCAATGCATAATAAATACCATATACATCACCAAAATCATCGTTCACCGTGATAGTAGATGCACCGCTAGGCAGCTTCGGCTGGATATTTGCCACCTTACGACGCAGTTCATCCCATTTTACCGGCATATAATCAGGGTCGATAGTAGGCTGTAACTCAATAGAAATCTTAGACAGCCCAAAATAAGATTCCGATTTAATCTGATATACATCAGTCATTGACTGAATCTCACGTTCAATCGGTTCGGTTATCAATTTCTCCACTTCATGCGGATTCGCACCCGGATATTGGGTAACAAGAACCGCCGTCTTTATCACGAAAGGAGCGTCTTCTTTCTTTGGCAATTTAAAAAAGGAGATAACTCCACCTATCAACAAAATAGCCAAAAAAAAGTAGACAACCTTCTGGTTCTCTAAAGAATATTTTGGAATATTCATGATTTGTACTCTCCTCTTTTATTCGGTTAATATTTTGACTTGCTGACCGTCCACTAGATAAGAAGCTCCCGCAGCTACTACTTGTTCACCGGCCTTCACCTCTCCGGTCACAATTAAATCATTACGTCCCACAATGGTTCCTTCGTCATAAATCTTACGCTTCTCTACTTTTTGGGTAGAAGGATTATAAATGAATACAACCTTATTATTCAGATTGTTATCAAATACTACAGCAGATAACGGAACGGTAATTCCTCCTTTTACCGTTTCATTTTCAATATTAACTACCACACGGCAAGAAAAGCCCACCGATACCTTATATTTCTTCAAGTCAAATTCGGGGTCATCAATATAAAGGAATACAGGAACTCCGGCACCGTCTTGCGATGCTTCCACATACTCTTTTACCTTTGCCTGAAATAACTTGCCTTTATAAGCATCAAATTCTACAAAAATACTTCCGTGAGAAGTCACATAGGCAATATTTGTTTCGGGAATGGTAAATTCCACTTGCAACTTTGCCGGGTTAATCAGACATACCACACCTTGTCCCGGTTGTACACGCTGATAATTTTCCACATATTTCTTTTGGATAAATCCATCAAACGGTGCACGCAACTTTGTATCATTCAATGTGTTTTGTGCATTTTCAAAAGCAGATTTAGCATTGGTATAAGATGCCTGAGTCGTTTCAAACTCCTGCATAGATATGGCATTTTTCATCAATAGCTTCTCTGCACGTTGCATTTGCGATGACGCTTTCTGGAAGGAAGCTCTCTTTGCGTCATAATCCAACTTATAATCTGTCGGGTCAATTTCAGCTACCACCTCCCCTTTTTTCACTCTCTGTCCTTCGAGTACATTCATTGCCACCAACGGACCGGACATTTTAAACGCAAGATCACTGAATTGATCGGGCGACACTACGCCTGAATAGGATTTTTCAATTTTATTTAACGACGCAACTTCCGCCAATTTCACCGGACGGGGGCCTCGTTCCTGAGCAGGTTGCTGTCCGCATGAACAGAACAATACCACACTCACTGCCACAATAGACAATTTTCTACATTTCATACTGTTAATCTTCACATTAGTTTTCGAATGCAAAGTTCTCACATTTATTAAATGTGCACAAGTGCTAACAGTAAGATATATTAGTCTATTTTTAAGCATTTTCTTTGTAATCTGCTTAAACTGTCCTATATTTGTGGTGTATAACCAAAGTCTTCTTTATTTTTATGAAGTACACTGACGACATTAACATCTTTAAACTGAACAAAGATTTCACAGCTGAAATTGACATAACCGGTACTTTCGGACATATCTACCACTACCCTCAGCGCATGAATGGTTGTCTATTTATTCTTTGCCTGCGTGGTGAGTGTGACATAACTATCCACCTGTCTGAACACAAGATACAAAAAAACGACATTGTTACCATACTGCCCGAAACATTCGTCCATGTTCACCGGCAAAGTCCCGACTGCCGTTTATACTTAGCCGGATTCAACAAAGAATTGCTGAATGGAATAAACTTTTTCAATTCCACCAAGAATTATCTTTCGGCCCTGATTGATACACCTGTCACCCCTCTGCGTCCCGAAACATCCGAATTGTTCCAAGACTACTTTATGTTATTGATAAAAATGAAACACATAGAAGCAAAGCCCAATAAGGACTTGCTCAGCTCCATGCTGCTCACCATACTGCATGGCGTAGGCAATATTCATCAAAATACCAATGTGACCACCCGCGCTTTCAATCGCGGAGAAGAGATTGTAAAACGTCTGGTTCAATATATTATCAAACATTATACGCAAGAGCGAAGTGTAGCCTTTTATGCCGATTTGCTCCATATATCACCACAACACCTCAGCACCACCGTAAACAAGATAACCGGGAAAACGGTTACTGACATTATCGCCAAACTAGTGATAACCGATGCGGAAGCAAAACTGAAGTCCACCGACCTCACTATTCAGGAAATAGCGTATTCACTGAACTTCCCCGATATTTCATTCTTCGGGAAATACTTTAAAAGATATACAGGAATGTCACCCAAACAGTATAGGGAAAATGTAGAATGAATTTGTCTGCCTAATTGTATTCACAAAAAAAGACATGTCCGAGGAGGGGGGGGGAGATGCTACCCCCTAAAAGAAAGAGAAACGAAGACCGGTCAATACATAATAACTATACCTGTCGGCACCTCCCACAGTATGATACCTTAATTTCAGTTCGGTAAAATGCAGCCTTCATAAAGTGAGTACATTGCTTTCATCAGCAGACAGATACTAATATGGCAACACTTTTACTTTATCCAGGCAGGAATATACCGCAACTGTAAATATTGCTCGCCGGTCTGTATATAATTCCCCTCAAATGCCCAATCCCGAATTCGGTAAACTTTCAATCTCTTCAATAAATAGTCTTCCACTCTGAAAGATTGTTTCTTACAGAAAGAAAGAACCTTCACACTACCATCGGCAAACACATTGGCACGCACTTTCACTGTCCTGATAGCAACTCCGGCAGGGATAGAACGCCCTTTTTTATAGTCTACCCACAAAATAGCTTTTGCCTTTTCGCCCTCACAACCTCCGGCGCCTTCATCTTTGCCGGAGGCTGTGGTAGAAACTCCGTTTTTACATGCAGAGGCTACCAATAAACACAATACCAGCAATAAATAGTTCAGTCGTTTTTTCATAAGTATATTAATCTTTAATCTCTTCAATAGGAGTCACATCCTCTATAATAGGAGTCTGAATATCTTTCTTTTGGCGGAAACGAATAATGTTCACCAAATCCGAAAGTCCATAAACGATACTGCTGACCCCCAATATAATAAAAGGCACAGTGGCAGCCGTAAACGGATTGAACAAAACAACAACACCAGCAATAAGCACCAGCACGGGAACGACAAAGAAACCTCCCGGCACAACCGTCCAACTACGGGCAGCAGACAGGTTTACAATCTGACTGATACCTGCCAACACAAGAACAGCTCCCAACACATACATCAGAATACCGACAAAAAATGCCGGCATAATCATCAGCCAAAGACCAAACAGCAGACTACCCAATCCGGCTATAGGAAAAGACATTCCATTCTGCTTTCCACGAGTAAGATAACCAAAGACAGAGAACAGACCTGGTACCAAAAACAAAGCTCCGATAGTAATCACCAAATACAGGATAGCAGCTTCGGGCCATGCTACCAATAATACGCCCAATACTAATGCACAGATGCATCGGATTATAGAATAATTCATTGTTTTCATTGTTACATATTATTTATACTATTACACTTTTTCAATAATCAATAAGCGAATATACAGAATATTTCTGAAAAAGAATAAGAAAAGGCAGGGAATTAATCCACTGCCTCTATTTGTTCTGTTTCCGGTAAGCCCTGATCATTCTCGTCTTCGTCAATCAATATAGCCCAAAAGAGCCACCACAACAATAATGCAGCCAATACCACCGCTCCTATTCTTATCCAAAGTTTACGTTTCATCTTATTTCCTTTTTAATGATTTATTAACTGATGCATTAAGAACCATCCACACAGCCGAAATGTTCATAGATAAAACCCAATTAAATGAATAAGATTATGAATAATGGAAAATTTTTCGCAGGACTGGCACTAGGTGCGTTGGTCGGCAGTGCATTGAGTTGTTTCGCCCACAGCAACAGAGGACGCAAACTGAGAAGAGACATTTATGACACCATTCAGGACTTGGAAGAAGATGCGTATGACTTTGCACATCGCGCTAAGCATAAAGCAGAGAAAGTAAGCGGAGAAGTGGTGGAAAAGATGAGTCAACAGGCCGAAGCTGTAAAAGGCAAATTGAACGAAGTTACCAATAAATAGAAAAAAAAGTAAGTTTTTTCTTTGGAGATAAAATCAAAACGATTACATTTGCACCGAAATAGAAACAAAAAAAGATGAAAAGAATATTAGTAAATACATGTTGGTGGCGTCTCTTGCAACTGAATAAGTCGTAAGAGAACCAGTCCATGTGTATATACTTAACATTCTAAAAGGATATTCAGAAAAGGTCTGTCGTACTTACGACAGACCTTTTTTCGTTTATGCAATATACAAAAAATAGATACTCAATCACAATGAAAACTTATCAAGTAAACAATGAAGGTTATTACGGCGAGTTCGGAGGAGCATATATCCCAGAAATTCTTCATCGCTGTGTAGATGAACTAAAAAACGCTTATTTAAATGTATTGGATAGCGAAGACTTCAAACAAGAATTTAATGACTTGTTGCATGACTATGTAGGACGTCCTTCTCCACTCTATCTTGCCCGTCGGTTAAGCGCAAAGTACGGCTGTAAAATCTATCTGAAACGCGAAGACCTGAATCATACAGGAGCACACAAAATAAACAATGCCATCGGGCAAGTATTGCTTGCCAAACGTATGGGAAAAAGTCGTATCATTGCCGAGACCGGAGCCGGTCAGCATGGAGTGGCAACCGCAACCGTTTGTGCACTGATGAATATGCAATGCATTATTTATATGGGTAAAACTGATGTAGAACGCCAACATGTCAATGTAGAGAAAATGAAGATGCTAGGGGCTGAAGTCCGCCCTGTCACATCGGGAAACATGACACTGAAAGACGCCACCAATGAAGCGATTCGAGACTGGTGCTGTCATCCAGCCGATACGTATTATGTAATCGGCTCTACGGTAGGGCCTCATCCTTATCCCGACATGGTGGCAAGACTGCAATCTGTCATCAGTGAAGAAATCAGAAAACAACTGAAAGAGCATGAAGGACGTGAGTATCCCGATTATCTAATGGCTTGTGTGGGTGGGGGAAGTAATGCTGCCGGTACTATTTTCCACTATATCGATGACGAACGTGTACAAATCGTATTGGCCGAAGCCGGTGGAAAAGGTATAGAAACAGGAATGTCGGCAGCCACTATCCAACTGGGAAAGATGGGAATCATCCACGGAGCAAAAACATTGGTCATCCAAAACGAGGACGGACAGATAGAGGAACCTTATTCTATCTCTGCCGGACTGGATTATCCGGGTATTGGCCCCATGCATGCCAATCTTGCCCGACAAAAGCGGGCCATTGTTCTGTCCATCAATGATGATGAAGCTATACGCGCTGCATTCGAGCTAACCCGTTTGGAAGGTATTATTCCGGCATTGGAATCGGCTCATGCATTGGGTGCACTCAATAAAATGCAGTTCCGTCCCGAAGATATAGTGGTACTTACTGTCTCAGGACGAGGAGATAAGGATACAGAAACTTATTTGAATAACAAACCAGAAGAAACGAAATTATGAAAACATTTATCTATACAACTAAGCACAAAACTATGTTGGGAGACCTTCATACTCCGGTAAGTACTTATCTGAAAGTACGGGACATCTTCCCTCAAAGTGCACTGATGGAGAGCTCCGATTACCACGGAAGTGAAAACAACCGTTCCTTTATCGGACTAAACCCTGTTGCCAGCATCGGCATTAACCACGGAGTCGCCACAACCACTTACCCTGACGGCAGCACAGAAGAGCATACCATTACTGCCGATTACAAAGTAGATCATGCCATAACCGATTTCCTGAACCATTTTAAAGTACGCGGAGAATATAATCATTATTGCGGTCTGTATGGATACACCACTTTCAATGCAGTACGTTACTTTGAGCACATTAATGTAAAAGACAGTTGCGACCCCAAAAATGACGCTCCCGAAATGCTCTATATCTTATATAAATATCTGATTGTCTTCAATGACTTCCGCAATGAAATGCTTCTGCTCGAAATGCTTCAGGATAATGAAGAAAGCCATCTCGACTATGTAGAAAAAGCTATCCATAACCGCAACTACACTACCTATGATTTTCATGCTGTAGGCGAAACAACGAGCACGCTGACCGATGAGGAGCATAAAGCCAATATCCGAAAAGGTATAATCCACTGTATGCGCGGGGATGTATTCCAAATCGTTCTCTCACGCCGATTCATCCAACGTTATGAAGGTGATGACTTCAAACTCTATCGTGCGCTGCGGAGCATCAATCCTTCACCTTATTTATTTTACTTCGACTTTGGCGGATTTCGTATCTTCGGTTCATCCCCCGAAACACATTGCAAAATAGAAGGGGGTCGTGCTACCATCGATCCCATTGCAGGAACAACCCGCCGCAGCGGAAATAAACAAACAGATAACGAACTCACAACTGCCTTACTTGCTGACCCGAAAGAAAATGCCGAACACGTGATGCTGGTAGATCTGGCACGCAACGACCTGAGCCGTAACTGTAAAGATGTGCAAGTAGAATTCTATAAAGAACCTCAATATTATAGTCACGTCATCCATTTAGTAAGCCGAGTCAGTGGTGAATTAAACCCAAATGCTAACTCTATCAAAACATTCATCGACACTTTCCCGGCCGGTACCCTGAGCGGGGCTCCTAAAGTAAAGGCAATGCAACTCATCAGCCAATACGAACCTCACAGCCGTGGAGCCTACGGTGGCTGTATCGGTTTCATCGGACTAAACGGCACACTCAACCAGGCAATCACCATCCGCACCTTCGTCAGTCGCAACAACGAACTTTGGTTTCAAGCCGGAGGTGGTATTGTAGCAAAAAGTAATGAAGAATACGAACTACAAGAAGTAAACAATAAGCTGGGAGCACTTAAAAAAGCAATTCTCCTGGCAGAACAAATGTAAAAAAACACTCTATTATGAAAATAGTAATTATAGACAACTACGACTCATTCACTTACAACCTGAGTCATTTGGTAAAAGAACTCGGTGCAGAAGTCACCGTCATGCGCAATGATTCCTTTAAACTGGAAGAATTAAAAGTATTCGATAAAATAATTCTTTCACCTGGACCGGGAATCCCCTCTGAAGCCGGACTACTGCCGGATGTTATCCGGACTTATACAGGGAAAAAACCTATTCTCGGTGTATGTCTGGGAGAGCAGGCCATCGGAGAGGTATTCGGAGCCAAACTGATCAACCTGAGTGAAGTTTTTCACGGAGTACAAACACCGATAACCATAGAAAAAGACGATTATATATTTAGAGGGTTGCCACAGGAAATACCCGTCGGAAGATATCACTCGTGGGTGGTAGATACAGACGAATTCCCCGACTGTTTGGAAGTAACAGCTATGAGCCGGGAAGGATATATCATGGCACTCAAACATAAAAAATATGATGTACATGGAATCCAATTCCATCCCGAATCTGTGCTGACACCGAATGGAAAAACAATAATTGCTAATTTCCTAAACGCATAAAACAACAATTCAAACGATATGAAAGCTATATTATCACGCCTCTTCAACCATGAAGAACTGAATCGTGAAGAAGCAAAAAACTTGTTACTCAATATCACCAAAGGCAGGTATAATGACTCACAAATAGCTGCTCTGCTCACAGTATTCCAGATGCGTGGCGTCAAAGTAGAAGAACTTATCGGTTTTCGTGAAGCACTGCTTACAACACGAGTACCCATAGACTTTTCTGCCTACAAACCTATTGACATTGTAGGTACGGGGGGAGACGGAAAGAATACATTCAATATATCTACTTGTGCTTGCCTTATTGTTGCCGGTGCCGGATATCATGTGGCAAAACATGGAAATTACGGTGCAACCTCAATAAGCGGAGCAAGCAACGTAATGGAGCAACACGGAGTGAAATTTACCAATGACCCATCGATACTTACTCGCAGTATGGAAGAGTGTGGCATGGTGTATATGCACGCCCAGCTGTTCAATCCCGCCATGAAAAGTGTCGGTCCGGTACGCAAAGCCCTACAAGTGCGGACTATCTTCAATCTTCTCGGACCATTGGTCAACCCTTGCCTACCTTCCTACCAATTATTGGGTGTGGCAGATCTTCCTCAAATGCGCCTTTACACCAATGTATTCCAAAAGCTTGGCATCGGTTTTGCCGTAGTCAATAATCTGGACGGATACGATGAAATCTCCCTTACGGATGAGTTTAAAGTAATGACCAACCGTTACGAAACTATTTACAAGCCATCAGAACTCGGCTTTTCTCTCGCCCGCCAAGAAGAGCTCTATGGTGGAACAACCCCTCAGGAGGCTGCCTGCATCTTCGACAACGTATTGCAGAACCGTGCAACCAAAGCACAGACCGACTGTGTGTTGATTAATGCCTCTTTTGCCATCCAAGCTATGGAACCGGCCAAACCAATAGAAGAATGTGTCGCCATAGCCCGTGAATCATTGGAAAGCGGCAAGGCTCTGAAAACATTAAAACGTTTTATCGAATTAAACAGTTGACAACCCGGTATAAAAGTAAAGCTATGACAGATATATTAGATGAAATCATCGCCCACAAACGGTTAGAAATCGAACAACAAAAAGCCGCTATCAGCCAAGAGTTGCTGATAAACAACTGCAATGAGCCTATGCCGAGAAGGAGCATGCGCGCCAGCCTTTCGGCATCACCTTCCGGCATCATTGCCGAGTTTAAACGCCGTTCACCATCCAAAGGATGGATAAAAGAAAACGCACAGGCTGATATCATTCCTCCTGCCTATGAAATGGCAGGAGCTTCCGTTCTCTCCATCCTGACAGACGAGAATTTTTTTGGCGGCAACCTAAAAGACATCCGTGCCGCACGTCCCCAAGTGAGCCTTCCCATTCTACGTAAAGACTTCATCATTGACGAATATCAACTTTACCAAGCCTGCATCGTAGGGGCAGATGCAGTTCTTCTGATTGCTGCAGCACTCAGAAAAGAGCAATGCAGTATGTTAGCGGCCAAAGCGCACGAACTGAAATTGGAAGTACTTCTCGAAATTCATAGTGAACAAGAATTGGAATACATAGAAGACAACATTGATATGGTGGGAGTGAACAACCGCAATCTGGGAACTTTCCATACAGACGTGGAAAACTCCTTCCGACTGGCAGAGAAGTTACCTAAAGAAATGTTACTTGTTTCCGAAAGTGGCATTTCCAGCCCACAGACTGTCCGACAATTACGTGCAGCCGGCTTTCGGGGTTTCTTGATTGGAGAAAATTTCATGAAGACACCTCAACCGGGAAATGCTTTGAAAGAGTTTATCAGTAAGTTATAAAAATCATATTGACAAAATGATTGTAAAAGTATGTGGCATGCGCGATCCCGACAACATTCGCGCCGTAGAACAGACCGGTCCGGACTGGATGGGATTTATCTTTTTCCCCCATTCCTGCCGTCATGTCTCTCTCCGTCCGGCTTACCTGCCGGAGCGATGCAAGCGTGTAGGCGTATTTGTCAATGAAGTAACACCCGCCATCCTACAAAAAGCGGAAGAATTCGACCTTCATTATATCCAACTGCACGGAACAGAAACTTCCGAACAATGTCTCAACCTGAAACGTGCCGGACTGGGGGTTATCAAAGTATTCCCTATTGCCTCAATGAGTGATTTGAAATCTACTGCCTGCTATGAAAATGTCTGCGACTACTTCCTGTTCGACACAGCCTGTACCGGTTATGGCGGTTCGGGAAAAACATTCGATTGGCAAGTGCTTACGGCGTATCATGGTTCCACTCCTTTTCTGCTAAGCGGCGGACTAAAGCCCGACAGTCTGCATTCTCTGAAAGAATTCCGCCATCCTGCATGGGCAGGCATCGATCTCAATAGCGGATTCGAAATCTCTCCGGGCAAAAAGGATACAACGCTATTAAACACATTTATCAAACAAATCAAATCTAACATAGAATGAACAGAATTAATAATTTATTCAGCACAAAACAAAAAGATATTTTATCCATTTATTTTTGTGCCGGCTATCCTACCTCAGACGGTACTGCAAACGTTATCAACACACTGGCAAGTAAAGGAATCGATATGATTGAAATAGGTATTCCTTTCAGTGACCCGATGGCAGACGGCCCCGTTATCCAACATGCAGCAACGCAGGCATTGAAAAACGGCATGACACTACAACTCCTTTTTACGCAACTGAAGGATATTCGCCACAAAGTACAGATTCCTCTTATTTTAATGGGATATTTAAACCCTATCATGCAATTCGGCTTCGAAAACTTCTGCCGTACCTGCAAAGAGGTTGGTATCGACGGAGTTATCATTCCCGACCTTCCTTTCAAAGATTACATGAATGAGTATCGCCCCATTGCAGAAAAATATGATATAAAAGTGATTATGCTGATTACACCTGAAACAAGTGAAGAACGCATCCGGCTGATTGACGAACATACAGATGGATTTATATATATGGTATCTTCGGCAGCCATTACCGGTGTACAGAAAGATTTCGGTACACAGAAGCAGGCATATTTCCAACGCATTGCAGCTATGAAGTTGCGTAACCCTCGAATGATAGGTTTCGGAATATCAAATAAACAGACATTCGAAACAGCCTCTGCCAATGCAGCAGGAGCAATAATCGGAAGCAAGTTCGTTACGCTACTTGGTGATGAAAAAGGAGATGCTGAAGCAGCAACCGACAAGTTGCTCAAAGCATTAAACAACGAGTAGGAGAAGCACTATTTAAACAAATGCATGGAGAAACAGCAAAAACATTTTGTTATTTCTCCATCTTAATTTTGCCATATTTCCACATATTCCGTATCTTTGTGCCATAATCCAATCAGATATACTTATGATAAAGAGTGAATATCCTTCCGTTTTGCTAATATATACAGGTGGTACAATCGGTATGATTGAGAATCCCGAAACAGGTGCTTTAGAAGCCTTCAATTTTGATCAACTTCAAGAGAATGTTCCGGAGTTAAAACGTTTCAATTACCGCATTTCTTCCTATCAGTTTAATCCTCCCATCGATTCTTCCGACATGGAACCTTCTTTATGGGCAAAACTGGTAAAAATCATCGCTTACAATTATGATAATTTTGACGGTTTTGTCATTCTTCACGGAACAGACACCATGGCATATACCGCTTCTGCCCTTAGTTTCATGTTGGAAAATTTAAGTAAGCCGGTCATCTTGACAGGTAGCCAGCTTCCCATTGGCATGTTGCGTACCGACGGCAAAGAAAATCTTATCACTTCCATTGAAATTGCCGCTGCCAAACACCCCGATGGTACAGCCATCGTTCCCGAAGTGTGTATCTTCTTTGAAAACCACTTGCTTCGCGGCAACAGAACGACAAAAATTAATGCAGAAAACTTTAATGCTTTCCGTTCATATAATTATCCATCACTTGCTACAGCCGGTATTCATATCAAGTATGAATATGACCGTATTCATAAAGCAAATCCCAATGTGGCTCTAAAGCCCCACTATCTGTACGACACCAATGTCGTCATCCTGACACTCTTTCCCGGTATTCAGGAAAATATGATACGAAACATACTTCATACCCCCGGATTGCGGGCAGTGGTGCTTAAAACATACGGTTCGGGTAATGCTCCACAAAAACCTTGGTTCATCGACTTACTGAAAGAAGCTACCGACCGTGGTATCGTCATTATCAATATTTCCCAATGTTCTACAGGAAGTGTAGAGATGGGAAGATATGAAACCGGACTTCATTTGCTCGATGCCGGAGTTATCAGTGGATATGACAGTACAGTAGAGTCCGTTCTTACAAAACTAATGTTTCTTTTGGGTCATGGCAAAAATGAAAGTGAGATACGGCATCAAATGAGTATTCCGGTTGCCGGTGAGTTTACCATACCTACAATGTAACACATTTGTAATATTTGTTTCATTAAATAGTAATAAAAACGCTCCATCTTTGCAATGCGAAACAAGAAAAGATTAGTTTTGTAGTAAATAAAAAGAGGAACGACATGAATGATTACCGCATTTTAGTAGTTGATGACGAAGAGGATCTCTGTGAGATTCTTAAATTCAACTTGGAAAACGAAGGATATTTGGTAGATACTGCCAACTCTGCCGAAGAAGCCTTAAAAACGGATCTCACTAAATACGATCTCCTTTTATTGGATGTCATGATGGGTGAGATCTCAGGTTTCAAGATGGCAAGTATGCTCAAAAAAAATAAAGCCACCGCCACTATTCCTATCATTTTCATTACTGCCAAAGATACAGAAAACGATACCGTGACCGGCTTCAATTTGGGAGCTGATGACTACATTTCAAAACCTTTTTCCCTGCGCGAAGTAATGGTACGTGTCAAGGCGGTGTTGCGTCGCACAGCATCGGGTAACGAAAAAGAAGCTCCGCAACAACTGGTTTATAAAGGATTGATACTTGATATGACCAAAAAGAAAGTAAGTATTGACGGTATTGAAGTCTCTCTTACCAAAAAAGAATTTGAGATTCTGCTGCTCCTATTGCAAAATCAGGGACGTGTGTTTTCCCGCGAAGATATTTTAGCAAAAGTCTGGCAAGAAGAAGTATACGTACTCGACCGCACCATTGATGTAAATATCACCCGGCTACGCAAAAAAGTCGGAGAATATGGAAAATGTATCGTAACACGTCTGGGATACGGATATTGCTTTGAATATCAATAAATAAAGTCTGCTTTATCATGACACTTGAACTATCCAGCCATGTATTATCGTTCAGCAAGAAGCTTTTTCTTTCTGTCATTGTATTGTTTCTTGTCTTTGCCATTTGCTTTATGGCATTTCAATATCGCAGGGAAAAGGAATACAAAATAGAACTGCTCAACACTCAATTACAGAATTATAATGACCGTCTGAATGACTTTCTCCGTGGAAAAGACACATTGAATTTGAGACTTTTAGATAAATATGTACACGAACATACGTTGGATGAATTGCGCGTCACCCTTATTGATAAAGAAGGGAAAGTGTTGTATGATAATATCGAACAGAATCCGCTGTACTTCAGCAACCATCTCAACCGGGAAGAAATAAAGGAAGCTATCAGCCAAGGAAGCGGCTATTCCATTAATCGCCAATCCGAAAGTTTAGGAGGAGAGTTTTTCTATTCAGCCCAATATTATCCGAACACTAATTATATAATCCGTTCCGCATTGCCATATAGTGTCAGCCTGGTGCGTCATTTAAAAGCAGATTCCCATTTTGTATGGTTTACGCTTATAGTAAGTCTCGTGCTGATTTTTATCTTTTACCGTTTTACACATAAATTGGGGATGTCAATCACACAGTTGCAACAATTTGCTTTGAAAGCTGATCGTAACGAACCGATAGACACCGACTTGCAAGGAGCATTTCCGAAAAACGAATTGGGTGAGATTTCCCAACATATCATTCAGATATACAGACGACTGCATCAGGCAAAAGAAGATTTATATATCGAAAGAGAGAAACTGATAACCCACCTGCAAATATCCCGTGAAGGATTAGGAGTTTTTACCCATAAGAAACAAGAAATACTGGTTAATAATCTCTTTACCCAGTACGCCAACCTCATTTCGGACAAAAACCTGAGTTCGACAGAGGAAATCTTCTCTATTCCGGAACTTCAGCCGATTACTGATTTCATTGCCAAAAATAAAGAGCGCACAATCAGCAAAGAAGAGAAACGAATGTCGATTGTTATAGACAAAAACGGTCGTATTTTCTCGGTAGACTGTATTATTTTTCAAGACGACAGCTTTGAAATTTCTATCAACGATGTCACTCAGGAAGAAGAACAGGCACGGTTAAAAAAACAATTAACTCAGAATATTGCCCATGAATTAAAGACCCCGGTCAGCAGCATACAAGGATATCTTGAGACAATAGTCAATAACCCGGGACTGCCACGAGAAAAAATAAATACGTTCCTCGAACGCAGTTATGCTCAAAGTAATCGCCTGGCACATTTGTTACGTGATATTTCTGTCTTGACACGCATGGAGGAAGCCCCCAATATGATAGAGACTGAACAAGTCAACCTGACAGTTATGATGCAAAACATACTGAATGAAGTTGCCTTGGAATTGGAAGAAAAACAGATAACAGCATCCAATTTTCTACCCCATGGACTGACTGTATCCGGCAACGCTTCCTTGCTCTATTCCATTTTCAGAAACCTGACAGACAATGCCATCGCTTATGCCGGTACAGGAATATCAATTACAGTCCGTTGCTTCCGTGAAGACGAACGTTTCTACTATTTCAGTTTCTCGGACACCGGTATAGGAGTAGCTCCCGAGCATTTAAGCCGCCTGTTCGAACGCTTCTACCGAGTTGATAAAGGACGCTCACGCAAATTAGGCGGCACAGGACTCGGACTTGCCATTGTAAAAAACGCAGTCATTCTGCATGGCGGGACTATCTTTGCCAAGAATAATCCCGGTGGGGGGCTGGAATTTATCTTTACGTTGTGTAAAGAATAAAAGGACGCCTTTCCTATTATTTGAAAAGCCTTGCCCAAAAACCTTTAGGAGCAGGGCGTTTTTCATTATGCAGATTTTGATATACCTGCTCATAACTTAAGCGATTGTGCACCATTTCATAAATCACCCCCCAATCAGGCAACCCGCCTAAATTACGGTCATCAATAAATAAATCCGCCTTCAGTTTACGCGAATAATACCGGCTTTTATCTTTCTCTTCGGCATAATTGCTATTGACTGCATAAAATTCCAGTCCCCGCTGACGGCAAAACTCCACCGCTTCTTCCAATAAACGACCTTCACGAACGCTCCATAATATAAGGAAATGACGTTCTTGCTGCAATTTTTTCAATGTTTCTATGGCAAAAGGTATTTCTTTACCTATTGCGGGATACTTATGTTCCACGATTGTTCCGTCAAAGTCTACTGCTATAATCATAGTTACTCTAAATTATGTCACAAAGATAAGGCAAAATTTCTATTCCTCCCTTTACAAAAACCAAAAGAATTAATTGTTTTTCTAAAGATAAGCAGTATATTTGCAATGTATTGGTTTGTTTATCTTTAGTCAAAGATAAATGATTAAAAGGGAATCAGGTGAGAATCCTGAACAGTCCCGCTGCTGTATGTTTCACAAAACGCATAAGCAAACTCCATTAACCACTGGAAAGCATTTCCGGGAAGGTGCTTATAGCGGAAACAAGTCAGAAGACCTGCCTATACACTTTCACATCCTGAAGCTTTCGAGGAAAGAGCTTGGAACATTGAACATAAAGGATGATTAGCATCCGCTATCTTCTCCGTTTCGCTATCCCAAAAGAGATGATCAGGTAAAAGAGATTTTTTATAAGAATAAACTCTGCCAAGTTTATTTGAGTGCCAGCCTGATGGGAATCACGTTGGCATTTTTTTTATAGTCCAAGTAAGCACGAAATCGGGATGAGTCAGATAACGCACCCGATAATGCCACTGTTCCTCTGTCCGATATTCCTGCGCTTCCAAACACCCCTCCTCTTCCATGACAAAAGGAAAAATATGCAAATGCCGGATAAAGTCTACACCTTCCACCCCCATCACCTTGAACAATGTTTCTTTGGCAGACCAGTGAAGAAGCAATACATATACTTCATCACCTTGATTCATCGTTTTTTCTTCGTCCGGCCGCACAAAACGAGAAACAACCCTACGAACCCTTACCCCATATCTCTCAATATCGATTCCTACTTCTTCGGTCGAATGCAGGGCAACAGCCACATAACCATTCGTATGAGATATGCTGATATGTGCACTTCCATCTGCCAGATATGGCTTCCCGGAAGGAAGATAAACCACCTTCTTTTCTTCTCCGCACAATGTTTTCAGTAATACACGTACAGCCAGCCATTCATATTTCCGCATATCAGAGGTAAAATGCTCCAAGTCTTTCTCGTACATAGAAATATTGCCAAGCAAAGCCAATAACTGCTCCACCGTTTCCTCTGTTTTCCAAACCCCGACCAGCAGTCCGTTTTCTTGAATTTTCCGATATAACGGCATAATGATTACTTCGTTTCTTCCGCCACTTGGGGTTCGTCAACAATCACTTTTACTTTCAAGATTCGACGGGTGTTCATTTCCAACACTTCAAAATGATAGTTTTCATAATCCAAATGTTCATGCAACACCGGGAATTCTCCCTTTATCTCAAGTAAAAGACCGGCTAAGGTATCGGCATCTCCTTCCACTCTCTCAAATATATTCGAGTCTATCTTCATTATCTTATAGAAATCAGACAGAAGAGTTTTAGCCTCAAAAATATAAGTACGGTCATTCAGTTTCACATACGTGCGTTCTTCATCATCATATTCATCATTGATTTCTCCTACAATTTCCTCAATGATATCTTCCATGGTTACAATGCCCGATGTTCCTCCAAACTCGTCAACAACAATGGCAATATGAATTTTATTTGCCTGAAAGTCACGCAGCAAATCATCAATCATTTTTGTTTCAGGAACAAAATAAGCAGGACGGATCAGTGTTTGCCAACGGAAATTATCCATCTTGTTAAGATGAGGCAACAAGTCCTTGATATAAAGAATACCTTTGATATTATCACGTGACTCGGCATATACAGGAATACGTGAATATGCATTATCTACAATACACTTCAGCACCTCGGCATAAGGAGTATTGATTTCCAAATCCACCATATCAAGACGCGGTGTCATCACCTCCTTGGCGGTCTCTCCACCAAAACGGATAATTCCCTCCAGAATGTTGCTCTCCTCCGATATTTCATTCTTATCGGTCAACTCCAACGCCTGCGACAATTCGTCGACTGAAATATTATAGTTCTTCTTCGCCACACATTTATTAATTAAGAATGAAGAGCGAACCAACAGGGCAGACAAAGGAGAAAATAATGTTTTCAAGAAAGAAATGACAGGAGCAGCCTTACGGCAAAACTTCAAAGTATGCTGTGCCGAATAAATTTTGGGCATTATTTCTCCAAACAGAAGTAATAAGAAAGTAAGAATGACCGTTATAACCAGAAATTCAAGTATGACAGAATTTCCCCAATGGATGGTGCTGGCAAAGAAATAATTGCACAGCATGATTATCGTCACATTCACAAAATTATTAGAAATCAGAATAGTGGCTAACAAGTGTTCAGAATCGTCCAGCAGAGCACTGATACGCCTGTCGGAAGAAGTCTGCCCTTCCTCTATTTCACTCAAGTCACCGGGAGACAGAGAGAAGAAAGCAATTTCCGAAGCAGACACAAAGCCTGATGCATACAATAATATAACAGCTAATACAATAGCTATAATTGCTCCTATAGTAGGAGTAGTCACGGTCACACCGTCAAACAAATCCGCCAAGCGGCATAAATACGAGTCAGGGTCCAAGGAATCTGGTTTTAGTTAAACATCCGGTTCTTTAAAATTAAAACGGTAAATCATCTGTCACGCTGCTATTGGCGGCAGGCTGTTGCGATGCCGGCTGTGAAGCAGCTTGCGGCATATATCCTCCTTGCTGCTGAGAAGCAGTACGGGGAGTCAGCATTTCCATGTTATCAGCAAAGATTTCAACGATAGTACGTTTGATACCATTCTGATCATCGTAAAAACGGCTGCGGATTTTACCTTCGATATAAAGCTTATCTCCTTTGCGAACATACTTTTCAGCCGTTTGCGCCAATCCTCTCCACAAAACAATATTATGCCATTCGGTACGTTCAGGAACCTGAGTCCCATTCGCCAAGGTATATGCACGGTCTGTGGTAGCCAAAGAAAAAGTAGCTACAGCAACACCATTATCCAAATATCTCACATCAGGGTCTTTACCTACGTTCCCTATCAATTGCACTTTATTTAATGACATTCTCTTCTTCCATTTTAATTATCAGGCTTCAAAATTAGCGAAAAAAACTGATTTACCAAGCGAGAAACAGCAAATTTATGCAAATCTTCTATCCTAATTCTCTGATACTGTGCAAAAGAGGCAGAATCTTCGGGCAGAATAACCTCATAAAAATTTGCATAAATCACCCGATGGGATAAGACATGTTTCACTCCTTTTTGTACCAGCCGGACTAAGGGAGTCTCGCCTTCAGCCAACATTTCCCGCCACCGGGATAAAGCATAGAACTTTTCTTCGGGCACTTCATTCTCCGTTTCTATCAAAGGAAGCTCATACAGATTCTTCCAGATATCATTCCCTGTCCGTTTATTGATTAATGTATGCGCGCCCATGCGTACATAGATATAATTAAAGTAACGATTTGCCACCTTTGTCTTATGCTGTTTCACAGGCAGCGTATCCACCACCCCCTTTTGCCGGGCGACACAAGTATCAACAAAAGGGCAGAACATACAGTTGGGCGAAGCAGGAGTGCACTGCAACGCGCCAAAATCCATTATCGCCTGATTATAAATCCCCGGTTGCGCTTTATCCAACAACTCCGCCGCCACTTCCGCAAAAATCCTCTTCCCTTCTGCAGAGTCTATGGGCGTTTCAATCCCCAACCAGCGCGAAAGCACCCGATAAACATTCCCATCCACCACAGCATAAGGCATTCCATAAGCAAAAGAACAAATGGCAGCCGCAGTATACTCTCCCACTCCTTTCAAAGCCAGCACCTCTTTATATGTTTTAGGAAAACCTCCGGCACCGGCCATACTACGCGCAGCAGCATGTAAATTACGGGCACGAGAATAATAGCCCAATCCTTGCCAATATTTCATGACCTCGTCTTCATCGGCAGCCGCTAATGAAAACACGTCAGGGAAACGTTTTACAAAACGTTGATAGTAATCATAACCTTGAGCGACGCGCGTCTGTTGCAATATAATTTCCGAAATCCATATTAAATAAGGATTCTTCGTCCTGCGCCAAGGCAAATCACGCTTGTTATCTTGATACCATTTTATTAGTATTTCTCCAAAATTATCCATGTCTAACGTTACAAATCAGCACAAAATGTGCGTTAATTCTGCAAAAATAAGGCAAGAAAACCAAAGCTGACATTTTTTTTAGGAAATTTATTCTGAATATATTTCTTAAAGAGCTAGAAAAGCTATATATTTGCAGTCCAAAAAATTAAGATATAAGTATAACAATAATTATTAGCGAAATGACTAAAGCAGATATCGTAAACGAAATTACGAAGAAAACCGGTGCTGATAAACAAGCAGTGTTGAATACACTCGAAGCTTTCATGGATACAGTTAAGGAATCTTTGTCAAGAGAGGAAAATGTATACTTGCGTGGTTTTGGAAGTTTTATTGTGAAGAAGAGAGCTCAGAAAACAGCTCGTAATATTTCAAAGAACACTACGATTATCATTCCGGAACATAATATTCCGGCTTTTAAGCCAGCAAAGACATTTACATTATCAGTAAAAAAATAAACAACTAGAGTATTAACCCATAAAATTTGAAGCTATGCCAAGCGGAAAGAAGAAAAAAAGACATAAAATGTCAACGCACAAGCGTAAAAAAAGACTAAGAAAGAACAGACATAAAAGCAAAAAATAATTTTTAAGTCTGGATCACACAGAAATAAAGAACAAACTTGCGAAGCTAATGTCTTTCAAGTTTGTTCTTTGTTTAAGTAGCTAACCCAAAATGAACAATTTGTCAAAAAAGTTGTTCATATAAACGAGATTCAATCAATAATAAGGAAACAAAACAGTGACAAATGAACTAGTAGTTGACGTACAGCCCAAAGAGGTCTCCATCGCCCTTCTCGAAGATAAGAGCCTGGTGGAACTTCAAAGCGAAGGAAGAAATATTTCTTTCTCTGTGGGCAATATGTATTTGGGACGTATCAAGAAATTGATGCCCGGACTAAATGCATGCTTTGTAGACGTCGGTTACGAGAAAGACGCTTTCCTTCATTATTTAGACTTGGGTCCTCAATTTAACTCACTCGAAAAGTTTGTAAAGCAGACTTTAAGCGACAAAAAGAAGCTGACCTCCATCAGCAAAGCAACCCTGCTTCCCGACCTTGACAAGGATGGAACTGTATCCAACACCCTCAAAGTAGGACAAGAAGTAGTGGTGCAAATCGTTAAGGAACCGATCTCCACTAAGGGACCGCGACTGACGTCCGAAATTTCGTTTGCCGGACGCTATCTCGTACTGATCCCTTTCAATGATAAGGTTTCTGTTTCACAAAAAATTAAATCGAGCGAAGAGCGCGCCCGCCTTAAACAACTGCTGATGAGCATCAAGCCTAAAAACTTTGGTGTCATTGTCCGCACGGTAGCCGAAGGCAAACGCGTAGCCGAACTCGACGGAGAGCTTAAAGTTTTGGTTAAGCATTGGGAAGATGCGATGGTAAAAGTACAAAAAGCCACCAAGTACCCGACGTTGATTTATGAAGAAACCAGCCGCGCCGTAGGTTTGTTGCGCGACCTCTTCAACCCATCATTTGAGAATATTCACGTCAACGACGAGGCTGTGTACAATGAAATTAGGGATTACGTATCACTGATTGCGCCCGACCGGGCTAATATCGTGAAACTGTACAAAGGCCAACTTCCCATTTACGACAATTTCGGTATCACCAAGCAGATTAAATCATCGTTTGGTAAAACAGTCTCTTACAAGAGTGGTGCCTATCTGATTATTGAGCACACTGAGGCGCTTCACGTAGTAGACGTGAACAGCGGTAATCGCACCAAGAATGCCAACGGGCAGGAAGGTAACGCACTCGAAGTAAATCTGGGAGCCGCCGACGAGCTGGCCCGCCAACTGCGATTAAGAGACATGGGTGGTATCATTGTCGTCGACTTCATCGATATGAATGAAGCCGAAAACCGTCAAAAGCTTTATGAACGAATGTGTGCCAATATGCAGAAAGACAGGGCACGGCATAATATTCTGCCGCTCAGCAAATTCGGGCTGATGCAGATTACACGCCAACGTGTGCGTCCGGCAATGGACGTCAACACGACCGAAACTTGTCCTACTTGCTTCGGCAAGGGCACTATCAAATCGTCCATTCTCTTTACGGACACTTTGGAGAGTAAAATTGACTACCTGGTCAACAAACTGAAGGTTAAGAAATTCTCGTTACATGTCCATCCGTATGTTGCCGCCTATATCAATCAGGGACTCGTTTCTCTGAAACGGAAATGGCAGATGAAATACGGATTCGGTATTAAGGTTATTCCAAGTCAGAAACTCGCTTTCCTACAATATGTATTCTACGATACACATGGAGAGGAAATCGATATGAAGGAAGAAATCGAAATCAAATAGACAGAGAAACGGCGTCTCGTTGTAACGAGACGCCGTTTCTCTGTTATTGGAACTATATAGAAAGCAATGCCGGAAGCTCCGATAAACGGGTAATAAAAGGTATACCGGCTTCTCCTGTTTTGCCTTCCGGACAACCTTGAACAACCTGACAACCAAGAGACAATCCCGGTTGGATGTCATTTTTCATCGAGTCACCGACAACCAGCACTTCTTCATAGGCAAATCCGGCACGGTCAATTGCCCGTTTCCACAAGGAAGGATCAGGCTTACGGACACCTTCAAGCGTCGAATCTGTAATAGAGTGAAAATAAGATACAATTCCCAAATCCGTTACAATCTTCTTAAGATTTCCATAATAATTGGAAACAAGCAACAGGGTGTATGAGCGATGTAACTCATCAAGTACAGTACGGGATGCGACCACATAATCCGATGAATAATCCGTCACAAGGCGGGCTGCTTTTAAAGGCAAACCCTTCCTATTCTCCGGTGTATCCGGCAAAACGCCACGTTCTATCAGACTTTTAAACTGTAAGTCGGTCTTAAATGCCTGCGTCTCAAGCAGGGAATGTTCGGGCTTTACTAGTTGCAATTGCTCCATCATCCGCTCCGCATATACATACGAATCTCGAAAATTTTCTTTTGTCAAAGGAAGATTCAACTTCGTCGTATAAAGATGAATGTAAATATCCATCCAATGCAAAAAAGGCGAGTCAAGCGTTCCGCCAAAATCAAAAGCAACCGCTTTTATCTTATCTTTATCTATCATTTTTTATTTCCTATCTTCATTAATGCAAGACCTATCACAATCCAGAATAATTCGCGAACACGGGTGATCAGTGCTGTATATACGCCATAGGCTCCCGACAGGGACAAGCCACCTACCGCCAAAGCAAATCCGCCTTCACGGCCTCCTAACTGCATAGGCAAGAAAAACAATAAATTGGCCAGTAAGGAAGAGAATGCCAAAATCAAAACACAACTCACAAAACTGACATTAGTAGTAAGCACATTCAATATAAGCCATACTTCCATACAACTAACAATACGTGCGAGATATTCCAAAAACAATGCACTATAAAATGTACTTTTCTTTTGACGATGCAACAAGGCAATCTGGCTATCTATATTTTCCAGTTTCGCCTTATGAGTCTCCGAGAAACGGATAACCCATTTCTTCAGAAACGGTATTTTACTTCCCAAATGGACACAAGCCACTGCCATCCCATGACGGTATCCCTTCACAAACAGAATACTCAACAACAAACAGAAAACCGTTACCAGTCCCAGTACAATCCCCATTTCCCAACTGACGGGATAGAACACCGCATAAATTACGACAGCGCTCAACCATAAACAGAAATGCGAGAAAATGTGCATCATCACATAAAGGATGACCGACGAAGTAGCACGTTCCACTCCTACGTAGGGAGTAAGTTCCATGATACGGTAAGGCTCCCCTCCCATCAGTCCCACTGGAGTAACATAGTTGATTGCGAATCCGGAGACCGTAAATTTATATAACTTAGAGAAAGTCAATGAAGATACTTTTCCCCCGCTACGCACAATAATATACCAGGAAAGAGCGTTAATGGCATAGATAACCAGCCACAGCAACAACACCAACGGCAAGTAAATCCCCGCACGCTTCAGATTGTTTAACAACTCCTCATAAGATACATCAAAAGTGAAAAGCATGATAACAACAGCTACAATGCCAAACACAAGGAAAATGTTTCTAAAACGACTCTTCATAAATATTATAAGTTTTGGTACATTTGTCTGCACAACCGCTCGTGCTGACATATCATATATATCAGTAATCCGTTAAGTACGGTCAGTTCAAAGACAAAATAAATCCAAGGCAGATTGACCAATAACGAAATAAACAACACGATAACACGTGTATTGAATGAAAGAATATTGGTATATTTCATTAATGGAAGACTACCTTCACGAAAACGGTTTCTAACCTCTTGCGGATATACTTCGCCATATTTCGCACGTAACGCCGCAAAAAAACGCTGGAAAGCCGGAGAGAATTGTTCCTGCGAATGCGTATAACCCGTATAAAACCAAAGGAATGTTTTCCGCACCAAGTCTTTCTTCCATGACAACGAAAGATACAACTCGCGTTGCTGCACGGAATTATCCAACTCACTGCCGGATTTCCCTTTCAAGAAGAAAAGATGCACATTCCGGTAATAATCCGCCATAGCCGCCTGCTTACTATGCGAAAATCCTGCTACCGCAGCCAATAGCCAAATCCAATACCCCCATTCCGGTGTCAGCCGTAAACAGATAGCTACATAAATAGAAATAAACCAAAAATCACCGGATACTCCATCCAGAATACGACCAATTTCAGACTTTTGCCCAGTCATACGTGCTAACTGTCCGTCAGCACTGTCATACATATTCGCCCAAACGAGCAAACACATACCTATTATATTTATCAGCAGGTCATTATAATAAAACAATATACCGGCAGCTATCCCCAGAAAAATAGAAGCTATGGTGATAGCGTTAGGAGTAACTCCCAAATGACGAAACAGAAGAGCCCAACGATAACCGATAGGACGGTAGAACAACAAGTCGATCCATTCTTCCGTATCAGCAGACTTCAAGGTTGCCTCCAGCCCCTTTGCACTTACTTCATTATTCATAATCCTACGTTCTCTACTTTTCTTATGATAATTCCACCAATCGCCTTCGCCGCTTCCTGACGGCAGGGAGCAAAACTAGGCCAATCATTAAAATCAATGATACGAATCGTTCCATCCGGCGCTACGATACAGTCGCCACCATATACCGTCACATCCAGCACTTTCGCCGCATCACTGCAAAGTTGATGCAACCCCTCTTCCGAGAAAGGAATGCCGGACGGAGCACCATTAATCTCTTCAAGGCCAAATTTGCTATGATTACCCTCCTGCGGATAAAACCAATAGAAGAAATCAGTACCGGCTACTCCATAGAATTTAACCAAATCACCTTTCAAATGCTCATTAATCACCACACGTTCGATACCACGCAAGGCATATTCCGCAATGACCTCCTGCAATTCGGCAGAAGTACGTACAAACGTTACATCTTCACGATGAATAGCATGAAAGTCCGCACGTTTCAACCAACAAGGCTCAAATACAGGTTTTATCAATGCTTCGGGGACACCATCATTCGTATCCCATATCAAACTTCGAGGGTGAGAAATCTGATTTTCAAGCAGCAGAGTAGTCATTCGCTCACGTGTACAATTCTCGATACCATGTCCGGAATTGACCGCAAAGCAATCCTCTTTTTCTTCCAGCTTCTGCAACTTCCGCACAGAAGCCTTACTACGCATCATGGTAAATATATACTTCTCGCCTTTCAACGAATTAGTCAGGAATTCCTGTTCCGTATACATATTCACCTGATGACCATTTTCTTTCAAATACTGGGCAACAGCCGAAAAGATGGCGGCATCATTGCCGACATGATTGGGTGAAAAAAGAGAATATCGCTGTATTCCCGCAAAAATCAAGGATCTCATTTAATCAGTTGTTCATCTAAAAAAAGTTCGGCTTTCTTCACATCCGCCGCATGATCTATGTCTATTACTTTTGAGAATGGGTAAGCCCGCAACTGCAAACCGGCATCAACCAGATATTGCTGGAAACCGCGCATACGGGAAACTCCTGCCTCCATCGCTAAAGGCAACTGTGCCAAAGCACGCTGATTCATACAATAAATTCCTCCCGATATATAACGCAAGCCGTCATAAGCCTCACTGGCATATCCCGTAATCCGCAAATCATCCGCTGTCTTGACATAAAGAGGACGTTCGTCGTCAATATAATCCGTGACAGCCATCAAAGCATCAGCAGATTCATCAGCACGAAAAGTACGAATATAATCAGCAAACTCTGCTTCACGAAAGATCGGGTCTACCGTTGTCAGACAGAATTTTCCTTCGCCTTGCAGATAAGGCATAAGTTCATAAAAACTATGGAAAGAATCGGGAGTGGATTTTACAATCACATTCAGAGGTATGGGTAGTTGTCGCTGTTGTTGTTCCAAAAAACAACGAACTTCGGACATTTCTTCATTAATAATGATGCAGATAGACTCTGCATCATTATCAAGGAAAATGCGAAATAATCGGCTTAATAGAGGAGTCCCCCCCACTTGTACAAGCGGTTTAGGAACCTTCACCCCTTCAGAAACAAGGCGAGAGCCTTGCCCTGCGGCTATTAACGCATATTTCATTCTATTATATCTTCCTATTTAAGCCAAATAATCAGGTTCTTTTTCACCAATCATGTTACGCAATGTCTGTTTTACCATTCTCCATTGTGTAAACAAGTCGTGTTCGGGCTGATGTTCGAAATCGTGCATCGGGCTCTTGCAGAAGAATGACAACCAAGTCTGGATGCCACACATACCTGCACGCATTGCCAAATCACTGAACAATACAAGGTCGAGCGCGATAGGAGCAGCAAGGATAGAGTCGCGGCAAAGGAAGTTTACCTTGATTTCCATCGGATAGCCCATCCATCCGAAGATGTCGATATTGTCCCATGCTTCTTTGTTGTCTTTGCGAGGAGGATAGTAGTTGATACGTACCTTATGATAAACATCTCCGTAAAGATCGGGGAATTTTTCAGGTTCGAAGATAGTATCGATTACAGACAGCTTGCTGACTTCTTTTGTTTTGAAGTTTTCCGGCTGGTCAAGCACTTCACCGTCACGATTACCCAATATATTGGTAGAGAACCAACCGCTCACACCCAACATACGAGTCTTGAACATCGGAGCCAATACAGTCTTCATCAAAGTCTGACCACTCTTGAAGTCTTTTCCTGAGATAGGCACATTCATCTTCTTAGAGAATTCCCACATAGCCGGAGTATCTACGCACAAGTTAGGAGCACCCATAATAAACGGAGCACCTTCTGCAATAGCAGCATAAGCGTAACACATACTCGGAGAAATAACTTCCGTATTATTCCCCTTCATTGCTTTTTCCAAAGCAGCGAGTGACTGATGTTCGTCAGACAACGGAACGTAGATTTCTGTGCTGGCAGCCCAAAGAACAACGATGCGGTCGCAGTTGTTAGCAGCCTTAAAGTCACGAATATCCTGACGGAGTTGTTCTACCATGTCCCAACGGGTAGCAGCATTCTTGATATAAGTACCATTCAGACGTTTAGCAAAATTGTGATCGAAAGCTGCCGGCATTGGCTTGATGGCTTCCAATTCGTCTTTTACTCCGTTCAGGTCTTTTTCTTTCAAGACTTCTGCATACATAGCAGCCTCGTATGCGTTATCCGGGAAAATATCCCAACCTCCGAAAACAATGTCATTCAAATCTGTCAAAGGTACAACATCTTTGATAAGTTTTTCCTCATTGTTTTCCATGCGCATAGTAGCCAACTGTGAAATAGATCCTATCGGTTTTGCCAGTCCCTTGCGAGAGGCTAGTGTACCCGTAATCATTGTGGTAGCAACTGCTCCACCCACTCCAACTACCAACACGCCGAGATGTCCGGTAGCGGGCTTAATTTCTTGTTTCATTTCTATTCTATTAAAATTAAACTAAAATTGTTGCAAAAATAAGATTAATTAATTACTAAAACGAGCTTTATTTGTCATATAAACATGGCAATTAGCAGGATTTAACTTTTAGAAGGTCATGTGGAGACTTATCCTCAAGCCTGATTTGTCAATTCCGGGTGCATCACGGTATGTAAGCCTCCACACATAGTCCAAGCGTAATACCTTGAGAATATTTTCAATACCTATCCCCGCCTCCACGTATGGTGTTTTCCCCATTGACTGTGTGTTCGCTATCGGAAAAGCGAACAAGCCATCACTCAAGGCCGGATTGTTCTTATCACTTAAATGCCCATACAACCCGCGACATGAAACAACCTCCCTCCATTTTAACTTTTTTAACAATGGAATACGATTGAATAACCAACCGTTGAGGAAATAGGTAACATCCCATGAGAAATATTCGTCATTCATAAATTCCATCGCATTCATCAATGAATAAGATTCGGGCTGAATGGTATAAGAAAGGTTGGCATTGGGCATGATTAACAAGGGGAAAGGAACTTTGTCCCACACTTTACCCGCTTTCAGAATAATATCCGTATAGCCGAAAGCAGAAAACCAGAACCGCTTCTGGATACCGGCCTCAGTATGGTTATATGTATAATCGCTACCTAAAATACCCTTACCGGCAATAGTATGCGATAAGGTAAAGACAGGTGCATCCAACGAAACGGGGAAACGGTTCCATTGAGTTTGGAAAAACTTCTCATTAGGGGCATAACGCAACTTCAACTCTGCCGCACTGGTAGAAAAATCCTTGACCGGAGTATAAACGTCGCCCTCTTTTCGCAGAAAAGGAATCAGATACGAAGACTCATCCGTCCGCCTGCGGGCTGTCAATTGGAAAGAAAAGCCCGAATAGAATTCATTGGTATAGGTCATTTCCGCCTGTTTGAAATAACCGATACGGTCATCCTTTTCACGTTTCAAAGCCAGAAACACATTATCTTTACTCGTATACAGGTAGTTTTGCCCGTATTGGTTGACATCAGACTCGTAACGTAACTTCAAAGAGTGAATAGGAAATTCGTTAGCATATTCTTTTTTCTTTTTGAACGAATATTCCAGTTCCGCCAATCCTTTCACACGCTCATCCTTAAAACCGTACGCAATGTACCCTTTTGCAAACAGATGAGGATTGAGCCAGGCAGTTGTCATCCCTCCGGCACGAATACGGGGACCTTCGAGTGTATTACCACTAATAGTGGCGTTCATCGGGCCAATATAGAAAAGAGGTGCTTCCTTAGAGGTCGGGATATATCCGGTAAAGAGGATAGAAAGCACCTTTTCTGTCCAATAATAGACCGGATAACTGCGCAACTGTGCCATCAAGTGACCTACCGAATTTTCTTGTTGCGAGATAGCGGCTTCCGGGCGATTCTCCGCCCAAAAAGATTCGGAACGCGCCAAAGCCTCCGTTTCTTCAATGATACGTTCCGGCTTGGTGAAAGCCTTGTCGGCTTCTGCAGTCGGTGCAAATGTATAATTGCTATAATCCGCCACACGACGGGCAAAGATCCCATCCTGTCCTTCGGTCAACTTAAATTCAACCGTAATGCTTTCATGATCGAGCAGGCGCGTACCGTCTTCGGCACGTTTGAATTCCTGTTCGAGCAACATATAGTCTACAAAATTCAGGTTTATCTTTTTGGGAAAGTTGAATACGGCACGTTTGACAAAATAAGTAGAGTCGAGCACTACATACAGATGTCCGTTGAACCCGAAAGACTCGGAGTTAAATGGGGTGAAAGCCAGATCTACACAAGGTTCACCGGCTATCTGCAATGTATCCATCAGATAATACTTATAGAATCCCGTACCGATGCGGGACAGTGGACTGACAAACTTATTGGTAAACAGGGAAATGTTATTTTCGTAAATATCCACATCCTTGAAAACTTCGTTGATAGCAGCCTGCATCCCTTGTTTGGAAAGGAACTCATCAACACCCGCCTGTTTGCGTCCTTTCACCCATTGTTTCTCGGAGCGGGGAGATTTCCAATAATAGTCCGTAGCAAGCAACTCTCGGGCTGATACGGTAAGAATAGGTTTACCGGTGACGGCAGAAGTATCTATATACTCGGTAAGAAAATCAAATTTACGATATAACCACTTCTTTTGCTTCTCTTCATCAAAATTATTCAGCGCGAAAGTAGTCTTCTCATAACGTTCGCGTTGCCAAAAATCTTTTTCATTTGGAGAATGATTATCACGACTCTCAATCATCCGACGAACAAATTCCACTGCCGGATTATCTTTTTTCCGGTAACGCTCCCGTTTGGGCTTTACCACAACTTCAGAAAGGTCATAAGCAGTAGGCGCAAGCGCTACTTTGTAGGATAAATTACGGGCTGGATAAATCCTCCGACTATTTTCGTTATAGCCGATGACCGATATCACAAGAATTGCTTCGGAACGGTTGGTCTTGAAATAAAAGCGTCCGTCACTGCCGGTCGTAGTTCCCTCAGTCGTGTCTTTCAGACGTACAGATGCATAAGGTAGAGGTTCTTTTGTCAGAGAATCAGTCACCACTCCTTGCACTACATACTGTGCGCTTAGAGGAATACTGATTAACAATAAAAGAAAGAGCGTCAGTGTACCTTTTACGATTAGTCTCATACCTTAAAATCCTATTGAATTGAGCGGGGCAAAGGTACGGGTATTTAAGGATAAAAAAAGGTCTGTTTGACGGAAGAAGTGTTCTTATTTGACACAATCAAAGAAGAACAGTCCGATTTATTCGCAATAATCGGGAAGACGCACAGTGAAACGGGTTCCCTTACCCACTTCGGAAGTTACAGAGATAGTCCCTTTTAAACGCTCGACAATTGTTTGACAGATACTCAATCCCAATCCTGCCCCTTGTGTGAAATTATCAACTTTATAGAACCGTTCAAAGATGTGCCGGATACCTTCTTCCGAAATGCCGACTCCGGTATCTTCTACAAAGATACGGGTATATCCGGGCTCTTCCTCTTCTTCATAACCGAAAGTGATAGAACCGCTGAATGTAAACTTAGCCGCATTATTAATCAGATTATTCACTACCTGTTGCAGGCGTACGTTATCTGTCTGAAGGTACTTTTTATCCCCTTCGGGCATACGTAGCAGCAGTTCCACTCCCGGAGGCATATTCAACCGCTGCGAATCATGAACAGTCTTCAACAGCAGAGGTAAGTTATGTTCCGCAAAGATAAATTCCATCGTACCTGACTCTATACGGGACAAGTCAAGAATATCATTAATCAATGCCAACAGCAAACCACAATTTTTATTAATAGTCGCAATAAACTGAGCAACTTCTTCTGTTGTAAACCCACTTGTATCACTCAGCAAATCGGAGAAACCAACAATAGCATTCAATGGAGTACGAATCTCATGGCTCATATTGGCAAGGAAGGCTGATTTCAGTTTATCAGTCTGAAGAGCTTTATCACGCGCTTCCCTCATTTCCTGTTCGGCCGTCTTATATCTCTGAATACTTTGACAGACACCTAATATATTATACAGCGAGTCTTGCGTCAATCCTGTGATAACGGAAGAACGGTATTCCCACCACTCGTATTCACCATCGGCGTTACGTTGACGGAAGTTCAGGCGCGTATTCGTATCTTCTCCGGTCAGCGCCCTGTCAAATAACAGTTTCACTTCCTTCAAATCGTCCGGATGAACCGTCCGCTCCATATCCTCACGTGAAATTATCGTAACCGATTCTTCATATCCCAGACGTGTCAAAAAGCCCTGAGGAAAGATGAAACAATTTGTTTCCACATCGAATTGCCACGGATAAATGGAACTTTCATCCATCGCCATATCAAAAAAACGTTTTTGCATTTCTTCATCCGAGATATTCCGGGCGGAAAACGCCATACCGGTAATCATACCCCTTGAACGGATAGGTACAATTTCTCCAGACACCGGGAAATACTTATCGCTATGCACCTCTTTCATAAAAGAACCCTGAGGTATCTGCACGCTCTCCCCTGTGCCGGCCACTTGTTTCAACATCTTATGAAGAATATCCTGCCCCTCATTATATATATTGAAAATACTGCCTGCCATCCTCCCTTCATAAACACGTCCTCCCGCCTCGCTAGGCAAATGAAGCATTTTCAGCAGAGAACTATTCGTAAAATGAATATGCAAATCAGTATCATACGTTATCACCCCATCGCGGATAGAATGGAAAATATTATCAAACTCATTACGCTGTTCTACCAACTTATTCTGCACCAATAAACGGGTTTGTGCTTGAATCCGCCGTTTAGACTCGCGCCGGTTAACCCTCATCAGCCATACGACGGAAACAACCAACAACGCCAAAATAGACGGATAAAGAAGAATAAATAGGAATTTATACTTCTCCCAATAAGGCTCATTGACAATTATTCCACTTGAGGCTACCTTATCAGGATCAACGTAGAAGAAATCCAATTGCTTATAATCATATATAAATCCCTGCTTGCTTTCCGTTACTCCTATTTCTTGTGGAGATATCCCCTTCAATACTTGAGAAGCCTTTTGCCCAGCCAATAATGCCGAAGTATAAGCATCACTGTCATAGGCACAGAATACACCATTAGTCAGCCCCACATTCTGGCTTGCAAACACAGGAGCCTTAGAGTTCTTCCCGACAAATGAGAGAAAAGGAGACCATTTAGGAGCTATGACAAGACGCCCGTGACTGTTACGCGGATAACAAATAGCTGCAATAATATGACTGGTCGTATGATTCTGGGTATTATAGATTTTCATATCATAATCCGGATGATCTTTCTGAAAAATGTCCCACTCCTCTTGAAAGTCATTAAGCCCTCTTGCACTCAGAAAACTATTGTCTATCACACAAAGCACTTCTTTCCGTAAAGGAAATATTTTCTGAGCCTGACGGAGAATCACATCAAAGTCAGGATTGGCAATAAACCCGCAAACATTAGGATGGGCAGCAATCAATTTTTCATCAGGATATTTAATGTCGAAAAACACTACCGGAATCTGTAGAGGCAACGAATCTCCACAGGCAAAAAGCGTGTAAAAGGCCTCATCACTTGCCGTAACAATCAAATCGGTCTTCCTTTCACGGGCACGTTCACAAAAGCGGCGCATGATTACCTTCTCCGACCGGAATGTCCAAAAATCGGCATCCAGATATTCTGTTGTAATATTCACCTTTATCCCACTCTCTCTGAATCCTTTTGCCAATCCTTGGTTCAGGCTGCTATGCCAAGGAGTCTGCGCTGTATAAGATTGTAGGAAAAGTATATTGAATGTACGTTCCGTAGCTGCCGCCTGAATAAGAACAGCCCAAAAGATAACTACAAACAAACAGCAATATCGTCGATTCATAAGCAAAAGCCAGCGTTGTTTTCAATATTATGTGCACAAAGATAAGTTATTATATTGAAAACAATGCAAATAGCCCTATATTTTTATTCCTTCCACAAAGCTGTATCCGGTTATGTATGATGGAAAGGCTACTGATCTTCCGACAGCAAATCCTGCCCTAAATGAGTAGTTGCCTCCACCTTTTCCCGATCACGAATTTCTTTTGCTTTTCGCGCATAGACAATCATACGCATAGATTGATCATAAGTGAAATAATTCCATATCCAGTTAAGAAGCACGACCACCTTGTTACGCACTCCAAGAATGGAACGCAGATGGACTACCAACCACATAACCCAAGCCAACCAGCCTTGCATCTTCACTTTACTAAATTCCGCAACAGCACGGTTACGTCCTACTGTCGCCATAGAGCCCAGATTACGATAATGGAAAGGTTTCATCTCCTGTCCTTTTTCAAGACGTATCAGGTTCTTTGCCAACAGTTCACCTTGCTGGATAGCGACTTGTGCCAATTGCGGGTGCCCGTTCGGATAACTTTCATCAGTAGATTGAATGCATTGATCACCGATAGCGAACACATTATCCATTCCTTCTACACGGTTAAATTGATCTACTTTAATACGTCCGCCACGACCTATCAACGATGGGTTCATGTTACCGATAGTTACTCCGGTAACACCACTTACCCAAATAAAAGTACGTGTAGCGATTTCTGTTCCATCTTCGAGTATAACTTTATGGTCGCGATAGTCTATCACTCGTTTATTCAGCAAAATATTCACTCCCATCTCACGAAGAAATTTTTCCGCGTGCAATGACGAATCCTCCGACATCCCGGCAAGTAATCTCGGTCCCGCTTCTATCAAATATATGTGCATCAGGCTGCTAGGCATATCCGGATAGTCATTCGGCAATACGAACCTCTTCATCTCTGAAAGTATTCCGGCCACTTCTATTCCCGTCGCTCCGCCTCCAACGATGACAATGTTCAATAATTCCTGTTGTTCCTGCTTGGTAGAACAAGTGAGAGCCCGCTCCAAATTAGCCAGAAGAGCATTTCTCAACCCCATTGCCTCCGACACGTTTTTCATCGGCATTGCTTCCTCTTCAATGTGTTTATTGCCAAAGAAATTGGTGGTCGTACCCGCCGCCAAAACCAAATAATCATATTCGGCTTTCCCGATGGAAGTCTGTATCATGTTCTTTTCGGGAAAAATGACACGCACCTCCGCCATACGGAAGTAGAAATCTTTCCGGTGCTGAAAAATCTTGCGGAAAGGAAAGGAGATGGAAGTCGGTTCCATACCCGCCGAAGCTACCTGATAAATTAAAGGAGGAAACTGGTGATAGTTGTTCTTATCTATCAACACGACTTGAAAGCCTGACTTTTTCAACTTGTTTGCCAACTTCAGACCACCGAAACCACCGCCCACTATGACGGCCCGTTTCTTATTATTTTTTGCTATGTTAAGACTCATATTCCAATCATGTTTTATCCAAATAATAACAGATGAATGAGTCAATAAGTTTTAGCAAAAGTTCTTTTTTATCTAACAGTAACCTACCGCAGACGCAAACGGTCTCCTACTTCGGGGACATATTCGCCATCCTTACGATTCATCTTATACAGATTCTTAAGGCGGATACCGTATTTTTGAGAGATGCCGTGCATGGAATCTCCATCTTTTACAATATATACGGTATAAGGTTTGGAAGCCTTTTTCTTCTTGCTCTTCAAATAGATAATATCTCCTTCTACTAACGTATAATCACGTTGCAGATCATTGTATTTCACAAGCTTCTTCCAACTAATATCAAACTCCTTACCTAAATCTTTAAAGGTATCGCCGTTACGGGCAACGATATAGGCAATATCATTGGCAATATATACCTGATGAGGATTCATCAGCCAAGGATTTTTGCGTAACTTACGTTCCGAATAAACACCTTTGCGGTCATATTTGTAGAGATCGTAATCTTCGATAATCGTAATCAAGCGGTTAGCATAGGAAGGATCAGTTGCGTATCCCGCTTTCTTCAATCCGCGCGCCCATCCTTTATAATCGGTAATATCGAGTTTGAAAAGGAAGGCATAACGGGCTCCTCTTCGAAGAAAATCGGAATGGTCTTCGTAAGAATCACGCGGGTGCTTATAAGCACGAAAACATTCATTGCGCGCATCGTCATCATGACGGACGCTGCGTCCCCGCCAACTGCCGCCACATTTGATACCAAAATGGTTATTGCTCTTTCGCGCCAACTGACTATATCCTGCACCACTTTCCAGCAATCCCTGCGCCAACGTGATACTGGCGGGAATCTTATGAAGTTTCATTTGTTCAACAGCCAGCTCGCTATACTTGTTTATATATTCTACATAGCGGGCATTCCGCCTCTGCGCTTGCATCCCTATGGCAAAGAAGAAAACTACGGTTAAAAAGACAAGTCTATACAGTTTGTTCTCCATTTTAATTCAGATATGTATTATAAGGATACAAAAATCCGAAAAATAATTGGGATTATCAATCTCTTTCCTAACTTTGTAACATTAATTGTAGAAACCAATACCGTAACACGTATGAAAGACCTCATAATTACCGCAGTGATTAAAGTATATCAATATGATGAGCTGAATGAGGCCGACCAGGCACTCGTTAAAACTGCCAAAGATGCAACAGCACGCAGCTATTCCCCTTATTCGCATTTTTCAGTAGGTGCTGCCGCACTTCTCGGCAACGGAATTGTCGTAACAGGAACAAATCAAGAGAATGCCGCCTACCCGTCGGGACTTTGCGCGGAACGTACCACGCTGTTCTATGCCAATTCCCAATATCCCGACCAACCGGTTGTTACCCTTGCCATTGCAGCAAGAACGGAAAAAGATTTTATAGACCGACCGATTCCTCCGTGCGGTGCCTGCCGACAAGTGATTCTGGAAACGGAGAAACGCTATGGGCAACCAATACGTATCTTGCTCTACGGCAAAGAATGTATTTACGAAATAAAGAATATAGGTGATTTGCTACCGCTATCATTTGACGCATCAGCTATGGAGGAATAAGTATGTTACAACAATATCACACAAAACTAAAAGGCACTCTCGCACTCACGGATTCTTATCTGACAGAGAAAGCGTTACAAAAAGAAAAAGGACTCTATAAGTTTATATGGGTGCGCGACGGAAGTATAACGGTAGAAATTGACCACCAGGAAATGGTATTGATTAAGGATGAAGTAATCTCACTTACCCATCTGCAACACCTCGAATTCAAATCAATCGACGGTGAATACCTGACCCTCCTATTCAACAGCAACTTCTATTGTATTTATGGGAATGACCATGAAGTATCATGCAGCGGTTTCCTATTCAACGGTTCGTCCCATCTGATCCGCTTCATGCTGAATGAGCAAGAACGCAAGGAATTGGATACCATCACCGAAGCATTGGAAAACGAGTTCACCGTAACTGACAGTTTGCAGGAAGAAATGTTGCGTATCCTGCTGAAACGGTTCATCATTCAATGTACGCGCATTGCACGCAACCGTATGAATATCACCCGCGAAAAAGAATCCGGCTTTGAAATCGTACGCCAATACTACAATCTGGTTGACGAGCATTTCCGTACGAAGAAGCAGGTTCAGGATTATGCCGATATGTTACACAAATCCCCCAAAACACTATCGAATATCTTTTCCACATGCAAACTCCCCTCTCCGCTCCGAGTGATTCACGAGAGAGTAGAAGCGGAAGCCAAACGCCTCCTGCTTTACAGCAACAAAAGTGCAAAGGAGATTGCTGATATTCTAGGTTTTGAGGATCAGGCTTCTTTCAGCCGTTTCTTTAAAAATATAACCGGACAGAGTGCCGTACAATTTAGAAATACACAAGAAGGGAAAAATTGATAAGGGATACGGAAGTATTGCCATTGGGAAAGTATTGGAAAAGCACGATCTTTGCGGTGTAAATTAAACCAATAAAACCCCAACAAGATGAAAGAGAAATTTATCACTCTACTAACCTTCACATCCGGTCTGAAGAATTTCGGTATCAAATTTATCCGCGTAGCTATTTTAGTAGTATTCGTATGGATTGGCGGATTGAAGTATTTTCACTATGAAGCCGACGGGATTGTTCCGTTTGTTGCCAACAGTCCTTTCATGAGTTTCTTCTATGCTAAAGACGCACCCGAGTACAAAGAATACAAAAATCCGGAAGGCGCTTTCGTGCCGGAGAATCGTGCATGGCACGAAGCAAACAATACATATATTTTCTCCTACGGATTGGGAGCGCTCATCATGAGTATCGGCATTCTAGTATTTCTTGGAATCTTTTTCCCGAAAGTAGGACTGATAGGTGACACATTAGCCATTATCATGACACTCGGCACACTCTCCTTTCTCGTCACGACTCCCGAAGTATGGGTTCCTAATCTGGGTAGTGGAGAATTCGGCTTTCCATTACTCTCCGGTGCAGGGCGGCTAGTGATTAAAGACATTGTGATCCTGGCTGGTGCTGTAGTATTATTATCCGACTCGTCACAACGCGTACTCAAAATAATTAAAAAAGACTAATCTGACTGCCGTAAGGAGTTCCGACTTCTTGAGATAACGAAACAAATAGGCTTTACCCTGTGTTATATAGCCTAATACAAATCGTTAATCAAAGAAGTTATGAAACAGTATGATGCAATTATTATAGGATTCGGCAAGGCAGGAAAAGTCCTGGCTGCCGAACTTTCCAATCGAGGATGGCAAATTGCCATCGTAGAACGCTCCAACATGATGTACGGAGGTTCTTGCCCTAACATAGCCTGTATCCCGACAAAGACATTGATACATGAAGCAGAGATGTCTTCACTGCTATACCATGGGGATTTTCTGAAGCAGACTAATATGTATAAGCAGGCTATTGCCCGTAAGAACAGGCTAACCTCTTTTCTTCGGGAAACTAATTACGAGAATCTAAGAAAGCGTCCGAATGTGACTATTTATACAGGGACAGCTTCCTTTGTATCACCTAACACTATAAAAGTACTGCTTCCCAACGGAGATATTGAACTGCAAGGAAAGGAAATTTTCATCAATACCGGTTCCACTCCGATCATTCCGGCAATCGACGGGATTCAACAAAGTAAGTATGTGTATACCAGCTCCACACTTTTGGATATGAATGTCCTGCCAAAACATTTAATTATTGTCGGCGGCGGATATATCGGTTTGGAGTTCGCTTCGATGTTTGCCGGATTTGGCAGTAAAGTGACGATTCTTGAAGGAGGCAACCGTTTTATGCCTCGCAACGATCAAGATATCGCTAACAATGTCAAAGATGTAATGGAGAAAAAAGGCATTGAGATTCATCTGAATACACGCGCACAGTCTATTCATGATACGAGTGACGGAGTGACACTGACTTATTCGGATGTATCTGACGGCACTCCTTACTTTGTAGACGGAGATGCAATTCTTATCGCAACAGGGCGGAAACCGATGATCGAAGGATTGAATTTACAAGCAGCAGGTGTAAAAGTAGAAGCACACGGAGCAATTGTTGTAAACGATCAGTTGCGCACCACCGTTCCACACGTATGGGCAATGGGAGACGTAAAAGGCGGACCACAATTTACTTATCTTTCACTAGATGATTTTCGGATTATACGCGATCAACTCTTCGGAGATAAGAAACGTGATATCGGAGATAGGGATCCTGTTCAATATGCTGTATTTATTGATCCGCCTTTGGCGCATATCGGCATTACTGAAGAAGAAGCACTGAAAAGAGGTTATTCGTTCAAAGTATCCCGACTTCCGGCAACTTCCGTTGTCCGTTCGCGTACATTGCAACAGACGGACGGTATGCTGAAAGCAATCATCAACAATCATAATGGAAAAATTATGGGATGTACCTTATTTTGCGCTGACGCTTCGGAAATTATAAATATTGTAGCTATGGCAATAAAGACAGGGCAGAATGCCACTTTCCTGCGCGATTTCATCTTTACTCACCCCAGCATGAGTGAAGGATTAAACCAATTATTTGACGTATAGAAATTTTCAATCATCCTCACCGTAATGAGTATTGTTCTCACTAAGGTGAGAATGATTTAAATCAAAAAAAACAGTTTTCCATCTCCATAGAGTGAAATCTAACAGAAAGTGTTATCTTTGCAACCAAGTTAAACTATATACCTACCGCAATGAGAATTAGTAAGTAAGACAACACTTCTAAGTAAACATCACTTTTCTTATATGCTTTTTCTATTTTGTTAAGCATCACGAAATCCGTGTTGTTTAGCCAGTATTGTGTTTGTCGTTCCCCTATCCTGTGATTTTCCTTCACTCTATTTTCAACCTCAAACCCAATAGATCATCATGTCTATAAGTATTCAACAAATCAGCTATATCCATCCGGATAAAGAAGTATTATTCAGTGATCTCAATTTCGCCATCAGTAAGGGGCAGAAACTGGGATTAGTCGGTAACAATGGTTGCGGTAAATCTACTTTGCTGCAAATTATTGCCGGGCAACTTTCACCCTCTTCCGGTGTCATTGTCCGTCCGGACGACCTATATTATATCCCGCAACATTTCGGGCAATATGATTCATTGACTATCGCTCAAGCACTCCGGATAGAACGTAAGCAACAAGCCCTACATGCTATCCTGTCAGGAGATGCCTCAAACGAAAATTTCGTCGTCCTAGACGATGACTGGAATATTGAAGAACGTTCCATTGCTGCTCTCGATTTATGGGGGTTAGGACAGTTTACTCTATCCTACCCAATGAATTTGCTTAGTGGCGGTGAAAAGACCCGTGTATTTCTGGCAGGGATGGACATCCATCACCCATCTGTCGTACTTATGGATGAACCGACCAATCATCTTGATTCTTCCGGCAGGCAACGTTTATACGACTGGGTAGAGAAATGTCACTCCACGCTGTTAGTGGTGAGTCATGACCGCACTCTGCTTAATCTTCTCCCTGAAATATGCGAACTGGAAAAGCATCAAATCAATTATTATGGTGGAAATTATGAATTCTACAAAGAACAAAAAACACTGATGCAGGAAGCATTGCAGCAACGTATCGAAGAAAAAGAGAAAGCACTGCGCATTGCCCGCAAAGTGGCACGCGAAACGGTCGAACGCAGGGACAAACAAAATGTGCGCGGAGAAAAGAATAATATTAAAAAGGGAGTTCCACGCATTGTGCTCAACGCGCTTCAAGGAAAATCGGAAAAGAGTACCAGTAAACTTAACAGCACCCATCAGGAGAAAGCCGAGAAGTTAACAGGCGAACGTAACCAACTTCGAAGTTCGCTCTCCCCGACCGCTACACTAAAAACCGATTTTAATAGTTCCTCGCTCCACACCGGAAAGATATTGGTGACAGCAAAAGAGATTAACTTTGGTTATCATCCCAATTCAGACAGTAGTGATATTCAGGATAATAACGACTTCAAACAGCAACTTTGGCAAACGCCCATCAGCTTCCAACTAAAGAGTGGGGACCGCCTCCGTATAGAAGGGGCCAACGGCAGTGGGAAAACAACTCTTTTGAAGCTAATCACCGGACAGCTTCAGCCACAAAAAGGAAACCTGACACGAATGGAATTCACCTATGTCTATCTGAATCAGGAATATTCTATCATCGACGACCGGAACAGTATCCTAGAACAGGCTTACGCTTTCAATAACCGGAACCTGCCGGAGCATGAAATAAAGATTATTCTAAACCGTTATTTATTCCCCGCTTCCGAATGGGATAAATCCTGCCGGAAACTTAGCGGTGGTGAGAAAATGCGCCTTGCTTTCTGCTGCCTGATGATTAGCAATAATACTCCCGATATGTTTATTCTGGATGAACCGACCAACAATCTGGATATACAGAGCATTGAAATCATCACTGCTACCATCAAAAACTATACGGGTACTGTAATTGCAATCTCACACGACGATTATTTTATTCAGGAAATCGGTATTGAGCAACGTATTTTATTAAGCTAGCCTATTGATATTTTATCCGGTAAGTCTAAATATCAACCTAGTTTTTTATAACTTCGCAGCGCGAAGAAAAGAATTGGAACAAAATGGATCAGACAGTACAATCATGGTGGTTTATCTTTTATAAAGATCAACTGCTTCTTGAGAAAAAAGGGGATGGTAAATATGCCGCCCCATGTGGAGAAAGTTCTCCTATCATTATTAAAGAAAAAACAACAGTACACAATATCACAACACTGGAAGGGAGAAACTGCAAAGCTTTCTCCCTCTCCTCTCCCTTTGAAGAATCAGAGCAATGGGCAATGATAGGACTTCGTGCCTCTTATGATTATCTTCCTTTATCTCATTATCAGACAGCAGGAAAAGCGCATGAGATTCTGCATTGGGATAGAAACAGCCGTTTCTGTTCCGCCTGTGGCACGCCGATGGAACAGAAAGAGTCTATCATGAAACGTTGCCCCAAATGCGGTCGGGAGGCATATCCTTCCATATCCACAGCGATTCTTGTATTAGTGAGAAAAAAAGATTCACTGCTCTTAGTGCATGCCCGCAATTTTAAAGGAACATTCAACAGTCTCGTTGCCGGGTTTCTGGAAACCGGAGAAACATTAGAAGAATGTGTAGCACGTGAAGTGAAAGAAGAAACCGGACTGGACGTAAAGAATATCACTTACTTTGGCAACCAGCCCTGGCCTTATCCCAGCGGTCTGATGGTCGGCTTTATAGCAGATTATGCCGGAGGGGAAATCACACTCCAAGATGAGGAATTGAGTTCGGGAGACTTTTACACAAGAGATCATTTGCCCGAACTTCCCAGGAAACTTAGTCTTGCACGAAAGATGATCGATTGGTGGATTGAGCATCCAAATGAGTAATTGAACATGGAAAATATCATCAAAGGAATCCGTCAGTATTATCCGGTATCTGATAACTCTCTGGAAGAACTCTTCAGCTATATGAAGAAAATGGAGCTTCCCAAAAAGCATTTACTGATACAGGGCGGAGTATCAGACCGTCACGTCTACTTTATTGAAAAAGGATTTTGCCGATCTTATTGTTTACGTGACGGTGAAGAAATCACTATCTGGTTTTCGCGTGAAGGTGATATAACCTTTGCTATGAAAGATTTATATCACAACGAACCGGGATACGAATACGTAGAATTACTGGAAGATTGTGAATTATACGCCATACGTATTGAAGACTTAAACCAGATTTATGAAACTAATATAGAAATTGCCAACTGGGGACGTGTCATTCACCAAGAATGTTTACTGTATATGGATATTCACCATATCAACCGTTTATATCTCCCGGCCAAAGAACGTTATGAACAACTTTTACGCGATCAACCCGATGTCATTCACCGTGCTCAATTGGGATATATAGCCTCCTTTCTTGGCATGACTCCCCAACATCTTAGCCGTTTACGCTCCGAATCCTGATTCTTTTTAATCTATGTGAATTTTTATATTACAAGAAAACAGTACTTTTGCAGGCAAATACAAAAATAGATAAAATATCGTGATTAACACATTAACCTCTTTACGCATTTTATTTGCCTTGATGGTATTCGGAGCACACTGTTATGTTCTGGATCCAAGTTTCGATGCTCACTTCTTTAAAGAGGGGTTTGTTGGAGTCAGTTTCTTTTTCATCCTTAGTGGCTTCATTATCGCCTATAACTATCAGAAAAAGCTGTTAGAAAAGACCACTACTAAACGTACTTTCTGGATAGCACGTATTGCCCGCATTTATCCCCTACATTTACTTACACTATTGATTGCCGCATGTATAGGAGGATACGTTCAATACAGTGATACGATGGACTGGATCAAACACTTTGTTGCTTCCACTTTTCTACTGCAACCGTTCTTCCCTTCTGCAAATTATTTCTTCTCATTCAATAGCCCTTCGTGGAGTCTGGGTTGCGAACAGTTGTTTTATTTCTGTTTTCCTCTTATCATTCCTTTCTTAAGCAGTAAACGAAATCTATGTATCACTCTTTTCGTCTGCCTGCTGGTCATGCTGATTAGTATGCATCTAACTCCTGAAGAACAGATTAAGGGATACTGGTATGTAAATCCAATCACCCGCCTGCCAGACTTTTTTGTAGGAGTTTTACTTTATCAGTTATACCAATCCATATACAATAAAAAGATCTCTTATTCCACCGGAACATTGTTAGAAATAGGAGCAGTCGTTTTATTTTTCATTTTCTATTTTTGTGCCGCAGATATTCCTAAAGTATACCGCTATTCTTGTTACTATTGGCTGCCAGTTTCTCTGGTTATACTTGTCTTTGCTTTACAAAGAGGATACATATCCCGGTTACTATCCAACCGAATCTTAGTGATAGGAGGAGAAATCAGCTATAGTTTCTACCTGATACACTTATTTATTATACTCACGTATACCCAAATGGCTACTCTCTATCAATGGCAGATATCTTGGATGATAAGTGTACCCATCATATTCTGTATCATCATTGCACTTAGCTTACTTTCTTATTATTATTTTGAAAAGCCCGCCAATAAATGGGTAAAACGAATACTAACTAAAAAACAATCATAAATCAACCCATGGAATTATCAACAAAAACACCCCGAATTGAAGTAGTAGATGCTCTTAGAGGATTTGCTGTAATGGCGATCCTCTTAGTACATAACCTGGAACATTTCATTTTCCCTGTTTATCCGGAAAGCTCTCCCGAATGGCTCACCATTTTGGATGCGGGAGTATTGAATGCAACCTTCTCGCTTCTTGCCGGAAAATCTTATGCCATATTCGCTCTGCTTTTTGGATTCACTTTCTTTATCCAGTCGCACAACCAGCAATTAAAAGGAAAAGATTTCGGTTACCGTTTTTTATGGAGAATGGTATTACTTGTAGGATTTGCCACTCTTAATGCCGCTTTCTTTCCCGCAGGAGATGTCCTGTTGCTGTTCGCTGTAGTCAGTCTCGTACTGTTTATCGTACGTAAGTGGAGCGACAAAGCTATTCTAATCACCGCCATCCTGTTTTCATTGCAACCGATTGAATGGTTCCATTACATAATGAGTCTTTTCAATCCTGCCTATACCCTGCCCGATTTGAATGTCGGAGCAATGTATGCTGAAGTAGCAGATTACACCAAAGCCGGAAACTTCTGGGATTTTCTGATAGGCAATATCACTCTGGGACAGAAAGCAAGTCTGTTCTGGGCTATCGGTGCGGGACGCTTTTTGCAAACTGCCGGACTATTCCTGTTTGGCTTGTATATCGGACGCAAAGAATTGTTTGTAGCTACCGAATCTCATCTGAAATTCTGGACGAAAGCGCTCATTATCACAGCTATCAGTTTCGCACCATTATATTCTTTAAAAGAACAGATCATACAAAGTGACAGCAGTCTGATTCAGCAAACAGTAGGTACTGCTTTTGATATGTGGCAGAAGTTTGCATTCACGATTGTACTTGTTTCTTCTTTCATGTTGCTTTATCAGAAGGATAAATTCAAGAAAGCCGTATCCAACCTACGATTCTACGGAAAAATGAGTTTGACCAACTATATTTCCCAATCTATTTTAGGAGCTATTATCTATTTCCCATTCGGGCTTTATCTTGCTCCTTACTGTGGATATACTCTTAGCTTGATTATAGGTATCGTTCTTTTCCTGTTACAGGTTAAGTTCTGCAAATGGTGGCTATCTAAACATAAACAAGGACCATTGGAAACAATATGGCATAAATGGACTTGGATAGGCACGAAGAAATAACAGAAAAAAAAGAAATAGCACTGACTGAAAAATAGACTAAGAAAGCAGGCCACGAAATACACATAACTACAAACGAACAACTTACGAATATGAAACTGAACGTATCACTCTAAAGCATCAACAACACATGTGTATATCCGCAGCCTGCCTGTTGAAATTGAGATGATGCCAATACAACAAGATTCTCGCAAGAAGGATTTGCAAGTGGACTTAAAGAATGCAAAGGAAATGAAAGAACTGTACCAAGTGAGGGAAAATACCCGAAAATAGCCAGAATCAGGGGTATGTACAGAGAAAAAGAAGCGCCTCCACAATCTTCAAAAGATGATGGAGGCGCTATTTTATTATTTATCTTTTTATGATCTATATCTGAAATTTCAGAAGAGACAATATCAGATACCCAATGATTTCTTCACTGCTTCAATCTTTTCCATGGCGGCAGACTCGGCAGAAGCATAACAGTTGCGGCATCCCATTTCACCCTGAACTTCCATATAGAACTTAATCTTCGGTTCTGTACCTGAAGGACGAACAGAAACTTTACTACCGTCTTCTGTGAAATATTGAAGAACATTAGATGGTTCCGGCATATCAATTACAGTTACGATCCCTTTATCGTCTGTCTGTTTCAGAGTCTTATAATCTTTGCTCAAGATAACTTTTGAGCCACCTAATTCTTTTGGAGGATTAGCGCGGAAGTTTTCCATCATCGCTTTGATTTCTTCAGCACCGCTCTTACCCGGTTTCACTACGTTTACAGTAAACTCTTTAGAGAATCCATATTCTACGTAGATATCGAGCAACAACTGATACAAAGATTTGCCATTATCTTTTGCCCATGCAGCAACTTCAGCAATCAGACAGCAAGCAGATACAGCATCTTTATCACGAACAAAATCTTCAGCAAGGAATCCGTAGCTTTCTTCACCACCACCGATATATTTCTTTTTACCTTCACGCAGACGGATTTCACGGGCAATCCACTTAAATCCGGTATAGCAGTCAAGCATTTCGATGTTATTCTTATCAGCGATTTTCTTGATAAGTTCGGTAGTAACGATTGTCTTTACACAGAACTCATTACCTTTAATCTTACCCAGTTGTTTGTATTGAGTCAGAATATAATAAAGGTACATCATACAAGTCTGGTTACCGTTAATCAATACCCATTCACCCTTGTCATCCTTACAAGCGATACCCACACGGTCAGCATCCGGATCGGAAGCCATTACGAGGTCAGCATCAATTTCTTTGGCAAGATTCACAGCCATAGAAAGAGCTTCCGCATTTTCAGGATTCGGAGATACAACAGTCGGGAAGTTACCGTCCTTAACCATTTGTTCGGGAACAGTGAATACGTTTTCGAATCCCCACATCTTCAATGCACGCGGAATCAACATCATACCTGTACCGTGAATCGGAGTATAGACAATCTTCATATCTTTGTGACGGGCGATAGCTGCCGGATCAATAGAAACGGTTTTCACCATGTCCAGATAAATCTTATCAATGTCTTCACCGATAATCTGAATCAAATCAGGATTTCCCTGGAATTTAATGTCAGCAGCAGAAGCAATGGCATTCACTTCATCAATGATACCCTTATCATGCGGAGCCAACACTTGTGCACCATCATCCCAATATGCCTTGTAACCGTTGTATTCTTTCGGATTGTGAGAAGCAGTCAGAATGATACCGCTCTGGCAACCGAGGTGACGGATAGCAAAAGACATTTCCGGAGTCGGACGCATATCGTCAAACAGATACACTTTAATGCCATTGGCAGAGAAAATATTAGCAGAAGTCTCTGCAAACAAACGGCTGTTGTTACGGCAGTCGTGACCTACTACTACAGAAATCTGCGGCAGATCTTTGAAGTTCTTCTTCAGATAATTGGAAAGCCCTTGAGTGGCAGCACCTACTGTATAAATGTTCATACGGTTGCTACCTACCCCCATGATACCGCGCAAACCGCCTGTACCAAATTCCAAATCCTTATAGAAAGCTTCAATTAGTTCGGTTTTATCATCGTTTTCCAACATACGTTTCACTTCAGCCTGAGTTTCAGCATCATAAGCTGGGGTCAGCCATTTTTCGGCTTTCTCAGTGACCTGTTTAATTAGTTCCTGATTTTCCATTTCGATTGTTATTTATTGGTTAATGAATTATTCATTGCTATTTTCTTGAGCACACAAATGTAAAATAATAAGTTTACAATTCCTAGTTATTTAATGGATAATTATCGATTATCCATTAAATAACTATTTCACTAAATATCTGTCACCGGTTTGTTTCACATACTCCAGCAGAAACTCTTTCGGGTATCCGGGACGAAGCACTCCTGCAGGTTGTCCGATAGAATTACGTTCAAACTGTCCGTCTTTCATACGCTTCACTACCCCATCGTTGTACTTTACAATCAGGAACGTACCCAATTGCTTCCAAGTATCAAAAGTACTTTGAGCGGTCATGTTAGTATAATTTGTCAGAAAATTGATTGCTGCATCCTTATCCTTTTCCAATAGTTTGACTGCCATTTCTTCAATACCAGCCTGTGCTGTGTTGAATGTGCTTTCCATCTCTTTCTGTGTTTCCCGCACATCCCCAATCATCAGATCATAACGCGGATAAACCATATTGGACACCCAATTGAAAATCCAGAAAGCGGAATTCCATGAGAACGTAATGTAGTCGGCACCATCCACACGTGTGTAACATACCGGCACCTTAGTAGCGCAACTATAAACAGGAGTAAATACAGTCATATTCGCATCATCCACACCAAACCAAAGTACTCCCCCTACCGGATCCGGCATATGAGCACGCATCTGTGCAACAAATACAAAACCGCTCTGTTGAGTAGAGATAGGACGTTCATTGAAATATTCCTTATCATCGACTTTAAAGTTCAGAGGAGAAAGGCGATAGGGTGTTTTATAAGGACCGGCTCCAAAATCATTGGAGATATCAAGCGGAGTACCTTCGTAATGATCGCGCATCATATTTTTCACATCCTGCACGGATAATTTTTGCTTCGGCTTAACGAAAAGCGGCATCGGAGTATCGGTTTTTCCTTCGATATAAGGAAGATATTCATTTCCTCTATCAGTGAATTTGTTGAAATAGCTCCATACACGAGCTTCACAAAAGCGGCGTGCACCAAAATCAAGAGGGGCATAAGCCAATGAAAAACTAAAATCCTTGTTTACTCCATTAAAATATCCCTTCTCACGGGCAAAAGAAACGACATCCGGAGAGTACATACAGTTTTCCTTATCATTCATATCAAACTGATGAATGCGCGCTTGATTAGCATGAGCCGAGATACAATCGTCCGGCACACGGACAGCTACCCAAACCGCTCCGCGAATGCCGGGACCTTTACCAATCATCTCCATAATCCATACTTCGTTCGGATCGGCAATGGTAAAAGACTCACCCCCACTATAATATCCATATTCCTGTACCAGATCAGTCATAATTTTTATAGCTTCGCGAGCAGTACGCGAACGTTGCAATCCAATATAAATCAAACTTCCATAATCAATAATACCCGTAGAATCCGTCAACTCGGGACGACCGCCGAAAGTAGTTTCCCCAATAGTGACCTGATATTCATTCATATTGCCAACCACATTGTAAGTCTGACGAGCCTGTTCGATTTCTCCCAAATATTTACCGGTGTCCCATTCGTACACTTTCAACATGGTTCCTTTCGGATACGTAGCTGCCGGATAATGATAAAGTTCTCCGAATAAGCCATACGAGTCGGCTGAATAGGAAACAATGGTCGAACCATCAGCGGACGCATTCTTTCCGACAATCAAATTAGTACAGGCGAAAGTATTCGCCACAGCCGTCATCCATACGGCAAAACACAAAATAATACTTCTCTTCATAATATATCATTCATTTTTTATAATTACCAGACAAAACTTTCACGGGCAATACTCGTATTCCCGCAACGATCGACAACCGTAAATTCAACAGTATGTTTTCTCCCTTTCTTCACACGCTTCGGATCAAGTTTGCATTCCCAATAAGACTTTACAATATTAGGCCGTCCGAAAAGTGCATATTTTCCGTCAATCGTTCCCCGATAAGAAGCAATGCCACTTCCTTTATCTTTCAACCGATAGACTATCTTTCCATTCCTTCCCCACTGATTCTTATTGACAGGGATAATTTCCGGTGGAACCGTATCAACAGCGACAGTATAAGTCCCCAGTTCACGAATAGACGTCTTCATGTATCCGTCTTCGTATTTTCCTCCTACACTGTACTTACTTCCTTTCGGAGTAACCCGTGCCACATAATACTTGGTCGTATCGGCAACCGTTTTCCTACGCAGTCCGATACGGAGTTCACAACCCGCATGAAGCGGAATGGATTTATCATTAATCTGATAGGTGAACGCCACTGCCCCACTATCGGCTTTTACCTGATAATTGAGCGGAGTATCCTTATATAACATTCCTTTCGGAACCACCAGGCTCAATCCCGGTTCTTGCAGATAATTGGTTTTATCCCAAGCAAAGAAATACTTTTCCCGATAATTGAAAGGTTCAATCGGCTGCTTTCGCCCACGCACGACAAAGCTATATTTTGAAGTATTTCCAAAAGCGTCTTTCAAAATATACAGAAATTGATAATCCCTCTCTTCGTCAATCGTGACCAGACCGCGATTTTCATTTGAAGCTTTCAGCAAACGCAACGTATTTCCCGGATCGATAAAAGATTTCATATATTGCCCGTACGTCCACGAATTGATCAGCCGGTTTTCCTCTTGAGAGAAACGGTCTACTGTACTACGGAACACCTCATTACCATCCACCGTAAGAATAACGGAATATACTCCGTAATGGTTGTTTACGCCATCCATGTAATCGTATGCCTTAATGCCCGTACCTATCACACCCCACGCCTCCACCGGGCGTTCGCTATTCGGGAGTATCGTTTTTATCTCTTGTTTTCCGTCTACCACTCCCTCACCGGGCTGTGGAAAAAACATAATACCATCAGCCTTCGGAGCACGCGTATCCTTTATTTTTGATTTAAAGAAAGGCATAGGATCTATATAATCTCCCGATTCCGTTTCAAACATATCCAAATGAAGATGCGGACCGAAAGAATATCCGGTATTCCCGCTCCAAGCTATCTGCTGTCCGCTTTTTACCGGATATTCATCCGGTTCGGGAATAATCTCAACCTCCCAGCTCTCATTCTCATATTGAAGTTCCTCCACCCTTTCGGCAATGGGAGAAATAAAACCGCTCAAATGCCGGTTAATAGTAGAATATCCATTATGATAGCAGACATCAAGCACATACCCCGAACCGTTAGTCACCCGAATACGCGAGATATAACCATCGGCAAGGGCACGAACCGGTTTGCCGATCACACCTCCTGTTTTAAAATCCAACCCGCCATGAAAGTGGTTGGAACGAATTTCACCGAAATTTCCGCTCAATGTAAGAGGAAAATCAAAAGGGGGCACAAAAGTCGCTTGCTTTTTTTCCTGCCCATAACCTCCGATGCAGCTAGCCAACATCAAAGCAGTGATATATTGTTTTATCATTCCATTCTCTTTTTTACTTCCGGCAAATGTACACTATTCCAACTAAATTACGAAATATCCAGAAAGAATGATGCAATAAGAGACTAGTTAATAATTCTTTTATTATTAGATTCATTATTGCCTTAAATCCATTATATTTGTATTTTTGTATCCGTTTTTTAATTATAATTAAATATAAAGAACTCAATGAGAATGTATGTAAGAGTAATGGCAGCGGTCATTGCATGTATATTGCTGAGTGGAGAAGCCCTTTCGGCATTTGCAATTACCCCCGCTACAGAAAATCTGAGTTGGTTTAAGAAGAAAAAGAAAAAACCAGAAGAGAGAGAAGAGAAGAGTAAAAGTGACTACGAGAAACTAGTGGAAGGCAGCAAAACGACAAAAGGAATGTTTGCTGTACATCAAAAGAAAAATGATTTCTATTTTGAAATTCCTACCGCACTTTTAGGACGCGACTTATTGGTTGTCAATAAACTGCAACGGGTTCCTGCCGAATTGAATGAGGCAGGTGTGAATCGTGGAGTAAACTACGAGAATCAGATGGTTTGCATGGAATGGGACAAAGCAAATGGCAAACTGATGTTCCGCCAACAACGCCCGTTACCTCTTGCGCCCCGTACTGACGCCATTTTCCGTTCGGTACAAGATAATTTTATTTCTCCATTGATTGCCGCATTCAAAATCGAAGCTGTCAATGCCGATTCTACTGCACTGGTAATCAAAGTGAATGATATTTATGACGGCACGGAAACCAGTATCAATAATGTGTTTACCAATATCAATTTGGGCACATCGGCTATCAAGAATTTATCACGTATCCTGTCTATCAAATCTTTCTCAAACAATGTCGTGGCAACTTCCGAACTGACAACCAGAGTGACAGAAGGAACTACAACAGTGTATGTGACAGTGGAAGTCAGTTCTTCCATTCTTTTATTACCCGAAACACCGATGATGGGACGTTTTGATAATCAGAAAGTCGGATACTTCACCAACCCTTTATTGAACTTCAGCGACGCCCAACAAGGAACGGACAAGACACAATACATTACCCGTTGGCGCATGGAGCCGAAACCGGAAGACCGTGAAGCCTATCTAAAAGGACAGATTGTGGAGCCTGCCAAACCAATCGTATTTTATATTGATAACTCAACTCCCTACCAATGGCGTTCATACATCAAAAAAGGAATCGAAGATTGGCAGATCGCTTTTGAGAAAGCCGGTTTCAAAAATGCGATTATCGCCAAAGAAATAACGGACAGTATGCACGTAGACATGGATGATGTCAATTACTCCGTGCTGACATACGCTGCTTCGGAAAAGAAAAACGCAATGGGACCTTCTCTTCTGGACCCTCGTTCCGGAGAGATTCTGGAAGCGGATATCATGTGGTGGCACAACGTGCTTTCTATGGTACGTGAATGGATTACGGTACAGACCGGAACCGTTTGCCCCGAAGCACGCAAAGTACAACTGCCCGATGACTTGATGGGAGACGCCATCCGGTTCGTTGCCTGCCACGAAGTAGGACACTCATTGGGGTTACGTCATAACATGATGGGATCGTGGGCTTTCCCGACGGATTCATTGCGCTCCGAAACATTCACTTCCAGAATGAATTCTACTGCTTCATCCATTATGGATTATGCACGCTTCAACTATATCGCTCAACCTGGAGACGGTGTGAAGGTTCTTTCTCCGCACATCGGCCCATACGATATGTTCGCAATCGAATATGGTTACCGTTGGTATGGGAAAAATACTCCGGAAGAAGAAAAAGCTCTCTTATTCGACTTTTTGAGCAAACACACCGACCGTCTCTACAAATACAGCGAAGCACAAGATGTTCGTGACGCAGTAGATCCGCGCGCACAAAATGAAGATTTAGGTGACGACCCGGTTCGTTCCTCCCTACTGGGTATTGAGAACCTGAAACGTATTGTGCCACAGATTCTCCAATGGACTACAACCGGAGAAAAGGGACAGACTTATGAAGAAGCGTCACGCCTCTATTATGCTGTCATCAATCAGTGGAACAACTACTTATATCATGTACTCGCCAACATCGGTGGTATTTATATCGAAAATACAACTGTGGGAGATGGTGTCAAGACCTATACGTTCGTAGAAAAAGAGAAGCAACAGGCCGCACTTAAGTTCTTGTTGAATGAGGTATTGACCTATCCTAAATGGTTGTTTGACACGGAAGTGGGACAGTACACCTATCTCCTGCGTAATACTCCGGTGGGAAAACAGGAGAACGCTCCTACTCAGATTCTCAAAAATGCACAGGCTTACATTCTTTGGGATTTACTGGGCAACAATCGCTTGATGCGTATGATTGAAAATGAATCCGTCAATGGAAAAAAGGCCTTTACGGTAGTAGAACTGATGGATGAACTTCATAAAAATATTTTTGGAGTTACCGAACGGGGAGGTGTCCCCAATGTCATGGAACGTTCTTTACAAAAGAATTTCCTTGACGCATTGCTGACAGCCGCAGCAGAACCTGAAGCAGTAAAAATCAACAAAAAGATTGCCGATGAGCACTTCTTGCTTGACCATGCCACTCCGTTCTGTAGCTGTTATGCAGCTGAACAACGGGCACTTCGCCAGGAAGACCGCATGGGAGCTCCACGTGTGCTCAACTTCTACGGTAGCCAGCTTAACCGCATCTCAGATGCAATTTCAGTAAAGCGCGGTGAGTTGTTACGTATCAAGAAGCTGTTGCAGAATCGTCTCGGAACTTCCGATACGGCTACACGCTACCATTATGAAGATATGATTTTACGAATTAACACAGCTCTAGGAGTCAAATAAAACAAATCAATCACTAAACATTTACAATTAATGAGAAAAAGACATCTTTGTATTTTGATATGCCTTTTCGCCAACACATTGTTTTTTGCCAATGCCGCGAATCGCACTATCACCGGAGTTGTGATCTCCGGTGAAGATAATGAGCCACTCATCGGCGCCTCAGTTTACGTATCAGCCGATGAACTGAAAAAAGCCGGAGTATCACAAACATCTCTAGGTACGATTACAGATATAGACGGAAAGTTTTCCTTGTCTGTCCCGGAAAAAGTAACCCGAATTCATTGTAGCTACATCGGTTTTGAAGAACAAAGTGTATCATTACAATCCGGAAAAGAAAATTACCGTATTGTACTTCAAGCCTCATCACATACATTAGGGGACGTAGTAGTAACCGGTTATCAAGAGTTGGAACGCCGCAAACTGACCGCCTCCATTGCCAAAGTAGATGTTACAGATGCAATGGTAGGTGCCGCAAAAAGTATCGACCAGGCATTAGCCGGACAAATAGCCGGTGTATCCGTTACGACAACCTCCGGTGCTCCGGGTGCCCCCGCACGTATCCGTATTCGTGGTACAGCGTCGCTAAACGGAACGCAAGACCCGCTGTGGGTGTTGGACGGAATTCCATTGGAAGGGACGGATATTCCGAATTTAGACAGTGATACGGATAATGATATTGTAAATATAGGACAATCATCTATTGCCGGAATCAGTCCGTACGACATTGAAAGTATTACAATTTTGAAAGACGCTGCTGCAACAGCTATTTACGGTGCACGCGCAGCAAACGGTGTAATTGTAATTACTACCAAAAGAGGACGCACAGGTAAACCTATAGTCAATTTCAACACAAGATTGAGTTATACGCCCAATTTGAATACTTCGCGATTGAATCTATTAAATTCCGAGCAGAAAGTCAATTTGGAATTGGAATTGATGAAAGAACCGGATGACATATTCACTGCCCATCCTTTTTATCGCAAGGGAGGAGTCGCTTCTGTCTTAAGGCAATACAATTTATTTGAAACTTACCAACAGCAAAGATGGGACGGATTAAGCAGCGAGGCTCAAAACGCTATCAACCGATTGAAAACAATTAATACTGATTGGAACGACCTCTTGTTCAGAAGTGCATTTACCCAAGAATACAATTTCAGTATTTCAGGAGGTAGCGAAAAAACCACCTATTACAATTCATTAAGTTACTCTAAAGAAAATGGTAATGTACCAGGTGTTGATATGAGCCGTTTTAACCTGACAAGCAAAACCTCTTATCAGGTAAACCGAATGCTAAAAATCGGGGCTTCCATATTTGCCAACCGACGGAAGAACCAAGATTTTGTAAGTGACAAATACGGTTACTCAAATCCAATTTATTATTCGCGTGTGGCAAACCCATATCAGGAAATATACGATGCGGAAAATAACTATATCTATGACTATGATATCCGCTCGACAAGTGATAACGAACCAGACCCCAAACGAGGGTTCAATATCCTTGAAGAACGTGCCAATACGAGTAAAGAGACAGTGACAACTGCTATCAATTCGATCTTCAATGTTGATTTACGTTTCAATGATCATTGGAAAGTGACTTCACAAGTCGGATTGCAATGGGAACAATCTAAAGTTGAACAATATATCGGTCCAAACACATTCTCCATGCGTTATATGCGCGAAGAGAGCAAAGATGGAGAGAGTTATATTATTCCAGAAGGAGGAATGCATAAAGTAAGCAACTCCACTACCTCGCAAATCACTTGGAAGATACAAGGCGAATGGAACCAGACTTTCAAAGATATCCATGAGGTACAAATTATGGGTGGTTCGGAAATCCGCAAAAACTGGTATGATGCACTTGCATCCACCGCTTACGGTTATGATCCTAAGACACTCACAACAAAGCCACTTAACATTGACCCGAGAGACGCTGACAATTATCCGCTGCACATAAAATCTTATACAGAAAACGCTTTTGCATCTTTCTATGCTAACGGTTCCTATACACTTATGAAACGTTACACATTAGGAGCAAGCGTACGTATGGATGGCTCCGATCTATTCGGGGTAGACAAGAAGTACCGTTTCTTACCCATTTACTCTGTCAGTGGATTATGGAGAATCTCCAATGAGCCATTCTTGAAACCGGCTAATCAATGGATGGATAATTTAGCTTTGAGATTATCCTACGGTCTGCAAGGTAATATTGATAAAAACACCTCTCCTTTCTTGCTCGGTAATTATGGTAACCAAACAGTAATTGATAAAAATGAGACAATTATAACCATCGGTTCAGCTCCCAACGACAAACTGCGTTGGGAAAAGACTGCGTCTTACAATGCCGGAATAGATCTCTCCGTACTCAAATCAGCCATCAATCTCAGTATAGACTATTATTACAGAAGGGGAAGCGACCTTATCGGCTACAAGGACTTGCCTTTGGAAAACGGCTTCTCCTCACAAGCAATCAATTGGGCCAGCATGGAGAACAAGGGTGTAGAAATAAACCTGCAAACCCGTAATATAACAACTAAGGATTTTTCTTGGTACACTACATTCAATTTTGCTTATAACAACAACAAAGTACTTAAAGATCATAAAAAGGAAAACAGCCCGACTCCAGGACTGGAAGGTTACCCGGTAGGTACTATTTTTGCAATCAAAAGCAAGGTTGATCCGGAAACAGGACGCATACTTATCTATCCAAAAGGAAGCGATGAAGCTGTTACTGTTGAAAAATTATTCGAAATGGTAGACCTAACCGGAGGATTTGGAGGCTTTTATGAGTATGATGCGACTGCAGAGTTCCAACAAAGCCTATACGAATATGCCGGAACAAATGACGCTCCCTACACAGGTGGTTTAATCAATACATTCAACTACCGCAATTGGGAATTGAATCTCAACTTTTCATATTACTTTGGTGCACATGTACGTACAAATCCTTCTTACAATGTTGTCGGATTTGACCCCGGACATAATGCAAATCAGGATATCCTTGAACGCTGGACACCCGAAAACCATAGTGGAAAGTTTCCGGCTTTACTCACAAAAAATAATTATCCTGCCGATTATGCACTTTTCGGTGATCTGCCTGCTATTTATAAGAACCTTGACTTATGGGTAAAACGTCTCAACTATGTACGCCTACAGAACATAAGACTAGCATATAAGTTACCGCAAGAATGGCTCCGTAAAATCAACATCAACGGAGCGACTGTTGCTGTAGAAGGACGTAATCTATTAGTTTTTGGCTCTAGTTATAAAAACTATATGGACCCGGAATCAATGAGCAATCTCTATTCCACTCCGGTGCCCAAATCAGTAACATTCAACCTCAGTCTTAATTTTTAAGTAATTCTCCAATATGAAAAGAATAAAATCAATATACAGATTTCTTGTATTGACAGGTTGCATTGTCATGACATCATGCAGTAACTACCTCGACATACAGCCTGTCGGAAAAGTCATTCCCAACACTCTAGAAGAATATAGAGCATTGATGACTACGGCATACTCAAAAGACCTTTTGGACAGGAGTGTTTGTGATATGCGTACAAAAGACATCACCATAAAAAAAGATAACATAGACCAAAGTGATTACGGCGATATAGAAAAATGGATAAACAATAGTACATCTGCCAGAGAATTCGGCTGGCTAGATTATTATGAAAATATATATTATGCCAATGCCATCATCGACAAGCAAGATGAAATAACGGAAGGAAGCGAACAGGACATCAACCAATTGGTGGGAGAAGCCTATTTAATGAGAGGATATATGCACTTCCTTTTGGTCAACTTCTACGGGCAACCTTACACCAAAGAGGGTGCACCGAAGACAAAATCCATTCCATTGAAACTAACCCTCGACCTTGAAGAGATTCCATCACGCAATACAGTAGAAGAAGTATATACTTCTATTCTTGAGGACATAGAAAGCGCACGCAATCTCATTACAAAAAAAGAATGGGAATTAGGTTATAATTATCGGTTCAACACTCTTTCCGTAGATGCTTTTGAAGCACGGGTACGCCTTTACAAAGGAGAATGGCAACTTGCATACGCTGCAGCAGAACGTGTCTTAAAACAAAAAGCGACACTCGAAGATTACAATAATCCGGATGCCAAAGCCAATTTATATACCTCTGTTGAATCAATTACTGCGTATGAGAGGATTTATGGGCCAACCAACACATTAGATGCATCAAAAGCTACACAATCATTTGTAGATATGTTTAGTGAAGGAGATTTACGCCCTATAAGATATTTCGGAGAAAAGGACAATGAGGTTGATTATTATCCCATAATTAAAACAAGCGGAAGTGTAGATTATAAATGTAGCTTCCGTGTCGGTGAACTTTATTTGAATTCAGCAGAAGCAGCTGCCCGTCTAGGTCATTTACCTGAAGCCAGAAACCGCTTATTACAATTAATGGAAAAGAGATATAATCCGGAAAAATATGAGCTGAAAAAGAATGAGATAAATAATATGGAGCAAGAAATTCTAATTTCTGAAATATTGGATGAACGTGCCCGCGAATTGGCATTCGAAGGTCATCGCTGGTTTGACTTACGCCGTACTACCCGTCCGAGAATAGAAAAAACTTTATATAGCGGACAGACCATCATTTTGGAACAGAATGACGAACGCTATACCTTACGCATTCCTCAAAGTGCTATTGAAGCTAATCCGAATCTCTCCAATTAGCCATTTACTCTGATACCCACTATAAACTCCCTTTGCAAAATCATCAGCAAAGGGAGTTTTTTCATTGTATCATATTTATTCTGCTATTTCAAATTATTATTGAAGAACTGTTCTATCTTATCGAATGGGATTACTTGCAGATTATCGTACAAATCTACATGATTGGCTCCGGGAATAATCAATAATCCCTTATTGTCACCTTTCAGTTTCTTGAACGCATCCTCACTAAAGTAACGGGAATGAGCTTTTTCTCCGTGAATCATCAGCACTGCACTACGTATCTCGTCGCTATAGGACAAAATAGGCATATTGATAAACGAAAGCGAAGAAGTCTTATTCCAACCATCATTAGAATTGAGTGAACGTTTATGGTAACCGCGTTCGGTTTTGTAATAGTCGTAATATTCTTTCACAAATTGTGGAGCATCATCCGGTAATGGTTCAATCACCCCTCCGGCAAGTGCATAAGAACCATTGCGGTAGTCTTCGGTTCGCTGAGTATTGAGTTGCTTGCGTAATTCATAACGGGCGTCGGCATCCATTATATCATTGTAACCATTAGCGTTCACACGGCTCATGTCATACATCGTAACCGTTACTGTTGCTTTGATTCGAGTATCGATAGCCGCCGCATTGAGCGCCATACCACCCCAGCCGCAAATACCGAGTATACCGATACGATCCGTATCCACATCGTCACGGTTGGCAAGATAATCCACCGCTGCACTGAAATCTTCCGTATTAATATCCGGTGAAGCCACATAACGAGGCTCACCACCACTCTCACCTGTATAAGACGGATCGAAAGCAATCGTCAAGAATCCCCTTTCTGCCAGCGTTTGGGCATACAGTCCCGAAGATTGTTCTTTCACCGCACCAAACGGGCCGCTAATGGCGATTGCCGGCAATTTACCTTCTGCATTTTTGGGGATATACAAGTCAGCAGCAAGTGTGATACCATAACGGTTGTGAAAAGTAACTTTCGAGTGACGTACTTTATCGTTTTCGGGAAACGTCTTGTCCCACTCTTGAATCAGGTTTAACTTCTTTTCCGTAAACTTATTATTTCTGTCAGAAAGATTACCTGCTGACAACAGCTTGCCTGCAATACAAAGACATATTGTCATTACTACACGCGAAAAATTCAATGTTCGTCTCATACATTCTATTATTTATGTTATCAATCATTTTTCTATTCCCTTTTAGGAATGTTACAAAATTAGATAGATTTATGCCTAACCCCGGTAGACAAATTACTGATATTACATCTCAATCATAACCTTAATTACAGATTTTATAATACTGACGGAAGCTGTAAGTAAGGTGGAATCCGTAACTGAGGTTATATAATCCGTAATTAAGGTTGTTGGAATGACAGAATTATCCCGTATTTTTGTAAACGATATACGACGGAAGTGCTTTTAAAACATTAAACAGCAATAATTATGAACAAGATATTCAACTTGGACAGTGTAGACCAATACAATAAATTGTACGGCCTTGAAACTTTGAATCCGTTGGTCAGTGTGATCGATTTAAATAAAGCCACCCGGCAGATGAATTATACACACTGGCATTATGGTATCTATGCACTTTACCTGAAACTCGAAAAAGCGTGTGACATCAGATATGGGCGGCAAAATTATGATTATCAAGAAGGAACCATTGTATGTTTTGCTCCCGGACAGGATGCGGAAACGACATTGATCACAGATCGCGTGCAAGTGAATGCACTTGGCATACTTTTTCATCCGGATTTATTACTAGGAACATCACTTGGCAAGACAATCAAGAAATACACGTTCTTCTCGTATGAAGTAAACGAAGCCCTTCATCTTTCTGAAGAGGAACGGAATATTATTATGGATTGCCTGAGAATCATCCGCCTTGAACTAGAGCACGGAGTGGATAAGCATAGTAAAACATTGCTTGTAAACTATATAGAACTGCTCCTTAACTACTGTATGCGTTTCTATGAACGACAATTCGTCACCCGCAGTAAAGCGAACCATGATGTGTTGACTCGTTTCGAGCAATTACTTGACAACTACTTTTCAGGAACTTTTGCAGAACAAAACGGCTTACCTACTGTCAAATATTTCGCTGACAAAATATGCCTTTCCCCCAATTACTTCGGCGATATGGTAAAGAAAGAAACCGGCAGGACACCACAGGAACATATTCAGGAAAAAGTAATCGAAATGGCAAAGGAACGTATGATCGGCACAGAAGATACAGTCAGCCAGATTGCCTACTCATTGGGATTCCAGTACCCGCAGCATTTTTGCCGCCTGTTCAAAAAACGGGTAGGATGTACTCCTAACGAATACCGTGTACAGAATAATCTGTGAAAAGAATATGAAGAAGAAAAATACATTGGACTTGAATACCGTGCATGAATGCAATCGTTGTCTGGACTGCAAAACATTGCATCCTCAGGTGAGTCTTATTAATTTGGAGAATCCGTGTCTGGAGCAGGATACTGTCAAGTTCGAGTTCTACGCTATCTTACTGATAGAAGACTGTCCGGACGAATGTTCATGTTGCGGCCGGAAGTATTATGATTATTCCAATGCGACAATGGTCTTTCTTAAACCGGGTGAAGTTTTCCGAATGAGCAAGGAAAAGACCTTACCCGGCAAAGGCTTTTTGCTGGTGTTTCATCCGGACTTGCTGTTTCAGACCACATTGAAGAACCACATCAATAATTACACCTTCTTCCACTATCACAAAGAAGAGGCATTGCATCTATCGCAGCGTGAAACGGAGAAAGTCACCTGCTGTTTATGGAATATAGAGGAAGAACTGCATCATTCGATTGATACACATAGCAGGACTATCCTTTCACGGCATATCGAACTATTACTGGATTACTGCACTCGTTACTACGAACGTCAGTTTATCACCCGCGAAAACAGGAATAAGGCAATTCTCAGAAAAATGGAACAGTTACTTGAGAATTATATAGAGTTGGGGAAATTACAAAATGGCAAACTTCCTACACCCGACTATCTGGCGGAAAGGCTCAATCTTTCTCCTGTTTATTTTACAGACCTGCTGAAATTTGAAACAGGCAAGACTTTGGAACAGTATTTCCAACTCAAACGATTGGAGACTGCTAAACGAATGCTGATGAAAGACGGTGCCACACCCACTGCCGTTTCCCGTCAATTAGGCTATCCGAATGTACAGCATTTCAGCCTTATATTCAAGAAAATAACAGGTATGTCACCAAGTGATTATCCAAAACAGGTGAATTAAAACTACTCTTTTTTCATATTTATCCTCCAAAAGCATTGTTATTCAACAAGAAAACAATATCTTTGTTTCCACTTATTACGATTAATAACGTAGAAGCGTTTAGAATATTATCTCTGTTCAGAATCTGGTAAATTCATTAACGGTGGGATAATGGCAACTAAGCGTTCACGTCTTTGTTATATGCAAGGGCGTGGACTCTGTTGTTCATTCACCGTTAGGCTTACCAGAGCCCTGAACAGGATGAACTAACGACGTCCACGCTTCTTTTGTATATATACGGTATCCGGACGCATACTACCACAACAAACAATCGTAAAATGAACAACATTATTACAAAGTTCTTTGCATCTTTATTAGCCTACGGGGTAGCTAATAAGAAAAAGCGTTTTTCGGCAATCGGTCATTTCTCTGAGGGCTTAGCTCCGGCCAGAGGCAAAATACAATGGGGATACATCAACAAAGGATATGATATCATCATTCCTTTACAATATGAACGGGTTTTTTCCTTCAAAGAGAACTTAGCTATGGTAGTACGCGACTCCCAATATGGATATATCGACCGCACAGGACATATACAAATTCCTTTTAACTTTTCAGCAGCCCATTCGTTCGAACAAGAATGTGCACGAGTATGCAATGACGGATTATGGGGGCTGATCGACAGACAAGGCAATTATATTCTTCCACCAACATACAGTCTGATAGAGCAATTCACCGAAGGACTGGCACTCGTCTCTCTTAATAGTAAGGTGGGATTCATCAACATGAAAGGCAAAGTCGTCATTCCATTAGAATATGACAACGGCTGTCCTTTTTCTGAAGGACTAGCAGCCGTCTGCATTGAAAAACAATCCGCCAAATGGGGATACATAGACAAAGAAAATCAAGAAATACTTCCTTTTAAATACGATATAGCAGAACCCTTTTATAACAACATAGCCCGAGTGGGTCTCTATGGAAAAAGCATGAAAATCAATAAGCAGGGCAGCGAATGTCTGTAACCAACCACTCCGGCATTCATTTCATCTCAGCCTACAGTATTCTGCCTTAACGCTCATTTTCACCACAGATTACACGGATTTACACAGATAATAAATATTGATTATTGATATATTAAAATCTAATCTGAGAAAATCCGTGTAAATCTGTGATGAATTATGATACAGCCTTACTAGAAATATTTCTTCTCCGCCGCCCGTTGCCAAGCCTCCACCAATTCCGTCATGACTTCCGATACTGACTGTCTGCGGGATACAATGGCGGATACTTGACCGATCTCCAGCTCACCCTCTTCCAAATCACCTTCGAATATGCCTTTCTTGGCACGACCGCGTCCGAGCAAGATTCTTAATTCTTCGGGAGTAGCACCACTATCCTCCGCTTTCTCCACAGCTTCCCGAAAAACATTCTTCACTAAACGTGTCGGAGCCAGTTTCTTCAACAGCAATTTCGTGTCTCCTTCACCCAGACTCAAACAATAGTCTTTGAATACCGGACTGGCAGAGCTTTCTTCCGTCAGGGCAAAACGGGTTCCGATCTGCACTCCTTCGGCTCCCAACATCATAGCTGCTAGAATACCTTCCCCCGTACCGATGCCACCTGCCGCAATCAACGGCAATGTAGTAGCTTCGCGCACGGCCGGAATCAGACAGAAAGTCGTTGTTTCCTCACGTCCGTTGTGCCCGCCGGCTTCAAAACCTTCGGCAACTACCGCATCCACTCCCGCTTCCTCACATTTCACTGCAAAACGGGAAGAAGAAACGACATGAATCACCGTAATGCCACGTTCTTTCAGCCATCCTGTCCACGTTTTCGGGTTTCCTGCAGAAGTAAAGACAATCTTTACTCCTTCCTCCACCACAATATTCATTATTTCTTCTATCTGAGGATACATCAAAGGAATGTTCACCCCAAAAGGAAATCTCGTTGCCGCACGGCATTTACGGATATGCTCGCGCAAAGTCTCCGGATGCATGGATCCGGCACCGATCAGTCCTAAGCCACCCGCGTTACTCACTGCGGAAGCCAGTCGCCAACCGCTACACCAAACCATACCACCTTGAATAATGGGATACCGAATCCCTAGAAGAGAAGTTATTCTGTTCATAATAAATAATGTATCAATACATTTTATATAACGCTTTTACCGGGTAATCTGTTCGATAGGTTTATTTATCAACACGGTAGTTGAATCTCCATAAGTTTTCAACACTTCCAACGTGCGGATACGGTTATCTCTTCCTGTTTTGTTCCAGAATTCTTTCGTAAAGGCAGCCATCAAATCAAGCCCGCTAATAGTTCCGCCACAAACAGAGACATTCTCCCCTATCCGTATTTCATTCGCTTTCCGGTTACGTGTCCGGTTCGTATAGAATCTCTGCCGACGCAGTTCGTAGAAAGAATCTCCCCGCCATGTATTCTTGTTCACTCTGATCTTTTTCTGATAGACAGGATCCCAGTTATAGCGGGTATTTGCCTTATACGGCATAAGAGTCAACACAACTTTCGGTTTAGGCAGTGCTTCGGGAAGCGACTCATCGGGCAACATCCAACGCTTTTCCTCCGACATACGGGGAGTACCCACCGCACCACCGAAATCAATCTGCTTGACCGCCTTCGGATTCAGTTTCAGCTCTTCACTGCCCTCCAACAACTTTTGCAGTTTGAGCGAATCTTGCGCAGACCATTGGGCATAGCATACCCCTGTCAGCAGCAGTGAGACTGCCGATATAAATAAACGTTTCCTCATTTTTTATTGTTTTTTATCTTCCGAAGGCTCTCCCCTTTTTACCACCAACGATAGCCTGTTCCACAAAGCGGCTCATCGTGACACGGGTCAATCGTCCACCGGGTTTTAGGATATTGCCGTTCCTCCCACCAGCTACGGTAACAGGCAGCTGCATCGAGCACTTCCTCATCGGTCAGGAAATAGATGGCCTCATAATTTTCAGCATTTGCCAGCACCATCTTGCAGCCTAACGACGGAGGTGTACCTTGACGGATATACTCGATCACCCAAAGCATACACTCACCCAAACGGATCTTACCGTTGTTCGTATTATAGACCGACGGGAACGAAGGAATAATTGTCAGATCTTCCGCATATTTCAAAAGTTCGGGAATATCCTCCTCCATGAAATGAGGCACTTCCACCACTCCTTTATCATTCTTCATTTTATATGTACCCGCCTTCAATTGTTTCACAAAGAGATCAACATCCGGATTGTTATAATCCATTTCTTCGCTGCTGCATCCCACAAAAGATACAATCAGGCAAACAGCCATCCACAGCATTAATAGTGTTTTTTTCATTTTCATAAGGATTAATACGTCATGCGAAGTCCGCAGAGCAAGTTAAAGTTAGTCGGCCGCTTCGTGCGTACCGTAGCCAGTTTCGAATCGGTACTGAAATGATGCGAAACACCGGGCTCGGCAAAAACCGCAAGCCGGTCATTAATCTTATAATTGATTCCAATACCGGCAGTTACCGCCAATTGGACAGGTTCTTCCTTAAAACTGTTATCCGTCGCGGCTATACATTTATCCGCCACTCCGCCTACGGTAGCATAAAGGTCTACTTTCTTCGTATCTACCAGTGTCACGTTTACCCGCACGGGTATACCCAGATAATGTAAATGCTGTCCGGCCGAACGAAGATTTGAATAAAGCAGTCCGGTTTCTATCCCCAGATAGTCGTTCAACTTTCGTTCTACTGTTACTCCTGCGGAAACAGGTATCTTGTAAGTACCGTCCTCTGCCGGAAGCGCCATACCTACTTGAGCTTTCACAGCCCAGCAACGTTTCTTCATTATTTTCTCCGAAGTCACAGGCAAACCCGCCCGTTCTTCCTCCCGGTCGGCAGAAGTTTCCGTATTTCCATTCGCTGCCTGCCAATAACCACTATGGCGTTCGTTACCGTAAGGGCGCTCATGCCCTGTAGCCGTGGACGAGAAAGAGAACGACATCGAGAAAGTAAAGGCAAGCGAGTCCTCATCTTCCGTATATTGCGACAACATTCCGAATGACTGGGGAGCCGGTTTCTGCAATACCGGTTCTACCGGCAGCGGCAGTTGATTGACACGTATCCCGTCTCCGTCCATCTGCCCTCCATTCGTCGCGGCTATCTTGGTAAACGCTTCCTCCATCTCTTCTTTAGGTGAGAAATACAAGAAAGTGGCTGACGAAGCTGCCAGAACAAGCAGTACGGACGCCGCAGCCGCCACACGGAAGAGCAGGAGCCGACGACGATGTTGACAAGCCACAGGAATATCCTGCAAAAGCTCTTCCCAAAAACCATCCCGTACATTCATCCCGGTATCGGCGAGACGTGCGCGAAACAGATCGGTTATTTCATCATTTTCTTTCTTCATGGTTCCTATACTCTTTAATTCTTTTTGCTAACAAATATTTGGCCCGGTGTAACTGCGAAGTAGACGAGTGCTCTTTAATATGAAGCAGCTTGGCTATCTCCTTGTGTGACTTCTCTTCAAACACATAAAGGTTGAAAACGGTTCGACAACCATCCGGCAATTCGGCAACAAATGTCATCAATTGCTCTTCGGAGATGCCTGCCCCTCCTCCCGAATCTGATATATCGGGGATATCGGGAAGTTGCTCTTCATGCACCACCAACTGATTTACCCGTTTCTCCCGCCGCAGGTAATCAAGTGCTTGAGTCACCATCACTCGGGTTATCCATGTACAGAGCGAAGACTCGCCCCGAAAGGAGAAATTGGTAAAAATCTTGATGAAACCGTCATGCAGTACATCGTGCGCCACATCCATATCACCCGTATAGCGGAAACATACCGCCAGCATTTGTTTGGAATAGAGGGTGTAAAGTTCCTTTCGGGCTGAATCCTTTCCTGCCCGACAGCCCTTTATCAGTTCTATCTCGTTTTCCAAAGTCAATTACCTTTTTAAAATCGGACGTATGTCTGCGTCGTTTTACTCATTAGACGCAAGAATTTGAGGAATGCTGCAAGGAATATTGCTAAAAGAAGTTAAACGGATTCACCACAGAGGACACAGAGGATTTAAACTTACTTTATAGGAAAAATTTCCTATCATTATTCCTCTGTGTACTCTGTGTCCTCTGTGGTGAAAAAAAATCAGCACGCTTTGAAGCTCATGTCCAGTCCTTTCACGGAATGCGTCAAAGCCCCGACGGAGATAAAGTCAACGCCACATTCGGCATAATCACGAAGAGTATCAAAGGTGATACCGCCGGAAGATTCGGTTTCATACTTGCCTGCCACCATTTCTACTGCCTTTTTAGTCATTTCGGGAGTGAAGTTGTCGAACATGATACGGTCTACACCACCTAAATCAAGCACTTGTTGCAGTTCGTCGAAGTTGCGGACTTCTATTTCTATCTTCAGATCTTTACCTTTTTCCTTGCAGTATTCTTTGGCACGGGTGATGGCCTTGTCGATACCTCCGGCAAAATCCACATGATTGTCTTTCAACAGAATCATGTCGAACAACCCGATACGATGATTTACGCCACCGCCAATCTTTACTGCCATCTTTTCAAGGATACGCATACCGGGAGTTGTCTTACGGGTATCCAATACGCGGGTATGAGTGCCTTCTAGTTTCTTCGCATATTTGCGTGTCATGGTCGCGATACCGCTCATGCGCTGCATCACGTTCAACATCAGGCGTTCGGTTTGAAGCAAGGATTGCACCTTACCTTCCACCACCATTGCCACATCACCCGGCTTCACTTCCGCACCGTCATTGATAAACACTTCGACTTTCATCGTCGGGTCGAAACGATTGAAGATTTCTTTAGCCACTTCGATACCGGCCAGCACACCGGCTTCCTTGATAAGCAATTTTGATTTTCCCATTGCCGTAGCGGGAATACATGAAAGGGTGGTATGGTCACCATCGCCTATATCTTCTGCAAAAGCAAGATCGATCAGTTTGTCGATCAGTTCTTTTTCCTTATTCATTGATTTTGTCAATTCTTATTTGGTGTATTAAACATTTATCCTGTACTTTTTTCAGAAAGCAGTTCACACGAAAGTTTCCGTTCGTTGTGGCCAACGTTCCGATAACGAAACTTGACTCGTCCCGCTTTCCCTGATGGTTCACTGTAAACCCATTGACTTTATTCTTCGTGAAGAAGTCTTGCATCACAGCGGTCGCTTTCTGTTTGTCAACGTTTGTCGAGCTACCTTGGAGCACCAGGTTTACCTTGTCCCCCATATACTTACTCAGCTCTTGTGAGCTTCCTCTTTTAAATGCCGTAATCACTCCTGCCGGTATCTCCTGCGCCATTAGCAACGAGAAGGAAAGAAGCAAAGCGGCCATTCCTACGAGCACTCGTTTTCTCATAAATACAAGCTTTTAAGTTGTAGTCTAAAGGTTTAGACTTTCAACTAATGATAGGCAAAGGTAAGCATTAATTGCAGAATAACATAAAAAATGCCTATTTTTGTGCAATTAAATACAATTGCAGAGATATGAAAACAACCTTGCTCGTCGTAGGACGAACCGTAGAACAGCATTATATTACAGCTATCAACGACTATATACAGCGTACGAAACGTTATATCACTTTTGATATGGAAGTGATCCCCGAACTGAAAAATACAAAAAGTCTTTCGATGGAGGTGCAGAAAGAAAAGGAAGGGGAGCTGATTCTGAAAGCCCTTCAACCGGGTGATGTGGTGGTGTTATTGGATGAGCACGGGAAAGAGATGCGTTCCCTTGAATTTGCCGATTATATGAAACGGAAAATGAATACGGTGAACAAACGACTGGTTTTCATTATCGGAGGACCGTATGGCTTTTCGGAAAAAGTATATCAAGCGGCACACGAAAAGATTTCAATGTCAAAGATGACTTTCTCGCATCAGATGATCCGGTTGATATTCGTCGAGCAGATTTATCGGGCGATGACTATATTGAATGGAGGGCCGTATCATCACGAATAAAAACATTATCTCATATACTATAAATGAGATAATATGGATCTTTTAATCTCATCCCAAGACACATCTACAAACATATAAGGCATTGGATCCTCCTCCGCATCTTCAAAATAGGCTAAACTTTTCATTGCCATAAAAGAAGATGAGTCGGAATATTTTTGAGCATAGAAATCCAATATATTATTCAATGAATACGTTTTCAACAAAAAAAAATAGATATCTACAAAATCCTTAGTTCCAATGTTGTGGATTCAACCGTTGATAAGTATAACATTTGAACTGTTCTTTAGGAGTTTGTGAAATGGCTGAAAGATAGGCTAAAGCCCTAGGCTCCATTTCACGAAACCCTTTAGCCTCTTCAACAATTCTGGTAATTCCATAATATTGCTTTACAATATTCCAATCTTGTAACATTCCATATTCAAGCACTCTCTTTATAATATACCGTGAATGCTTCTCCATATCTAAATCGTCTTTATTGACATCCCCAAAAAGATATGCCGAAAATTGAGTAATATATTTCTCCATCATCTATTGTACTATAATCCTTATATGACAAAGATAGGCATAAAAATGAATCGAATGCAAGTTAATAGCTATATTTATTTCACAAATTACTCCCGATTCATCAGCCGATGTTCCGCCATCTGTTCGAACTTTGTTCCCGGACGACCGTAATTAGCGTATGGATAGATGGAAATACCACCACGTGGAGTAAAGATTCCGGTTACTTCAATGTATTTGGGATTCATCAACTTTATCAAATCTTTCATTATGATATTCACACAATCTTCATGAAAGGCTCCATGATTACGGAAACTGAAAAGATAGAGTTTCAAGCTCTTGCTTTCTACCATTTTTATATCGGGAATGTAGCTGATACGTATTTCCGCAAAATCCGGCTGTCCTGTAATAGGACACAGACTTGTGAACTCCGGGCAGTTGAAACGTACCCAATAATCATTTTCAGGATGCTTATTATCAAAGGCTTCCAATACTTCCGGAGCATAATCTTGCTTATACTCGGTTTTTCTTCCCAATAAGGAAAGCTGGTCTTTTAATTCAGTCATTGCACTTACTAGTTACGACCTCTACACTAAACAAAAAAAACGTATTTTCTCTATCACCTATCACCGACAAGCCTCAAATGCCTTATTCATCGATGTTTCAGTGGTGAATGATTCATTTTACAACCTATCACCACATCTATCACCTATCACCATCAACTCCCAGCCCACGTTTGCTTTATCCTCATCTTACTTGTTACGGTGTGTTTCACGGCATGAAACAGAATGTTTCGCACTGGAGAACAGATAGTTTCTTACGGCAGAACCAATAGTTTCAAGCGCCGGAAACTTTAGTTTCATGCCGCTGAAACTTTAGTTTCTCACCGATGAAACAACAGTTTCAAGCTGTTGAAACTAATTTAAACCGCCGCTTACCGGACAAAACTACCGTAGATACAAAGCTTACTATCACTTGCTAGCCGGAGCTTACCGGTGACAACAGATGTGACAACAAAACTTCAAATTCAACTGCTGTCACTGCTTGCTGTCACAAGCTATACAATTTATAATCAATTGTTTATCTATAAGAATGTGACAGATGACAGCAAAAATACATTTTAATCTCTGTGTAGAGATATTATTGATTCTTACTTTTTAAATACTTCTCCAATCCTTCCCGACGCAACTTACAAGCCGGACAATGTCCGCAGCCATCCCCTTGAACGCCATTATAGCACGTCAAAGTCTCGTTACGAATCAACTCCAGCACACCCAGTTCATCGGCCAAAGCCCATGTTTCCGCTTTATCAATCCACATTAAAGGAGTATGGATCACAAATTGTTCATCCATAGCCAAGTTCAACGTTACATTGAGAGACTTGATAAAGGAATCACGGCAATCGGGATAACCACTGAAATCGGTTTGGGAAACCCCTGTTACCAAGTGGTTTATACCGCGTTCACGGGCATATACCGCTGCAATGCTCAGAAAAAACAGATTACGTCCCGGCACAAAAGTATTGGGAACACTATCTGCGGGCTTTTCCTGATCCATCACCATTGTAGTGTCAGTCAAAGAGTTATGTCCAAGTTGCCCGACAAAAGACACGTCCATCACATCAAATTCCACTTCCGCTTTCCGGGCTATCTCCCGTGCAAGCTCCACTTCTTTCTGATGCTTCTGACCATAAAGAAAACTCAAGGCATATACTTTCTTAAAGTTGCGTTTTGCCCAAAACAAACAAGTAGTAGAGTCCTGTCCACCACTAAACACAACCAATGCTGCTTCTCTATTCATATTCTATCTTAAATATCTTTGACTTTCAGTACATTGTAGGATATATCGGTATCGTAAACATCGCTACCATCTATTTGCTTAATAGCTTTCACCACACGGATAGTTACCGGAAGGATAATCACTTCGTACATGGACTTCAGCACAATCTGAATACCCATCATAATAAGCAACTCTTTCCAAGCGATGATTCCACCGAAAGCCACCGGGAAGAATATTAACGAATCCGCCGTTTCACCTACAACGGTTGACAAAATGGCACGAGCGGAAAAGTTACGCCCTTGACTGGCAATTTTCATTTTGCTCATCACATACGCATTGAGGAACGAGCCAACCAAGAAAGCCATCAGACTGGCAGCTACGATACGGGGAGCCATACCGAATACAAAATCGAAATGTTCTTCTCCTTCCCAGAAAGGGGCAGCCGGAATGGCTACGGCTATCAGTCCGAGAGTGACAACAAAGAAATTCATGGCAAAACCGCTCCAAATTATCAAGCGTGCTTTCTTGAATCCCCATACTTCGGCGATACAATCATTAATAATATAAGAAATTGGGAAAACCAACAATCCTGCAGTCACGGTCAGACTACCAATCTGGATTACTTTTGTCTCAAGAAGATTCGCCGCAATAAGGCATACATTAAATAAAATGCCCAGCAGCATAAAAGGTACGGATACTTTTTCTTTCATAATTCCTGTTTTTTACGTGGTGTTCTAGAATACACGACCGCTATTCACGGCATCATACTTTATTTTTATCTTTCGGGGTGCAAAGATAGAAAATAAAACTGAAACAAGCGCATCAAGACTGCCGAATTCTATTATCCATATATAGAAAAACAGGCACACCACTCAAAATCAAGAACTTGCTTTATGCAGAGAAGTCTTTAAGTTCCTCCTTCAGCCGTTTGCGGATAAAGAATAAACGGCTCTTTACCGTTCCCATCGGCAACCCTAACTTGTCGGCAATCTCCCGATACTTAAATCCTGCCACAAACATCTGGAAAGGAACTTTCATTTCTTCCGGTATCGAATGTATCACACGATACAGATGTTTCATGTCATATGTAAATTCAAATCGGTCCGCATCTTCATCTTCAATCTGATATTGTTGATTGATAGAATAATTATCATCCATGATATTCATTTCGCGAACGGTACGGCGATAGTTATTGACAAAAATGTTGCGCATCAGTGTATACATCCACCCCTTCAGGTTCTTACTATACGTAAACTTCTCTTGATTATCCAATGCCTGCAACACACAATCCTGCACCAAATCATTGGCAGAATCACGGTCTGCTGTCAACTTATATGCAAAGCGATGTAAATCCGGCTGTATCGCTAATATTCCTTGAGTAAATTCTACTTTTTCCATCGTCGTATTTTCTTTATCTGATTACTACGGTACAAAGATCCGTCTTTGTAGAATGATTATAAATAGCAATTCTTCCGATTAGTTTGGCAATTTTTCCTTTGCCCCTCTCAACCATTTCTTTTTTTAGTTGTTCTTTGGGCATTCACCTAAAACTTAACTGATAATGAAAACTAGTTTTAAAATGGTAGCAATGCTACTGGGGATGGGAATTTTCCCCCTCTGTGCCAATGCGCAGAAAAAGGTAATCATCGAAGATGAGGAGCCTAATTCCATCATGTTTATCTCCCGTGACAAAGCAGGAGACGAGATCATCCGGATTATGAACGACCGTTCGCAACTGCGTTTCCATGATCCGAATGCTCCCCGCTTCCTGCTGACTGACCAGAAAGGAAAATTCGCTTTAGGTATCGGAGGCTACGTCCGTGCGACAGCAGAATATGACTTTGGCGGTATCGTAGACGATGTGGATTTCTACCCGGCGTTGATCCCGCAACGTGGAAGCGGAAATTTCGCTAAAAATCAGTTTCAGATGGACATCACCACTTCTACCCTCTTCCTTAAATTGGTAGGACGTACGAAACATCTCGGAGACTTTGTTGTCTATACTGCCGGAAACTTTCGTGGAGACGGGAAAACGTTTGAATTACAAAATGCTTATGCACAATTTCTCGGTTTCACCATCGGTTACAGTTACGGTTCGTTCATGGACCTCGCCGCTCTCCCTCCCACTATCGACTTTGCAGGCCCTAACGGTTCAGCATTCTACCGTACTACGCAATTAAGCTATATGTACGATAAGTTGAAAAACTGGAAGTTCGGTGTCGCTATGGAAATGCCTTCGGTAGACGGTACAACCAACAGCGATGTTTCCATCAACACGCAACGTATGCCGGACTTTGCTACTTCCGCACAATATAACTGGAACAGCAGCAGCCATATCAAACTAAGCGCTATTATACGTAGCATGACTTATTCAAGTAATGTGTACGACAAAGCTTATTCCAAAACCGGATTCGGTTTGCAAGCGTCTACAACATTCAATGTCACAAAAAAATTACAGGCTTACGGACAGTTCAACTATGGCAAGGGAATCGGCTCTTATCTTAACGACTTGAGTAATCTGAATGTAGATATCGTCCCCGACCCGGACAATGAAGGTAAAATGCAGGTTCTTCCTATGTTAGGATGGTATGCAGGATTACAGTACAACTTCTGCCCAAGCTTCTTTGTTTCCGGAACGTACAGCCTGTCCAGACTATATTCCGAAAACGGATACCCAAGCGGAAATCCAGAATCATACCGCAAAGGCCAGTATCTGGTAGCCAATGCCTTCTGGAATGTCAGCAACAACATGCAGGTCGGAGTTGAATATCTGAGAGGATGGCGTACAGATTTCAGTTCTTCAACCCGTCACGCGAACCGGTTAAATATGCTGATGCAGTATTCTTTCTAATTTATAGATATAGGAAAGGAGAGGCATAATGAATAATAAAACGCAAGATTAACGCGAATTATCGCAGATTATTTCATATATATAGATATAATAATCAACAACCTATAAATTCATTTCTGTGATAATCCGCATTAATCCTGTGTTTTAATTATTCATTATAAACCCATACACATTACCGGCAAAATCTGTTACATACAAAACGTTTTCCGCAACAAATACTGTAGAAAATATAGGTACACCAATTTGGTATTTCCACAGCAATTTACCACTTATACGGTTCAATGCATACAGTATTCCGTCAGAAGCCCCAAAGAAAACAGTATCTCCAACCAACACTGGACTAGTCTCTACAGTTGAAGATGATGGTTTAGAATAAGGAGATGTATAAATCAAAGCGGGGTTTGTTTTAAAATCCCATTTCTCTTCTAAGGTCTGCTTGTCTAAAGCTATGACTCCATTGGCAGCTGTTCCAAATATTATCTCAGATTCAGTAATTAAAGGAGTTGAATTCACATCGACCGAACAATTCATTTTTTTACGTACTATAACCTCACCGTTCTTTGAATTCAATATAAAAAAGGAACGGGAAGAAAGAAGATAGAGATTCTCTCCTTCCCAAGCAACAGAGGCCGAACGATATTTTAATTCCGCATCTTTATTCTCCCACAACAACTCACCATTAACTGCATTATTGGCATACAACCCCTTCCAGTTTGCATGCCCAATCAGAATATTACGTCCAAGAGAAAGTGTTGCCACGCATCCTTCCCCCCTGCTCCAAGCTTCATTCTTCCAGATAAGTTCCCCCGTAGCCGCTTTCAAGGCACATAAGGATTTTCCTGTACCGGCATATACTACATCCGAAGCAGCAACCAGCCCGTCATTCAAAGGAGGAAGTACACCGATATTTAAATCTTTTTCCCAAACCAATGCCCCGGTTTCTGCTTGAATCGCATATAGGTAGCCATGTACATCTTGGGCAAAGACCAATCCATCAGCAATCGCAATACTACTGCGTACAGAGCCACGGAGTGAATACCGCCAACAGACTGTTCCATTTTGCGCATCCATACACACTACAGCCGCTTTCCCCGATTCATTATCATCGACCGATGCCGTAAAGAGACGTTTCCGATATACCAAAGGAGCAGACATGAAAATAGAAGCACCTACATTTTTAATCCATGACAACCGCAAAGGCAATTGTTTCCTTTCAGGCTTTTCATAAAAAAACGAACGCCTGCATCGCCTTACCTCTCCATTATTGAAAAGTGCTTCCACTATTACAGTAAGCTGCCGATGTTCCCATTGAGAAAGCAAAGGAATTTCCGCATACCAATTGAAATCACTCTGACGTTTCAAAAGATTGGAGGAAAGAACTTTTTTACCTTCCGATTCACACCAATAACGCATGGATCGTATTGGGGAAACCGTAGAGTAGGCATTGACGGACAAAGGAATCTTTCCGGAAGGAAGTGTTGGCAACTGTCCATTCTCCAACGAAACAATATGTAATGAAGGAGACAGATAACTGTATCGGAACTCGGACGCCACGTTTCCCTCTGTATCAACAGTCAGTACACGAAAAGCGGAAGGTGCATGGTCAATACCACCACAAGCAGGCGTAGAGGTACAGATAGTATACACCCCTGCCGCTTTATGCTTATGCACATGATTTACGTGCCAGTGACCGTACAACCAAGCTTTCAATCCCATAGCCGGCAAGTCTATATACTCCGTATCACTAATACCATATTTAAAAGCTACCGTATCTTCCGGCAGGCTATGATTGAAAACAATGATCGACTTCTCCTTGCCTACATAAGCAAGATCATTTTTCATCCAGCGATATACATCTTCCTTAGTATACTCCGGTAAATAATCTCCATGAAGCATAGGTGTCATTATATAATGTGTATTCCCCACATCAAATGAATAGAATACCGGTCCGTAGAGTTTCTCGAAAAGTTCTTCCCCATAAGCACCTTTCACCAAGTCATGATTGCCTATTCCATAAAAGACTTGCGTATCTTCCATCAAAGCGGTATTCAGCAAGCCTATATGACTGTTCAGTCCCGATTCATAACAAATATCCCCTGTATGCACGATAAAAGCTATTTTCTCATTGGTCGAATAGTCACGGAGATTATCCACCCACGCTTGATTCCCTTCTTTTCCACGTATTTCCGTATCAGAGATATGTATAAACCGGTGACTACCGTCAGCTTGAATTCCTCCATAACAAGGATATACCGGAAAATCGTATTCCGTACGGCCGTTCTCTATCCGGTAATAGTAGGCATTATCAGTCTTATATCCGGAAGGAGTAGTAATAAACAGAAAATGCATACGGGAATGTCCGGGCAATTGATATGCGCCATTTGAGTCTGTCTGTACCACATTTAACCCATCGGAAACAGAGACCCGATGCAATCGTTTTTCACCTTCATCGAGGAGACCATTTCTGTTCTCATCAACGAAAACCTTTCCTGTATATTGAGCCATAGCTTGTAAAGTCATACTACCCAACAAGCCAATAGCCATACAGTATTTCATGTATTTACTCACCTTTAGCCATTTGAATACTGACATCAGTCTGCCCCTCTACTTCTATTGTTTTATCGGCAAATCCTTTTTTCGAGAAAACAAGTCTGCCATTATCTTTCACCTTGATAGTATATGTGCCCCGATAGTCAGTCAATGCACTTTCACCGGATTCTTCAGACTGTACTTTCACTCCGGCAAGCGGAGTTGCCTGTATATCACGGACAGTTCCTTTTACTTGAATCACTTTTCCATCTGTCCGTGATTTGAAAGAAGTACCGGACACCGTCTGTCCTCCCTTTCCGGAAGAACCGATATACACCGGAAGGTTGAAATAAATCCGGTCGGAAGAAGTACCTACCTGTAATTCAAATTTGCCCGGTTCGAGATAACGATTGCCCAAATCATCTGTCAGATAAAATTCATGAACAGGAATCATTATAGTCGTTTCCCGTGTCTGTCCGGGAAGTAAATCCACTTTTCTGAAACCTTTCAACTGCTTCACCGGTGTCATCACCGAGCTGACCACATCTCGCATATATACCTGTATCACCTCTTTCCCGGTTCTTTTCCCCGTATTTTTCAATTGAACAGTCACACAAACGGTATCATTAGCCTGATAGAGTTCCTTATCTGTAACAGCTTTCAGATATTCAAATTGAGTATAGCTCAATCCATATCCAAATGCCCATAGCGGGGAACTATTTGAGAAAACATAATCTCTTCCCGGCTTTTCATAAGTTCCCGGCTCTTTATAATATCCTTTATCCGTAGGCAAATAGTTATAATAGACAGGGAGATGCCCCGTACTTTGCGGAAATGAAAAAGTCAGTTTTCCGGAAGGGTTCACATTGCCAAACAAAATATCCGCAATAGAGTTTCCTTCCTGTTCGCCAGCATACCATTGCGCCAATATCGCCGGAATATTCTCTTTCACCCACGGTATGGCAAAAGGCTTTCCAGCCACCAATACAACAACCACCGGCTTTCCCACAGCAAAGACCTCACGTATTAATTGTTCTTGTGCACCAGTCAAAGAGATATCACTTAAATCGATTCCTTCTCCACTGGTAGACGGCTCTTGAGTATGACGTACGAACGCTGTACTCGAACTTCCCACAAATATCAAAGCAACATCACTATGACGGGCAGCATCCACAGCCTTCGCTATCCCCGAAGTATCCAAAGAAGCCAAAGAACATCCTTTAGCGTAGTTGATTTTCACCCTATCACCCAACAAGTTTTTGATTCCTTGAAGCGGTGTCACTCCATCTTCTTTCTTTTTGCTCCAGGTATAATCTCCAAATTGTACATTATCCGCATTAGGACCAATCACCGCTACTGACTTCAGATTCCGTACATTCAACGGCAACAACTGCCCATCGTTCTTCAGCAATACGGTTGATTCGTCTGCAATCCTGCGTGAAAGCTTCACACTTTCTTCCGAACGGAGAGGAAGCCGATAGACTGCTTGTTCCTGATAAGGATCTTCAAATAATCCCAACTCAAATTTAGCACGAAGCACTCGTTTCACAGCCTGATCGATATACCTGATATCAAACTCTCCATTCCGTATTTTATCAGCCAGTACTGCATAGCAAGAGCTGGAAGCCTCCACGTCCATTCCGGCGGTCAATACCTGCCGGGCCGCTTCGAAATCATCCGCCGCCGTCTTATGGAAAGTCTTCAGCATACTGACAACTCCCCAATCCGAATAAACATATCCCCGAAAACCAAATTTATTGCGCAAAATATCCGTCAGCATAAAACGAGAAGCAGAATTAGGAATTCTATTCCAAGAATTATAACTGGACATGACAGCCATAATTTCCGTTTCAGCAAGCACAGCCTCAAATGGTTTCAAATAAATATCAAATAAATCACGTACACCACACTCCACCGAAGCCAGATTCAATCCACCCAAAGGATTGCCATGTGGTCCGTAATGCTTCAACATCGGAGAAATTCCATGTTCCATATATCCTTTTACCTCAGCAACCGCCATCTTTGAACAAAGGAAAGGATCTTCACCAAAAGACTCTTCTACACGTCCCCAACGTAAATCACGTACAACATCAATACAAGGTGCCAACACTTGCTTCACTCCCATCGTATTCAGTTCGCCAGCAATATGTTTAGTCTTTTCGTAAGCCAGTTCCGGATTGAAAGTACTCCCCATCGCTATATTCTGAGGGTAGATAGTTGTTCCTTCATGCACCACTCCATGCAAAGATTCGGCAACCGGAAATCCGGGAATACCCAGACGTGTTTTTTCTACCATATAGGTTTGTATCTCACGGAAAGTCTTACGACAACTTGCAGCTGTCAAAGGAAAACCTTCAAAGAACCCATATCCTATTCCACCGCACATCTTATCCAACTTCTCTTGATTCAAGACCTGTCCATCGAACACATCCCACGAATGCAAATGACGAATCTGAGCGATCTTTTCTTCCAGTGTCATCCGGTCCAGCAAGTCATTCACTCTTACTTCTGTAGGAAGAAGCGGGTTCTTATAAGAAAATGATTGCTGTGCGTTAACTGTAAGTATACAACCCGATAACGCTACTAGTACGAGGCCTATATATTTCTTCATATTCTCTTATTTGGATTAATTTATTTATCTAAGTTAAACTTTACACTACTACGAATATCGGCTGAGGAGGCTCCTATCAAAGCGCGAAATTCTCCCGGTTCCGCCACCCATTCGTGTTTTTCATCGTCATAATAGGATAATTCCTCTTTTCCTATAGTGAAAGAAACAACCTGCTCTTCCTCCGGCTGCAAATAGACTTTCTTAAACCCTTTGAGTTCTTTTACCGGACGAGGTAGCCTGGAGTTTATATCATTGATATACAATTGTACAATCTCAGCTCCTGCCTTACCACCAGTATTTTTTACAGAAACAGTAAAGGTAATACGATCGGTCTCAATCATCTCTTTCTTATCCGCCATTATTTTACCATATTGAAAAGTAGTATAACTAAGTCCATGTCCAAATGCAAATAGCGGTTTGATCTTCTCTTTATCCGCCCAACGATACCCAACAAAAATTCCTTCTTTATACGCCACTTTCTTTCCATCACCCGGAAACTCTCCGATAGAGTGAGCACTATTATCTTCCAATTTAACAGGAAAAGTAAAAGGCAACTTACCCGATGGATTCACTTCACCAAACAATACTGAAGCCAATGCGTTGCCTGCTTCAGTACCGTTGTACCAGCTCATCACGATAGCATTCACCTGCTTTACCCACGGCATTGCAACGGCATTTCCGGCAATAAGGACAACCACCACATTTGAGTTTACTTTTGCTAATTCATCAATCAACTCATTTTGTTGATATGGCAAATCAAACGTTTGCCTGTCTGCACCTTCCGCATCTTGATTCCAATTCTTATTGAGCCCTCCCACGAAGAGCACGATATCAGCCTGTTCTGCCGCTTGTGCTGCTTCCATTCTCAATTGTAAAGCATTTGCCTCCTTAGACGACGCATAACCGGCAACATAATTCACCTCTACCTGCCGCCCTGCCCATGTACGAATCCCTTGAAGCGGACTTACTTCATACTTCACTTTCAACGTGGATGAGCCTCCTCCGTCGCACAAAGTCTTTACAGCGTTCTCACCCACTACCAATATTTTTTTTGTACGGTCTTTGTCAATAGGTAACAAATTTTCTTTGTTCTGCAAAAGCACAATTCCTTCTTGAGCAACTTTCCGTCCTGTCATAGCATGTTCCTTTGTTCCAAAAGACCCATAAGGACGATTAGGATTCATCGTAGTACGGAATATCAAACGAAGAATACGCCGGACTTTATCATTCAATTCTTTATCTGAGACCTCTCCGCTTTTGAGTTTCTTCAGATACGGAGTAGACAAATAGTAATTTTTATAATCATTATCTATATCTTTGGCGGATTCATTTGACCAAGTACCGAATTCTATGTCCAATCCATTATGAATAGCTTGATCCGTATCACGGGTCGCCCCCCAATCGGAAACTACAACTCCGTCAAATTGCCAATCTCTTTTCAGAATATCATTAATCAGATATTGATTATGACTACAAAATTGTCCCTTATAACTATTGTACGCACCCATGATAGTCCAAGCCTTTCCTTCTTGGACAGCCGCTTTGAAAGCCGGCAGATAGATTTCGTATAATGCACGGTCACCCACTTCTACATCAACATAATGCCTGTCCGTTTCTTGATTATTCAGTGCATAATGTTTCACACATGCAGCTACTCCGTTTTTTTGTACACCTTTTATGTATGGTACTACCATACGGGATGCCAAAAACGGGTCTTCTCCCATATATTCGAAATTCCGGCCGTTCAGCGGGCTACGATAGATATTAACTCCCGGTCCCAATAGGACATTCTTATTGCGGTAGCGTGCTTCTTCTCCAATATTGCTTCCGTATATATAAGATAATTCGGGATTCCACGTAGCCGCCAAACAGGTTAATGCCGGAAAGGCAATACAAGAATCATTTGTCCACTTAGCTATATTCCATTGATCCCAAAGCAGTTCTTCGCGTACACCGTGTGGACCGTCAGACATCCAGTTTTCAGGAATTCCTAAACGAGGAACACCGGGAGAACTGAACTTAGATTGGGCATGGGTCATTGCCGCTTTTTCTTCCAAAGTCATACGCGCCAAAGCATCCTCCACACGCTTCTCTATAGGTTGATCATTATCCAAATAAATGGGAACCTCTCGCTGCTGTGCAAAACTACATATCGTCCAAAGGCTCACCGCTCCTAATATCCATACTTTCATTATATATCTTTTTATTCATTACTCAAACTTGGGTTTATGCTCTTTAGGGTAGCTGAAGGTATTATTCATTACCCAACGCCCCTTATAGATTTTAGCACCGTAAATGCTAAATAGTTTCTTACCTTTCTCGTTTATCAGACCATCAGACCACCACTCAGTAGTAGGATACAACATCAGTACCCCGTCGGCACTATTACACACACTCTTCACAGCGTAAAGCGGATAAATCAATTCAGCTTTGTTGTTCTTTATATCATATTGCCACACATTCTCATTAGTAGTGATCCATAACACATCGGCCTTATCATACACGGGAAAGAGATCATGCCCGCACGATTCGGTGCTAGGTAATTCGAAGATTACGCTTCGATCTTGTAATCTAGGCTCCTTGCGGTTGAAATTGTACTTATAAGTACACAATTTAATCCCTTCGGTGGTGTAAAGCAACTCTCTTTGAAGATCCCATACCACGTTGTGAGCACTAGGAAGCTCGTAGGAGGCAAACCACTTGCCGGTTCCTTTGATGGTATCAGTCATAAATGTACGTAACTTACCGTCGGTAGACGATACAGCCACGAGATTTCCATCGGGTAAAATCTCTGCAGAGTGTGGATTTTCACCCACATACGCATAATACATCAATTTACTGTCGGCAATACGTATAAGAGCTACAGCCCCACCTGATGCAGTCATCAAGATATACTGGTTGTTGAACACTGACTTAACCTCACTAGGATTGTGAAACCACGTTTGACAATTGGAGGGTACACCGGCTTTTCCCGGATTCCAACTCCATACAGTACGATAAGTGGAAGCATCGAGTATCACAACAGACTTAGAGGATTGCTCGGCCAATACAATTGCTTTGTCGGGGAGCATAAAAGAGGATTGGGAGTTTGCTTCGGGTTCATCGCTGGAACTACAACAAAAGAACAATACCGCACACATAGCAGCATATAAAATCTTTTCCATTATTCTATTTTCTTTTAAAATCTACTTAAGTCGGCTTTATACAGTTACTTCTTTTCTATAATCAACATACTGTTGGTTACCTTACGGGGTACCCGATCGTCGGCCGGTGTATTCAAAATAGGGAAAGTCGGTTTCCCAACATTATTTACTTTTCGGATTATAAGCGTAGTCGACCCTCCTCCGTCAAGGTTGATAGCGTTATAACATCCCACAGCCTTCATCATGGTAGCCAGATGGGGCAAAGTAAGTCCTAACGCAAAGAAAGAGTCTTTTCGACGACCGTCCACCACAAATATATACATAGTCTTTCTATCTTGAGAAAGCCCCACACTAGTACGCGGATGGGTATTCTGCAAATCACCCATCTCTTCGTAAGAATTTTGAACCACCCCATCCTTAACTAATAGCCCATATCCTCCCAACGCATGCAACAGATTGGCTTCATGAGCCAATGCCTCATCAGCTTGTCCCACGTAGGTCTCACCATTTTTCAGTTGATACAACACCTCATCGTGCCCTTCAAAATATTGCGAATTGATGCACACTCCGTCCTTATAGAAAATACCCATGACACGACGTGGATTGTCAGCATAATAATCACCATTTACACCAAGCCAAACAGTTTTTCCGTTTGCTTCGGCCGCAAAAGCATGAATCGGGAGAGGCGCACTAGATTCAGGTCCTGTTGCCGGCACATTCTTATCGTCTTTTGTAGCCGGAGTAAAAGTTAGTTTGTTTAAGTCGATTGTAGCCACAAAAATATGCTGAGACTCTCCAAACGTTTTAAAAGCCAATTCATTCAATTTTATTCCATCACGCACTACACTCTCGTTATCTAAAGTCACGTCATTGACCATACCTGATTCTAGCAATTGCCGTCCTATGGCGGTTTGTGGCATAGCCTCTTCTGAATTACTACTAGAACAAGCACAACTAAAAGATAATACCAGTGCTCCCAATATAAGCTTCATTGTTAAGAATCTACTTTTCATAATATTTTTAATTAGGTAAACAAATAAAGAAAGCAATTCTTTATTATGAATTATAGAGAATTGCTTTCTATATTACACTATATTCTATTTATTGGCTTGCCACTCAAATGCACCGATATCAATTCCAGCGTTCGATATACGAGCATCTCCTTGAATATCAAGTAGCAAATTCCAATCTTTTACCACAGAGTTCAAACCGGCATCAACCAACGGAGAGTTCTCTGTGGGCTGATAGTTCTTACCTGCCACATCAGCAAATTGAGGACCATCGGTAGCGGTATTATCCGTATTCAGATTAATACAGTTAGATACTTGAGGAGTATTTCCACCATTATAAATCCATCCGCCTTGAATAGCACAATTCTTAAAGATAGCAGCCTTGTTCTGATCCAAATAGCCACTGTGTAAATCACCTTTAGTATGAACATTACCCCATACCACGCAATTCACCATCTGGCAGGTACCACTACCTAAACGAACACCGGCACTACTACCAGCACTTCTATTGTTTACCACAGTCACATTGTATAGACAAGTGCTTTGTTGAACATTCATTGTAGAAGATGTACTTAATGTTTCGTTATCACGTATCACACAGTTAATCAATGTACACAAGAAATATGCGCCACCAGCATCACGGGCACAAGTATTATTTCTCACCACACAGTTTCTAATCATCCAATATTCATAAGCTATCAAAGCGCCTTCACCTTCTTTTCCCTTAGAGTCTACAAATTCAAAACCATCAACAACACGTGTTGTACCTTCTGTCAATTTATACATGTAAACAGAAGGCCAGACATTAGATGGTGCAGCATGAAGAATAGATTTACGCTTCATGGTACGTTCAGCCACTGTAGTCTCTTTTCCTTCAAAACCGCCGTAGAAATTCACCTTCTTAAACTCGGTCCAATCTTTCAAATAATAGTCACCTGCAGCTACCCACATTTGCATATCACCATAGTGAGCACAGGCTGACAGACCTTCTTCGATAGTACCAAACGCTCTCTCCCAGCTAGATCCATCACCATTGGCTCCGGCCTTCACATAAACAATCTGACTGTAGAGACGCTGAGTAACATAGAGAGTATCCGATACTTCTACCACATCGCCCTGATTCTTGACAACTACATATCCTGTTCTGTCTTCAAATCCGTCGTTAGGATCCAGTTCGATAGGAATGTTTACATCCTGCACAATATCACCGCTAAACTCAGGAAGTTCACCCACATGAATCCAAGAATGAGAAACCTTACAATCAAATTGTAAATTCAAAGAGACTGGAATGTTTAATTGTGTTCCTTTTTTGCCGGTAATCATATTTTTCTCCGTTTCGGATAAAGAAATAGACAACATCTTTTCCACATTAGTCTGAACAATTGTCAATTTGGTTTCTGTAGTCTTACCCGTGTCGGATAAAATAACACTCTTTCTTATTTCGGCCCCAGTGGTGTTCTTAGCAACTTTAACTTTCAAATGAGTATCGTCTACTTTCTTAAAGGTAAATCCACCAATCTGTTCCTCTTCTACATCCCATTCAAGATCGGTCACTACATCCAAGATAGTTTCACCACCATTAATATTAAAGTAAAGCACCTCCTTAGATAACGTAATCAATGAACCACGACCGTTTTGTTTCACAACAATGCGTTTCGACATTTGATCCATCAAACGAATCTCAATCCAGCCTTCGCGCAATGCCATCTCCGGGTTCTCTTCGATTTCAGCCACTATAGAGTCGGGCAACAAAGCCTGGCCACGATAGCGTTTCAGTTTAATCCATGAAGCGGAAGCTTCGGCAAACCATGGATACGAAGAGTGTAAATCAATTACTTGGCGAGAAGCGACAGGTCCCATCGACAATTCATCTTGAATTTCAAGAGTTGGTTCAATGCGACGTATCAAATCGGAGTCATCACACGAAGCTATGAAAGCTACCAAGAGCACCCCCAACACTCCCTTAAACCAAGCATGGAATTTCATATTATATGTATTCATACTATTCCGTTTTTTAATTAGTTTTTTCAATAACTTGTAAGCCGTTTATCACCGATCTAGCAGGATTGTCTGAAGGTTGATTCATTACCTCAAATGACACTGAACTGCCCTTTTCTACCCGACGTACCATAGTGGTAGAACCACCGCCATCCATATTGAACGCTTGGTAACAACCAGCACCTTGACAGAGTAACATCATGTCTTCAAGACGCATACCGTTAGAGTATTCGGGCTGACGACCATCAACAACAAATAAATAAACCTTGCGATTGTCAGCAGACACACCTACAAAGGTACGTGGATGGAACTGCATGGCGTTGTCATTTACGGTAAAGTTCTTCACTACCTCACCGTCTTGCACCATTCTTTGCCAACCACCAATAGCATGCACCACCTCTCGCTCTACTAATTTAAACTCTGGAACAGAAGTAATATGTGCCGTACCATCTTTGAGCATATAGAATACATGATCAGCCTCCCAACCTATTTCAGTCTTGATGGCTACACCGTCTTTGTAGAATAGCCCACCAGGAATCCAAAGATCATTTTTCTTAGAATAGAAGTCGCCATTAGTTCCCAAAATCACTTTGCGTCCGGCTGCTTCAGCTTTCTCGGCCTGCACAGTTACCTGTTGCAGAATTTTACCAACCTCCGGCTTATTATCAGGCGTAGAGGTAACTATGGTCACGTTCTTGTTCAAATCTACTTCAGCAATAATCATACGGGTAGGTTTAGCGCAATAGGTAAAGACAACATCGGTAATGCGTACCCCATCATACAAGTCGTAAGTTAATTCTTTTTCTACCGACTGAATATAAGGCACATTATCGGCTATTCCTTGCATAATAGGAAGTGTGGCTCCTTTGTGAAGCTCCAATTTATCTTCACTAGAACAGCTGCACAATAACATCATGAGTGACAGCATCAATGCTACTCGAAAATTCTTCGCAATGTATGACATAGTGTATTTCATATTTTCCATTTTTCTTTTCATTTACAGTAATTAACTACTTATTCCCAACCCGGATTCTGAGGAAGCAAATTCGGGTTCAATGATATTTCGTCCAACGGAATGTTGTACAGGTAATTTTTAGCCGTAAAATTCATACTATAAGTAACTCGCTTAGCGTAGGGAGTAATAAAGCCATCGGCATCGAATCCTACTTGATCTTTAATAGTCTTTATCTCATCGGCAGAGTATAAGTTGGGGTCCATCTTAGCACCACGACGCACACGGTTAAATACGACCTCGCCTACATTCCAACGACAAACGTCGTCCCAACGATAACCTTCGGCAAACAACTCAATGCGACGTTCGCGACGGATTTCACGAATCAAGTTAGCGTTATCACCTTTCACATTAGGATATTTAGCAATCAAATCCGGATCAGCTATCGGATCAGCTTCCAACTTAAAAGTAAATCCTACACGGGCACGAAGCTGATTGATGGTTTTATCCAATTCGGGATCTTTTCCCAACTCAGCACCAGCCTCAGCACGAATCAACAAGGCCTCAGCATAACGCATCACAGGAGCATCAATGCCACCTTTGTGATTACCCACATAGTGCTCAGACGCCTTATAAAACTTACATACCGAATATCCGGTACAAGACGCAGCGTAGAAGGTTCGAGTGTCCGAGTTGGGAAGAATAGAAAAGATATTAGGAGCCCCACCTTTCAACAGACCGCCAGTAGTACGATATAAAAAACGAGCATATTTACTACCAGATTCGGGCAAACATACTGTTTGCAACAGACGTCCGTCGCGATTCTTCATCTCTGCATTATATCCCATGTTAGGATTGTGACAACCACAAAGAGAAATGGGCTTTCCTGTGTTAGCACACAAGTATTCCTCAAAACAATCACGGCTCATACCCTGTTCGCTATTAGGAATACTATTAGGCACGTTGTGCCCCATATTGAGGGCAGGGTCATACTCACGCGAGAGAATTACCTCCGAATTATCATTGTAATTATCTTGTATGAAAAGATCGAAATAGCTATCGTCTATACCCGATGCCTTATACAATTCATAACCATACCCCATCAACTCTCCAGAAGCTTTGTAAGCCTCTTCAAGGAATTTTACATCGCCCTCTACATTACGATAACGACGCCAAGTACCTTCATAAAGACAGATACGGGCTTTGAGTAATAGAGCGGCATCGCGGCTCACACGATAAACTTTAGTCTTGCGAGGTAAAAACTCAATAGCCTTATTAATGGTAGCCAAAATATTGGTCATCACTAAATCACGAGAATCACGTCCTTTATATAATTCGGGGTTATCTTTATTCAACGTAGAGTCATACCAAGGCACCTCACCAAAAAGGCACACCTTATTGAAATAATCAAAAGCTTTGAAAAATAAGATTTCTCCGGCAAATTTCTTTTTATCAATATCCGAAGCGGGAGACTTTTCATAATTCTCTAGAAAAGCATTACAACCTCTCACCGTAGACCAATCCCAGTCAGTACTACTAGTCATTACAGTGTTTTGACCAAATGTAATACTACTAGCACCAGCTGCTAAAAGGTTATCAGACTGATACTCTTGCATAATCATATTTCCAATATTCCAAGACAAAGGATCACCATGTCCCTTGATGAGTTTAGGATAATAAAGATTGCAATATTGCTCTAATGCGGCAGCATTAGAAGTCTCCCAGAAACGATCACTAGAAATTGCGTCACCCGGTTCAGTATCCAAGTAATCACATCCAGACAGTGACAAGCACAAAATGCAAATACATGAAAATATATATTTTTTCATAATACCTATCTATTTTTAAAATGTTATATTAATACCGAATGAATAACTTCTCATAAATGCATATTCTTTACCACTGTTCTCGCTAGACAAGCTATTATCAGTTATTTGATCTACAATATCAGGAGTCATAAATGGGGGCAAACCAGTCTTCTCCCACAAATTCATACCACTTACATAGATACGTACCTGCTCCATTTTCATCTTGGCCAACCAACTCTTGGGTAAAGTATAGCTCAAAGTAATATCTTTCAAGCGGATATATGCCGCATTTTGTAAGTATTTAGTTTGAATCTGCTTACTACGTTTATTGCCATTAGCATTCAAACGAGGATAGTAAGCTGTAGGATTCTCATAAGTCCAAATATTATCGATATGGTATTGGGTTACACAAGAGTTATAGATACCTCTAGAGAATCCCCAAAAGATATCACTACTTGTCCACATATCGCGTTTACCCACACCTTCGAAAATAGCACGGATATCGAAACCACGCCAACCAATACCTCCTTGCAAATTAAAACGATATCGAGGAGTAGAGTTACCTATCACCTTTTGGTCACCCGGATTAGCCAATGTACGATTACCTTGGTCTATCATACCATCACCATTTAAGTCTTTGTAGCGAATATCGCCCGGATACCACTTAGAAGAAATGTATTTCTGTACATAGTTCATTTTGGCTGCTTCAAAATCGTCCATAATATAACCATCAGTCACATACCCCCAGATTTCACCCAGTTTCTGTCCTTCATAATACATACCACTAGCCAACGAACCGTTGGGGTTATCGTATTTGGTTATCTCAGCCTGGTAATCGGACAAACCTACGGTAAGCGAATAGTCCATAGGACTTCCCAACACATTCTTAATACGATCTTTCCACGTCAATTCCAACTCCCAGCCAGTGGTACGCATATCAGCAATATTCTCTTTACCACCCGAAGTACCCAATACGGCAGGCAGTGTAACCGAACGTACCATATCTTTGGTATCGCGTACATAGAAATCGAATGTACCCATCAAACGATTATTGAACAATGACCAGTCCAAACCCAAGTCTTTCGTCACAACCTTCTCCCAAGTCACTACACTAGGCAAAGAAGGAATATTCAACGCATTGACCATTTTACCATCCATCATATAGTTGGCCAACACTTTACCAGAAAGAATAGACATATAGTCATGATAGCCGTTAGTTATCTGATTACCCAAAGCACCTACAGAGGCACGAAGTTTCAAATTGTCTACTACTTTGGAAAGTGGTTCAAAGAATTTTTCTTCCGAAATACGCCAACCAATAGAGGCTGAAGGAAAAAACGCCCAACGATCGTCTTTAGCATACTTAGAAGAACCGTCATAACGACCATTTACCTCAAGTAGATATTTGGAGCGATAGTCATAGTTCAAGCGAAAAAAGGCCCCCTGTACACGCCAGATGTCTGCACCTTCAGCATTCTCTTTATAGTTGATGGCTAAGTCGGAAATAGGTAACTCGTTATCATACAAGTCAGTCATGGTATATGAGGTGTTAGCATAAGTCTTCTCCTCTTGGTTATAACCACCCATTACCGAAATGTTGTGAACATCGTTGAACGAAGTTTTATACTCGGCCCATACATTGATAGCGTGGTAAATATTGTTCGAGTTATAGTTTTTCACATAATTGGGAGTCTCTACAATCCATTCAGGACCTCCCTCAGGAAAAGTTTGCTTAATTTCTTTACGGTGAAATTTCTGAACAGTAGAATAACGATTCCAAGAGTAATCGCCCTTAATAGATAGTCCTTTCAATGGATGTAAATCGAAACGCCCGATGTACCATTGGTCCCAAGTCTCTTTTTTATTACGTCCAGCTAAAGCCATCTTTCCAATAACGTTATAATTACCACTGTTGAGATACATACCTGCAAAATCACCATTAGGTAAAAAGATAGAAAGTGTAGGATACATACGATATACCTCATAATACCAAGTTTGAGAACTGCTACCACCATTGTCCATATAAGGTTCATCATTCTTAATGTTACTCATACGGGTAGCAAAACTCACATCCAGCCAACTAGTTAGTTTCGTATCGAAATTGAACGCTAAATTGAAGCGCTTATAAGAGTCATTTCCATAGCGAAAAATACCCGACTGATCTTTAAAACCAATAGAAGCATAGTAATTGTTACGTTCAGTACCACCTGAAAGGCTTACATTATGTTGCTGCATAAAAGCCGATTTTTGATAGAACTCGGACAACCAATCGGTGTTGCCCACATAGGCCCATCCCGGATTACTAGGGCTATAATTTGAATTTTGAATACCTTCGGTATCAACCAAAATTGCAGGATTGTGTTCTGGATCGGCAATATGTGCATCGAGTTTCTCCATAAACTTTTCGTTAAAGTAATATCCACCCGGAGTGTCATATTCGTAAGCCTTATTCCACATACGCGCCCATATATCCGAACGAGGCATTTCGGGAAGGCGAGCCGGTGAACTCCATGAAAGGTTATTGCTATATGACACCTTAGTCTTTTGGTTGCGAGCCCCCTTTTTGGTAGTGACCAACATCACACCAAAAGCAGCACGCGCACCATATACAGCAGCGGCCGAAGCATCTTTCAATACAGAAACACTTTCTACATCTTGAGGATTGATGAGAGATAAATCGGAAATTTCCACACCATCTACCAAGACAAGAGCGTTACCACCATTCAATGAGGTATTACCACGAATGTTGATATTAGCAGCTTGGTTGGGCTGTCCACTATTGAATGTAATATTCAAGTTGGGTACCATACCTTGCAAACCTTGTGCAATATTACCAATCGGACGGTTTTCCAGAATCTCCCCTGAAGCTGTTGTAACAGCTCCTGTCAAATTAAGTTTCTTCTGTGTACCATAACCTACGACTACCACTTCATTCAAAGATGCCGAGCTTTCTTCAAGCACAATCTTCAAAGAACCGGTTTCTGCAGAGACCCACACTTTCTTCGTACTAAAACCAATGTAAGATGCTACTAACAAGGCACGTTTCCCATCTCTGATTCGCAACGTAAACGAACCGGAGAGATCGGTAGTAACTCCAGTAGTTGTCCCTTGTACAGTTATATTAACGCCTGGTAATGGTTGACCATTGACATCTACTATTGTTCCTTTAACGTCATAATCTTTCTCTACGGCTACAGGAGTAGTTGTTTTTTTTTCTTCTTTCTGAGGTTGGCGGACAATAATCACTTGTCTTCCTTTCACTGTATATGTCAGTTGCTTGGGGGGTAATACTCTATTCAATATAGATACAACTGACTCGTTTTGTGCTTTGACTGTTACTTTTTCATTTTTCTGTAGAACATCTTCTTTAAAAAAGAACACATAATCGCTCTTCTTTTCCAACGTTTTAAATAATGTTTCAAAAGAAACATCTATCAAATTGAGGGTGACATACGTAGATTGAAGATTCATAAAACTATCTTTTGCCCAAGTTTTTGGTACATAAGACGTTAAAAAAACGCATAAAAGCAAAAACCCATAACCAATATAGGTTAATTTTTTACTCTTATTTCTAAAATGAGAGTTATTTTTCATATATTTGTAAAATTAGATTAGTGATAACTTTGGTGAGTTATTTACAGTTCTAAATCTGAACCGAGTAATATTTCGCAGATATTATTCGGTTTCTCTTTTTAAATTAAGGTGGAATGTTTTTCATGTATTGGTTCTTTTAAAGGTTTGTACTTTCTTTATTTATTTTTTTCCGGAGAAAGAGTTATTATCTCCCCTTTTCGGACAATTTTCAGTGGAGTGGTTAATGAGATAGATTCTAACACTTCCTCAAGTGTGCAATTCAAATCAAGGCTTCCATAGCACTTCTCATCTTCCAAGCTACCTATTATTTCAATTTTCGTATTATAGTATTGAGATAAAGTATTTAATATAGTAGTCAACTTCTGACCATCAAAGTTCATAATATCATCTTTCCAACAAATATAGCCATACACATCAACTTCGTTTATTTTTACCGCTCCACTTGCCATTGAAAGTCTTTGATTTGGCAGTAGTCGCTTCTTTGCTTTATTATCCACTTTCACATCTACACTTCCACGAACAAGTACCACCGAAGTTTCCACATTCTTCGCATAGTCATTCACATTGAATGCCGTTCCCAATACACTTACTTCCAAATGAGTGGTTTTCACGATAAAAGGGTGCTTCTCAACTTTTTTAACATCCAAAAAAACTTCTCCCTGTACATTCAGCCTTCTATTCGTCGCAAAATCTGAACTATAAGAAATACACGACCCTGAATTAATCCATAAAGAAGATCCATCCGGCAAAATTATTTTTGTGCGTTTTCCATAAGGAACCACAACCTGATTCATTAAGATTTTTTCTCCCTTTGAAGCCACTACTAATTTATCATCCACTATTACGGCTCCATCTTCATCTACTCTGATTTCTGCATTATTCTTATCCAATCCTACAGCTTGCTTACCATCTAAAAGCACCTGAACCTGATCTGAATGACTCAATGAATCAATCATATCAGCAGTCAACTTAACTTCTTCCTGTACCTTAAAATTTGAAATCCAATAATAAGAACCCAAACAGATAAGTAGAAAAGCGGCAATACTTGCCACATAAGCAATAACCCTCCTATATGGATGTGTTCTGTGAGGCTGTACAGATTTAATATCTTGTGAATGAAGCTTATTCATCATTCTATTAAAACTTTGCATTTTATATGCTTGAGAAGTAGGCCCAGTATCTTCCACAACTTTCATACTCCGAATCACAGCAATAGCCAATTCTATCCTTTCTTCACAACCCGGGTGTTGAAGTTTATAAGATTCAATGTCAAAACCATTATCAGCAAATCCAGACCTTACCCATTGGAAAAGGTCATCATCCAACAAAAAAACTTCTATATCTTTAAATGTATATTGAACCATTTTTCGCTTTATTTTCTATTATGACAAATAAGCGAGCTGATTTATACTCACTGAAAATATTTTTTTTCAAATAAAAAATAAAATAATAGCAAGAATGGCTTCTTTCCTTAGTTTTTCCATAGAACGAGCTAACAAATTCCTTGCAGACTGGATATTAATTTCCATTATTTCTGAAATTTCATCAAAACTCATCTCATGAATAAAACGAAGATAAATAATTTCTTTCTGACGCCCTGTTAATCCTTTTAGCATTCGATAGACCTCGTCGGATAATCCCTGATCCTGAGTTAAAAACAGTTGATCATCAATCGTATAATTCAAATCAAAAGAAAAATCATAGTCTGGCAATGGCTGAAGTTTTGAATTACGAAGTAATTGATTATAAATTAGATTCTTTAGAGCACGAAACAGAAAAGGGCGCAATCTTGTATTGTCTTCAAGAGTAATTTTTTTCTGATAAAGTTTCAAGAACAGATCTTGAATCAAGTCTTCCACCATTTCATTATCTCCCCCTACTCTACGTCCATAAATTAGCAAGTCGTCAAAAAAAAGACAATACAATTGAGAAAATGCAATTTCATTTCCATCCAAAAATTGCATCCACAAACTTATTATACGTTTCTGATCGTTGAGAGTCATACGCTAGATTTAAATCAAGCTCCAAAAGCTAAATCGTATTTTCATATTATATTTATGTGGCAATATTCGTAAAATATCCCGAGATACGCAAACTTTTGCTATTAAAAGATTATTTCATAATATAAAATGAAGAGGGAGACAACAATAGAATGTCATCTCCCTCTCAACATTATTAACTTAAATCGTACTACATATAAACTAAGAAAACACCTACTAAAATCTATAGTCAATGCTAAGACCGAATACTTTATTAGTGCGGCTATATACGTTAGTACCGGGTAATCCTGTAGCACTGTAATTCTTTGAAGTTTTAGTATAATCTTCATAAGTAGTCCACATATAACCAACATTCAGATTTGCTCTTTCACTCAATACTACTTTCGCTCCAACTCCTAATGTATAAGAGTCACAAGAGAAACTGGTATCGTTCTGAAAGTTGTCAGATAATCCATAATCCGTAATCTGTCCACCACAACTCAACGATAATTGTTTGGTTACATCCCACTCAATACCCATTAAATATTCATTTGTTCCCTTTGTCAGATATTTCTGTTTGTCACCAGCCATTCCCGCTTTCTTATCATCATAGAAATGATACTCTACAGATGCACGCAACACTGGCAAAATCTCATAAGCAACTGCAACTGAAAGCATAGAAGGTATGTCGTTAGGAGTATTTACACCATCTTTATAGCTACCTACCAAGCTCTCTGCTGAATCTGGATATTTCAAATTATTAGTCTTATTCTCAATATTCAAGTTCGTCTTGAATTCATATTTCGCACCAATATTGAATTTACCAAACTTAGCATCCACACCGAGAACAGGAGTCAATCCCCAACCCGTCTGATCACAATCCAATTCCAAATCCATCAATTCGCCACCACCATAGGCTTCTTTCAGATTAGCATTTAGAAAACCTTTATAACCACCCGTAAAATAGTTCATACGTCCGCCAGCAAATGCAGAAAGCCAATCATTAATCTTATAAGTTAACCCTAACTGTAAAGAATAGATATATTGTTTGCCATCCATAGCACTATTGATGTCATACATATTGGGAGTTGCAAGAGGACGGTGCTTTTCTGGATCAGGGTTAAGGTATCCTGGGATGCTACCTTGAAAAATCCCTGCCATGGCAGCCGCGTCAAACATAGGCAGACCGTCATCAAACGAAGCCTTTCCACCTCCGCCAGTTATAGCGAAGAAACCGGAAATAGTCCAATCTCCTTTCTTATAGGCTGCAAACAAACTAGGAATAACCGGTGCGGCAGCTTTTCCCTTATAATATTTATTAAATGGAGCATCAGATTTTGTAGGTACCGGTTTCCCGTCAACTATAACCGGAGTCCCATTATTCATTGCAATTCCATTATAAGTATAGAAACTGGCATCAATATTTCTTGTTTGAAAAGCACTCTGAATGCTCAATCCAATATGAAAACCATCATTTGGCAAGAAAGCTAAACCGGCAGGATTAGACAAAGCACCGTCTATTTCAAAGGTAGCACCGCGAGATAACATACGAAGAAAAGCGGCATGTTGATTAGTATTTGTCAGAAGCCCTCCGGCAAAAGTTGGAATTGAAACGATTAACATCACAAGTCCAATCAAGGAAATTTTTCTCATCTAAATCTTTTTTAAATTATTTCGGGCGCAAAGATATAACATTATTGCACACGAAATATATGTTTGTGCATTTATTTTCTATTACGCCCCTATTTTAATTGAAAAAGCAAACTGTTTCTAGTGAAACAATCTATATTTATCACTTAATAAAGTCCAAACAAATCGACCGGCTTTTACGTTTATATTATAAGTAAATTATAGAAGAATATTATGGCCTATACAATTGCATTTTTCGGCACAAAGCCTTATGACGAATCGTCGTTTAACGATAAAAACAAAGAGTTCGGATTTGAAATACGTTATTATAAAGGACATCTGAATAAGAATAACGTACTGCTGACACAAGGCGTAGATGCGGTCTGCATCTTTGTGAATGATGTCGCTGACGCAGAAGTCATCCGCATTATGGCAGAGAACGGAGTAAAATTGCTGGCACTGCGATGTGCGGGATTCAATAACGTAGATCTGAATGCGGCTGCTACTGCCGGAATCACCGTAGTACGTGTTCCCGCTTACTCTCCCTATGCCGTTGCCGAATACACCGTAGCTCTGATGTTATCATTGAACCGGAAAATCCCCCGTGCATCCTGGCGCACGAAAGACGGAAATTTCTCCCTTCATGGTTTGATGGGATTCGATATGCATGGAAAAACAGCCGGAATCATCGGTACGGGGAAAATAGCAAAAATCCTGATTCATATCCTAAAAGGTTTCGGAATGAATGTGCTGGCATACGATCTTTATCCGGATTATAACTTTGCCAGAGAAGAACAAATTGTCTACACTTCGTTGGACGAGCTGTATCATAGTTCGGATATCATTTCTCTGCATTGCCCGCTTACTGAAGAAACAAAATATCTTATTAACGACTATTCTATCAGTAAAATGAAAGACGGTGTAATGATTATCAATACCGGCCGCGGACAGTTAATTCACACCAATGCACTGATTGAAGGCCTGAAAAACAAGAAAATCGGATCGGCAGGATTGGACGTCTACGAAGAAGAGAGCGAATACTTCTATGAAGACCAGTCCGACCGTATCATCGACGATGATGTGCTTGCCCGCTTGCTCTCGTTCAACAATGTTATCGTCACTTCTCATCAAGCCTTTTTCACACGTGAAGCAATGGAAAACATAGCTATGACAACTTTACAAAATATAAAAGATTTTATCAATCACAAGCCTCTGCTAAATGAAGTGAAGAGATAAACCTTTTATCCTCCCACTTTGTTTACGAAGCATATAAACAACAAGAAAAAGGAGTTATTTATGAAAAAAGTAATACATAGAGCTGATACAAGAGGGCATTCCCAATACGATTGGCTGGATAGTTATCACACCTTCAGTTTCGATGAATATTTCGATTCCAACCGTATCAATTTCGGTGCTCTTCGCGTATTGAATGATGACAAAGTGGCGCCCGGAGAAGGATTCCAGACACATCCTCACAAGAATATGGAAATTGTATCCATTCCTCTGAAAGGACATCTGCAACATGGAGACAGCAAGAAAAACAGCCGGATTATTACCGTCGGAGAAATCCAGACTATGAGTGCCGGAACCGGAATTTTCCATAGCGAAGTGAATGCCAGTCCCGTAGAACCGGTTGAGTTCCTGCAAATCTGGATTATGCCGAAAGAACGGAACACACGCCCCGTTTATCAGGATTTCAACATCAGTGAGCTGGAACGTCCCAACGAGCTGGCAGTCATCGTATCACCTGACGGGAGTACTCCCGCATCTCTTTTGCAAGACACTTGGTTCTCAATAGGCAAAGTAGAGGCCGGCAAGAAACTGGGGTATCATATGCATCAAAGTCATGCAGGCGTATACATATTCCTTATTGAAGGAGAAATTGCAGTAGAAGGCGAAGTGCTGAAACGTCGTGACGGAATGGGGATCTACGAAACTAATAGTTTTGAATTGGAAACTTTGAAAGACTCGCATATTCTATTAATAGAAGTACCGATGTGAGAAATTACGGAAATATAGCCGATATCCGGCAAGAATATACTAAAAGCGGATTGCGGGAAAATGAACTTCCCGACGACCCGCTTTCGCTTTTCAGTCAGTGGTTGCAAGAAGCCATCGACGCAAAAGTAGATGAACCGACCGCTGTCATCGTTGGTACTGTATCTCCCGAAGGAAAGCCGTCCACACGTACCGTATTACTGAAGGGGCTCCACGACGGTAAGTTCGTCTTTTACACAAATTACGAAAGCCGTAAAGGAAAACAATTGGCACAAAATCCATATATTTCCCTCTCTTTCGTATGGCATACACTCGAAAGGCAAGTACATATAGAAGGAGTAGCAAGCAAAGTGGCTCCGGAAGAGTCGGACGAATACTTCCGGAAACGCCCTTATAAGAGTCGGGTCGGTGCACGCATTTCCCCGCAAAGCCAACCGATTTCAAGCAGAATGCAGTTAATACGCGCTTTCATCAAAGAGGCGGCACGTTGGATAGGGAAAGAAGTAGAAAGGCCTGATAATTGGGGCGGATATGCCGTTGTTCCTACCAGAATTGAGTTTTGGCAAGGACGGCCGAACCGTCTACATGACCGCTTCCTATATACGTTACAACTAAATGGAGAATGGGAAATCAGTCGTCTTGCTCCTTGATTTCGTCGATTTTTCTTGGCAGCTTCAACTAGAATACTTAATATTGCAATTCTAAAATATTCAGCTTATGATACTGGATTATATATACCATAGCGGTTTCGCCATCGAAGCAGAAGGGGTAACCGTTATCATCGATTACTATAAAGATTCTTCCGAGACTGACAATAATCGGGGAATCGTACATGATTACCTTTTACAAAGGCCGGGCAAATTGTACGTACTAGCTACACACTTCCACCCCGATCACTTTAATCGTGAAATATTGACATGGAAAGAGCAACGGCCCGATATTCAGTACATCTTTTCCAAAGATATTCTGAAATCACACCGTGCCAAAAGCGAAGACGCTTTCTTCATAAAAAAAGGAGAAGCGTACGAAGATGATACGATACGAATCGATGCATTCGGTTCGACGGATGTCGGCAGTTCATTTCTGCTTCACCTCCAAGACTGGAGTATTTTCCATGCCGGTGATTTAAATAACTGGCATTGGAGCGAAGAATCTACCGAAGAAGAGATACGAAAAGCCAACGGTGATTTCCTTGCAGAAGTTAAATATTTAAAAGAAAGAGCGTCGGACATTGATTTAGTGCTGTTTCCGGTAGATCGAAGAATGGGAAAAGATTACATGAAAGGAGCAAAACAGTTCATCGAACAAATAAAAACTACTATATTTGTGCCCATGCATTTCAGTGAAGATTATGAAGGCGGTAATGCGCTTCGTAATTTTGCCGAAAATGCAGGTTGCCGTTTCGTCAACATCACCCATCGGGGCGAAAGTTTTGAGATTACCAAATAAACACATAATAATTATGAATAAATTTACAATTCTGTTTCTTACCCTGCTTCTTGCATTGCCGGTGGCAATGAAGGCAGAATCTGCAAAAGAAAAAAGAGACGACACCAGATACCTTACAGGCGCCGTTCCTGAAGTTGATGGTAAGGTCGTATTTTCCAAAGAATTTCAAATTCCGGGAATGAGTCAGGCGCAAATCTACGACACTATTATGAAATGGATGCAAGAACGCTTGAAAGAGAATAAGAATATTGAAAGTCGGGTAGTTTTCTCCGATGAAGCTAAAGGTACGGTTGCCGGTATCGGAGAGGAATGGATTGTTTTCAGTTCCAGTGCTTTGTCGTTAGACCGTACACTCATCAATTACCAGATTACCGTTACCTGTAAACCCGGTAACTGCCTGGTAGAACTGGAAAAAATCCGTTTTACTTATCGCGAAACAGAAAAATATAAGGCAGAAGAATGGATTACCGATAAATATGCGCTTAATAAGGCAAAGACCAAGTTAGTACGTGGTCTGGCTAAATGGCGTAGAAAAACGGTAGACTTCGCAGATGATATATTTATGGATGTAGCCGTCGCTTTCGGAGCACCGGATACTCGTCCTAAAGCCGAAAAGAAGAAAAAAGAGGAAGAGAAGACAACTCCGTCAATTGTCGCAGCCGCAGGTCCGATTGTCATTGGCGGCACAGATAAAAAGACCGATATAAAGGTGACGACTGCCGAACCTGCCAATACAGTTCCTGCTGCCACTCTTACCCCCGCTACTCCGGTTGGTAAAGCTTCATCGGATATGCCGGGTTACGTAGAAATTGACTTGAAGCAAATTCCGGGTGAGGTATATGCTCTAATGGGAAGCGGCAAGCTGGTTATCAGTATCGGAAAGGACGAGTTTAACATGACCAATATGACTGCAAACGCTGGTGGTGCGTTGGGATACCAGTCCGGTAAGGCTGTAGCTTACTGTACTCTTTCCCCCGATCAGTCTTATGATGCCATAGAAAAAGCGGACAATTATACGCTGAAACTCTATGCTCCGAACCAAACAACTCCTTCGGCTGTTATAGAATGTAAGAAATTGCCTTCACAGACTACTCCGCAAGCCGGACAACCCCGCACATACGTCGGAGAGATTGTGAAGCTCTTAATGAAAAAAATAATAAGATTACAACAATGGAAATAAAAAGTAAATTTGACCATTTCAATATCAATGTCACGGACTTGGAACGGAGTATTGCCTTTTATGAAAAAGCGCTCGGTTTGAAAGAACACCATCGAAAAGAGGCTTCCGACGGTTCGTTCACGCTGGTTTACCTAACAGACAATGAAACAGGATTTCTTCTGGAACTGACATGGCTAAAAGATCATGCCGCTCCATATGAACTTGGAGAGAATGAAAGTCATCTTTGTTTTCGGGTGGCCGGTGACTATGATGCCATCAGAGCTTATCATAAAGAAATGAATTGTGTATGTTTCGAGAATACAGCTATGGGGCTGTATTTCATCAATGACCCGGATGACTATTGGATTGAGATACTTCCACAAAAGTAAGTATATAAAAAGACGGGGCAGGATAATCATTCTGCCCCGTCTTTTTTATGATAGACTTATTTTTTATGTCGATTTGCCCTTTTTCTCCGGATATCCGCTTTCATCTTTGCGGCACCCGAACCATGCTGTCCACGAATATAGGTTGCCTTCTTCGCTTTCGTTTTCACCTTTTCCTCTTCCTTAGGCTTATCTTTCTTGCCTTTAAAGACGATTCCGCCCTGTATTGCTTCTTCTATACTCATACAATCATTTATTAATATTCACTTTTCCGGCTACAAATATAATCCTTTTCTACGGATTTATTTATCTTTGCCAACCAAAACAATACGTAACCACTAATGGCAACAACAATTCTTCCTGCAGAAAAGGATCCGATGGGAGCCGCTATTTATGATTATTTCACTCATCACAAAGCCGATCGCTTACGAGTATTTTCTTCTCAATTTGAGGAGGATGAAATTCCTGTCAAAGAGTTATTCCGTACGATTCAATCTATGCCCGCATTGGAACGCACAGCCTTAGAAATGGCTACAGGACGGATATTGGATGTAGGAGCAGGAAGTGGATGTCATGCCTTGGCCCTCCAAGCGATGGAAAAGGAGGTGTGTGCCATTGATATTTCTCCGCTATCTGTCGAAGTAATGAAACAACGTGGAGTAAATGATGTTCGTCTTACCAATCTGTTTGACGAAACATTCGATGAGACGTTCGATACGATTTTAATGCTAATGAATGGTTCCGGCATTATCGGAAAACTAAATAATATGCCGGATTTCTTCCAACGAATGAAGCGCATGCTCCGTCCTAAAGGGTGTATACTGATGGATTCAAGCGACTTACGTTATCTTTTTGAAGAAGAAGACGGAAGTATAGTTATCGACTTGGCAGGAGATTATTACGGAGAAATTGATTTTCAGATGCAATATAAGAATATAAAAGGAGATACTTTCGATTGGTTATATGTAGATTTCCAAACACTTAACTTATATGCTTCCGAATACGGTTTCAAAGCTGAATTGGTAAAAGAAGGAAAACACTACGATTACCTGGTAAAACTCAGCCTTGCTTAGAAAATTCACAAAAACACGGGGTATGTCGTAATGAATCATAATCAGCGTAAGTTTGCATTTCAACATACCCTCATTCCCCTTTTTATAAATCCTCTATTTATTTCAGCATTTCATTAATCATTTGCACCAAAGAAGCAAATTCTTCTTCATTATACAAACGAGTTAGTTTTACTATTTTTCCCTCTTTATCTATCAATACGTTCCTTGTTATTCCGGAGTCGCGCAAAGCATACTTTGCAAAAATATCAGCTCCCGGATCTAATCCCAACGGATAAGTGATTCCGGTAGATTTGGCAAAAGCAAGGACTTTATCAAGTGGCTCATCACGGTCAATGCCGATCAATGCAAATTCCGCATTATCTTTATGCTTCAACCAAATATCTTTTTCTATGAACGGCATTTCTTTACGACAAACACCGCACCAACTTGCTGTAAACTGCAACATTACGACCTTGCCACGGAGAGAAGACAGACTCATTTGTTTTCCATCAGTCAGTGTGATTGTAAAATCCGGAGCTGTCTCTCCTACCCGAACAATATATCCTGTACTATCTGCTTCCGAAGTCATTACATCAGCAATCACTTTTGTACTATCTGCCGAAACCACAGTATCCGTCGCTCCTTTTTTCTGACCGGAGCACGCCAATACACTTATGGCTAAGAAAGCCATACCACACACATTCATAATTTTCTTTTTCATCTTCGTATAATCATTAGTGAGATTGCAAATATAAAAAAAGCACATGACGTATTTGCATTTTTAAAATAAATTCATACCTTTGCACCCGCAAAAGAAAATAACGCCTCTTTAGCTCAGTTGGCCAGAGCACGTGATTTGTAATCTCGGGGTCGTTGGTTCGAATCCGACAAGAGGCTCTTCAAAGTAGAAAGCTGTTTATCATACCGATAAGCAGCTTCTTTCATTAAAGAAAATTCTTTTCTAGTTTTTTTGCTTTCGGAATACAACCAAGCTAACAGCTATCAAAATCAGAATAATCCCAATAACACTGTTGACAGTGAAAAACTCCTCAAATACAAAAACACCGATCACGACGGCTGTCAACGGTTCCATAGCACCCAAAATAGATGTCAAAGTAGGCCCTGCATACTTTATTGCCTGTACTAAAGTGATATTGGAAATAGCCGTAGCCGGTAATGCAAGTCCTAGAATAATCAGCCATATATATCCGTCTGTTACCAAACGAAAACCGGAAGTGGTAAAAGCACCTATCAGATAAAAAAGAGTTCCCAGCCCCATGACATAGCAAGTCAATACAGTAGAATTAATTCTCACAGCTCGTGTGGTCCGCACTCCGATGATATACCCCGCATATGAGAATACAGAAACACAAGCTGCCACTAAGCCAACCATCGCATTACCATTATTTGCGTCCAACTCTCCTAATGAAAGCAGAGCCGCACCTAACAAAGATATCAAAACAGCAAATAGGACCCAAAGCGACTTCTTCTCCCGAAAGAAAAACATCATTGCCAGAGCAACCACCAACGGATACATAAAATGAATGGTGGAAGCCACACCACTGGCTATATTCTGATAGGCAATAATCAGACTGAATGAAGTGATCGCCCGCAATAGGCTTAAGCCAAAGACAACTTTGAAGTCTTTTACGGACAAGCGGAATTTACACCCGGAAAATAAGCCTAACACAGTCAGCACAATTGATGCTACCCCCCAACGATAGGAAAGTACTTCAAAAGCTGAAAATCCAATCATTAACAAAGTGATGGAAAAGAACGGAGCCAGCCCAAAAGTGGAGGAAGATACTGCCGCATAGAGTATACCTTTTATGCGATTCATGAGGTTTTTAACTATTCTGTTTTAATCGTTTATTTACAACTACAAAGATAGACTGATATTTCTTTAAGTGCAAAGATAAAATGGAAAGATTGACTTTATTTTCTTCTTTATGGCATGATAGACTGTATTGTTTATTTTCCTATATTTGCGACGACTAATATAGGAAAAATGAATTTGAGATGCAATATGAAAACGAACTTTACGATCAGAACAGCCCGACAATCCGACAGTGTTGAACTAAGAGATTTGTACAAAAATACCGTACTTATAATAAACAGACGTGATTATTCACAGGAAGAAGTTGAAGACTGGGCTTCATGCGGAAATGATCTTTCTAAAATAGAGAAAATGATAGAAACCCATTACTTTATTGTTGCCGTTGACCAGCAATTACAAATCGTAGGTTTCTCTTCTATCACTTCGCAAGGATATCTACATTCAATGTTCGTTCACAAAGACTTTCAAGGTAAAGGCATTGCGACTACACTTTTGAAAGAAATAGAACGATATGCTATTGAACAGGGAATGGAACGAATTACATCAGAAGTGAGTTTAACTGCCCGCCCATTCTTCGAAAGACAAGGGTATACTGTGGAAAAGGAGCAGAAACGACAGGCTAATAAATTAAGTCTGACTAATTTTTGGATGCAAAAGACCTTGAATGCTTAAAAAACAAAGAAGGACTAGAAATTACTTTCTAATCCTTCTCCAATTGGAGGTTCCTGGCGAACCTCTTTTTCTTTATTTTCCTTATTTATTCAATAAAACAAAATTTTCATAAACCACTGATAAGCAACAAATTATTTATCAACCAAATAAAATAGAATAAAATAAGATAAAAGTTTGTAGTACCAATGTAGTACCAAATCAAA
>OGDP01000052.1_pt1 | contig 119089 bp, 87 predicted proteins | sample 1570441 | NCBI WGS metagenome assembly OGDP01 (sample SAMEA2581961, study PRJEB24529) | metagenome | biome: Human gut stool | place: China | collected 2011
GAGAGGACGTTTAGACGCAAGAAGGACGCTGAAGAGCTTAGTTGCGGATTTGAGGTATTCTATTTTTAAGAGATATCTGTTCACAAAGGTACAAATATTCCGCACATAGTATCCCGATAAGACATTTTTTTCAGAATTAATGCAAAAACGACCGGTATGCATCATCGCGACGTATACCGGTCTACAAGTTAAGGTTAAAGTCAAAAAATTAAGAGAGCTATTTATAAGTTAGGATTAGCATTTATTTCTTTTTGCGGAATGGCATACAGATAATAAGTACTATTTGCTGTAAATGGTGTAGCGTCCGGGAAACGGAGGAACCAATGTCCCAATGGATTCCGTTTGGCGAATCCACCTCCTTCTTGCCAACAGTCTACTTCTGTTTTCTGCATTTCTTCTGATAAAGCAGTACGTTCTACAGCTTTCTGAGTGCGGAGTATGTCCGTAATCCCAAAGCCTTCTCCCCAAAGTTCTCGACGACGTTCCATCAAGATTTCATTAATCACATCTTCCTGTGATTTTCCCGCCACATCATAATCCACTACCCCGCGAGCATTGCGCAACGTATTCAAAGGAATCACAGCCTGAGATAATTCCATACCGTCGCGGACATTCGCTTCGGCTTCTATCAGATACATCTCAGCAGCACGCATCAACACCAAATCAGCTGTATCGTCCGCACGCATATGGAACTTTTTATATCCCAGATATCCTTCGCGCATCCACTGAAACAAAGGCAAACGGATGTCACCTTCAACAAAAGTATCTTTCAAATGAGGGTCGGCCATGAAACTACTGTAAGCTCCGACGTATGTCGCATCCAAATAGTAAAAATTATAACTCGCATCCGATTGAGAAGGGATTTGAGGAAATCCCCATATCCACTCTTGATTGGAGATATTATTGAATCCCTCATATTCGGCAGTAGTCGTCATCAATGAATAGTCCTTACGAGCAGATGCGGCAGCCTTTGCAGCTTCCTCCCACTGCCCGGTCAGCAAATAGGCACGGGCCAAAAGTCCGTTTACCACAGCCAGATCCGGTTTGAACTTCTGGTTATCACCGCTCCGAACGTAATTCTTCAAATAATCCTGCGCCAAAGCCAAATCCTCGAAAATACGTTGGTAGACTTGAGCTACCGTTGATTTCCCTTTCGGAACGGTAGTGTTATCGCTCGGCTCAGTATAAATAGGTACGCAAGGCGCATCTTTATCTTTCAAATACGTGAACTGATAATGTTGCACCAAGTGCAGATAGCAAAAGGCACGCAGGGCCAACGCTTGCCCTTGAGCCTTCCGGAGTTCTTCCGAATCCCCTTTAATGGAAAGAGCCGTGTTGCAGTTATCTATCGTTTTATACATCAGATACCAGGCAAATTCCGTTCTGCTGTTTGAAGATATAGCAATGTCATCGAACTGATACGAAGAATTGAAACCGTATTTCGGACGGGAAACGACATCACTTGCCATCATGTCATCCAAACACTGAAGCGCACGATAACCGATATTGGCATAAGTACTCGAATAGTCAAACAGATTATACCAGGCACCGTTCACAAGCGCCTCCGCATTTTCGGGCACAGGCACTTTCTCGGAACTCACCGCATCTGTGGGATCTGTATCCAGGAAACTGCTACTGCAACTCGTTGCCAGAAGAAGTCCGGCAATGGCTGCCAAAATAGATTGTATTTTTATTTTTCTCATAATTTAGTCTGATTTAGAAAGCAATGTTAATACCTCCGGAGATAGTCCGCATAGCCGGATAACGATAATAGGTGATTCCGGTAATTCCCTGTTCGGGGTCCAATCCTTGATTCTTGTGAATGGTAAATAAATTATCTCCTTGCACATACACCTGCACACTGCTCAATGCCAGCTTACTGATCCACGGTTTGGGCAGGTTGTAAGAGAGAGTCAGGTTTTTCAGCCGCATATAAGAATTATTCTGCAAGAACCGAGTGGACGCCGAGTTCCAGTTATTGGAAGTCGTACTTAGAGCAGGCACGTCCGTGTAGCGGTTGTCCGGTGTCCAACGTCTTAGGATTTCAGTCGACCAGGCACGTCCTTCCAGGCTACCGTTATGTAGAATCATCGTTATATCACGATTGTAGATATACCCTCCGATACTATAAGCAAAAATAGCAGACAAGTCGAACCCTTTCCAGGAAAGCGATGTATTGAACCCGCCATACACTTTAGGAAGCGAGGATTTATTGACATAATAATAATCGGCTGAAGCATAATCACTCGTTGTCACACGTTTGCCCGTCGGATTATCATCAGCGTCCAGTTCATCTGCATACCACAACGGCTTTCCATTGTCCGGATCTACGCCCGCCCACTCTTTCATATAGAAATCATATACCGAGCGACCTACCTGAAGTTTGTTTACTCCACTCTGCGGCATATCTTTCAATGGAAGTTCCGTTACCTTATTCTTATAGTGAGTCAGGTTCATACCCAGCTTCCAAACCCAGCCGTTCTGATTGATAACCGTTCCGTTAAGCACCAATTCGATACCCGTATTCTTCAAAGCTCCCACATTCTCGTCAATAAAACCATATCCCAAAGAGGGAGCAATCGGACGGGAATAAAGCAAATCTTTTGAACGGCGTGTAAAGAAATCGAACGAACCGGAGAAACGGTTATTGAACAGTGAGAAATCCATTCCCAAATTAAAGTTCAGATTCGTTTCCCATTTCAGATTAGGGGTTGCCATACGGTCGGATACCAACGCATTCTCTCCCAAGTTGGAAACGATGGAATAAAGTCCCTTACTTGCGTAATACGTACCCAAGTTATCATTTCCCTGCGCACCGTAGCTCATTTTCAAAGTCAGTGCGGAAAGCCAGTCGGAAGTACTTGCCATAAACTCTTCTCGGTCTACACGCCAAGAAGTACCCAACGACCAGAAATTACCCCAACGGGTTTCCGGTGCAAAGCGTGAAGAACCGTCACGGCGGTAAGAAGCCGAGAAGAAGTATTTGTTCCGATAATCATATAACAATTGCGTGAGATACCCCACCAATGCATAATCAATGCGATATCCCGATCCTCCTGTCAACTGAGAGCCGACTACCAGTTCCGGCATATCAGGTTGCGCCATCTTTGAACGTGACGCAGTCAGTTCATCGTAACGATACGAATACGCCTCAATACCGGCAAGAACATTGAAATGATGTTCCCCAATCGTCTTGTCATACGTAGCAATATTATTCCACGTCCAAGAGAAAGTACGGGTATTCATCCGACTGACACTTCCCCCGTTCTCCTTAGCCGGACCGATCTTGGGATTCGTATAATCCAAAGTATTATAGTTTATCAAATCGAAATTGAAACTTGTCTTAAACTTCAATCCCTCGATAATCGTAGCTTCCAGAAAAGTACGGCCGGAAATTTCATCTTTCATACGCTCCGACTTATCCAAAGGTAGCGTAGCGGGCAAGTTCCAGTTCGCCATCGAACCGGAAGGACGGTAAGAGCCGAAATCATAGATACGGTCTCCGTTCTCATCCAATTTATAACTGCCGTCGGTATTCATCTCATAAATCGGATAAAAACCCGGCATGGTACGTCCGGCAGTTATCACGTTACTGACTTTAGAGTCGGAAGAAACCGGATAATTCTGCATGGAATGGGCAAAACTCAGATTGACACCCCCTTTCAACCAGGAAGTCATTTCACTGGTAACGTTGGAGCGGATATTGAAACGCTGATAGCCGGATTCAAGCGCAATTCCTTTATCATTCAGATAGCCGGCAGAGAAGAAATACTGATTGGCTTTACCACCACCGGAAACACTCAGGTTCAATTCCGTACGGAGTGCCTGTTGCTCCATAGCATCGCTCCAATCGGAATCCCATAACGGACGTGCGCCCTCCACCAATTTGCCATCCGTGCCCACCGGTTGCGCATATTGCGGACCATAAGGGTTGGGACCGCCTCCCATCAATTTGGTAACCAAATCTTTGGAAGCCTGCGCTGCGGCGGTCGCCGGAGTATAATCCGGACTTCCGGCATACCGGTTACGGAGTGCTTCCCAATACAATTCAAAATATTGATTGGTACTGACACGATCATAATCACGAACGGCTCGATTGGAACCTCCTAACGAAGCCTTCACTTTCACCGTTGCTTTCGAGTTCTGTTCTCCTTGCTTGGTAGTGATGATAATCACTCCATTAGCACCACGTGAACCATACAGAGCAGCCGAAGCCGCATCTTTCAACACAGTCATCGAAGCGATATCGTCCGGGTTGATAGCATTGACGCTACCGTCAAATGGCACACCGTCCACCACATAAAGCGGAGCACTGGAGGCATTGATAGAGCCGATACCACGAATACGGATTTCCGCATCCGTTCCCGGCTGACCGCTTGCCGCACTTGCCTGCACACCGGACACCGTACCTTCCAATACACGGGATACACTGGAAGTCTGCAACTTCTCAATTTCCCCTGCTTTCATGGTCGAAGCAGCTCCGGTAAAGCTATATTTCTTTGCGGTAGCGTAAGCGACTACCATAACCTCATCCAACTCCTTACTTTCCGCCTCCAGCGTAATATTAATCACACTCCGGTTGTTGACCGGTTGTTCCACCGTGCGCATTCCTACAAAACGGAACACCAAAGTTCCGGAACCGGGAGCCTCAATAGAATAGTTTCCATCAATATCGGTAATAGTTCCGGAGGAAGCTCCTTTCAATTGTACAGAGACACCGGGCAGAGGTTCCCCCTCAGAGATGACCGTACCCGTCACGCGTTTTTCCTGTTGCGCTTCCGCATACAATATGTTTCCTGCAAAAAGCAAAAGAAACACTGCTAATAAACGTAAATAGATTCTCATAATTTTCTGTGACTTTAAATATATTTGCGAGTTATACTAACAGTACATAGAAGTTTATTGTTTAGGAAACAAAACATTTTTTAGAAGATTACTAGCATAAATCAATGAAAGGTCGTACATTCGTGAAACAAAAGACATTCCCAACAGTTATAAGGAACCGTATGGTAAGACAGCTTGTTTTATATATCTCTTTGTTAGTGTCGTTCTCCTTGCAGGCACAGTCTGAAAAGGCGGGTATAACCGTAAACGACAGCATACAGGAAGATTCTGTCACCACCCCCAAGCCAAGTGCCTTCAAGAGAGCGATTAAGAAATTTATGAATTTCAGTGATTTCGACACGCTCTACATCAGCCCCAACCGCTATAACTACGCGTTGATGGCTACGCATTTCAGCAACTTTGAGTATTACTCGGTCACCAGCGAATTTCCTCAACCGCAGAAACTTAGCTTCTCTCCCAATCCCCACAACAAGATAGGATTGTATTTCGGTTGGAGATGGATCTTTTTAGGATGGTCTGTCGACATTGATGATATTTACCGCAAAACAAACCGGAAAAACAAAGGGACAGAGTTTGATTTGAGCCTGTATAGTTCCAAATTAGGCGTGGACATCTTCTACCGCCGCACGGGAAACAATTATAAAATTCACAAGATCAGAGGTTTCTATGATGAAATACCTTCCGACTACTCCGAAGATTTCAGCGGCTTGAAAGTAGACATCAAAGGACTGAACTTATACTATATATTCAACAACCGGAAGTTTTCTTATCCGGCCGCGTTCAGCCAGTCCACCAACCAACGGCGCAATGCAGGAACATTCATAGCCGGGTTCTCCATCTCAAAACACAATCTCGACTTTGACTATCAGCAACTTCCGGCATATATTCAGGAGAGAATGAATCCCGGCATGAAAGTCAACAAGATAAAATACACCAACGCCAACATCAGTTTCGGCTATGCTTATAACTGGGTATTCGCACGCAACTGCCTGGCTTGTCTGTCGCTCACTCCCGCCATTGCTTACAAGGCCTCCGATGTGGACGCGGAAACGCAGGAAGGGAAAGCATGGTATAGTAAGTTCAATCTGGATTTCCTGCTCCGGGCAGGCGTTGTCTATAACAATGGAAAATATTTCGTCGGCACTTCATTCGTCGGAAAGAACTATAACTATCATCGCAACAATTTCTCCTTGGACAATGGGTTCGGCACTCTTCAGGTATATGCCGGCTTCAACTTCCACCTGCGCAAAGAATACAGGAAAAAGAAAACAAAGCGGGAGTATTAGAAACGGGCAACTTGCTTGCTTATCCAAAGAATCTTTGTACATTTGCCCCGTTTTAAAAGAACAAAAATAGAAAACCAATGAAGCAACAACGCCACATACAGACCACACGCGCCCTTCTTTCCCGTTTCCGCTATTGGGGAAGAAAGAACTATGCCGCTTTTGCGAGCTTAGGACGCGAAGTATGTATCGGGCATCTGCATACCAATGTAGTCGATGTTGCCCTTCGTAAGCAGAATGCTGCACAAACTATCCCTTATCATACATTTATGACACTTCAAGAAATTAAAGACCAAGTGCTGGCAGGCATTGATATATCGCCCGAGCAAGCCGCTTGGCTGGCCAACATGACCGACAGCGAGGCGCTTTACGCCGCCGCGCATGAGATTACCGTCGCGCGTGCTTCGCACGAGTTCGACCTGTGTTCCATCATCAACGCCAAGTCCGGCAGATGCCCCGAAAATTGTAAATGGTGCGCACAATCCTCCCACTACAAGACGCAAGCCGAAGTCTATGACCTCCTCCCCGCTGAAGAATGTCTCCGACAGGCACAGTATAATGAAGCCCAGGACATCAACCGTTTCTCCCTCGTCACCAGCGGACGGAAACCCTCTCCCAAACAGATTACCCAACTTTGCGACACAGTCCGCCATATGCGGCGACATTCGTCTATCCAACTTTGCGCCTCACTGGGACTACTTAATGAAGAAGAACTGCGTTCCCTGCACGAAGCGGGAATTACCCGTTATCATTGCAATCTGGAAACTGCTCCTTCTTATTTTCCCCAACTTTGTTCCACCCACACACAAGAGCAGAAACTTGCCACACTTGCCGCCGCCCGCCGCGCAGGAATGGATATCTGTTGCGGAGGTATCATCGGCATGGGAGAAACGATGGAACAACGGATTGAATTCGCTTTTATTCTGAAGGAACTGAATGTCCAATCCATCCCCATAAATCTGCTAAACCCGATTCCCGGAACGCCATTGGAAAACGAAAGGCCTCTGAGCGAAGAAGAAATTCTCCGGACAATCGCCCTGTTCCGTTTCATCAATCCGACGGCTTTTCTCCGTTTTGCCGGCGGACGCTCGCAACTCTCTCCCGAAGCTATGCACAAGGCACTGCATATCGGTATCAACTCGGCTATCGTAGGCGACTTGCTTACCACACTCGGTTCTAAAGTATCGGAGGACAAAAAGATGATTCAAGAAGAAGGTTATCATTTTGCCAGCTCCCAATTTGACCGTGAACATCTTTGGCATCCATATACTTCCACAACCGATCCGCTCCCTGTTTACAAAGTAAAACGGGCGGACGGCGCAACCATCACTCTCGAAAACGGACGGGTGTTGATTGAAGGAATGTCTTCATGGTGGTGCGCCGTACACGGATACAACCATCCCGTGCTGAACCAAGCGGTAAAGGAACAATTAGACAAGATGTCCCATGTCATGTTCGGTGGTCTGACACACGACCCCGCCATCGAACTGGGAAAATTGCTGTTACCTTTAGTACCTCCGTCCATGCAAAAGATATTCTATGCGGACTCCGGCTCGGTAGCCGTAGAAGTGGCCTTGAAGATGGCCGTACAATATTGGTATGCAGCAGGACAGCCCGAAAAGAATAATTTCGTGACCATCCGTTCCGGTTATCACGGAGATACATGGAATGCCATGTCCGTTTGCGATCCGGTGACGGGGATGCACAGTCTTTTCGGTTCAGCATTGCCTGTACGTTATTTTGTCCCGTCCCCCACTTCCCGTTTTGATGGAGAATGGAATCCGGAAGATATCATCCCTTTACGGGAAACCATTGAAAAACGTTCCAAAGAGTTGGCGGCACTGATTCTTGAACCGATCGTGCAAGGGGCAGGCGGTATGTGGTTCTACCATCCGCAATACTTGCGTGAAGCGGAAAAACTCTGCCGGAAGCATGGCCTTCTTCTGATTTTCGATGAGATAGCGACAGGATTCGGACGTACCGGGAAACTTTTTGCTTGGGAACACGCCGGAGTAGAGCCCGATATTATGTGTATCGGTAAAGCGTTGACCGGCGGATATATGACACTTTCCGCAGTCCTGGCAAGCAATCGGGTGGCGGACACCATTTCCAATCATGCACCGGGAGCTTTCATGCACGGTCCCACTTTCATGGGCAATCCGCTTGCCTGTGCGGTGGCTTGCGCATCCGTTCGCCTGCTGCTCGAATCCGGCTGGCAGAAGAATGTGCAACGAATCGAAAGCCAACTCAAAGAAGAGCTGGCTCCTGCACGGGAGTTCCCGCAAGTAGCCGATGTACGGATATTGGGCGCTATCGGAGTAATTGAGATGAAGCGTCCGGTGAATATGGCATACCTGCAACAGCGATTTGTAGAGGAAGGTATTTGGGTACGTCCATTCGGTAAATTGGTTTATCTGATGCCACCTTTCATCATTACTCCCGAACAACTAAGTAAACTGACCTCCGGATTACTCAACGTTATTCAAAATTAGTAGTTACCCAAAATCATAAATAATGATATTAGACTCTATCAACCAAGAACTGCTTGTTCTCAAAGAAAAGAAAAACTACCGTTCTCTCCCGCCATTGCTTCACGATGGACGGGAGGTTATTCTGAATGGACAACGGATGTTGAATCTGTCCTCCAATGATTATCTCGGACTGGCTAATGATGTATCATTAAGAGAGGAGTTCTTAAAGACGATGACTCCCGAAACTTTTCTGCCTACTTCCTCTTCTTCCCGGTTGCTGACAGGTAACTTTTCCGATTATCAAGCATTGGAACAACAGCTGGCAACTATGTTCGGAACAGAAAGCGCACTCATATTCAACAGTGGTTATCATGCCAATACAGGGATTCTTCCTGCCGTCAGCAATGCGCAAACACTGATTCTTGCCGATAAGCTGGTGCACGCCAGCCTGATAGACGGAATCAGATTGTCGTCCGCCAAATGTATCCGTTATCGCCACAATGATGCCTCCCAACTGCAACGTTTGGTTTCCGAGAATCACAATCTTTATACACAAATCATCATTGTTACCGAAAGTATTTTCAGTATGGATGGAGATGAAGCCGATCTTCGCGCTCTCGTCCGATTGAAAAAGAGCTATTCCAATGTTCTTCTTTATGTAGACGAAGCTCATGCCTTCGGTGTACGGGGAGAAAAAGGACTAGGATGTGCCGAAGAACAAGACTGCATCAACGATATAGATTTCCTGGTAGGCACGTTCGGAAAGGCAATCGCCTCAGCAGGAGCTTACATTGTCTGCCGCCAGGTTATTCGGGAATACCTGATTAACAAGATGCGTACCTTTATATTCACCACTGCCCTTCCACCTGTCAATATTCAATGGACAGCATGGGTATTGCAACATCTCTCCGCTCTTCAATATAAGCGGACCCACCTCCTGCGCATCAGTGAGAAACTAAAGACAGCACTTACCGGCAAAGGATACCATTGCCCCTCAGTAAGCCACATTGTCCCCATGATTATAGGAGCGAGCGAAGATGCCATACTGCAAGCGGAAGAACTCCAACGTAAAGGATTCTACGCATTGCCTGTCCGTCCGCCTACCGTGCCCGAAGGAACTTCCCGTATCCGCTTCTCATTGACAGCGGACATCACAGAACATGAAATCGACCAACTTACAGCCTTGATTAACGGATGAAACAACATTTTATCATAAAGAATAACTCCAAGCGCCTCTTGCTTTTCTTCGCAGGCTGGGGAATGGATGAAACTCCTTTCCTGCAAATCCGCCCGACAGATACTGATTGGATGGTTTGTTATGACTATCGTTCTTTGGAGTTCGATACTGACTTATTACAAGAGTATTCCGAAATCCGTCTCATCGCATGGTCGATGGGGATATGGGTAGCTTCTCAACTCATGAAACAATACCCGTCTCTGCCCATCTCGCATAGTATCGCTATCAATGGGACTCCCTATCCCATACACGAAACGAAAGGGATTGAACCCGCTATATTCGAAGGAACACTGCAAGGGTTGAATGAACAAACACTGCAAAAGTTTCAAAGAAGGATGTGCGGTTCGGCAGCCGAATACAAAGTATTTCAAACAGTAGCTCCGCAACGTCCGGCCGATGAGCTCAAGGAAGAACTAGCCGCCATACAACAACAATACTTGTCATTACCGCCTTCTGACTTCGTATGGCAAAAAGCCATCATAGGAAAGAATGACCGTATCTTCCTACCGGACAATCAACGGCTTGCATGGAAAAACAAGGTAGATATTCTTGAATACTCAGAAGCTGCCCACTACCAACAGGAACTCTTTGAGAGCGTAATCCTACAAACCAAATAAATATCGATTATGAACAAACAACTAATCGCAGAACGTTTCACCAAAGCCATCGCCACTTATCCGCAAGAAGCAAACGTACAAAGACAAATAGCGGACAAAATGATTCACCTGCTTACGGAACATCTACCTTCTCCCTGCCCGAAAGTGATTGAGTTCGGTTGCGGCACGGGAATCTATTCCCGTATGTTGTTTCAGACTCTTCGTCCAGAAATGCTCTTATTGAACGACCTCTGCCCGGAGATGAAATATTGTTGCGAGGATTTGCTAAAGAAAGAGCAAGTGTCTTTCCTGCCGGGAGATGCGGAAACAGCGCCCTTTCCTGCCGAAAGTACCCTGATAACTTCCTGCTCCGCCTTACAATGGTTCGAATCTCCCGAAAACTTTTTCAAGAGATGTAACGCGTTGCTCAACAAACAAGGCTATTTCGCTTTCAGCACCTTTGGCAAAAAGAATATGAAAGAGATACGTCGACTAACAGGCAACGGTCTTCCCTACCGCTCACGAGAAGAACTCGTAACCGCCTTGTCGACCGACTTTGACATCCTCCATTCGGAAGAAGAACTGATTCCTCTTTCGTTCGACAATCCCATAAAAGTTCTTTATCACTTGAAGCAAACGGGAGTAACCGGAATATCCGGACAATCTTCCGGGCAACTGCGGACCCGTCGTGATTTACAGCGATTCAGCGAGCGTTATACCCAAGAATTCACACGGGGCACTTCCGTGTCTCTGACCTATCACCCTATTTATATCATCGCAAAAAAGAAAGAAGCATGAAACAGAATGTATTTTTCGTTTCCGGTATCGACACCGATGCCGGAAAAAGTTATGCCACCGGCTTTCTAGCCCGTGAATGGAACAAGAACGGACAACGTACCATCACCCAGAAATTTATTCAAACGGGAAATGTAGGTCATTCCGAAGACATCGACCTGCATCGTCGCATTATGGGAATCCTCTTCACCAAAGAAGATGAAGAAGGACTGACTATGCCGGAGATTTTCTCTTATCCCGCTTCCCCCCACCTTGCCTCGCAACTGGACAACCGCCCTATCGACTTCAATAAAATCAAACGGGCAACTGAGAAACTGAGCGAACGATACGACTATGTTTTACTTGAAGGAGCAGGCGGCCTCATGGTCCCGCTAACCACCGGACTGCTGACGATAGACTACATTGCCCAAGAGAAATATCCGCTTATCTTTGTCACTTCCGGCAAACTGGGGAGTATCAATCACACCTTGCTTAGCCTTGAAGCCATACAAAAAAGGGGGATTGTGCTGGATACCGTTCTCTATAATATGTATCCTACGGTAGAAGACAAGACGATTCAGAACGACACGATGAACTTCGTCCGGACATGGTTGGAGAAACACTTCCCGGAGACAAAGTTCATATTGGTTCCTGAAATAAAGTTCTAAACTGTCAGACTGCAACTAACTGTATATGTGCGGAAGTTCAATCAACTTCCGTACACGGTATTATGAAATAAAAAGTCGAACCTTTACCCAGTTCGGAAGTCACCCCTATTTCTCCGCCGATCTTCTCTATAATCATCCGGCAAATGGAAAGCCCCAAGCCTGTGCCCTGCACAAAGCTGTTCAGTTTGACAAAGCGTTCAAAAATATGTCCCACCTTTTCTTTTTCTATTCCTATTCCCGTATCTTTCACATATACACGGACATTCTCCCCTTCTCGTTCAAATCCGAAACGTATCTCTCCCGTATGGGTAAACTTGGTAGCGTTGGTGATAAAATTCGTAATAACCTGCATAATACGATTCGGATCGCCCTCCATCTGCAAGTCCTCTTCTCCATTATTAAAGATGAAGTCCACACCTCCTTTTATACGTTCCTTGTGAACAGCATAGATTGTCCTGCAGACTTCCCCCAGATTCATCGGACGTTTCACATATTCCAACGTGCCCGCTTCTATCTTCGACAAATCCAATATATCATTAATAAGCTGCAACAGAATGTCCGAATTCTGGTTGATAATATCCGAATAAAGTTTCTGTTCTTCGGGGGTATCCGCAGTAGGCAACAACTGCGAAAACCCGACAATCGCATTGAGCGGTGTCCTGATTTCATGACTCATATTCGCCAAAAAAGCACTCTTCAACCTGTCAGACTGCTCTGCTTTGATTCTGGCTTTAATCAATTCCTGTTCTATATTCTGGAGATTCGTGGTATCCCAAGAAATACCGATCAGCAACGGTTCACGGTCTTCCATCGGAACAAGCGCTTTAAGCGTCTGCACAATACGCGCTTCACCGTTAGCCGTCAGATACGTTTCCTGTATATCAATCCTTTGGTGGGTACGAAGCAATTCCAGGTCATCCTTACGGAACTTCTCAGCTTCCTCTGACTGGAAAATTTCGTAATCCGTATGCCCTATCGCTTTGGAAGCAGGGATACCGGAATGTTCGGCAAATGCTTTGTTCCAATACAAATACTTGAACTCATCTGCCGGATCTTTCACAAACAGATAGACCGGAATATTATTCAGAATGCCGTCCAACAACTGATTCAGCTCACGAAGTTCATCCCGTTTCTTTATGACATCGGTAATATCCTGCGTAAAGAACCAGATCAGCTCCTGTTCATTCTCATGTGTCAGGAAAGAAGACACCTGGTGCACCCGCTTCTTCGTCTCTCCCATACGTACGTAAGCGGCACGGTAGGCAAAACTGCCATCATTATCCCGTATTTCCTGAAGTCGTTTTTCCCAAGCCTCTTTCGTGGTCATGGAAACAGGCAAATCATATACCTTCTGAGTCCCCAGTTCCTTAGTCACTCCGTATTCTTCTATGAATTGTTTGTTGGCGTACACCAATGTCCCATCCTTCGACACGGCAAGAATACTATCGCTCACTTTATCAAGTACACTCTTAAAAACTTCCAATTGCCGTTGAGTAGCCACTCTCTCCGATATGTCACGGCACATGATCAGTACATACTTTTCGTCCAATGGGAAAATGCGGTTTTCGTAATAGTGACGCTTGCCGTTGAAATCCAATTCGTGATGTGCGGCAGAGACAGTCCCCGTTGCGACTGCGTGCTGCATATTGGAATGTATGTTCTGATAGGCTTCCGGAGGAACCATATTACGCATATGCATCCCTACAAAATCCTCGTTTGTCACTCCGACATGATTCGTTTCTTCATTGGATACCACTTCGATGCCTATCTCGTTATGATCGAAAACAGTCAACATATCCGGCAAAGAATTCAAGATCTTTACAGCATACCTTTCTTTAAAACTAATAGGATTGGCTTTTTCTTTCTCTTGCCTAAGAGCTGAAAGTTCTTGTTTGAGCCGCTCATTTTCTTTAGTAAGCGCCTCTAATTGTTCAGCCGTTGTTTTTACTGTCCGTTCACTGTCCATAACATAGTGGAATAAAATGTACTTATCTGCCAAAAGTAAATATTTTATTGCATATAAAGACGTAAAATCCTATTTATTTTCGAAAAATCTATTTCCCTCACCGACCCAAGTGAGAGCTTCATTTGTTATACAACTAACCAACGGACGTTTCACCTTTTAAAACCTGATATGATTATGACCTTAGTCCTTGCTATTATTCCGGTATTACTATTAATTGTATTAATGGCATTCTTCAAAATGCCGGGCGACAAAAGCAGTATCATTTCTCTGATCGTAACAATGCTGATTGCCCTCTTCGGCTTCTCTTTTTCTGCGGACAACCTGTTCTATTCCTTTATATATGGAGCACTGAAAGCCGTCTCCCCTATTTTAATCATTATTCTGATGGCTATCTTCAGCTACAATGTATTACTGAAAACAGAGAAGATGGAGATTATCAAACAGCAATTCGCCTCTATCTCTACCGATAAAAGTATCCAGGTCTTGCTACTGACATGGGGATTCGGCGGGTTATTGGAAGCAATGGCAGGATTCGGGACAGCAGTCGCCATTCCGGCAGCGATTCTTATCAGTCTGGGATTCAAACCTATATTCTCGGCTACAGTAAGTCTGATAGCCAATAGTGTGGCTACCGCTTTCGGAGCGATCGGAACTCCTGTACTGGTATTAGCCAAAGAAACCAGTCTGGATGTGTTGCATCTCAGTACCAATGTCGTATTACAATTGTCGGTCTTGATGTTCCTTATTCCATTGGTATTGCTTTTTCTTACCGACTCCAAAATCAAATCACTACCAAAGAACATCTTCCTTGCCTTGCTGGTAGGAAGCGTTTCGCTAATCAGCCAATATATGGCAGCCAAATATATGGGAGCCGAATCTCCGGCTATCATCGGAAGCATTCTTTCCATTATTGTGATTGTCTTGTATGGAAAGCTGACCGCATCCAAAGAAGAAAAAGCGCGGAAAAGCCATCTGAAGGTGAAAGATATAATGAACGCATGGAGTATCTATCTGCTGATCTTATTTCTGATTATACTTACCAGCCCTCTTTTTCCAGGATTACGCCATACTTTGGAAAATAACTGGGTCACCAGAATCAGTCTGCCCATTAATTCCTCTACAGCCAACTATACGATTTCCTGGCTGACTCATGCCGGAGTGCTGCTCTTTATCGGCACTTTTGTCGGCGGATTAATACAAGGAGCTAAAGTAAAAGAGTTGTTTACCGTTCTTTGGAATACGGTGAAGCAGCTAAAGAAAACATTTATCACAGTGATATGCCTTGTTGGATTATCTACCATTATGGATACCTCCGGAATGATTGCCGTGATTGCTACCGCACTGGCTACGGCTACAGGAAGTCTATATCCGTTATTCGCTCCGGTGATTGGTTGTCTGGGAACGTTCATCACGGGAAGTGATACGTCATCCAATATTCTCTTCGGAAAGTTACAGGCAAGTGTGGCAGGACAAATTCATGTCAGTCCGGATTGGCTGTCGGCAGCCAATACAGTAGGCGCTACCGGAGGAAAAATCATCTCTCCGCAGAGCATTGCCATCGCTACCTCTGCCGGAAACCAACAGGGTAAGGAAGGTGAGATACTAAAAGCGGCCATCCCGTATGCTTTGGTGTATGTGGCGATAACCGGACTCATCGTTTATATTTTCAGTTCCTGAATCTACAAGATTTATTGAGGGGCGGCAGTATTTGCCTGTTGCTTATGTGCCGGCTCTCCTTTCTCTTCATAATATTCCTGTTTCTCCTTATTTCTCCGTTCAATAATACTGGTTATATAGACAGTGAAGATAGGGAACATCATCATCCCCAAAGCCGCCAGTACAACCGAAAGTACCCGCCCGGTAGTGGTCACGGCTATAATATTCGAGCCAACTGTAGTAACATCCATAAATGCCCACCACAAAGCGTCTGTATATTTAGTGACCAAAGGATTGGCCGTATGTTCAGTAATGAAAAAAGCGAGACTGGCAAAATAGACGGTAGCCAGCAACATCGTCAAATAAGATACAAAAAGCCCTGAAGCCCTGTTGTAAGTAAACCACCCCACTACAATAGCCAGCGCATATCCGCCACGTACCAGAGGGATAAAACGTAACATATAAGTAACTTCGGGTGAGAACGTCCACCCCATATAAGCTATGATATTCTGATAGGGAATGGCAACCAGCAGGAATATAAAGTGAGTAGTGAAATAACGTTTCTTATTATCCGCCAGAATAAATTCGAGAACGAAGTCAACCAGAAACAGTACACAGATCCATAACTGTACTTTCATGTACACACTCTGCGTATAGAAAGGAATACCTTTGAAAGTATCAATAGAGATACTTATGATCAGAAAAAGAGAAAGCAGAAGAATAACAATGTGCAAAATGCCATAGATTCCTTTTTTCCGTAATACGAAGTCGTAAAGAGCCATTTTCATAATCAATCATTTTTTTAGAATTGAAACTCTTAACAAGTAACATATCACGAATGTTTGAACGAATCACCGTGTATTGAATCAAAGTCCTTTCGTAACCACCGGCAAGCCAAAGAAGCCTTTTTGCAAAGTCAGTACTTTCTCCTTCCCTTGCCGCGTCTTGTTATAAACAGCAGAGGATACATGCAACGTTTCCACATTCCCATTTTCAAAAGCAACCTGCAAATAGTATTCTTTACGCACTCCATTCGATACATAACGATGTTTGCCGACCCTGCGGGTTTTCTTATGGGTCTCTATATATTTTTTCTGCACCATAACCGTTTCTTCATATATGGAAGCAGTATCGGCCAGCCAATAATTGCCACTAAGAAACAAGGCATAACTAATAGCGCCCACGCAACCAATATGACATAGGACATTCATCACTTTACCCTCTGTTGTAGTCAGCCAAGACCATTTTCTATAAAAAGGCAAAGTGGCAAGAGCGATCAAAAGCGCCACGCCAACAGGAATCCACCATACCGCTAATGTATCCTCATATATCACATAGCCTAATGCTAACGAAATAATAAAGAGGAAAAGCATCATAATACGGAGCGTCTTAACAAAGAAAGTATTCATAATATGACCTTTGTGTTATGTGTAAATTTCGTTGTTACTTTTTTAGCATAAAAAAAGGCTATCTATCCCAGACAGCCAATCTTTTGTTAACCTTAAATCTAATACTATGAAAAACACATTGCAAAAATACGGACTTTCTGCATATCTCCAAATTTTCCGGAAAAAGCAACGTGTCTTATAACATGGTTTAATAGAAATAGTAGATTCGTTAACATTTAACATAAATCTATCGGATATTAACGAATGCCCGATAGCGTGACTCAGATATATAGCATAGGGCAGCAAACCTTTCCGGGATTTTTTGTGTTTATTATATAAACGAATTACTTACACAATATGAATCTCAAAGAACAATACTGGAAATATTCCCTCATTGTCATCATTCTGTTTATGGGAGTTATCATCTTCCGGCAAATCACTCCTTTTTTGGGAGGGTTGCTGGGAGCATTTACCATTTACATATTAGTACGCACGCAGATGCATCATCTGACGGAAAAGAAGAAAATGAAACGCAGTATCAGCGCATTACTGATCACGGCAGAAACCATTTTTGTATTCCTTGTGCCTCTCGGACTGACCATCTGGATGATAGTAAACAAACTTCAAGACATCAATCTGGCTCCGCAGACATTCGTAGAGCCCATCCAGCAAGTAGCAGGATTTATCAAAGAAAAGACAGGATACGATGTATTAGGGAAAGATACGTTGTCGTTCATAGTCTCCATCCTTCCACGAATCGGACAACTGATTATGTCAAGTATCAGCAGTCTCGCCGTCAATCTGTTCGTCATGATATTTGTTCTTTACTTCATGCTGATAGGAGGTAAAAAGATGGAAGCATATATCAATGATATTCTCCCGTTCAATGAAACGAACACGCGGGAAGTTATTCATGAAATCAACATGATCGTGCGCTCCAATGCGATCGGTATTCCGCTGCTGGCCATTATTCAGGGAGGCATTGCCATGATAGGCTATCTCATTTTCGGAGCCCCCAGCGTCTTACTGCTAGGTTTCCTCACCTGCTTCGCTACCATCATCCCGATGGTAGGCACCGCATTAGTGTGGTTTCCCGTCTCCGCTTATCTGGCTATCAGCGGAGACTGGTTTCATGCAATCGGACTTTTCGCCTACGGAGCCATTGTCGTATCGCAGTCCGACAACCTGATTCGCTTCATTCTTCAAAAGAAGATGGCGGATACACATCCGTTGATTACAATCTTCGGAGTTGTGATCGGTCTGCCGTTATTCGGATTTATGGGAATCATCTTCGGTCCGTTATTACTCTCGTTATTCTTTCTGTTCGTCAATATGTTCAAGAAAGAATACCTGGATTCATAAAATAACCTACCTTCCGGATGACGAAACTACCGAAAATTTGCGTACTTTTGCAGTCGTAAAACGACACTAAAATTCAATGGAAGCATTTACATTCAATACTGCCGAGCTGATATTATTGTCAGCGGCAGGAGTTCTCTTTATCATCCAAGTTATTTATTATCTCGGTTTATACAACCGGATACATTCGCATAACAAAGCTGTACGCAAGGAAGAAACTCATTTCACGCGGGAATTGCCGCCTCTTTCCGTCATTCTTTGCGCACGCAACGAAGCCGACAATCTGCGTAAAGTCCTTCCTGCCATTCTGGAACAGGACTATCCCCAGTTCGAAGTCATTGTAATCAATGACGCTTCCACCGACGAGACAGAGGATGTATTGGGATTCATGGAGGAGAAATACCCTCATCTTTACCATAGTTTTACTCCCGACAGCGCACGTTATATCAGTCATAAGAAATTAGCGCTGACATTAGGTATCAAAGCCAGCAAATATGATTGGCTCGTATTCACGGAAACAAACTGTATACCGGCAAGCAAGGATTGGTTAAAGCTGATGGCACGCAATTTTACATCACAGACACAAGTTGTGTTAGGATATAGCGGGTATGACCGGACAAAAGGATGGTTGCACAAACGTGTCGCTTTCGACACACTCTTCCAGTCATTGCGTTACTTAGGTCTTGCCCTAGCCGGAAAGCCATATATGGGCATCGGACGTAATCTTGCCTACCGGAAAGAATTATTCTTCAAGCAAAAAGGATTTTCAAGCTACCTGAACCTTCAACGCGGAGAAGATGACCTGTTCATCAATCAAATAGCCAACAGCAGCAACACCCGTGTAGAAACGGATTTCAACGCAACCATGCGGATACAGCCTGTCTACCGTTACAAAGACTGGAAAGAAGAAAAGGTCAGTTATATGGCCACCGCACGCTTTTATCATGGGGCACAACGCTACCTATTAGGCTTTGAAACCCTATCACGCCTGTTATTTTACGCCACTTGCATTGCAGGTATCGTATTAGGCATTCTCGATTTCCACTGGTTAGTAGCAGGTATCGCATTATTACTATGGCTGATTCGCTACACGGTGCAAGCCATTGTCATTAACCAAACAGCCAAAGATATGGGCGGCAACCGGAAATATTATTTCTCATTGCCAGTATTCGATATACTGCAACCGTTGCAGTCGTTGAAGTTCAAGCTTTGTCGTCTATTGCGGGGTAAAGGAGATTTCATGAGAAGATAAACTACTCATATCTCATAGAGTTGGCAGGGTTGATCTTGGTTATCAGATATGAAGGACCTATCAGCATCAGGACAGCAGCCAGCAGTGTGCCGATATTAATCAGCAGGAAAAGGATGATATTGAAAGATACCGGAACCGTATCTACGTAATAAGTCTCCGGATCGAGTTTGAAAATGCCGAACCGGGACTGAAGAATGCAGAACGCCAGACCGATAACATTCCCCCAAAGCATACCTTTGCCTATCAGGAAAACAGCAAACCAAAGGAAAGTTTTGCGGATTGTAAAATTAGTGGCACCCAAAGCTTTTAGGATACCAATCATATTCGTACGTTCGATAATGATAATCAGCAAACCGGAAATCATGGTAAAACCGGCAACACCTATCATCAGAAACAAAATCACCCACACATTCAGATCCAACAAGTCAAGCCATGCAAATATCTGTGGATTCAACTGTTCGATACTGCGCACATAATACGTACCTCCATATTCGTCTTTCCGGTTATCGGTATCGATTGCGATTTCATACGTCGTATCTTCCAGCTTATCATAGTCTTTCAGCTGAAGCTCCACCCCTGTAACCTGCTCCGGCTGCCAACCGTTCAACCGATTCACCAGACTGAGGTCGGTCAATAAAAAAAGATTATCGTATTCGGAGAAATTTGTCTGATAAATTCCGGCAACAGTCAACCTGCGCGCACGGACATCATCCTGAATATAATAGGTATATATCTTATCCCCCAACTTCAACTTCATCTTTGTCGCCAAAGACTTGGAAATAAGTACCTGATTGCTGGAAACCGAATCACTGAAAACAGGAATCTCTCCTTCCACCAGATATTCTTGCAGAAAACGGGGGTCAAACTCCGGACCTACCCCTTTCAATACCATTCCTTGAAAGGCATCGTCCGTCTTTATCATACCCGGTTTGGTAGAAAAACGCTGTACATGGCTTATCTCCGGATAACCGGCAAGCGCCGACATCATACTATCTCCCACTACAATCGGATGGGTTTCGTAAGAACTGACCGCATCCAGATTAGTTATCTGGATATGCGATCCGAATCCAATGACTTTATTTCTCACTTCACTTTTAAAGCCGATAACGACCGCCACCGCTATAATCATAACAGCCAGTCCGATAGCAATACCCGCCATTGCGATGAGCACCGCAGGACGTGACACCTGTTTTCCGCCATCGCTTTCACGGTAGATGCGCCGAGCTATGAAAAGTGATAAGGACATAGACTTTTATTCCGTTCTTCCCGGATACGCTTCCAAAGCCTTCTGGAGGACAAAAAGCGCACGGGTTAAATCTTCTTTCTTTAATACGTATGCAATACGCACTTCATTGATACCCGAACCCGGAGTTGTGTAGAAACCGGAAGCCGGAGCCATGAATACCGTCTGACCTTCGTATTCGAAATCGGAAAGGCACCATGCACAGAACTTGTCGGAATCATCCACCGGAAGTTTTGCCACTGTATAGAAAGCCCCCATCGGGATGGGCGAATAAACACCCGGAATACGGTTCAACCCGTCAATCAGGCATTTACGACGTTCCACATACTCGTCATACGTCTCGCGTGAGTATTCTTCGGGAGCATCCAAAGAAGCCTCAGCGGCAATCTGACCAATCAACGGAGGACTCAGACGAGCCTGACAGAACTTCATGACAGCATCACGTATCTCTTTATTTTTGGTAATCAGCGCACCGATACGGATACCGCATTCCGAATAACGCTTTGATACGGAGTCAATCAGTACCACATTATTCTCGATACCTTCCAGATGGCAGGCGGAGATATAAGGAGAACCGGTGTATATGAACTCGCGATATACCTCATCGGAGAAAAGGAATAAGTCATATTTCTTCACCAAATCACGAATCTGATTCATTTCACGACGTGTATAGAGATATCCGGTCGGGTTGTTCGGATTACAAATCAGGATTGCTTTCGTACGTTCATTTATCAACTCTTCGAACTTCTCGACTTTAGGAAGTGAGAAACCTTCTTCGATGGTTGTGGCAATCGTACGAATCTTCGCGCCTGCAGAAATAGCAAACGCCATATAGTTAGCATATGCCGGCTCCGGAACGATAATCTCATCACCCGGATTCAGACAGGAAAGGAAAGAGAAAAGCACCGCTTCCGAACCTCCTGAGGTAATGATTATATCGTCTGCTGTAAGATTGATATTGAACTTGGCATAATATCCCACTAGTTTCTCGCGATAACTACGATAACCTGCACTAGGACTATACTCCAGCACTTTACGGTCAATATTGCGTATCGCATCAATCGCGGCCTGAGGAGTGGGCAGGTCAGGCTGTCCGATATTCAGGTGAAACACATGGACTCCCCGTTGCTTGGCAGCGTCTGCCAAAGGAGCCAGTTTTCTGATAGGAGATGCAGGCATCTCGTTTCCGCGAATGGATATGGTTGGCATAATTTTAACTACAAATTACTAATTACTATTTACTTTTTCTACTTGGAGCTGCAAATGTACGCAATAATTTGAATACAGAGACATAAAAACTTTAAAAACCTTAGCAAGGTTAAAATCGTTATGGGATTTTGAAAAGAAAGCTATACATTTGTCACACAGAAAACTTAAAACAATACCATAATGACCATACACCTTATCTCATTCGCGTCACTGCTTCATAAACAAGTCTCATTGCGTAGTTCACACGAAGCGATTTTGAGTGAACTTGAAAAATACTACACTGTAAAATTCATCGATTATCAAGATATGAATAAACTAAGCAGTGATGATTTCAAGATTATTTTTATTGCTACCGGCGGAGTGGAACGGCTGGTCATCCAACACTTCGAAAGCCTTCCCCGCCCCGCTATTTTACTGGCAGACGGTATGCAGAACTCGCTGGCTGCGGCTTTGGAAATCTCCACATGGTTACGGGGACGCGGCATGAAAAGTGAAATCCTGCACGGGGAATTACCGGTCATCATTCAGCGTATCCATACACTTTACAATAATTTCCAGGCACAACGTTCTTTATTCGGCAAGCGTATCGGAGTCATCGGAACTCCTTCTTCATGGCTGGTTGCCAGCAATGTTGACTATCTTTTGGCAAAACGTCGCTGGGGTATTGAATATATGGATATTCCATTGGAACGGATTTATGAACATTTCCAACAAATAACGGATGATGAAGTAGGCGCCTCCTGTGCCGCAGTCGCTTCACAGGCGCTTGCCTGTCGTGAAGGCACTCCCGAAGATTTAATCAAAGCGATGCGATTATACCGGGCCATCAAGAAGGTATGCGAGGAGGAACGGTTGGAAGCATTGACTTTAAGTTGCTTCAAACTGATTGAACAAATCGACACTACCGGCTGCCTGGCATTATCCTTACTTAATGATGATGGAATCATGGCGGGTTGCGAAGGCGACTTGCAGTCTATCTTCACCTTGCTGGCTGTTAAAGCGCTCACCAAAAAGGACGGATTCATGGCAAATCCCTCTATGATCAATTCACGCACCAACGAACTTATTTTAGCTCATTGCACCGTCGGTCTCAAACAGGCGGAAAGATATATCATCCGCAACCATTTTGAAACGGAAAAGGGGATCGCCATTCAGGGGCTGCTTCCCACCGGAGACGTGACTATCGTCAAATGCGGTGGCGAATGCCTCGACGAATATTATCTGTCTACGGGAACGTTATCCGAAAACACAAATTATATCAATATGTGCCGCACACAGGTACGCATACGAATGAATACTCCTGCCGAGTATTTCTTAAAAAATCCGTTGGGAAATCATCATATTCTCATTCATGGGAACTTTGAGGATACATTGAATGAGTTCTTTCAGGCAAATGCTTGCAAGAGGACGGAATAAAGGCATTTATAAAAAACGACGGACTACATAGTCCGTCGCATTTAAAGAGACTTAGCAAGGTTATATCTAATCTTAAATATAAAACTTTCATTTCAAATAACTGATATCAGGCAAATATCCTAGTCTACGTTGTAATTGCGCTTCGTAAAGAGACCACGGAGTTACAGCTTTTCCATGATCTTGATCTATTTTAACCTGAGAAGCAACAAACTGTACATCCGCCCCATGAAAACCTACAATCGTAGGCGGAAGAAATTTCCAATCACGTTCTTCATTCCACCACTTCCATTCAACAGCCTCTCCCGGAAGTACATAAGTAGCTTTAAAGTTCCAAAGAGTAAGATCATCCAAATGGTTGGGTAACTGATCGGTAGCCCCTCCCTGATGAAATTGTATGAATCCTCCCGAACAACCGTCAATCAAGGTAGCACGTGGCTGCGTGGCATGAGATTCGAAATTAGTATCCCTTCCCCAAACGCAATTCTTGATAACCGTACCTAAGGAATGCTTACTGACCCCGACTGCGTGCCATTGTCCGGCATCCTTCATTGTAGAAGATTCTCCCTCATCCACCACATCCGCTATTAACACACGGGAAGATCCTGACGTATGCACAGCGCAATGCCCACGATTCCCCCCTATGCGAATATCATAGGCAGATACATTGGCACATTCCGTAAATGTTACAGCTTCACTCACACTATAAAAATCGACTCTACGTACCCATGAATTAGCTATACGATGAAAGTTTATCGGTTTATAGGCAGAATTTATAGCCCACTGGTCATGAATGAATTCTTTAGGAGCATTTCCATAAAAACTCATATCTTCTATACCAATATTTTCATAATAGTTATAACGGCAAAGTTTCCATTTCCACTTTTTCTCCACTCCGTATAAGAGTGGTTCAAAGAAAGTGACCTTATTCCCCCGAACAGACTTTACCTGATGAATATCATACACTTGCACCCCCTTATTTCTAAGTTGTGTCATTTGCGCAGATACCGCATACGGTTTTAACTCCTGTGCTATCAGTTCCGGTGAGTTATCTTCCAATTTCAAACATACCCAATCACCGGCAGAAAGTCCACTGGCAGAAGCCACTTCTATCGAGAAACTTCCTTTAACCGCATCCCCGACGATGTCAGACAATTCCGGAGTAAACCCACTCCAATGTTTAAATTCAATCATTGGTCCTGCATAGTCGAGTCCCTCCAAAGGCTGATAAGGTGCTTTCATCACGATAGAGGTTTTAGCCCTTCCGGCTCCTTTCAGAACCAGATTTCCAGCCCTGATTTGCATTGTTTCCGACTTTCCGTCAACTTTATCATTTTCATCATACAAAACAAACTCACCTTCCGGAAAATAAATAATCGCCCTGGCATTCGGATTATGATTAATTCCAATTTCCTCCAATACTCTCATAAAAGCCGCCCGATCCGATTTGCCATCATCGGGAACAGCCCCATATTTCGTTATATCATATTTTTTATAACCTAGAGTCCAAATATCCGGCGGAGCCATTTCTCCACGTTTGTATCCGGCGTATGAAAAATCCAATAACACATTCCGCTCACTTCGAGATACAAAATCCTGCCAAGCCTGGCAAGCACTTTCTTCCTCTTGTTCTTTCTCCGGTTCTTGTGTCTCTTCACTATATTCGTCGGACGATTGGCAAGATATCATTCCCCCCATCAATAAAAAGAAGAGCAAATATTTTACATTCATAGGGCCATCATTTATTTAGAGTTAACAGGAACCAATATCAAGGAACGCAAACGGAAAAGTTCATCTCCTTTGATATCACCAGCCTTTACACGAATATCCAAATCTCCGGCAGGTAATGTAATTTGTCCGATATGTTCACGAATAAAGTCTCCCTGCGAAACAACATGAGTCATTTTCTGATTTGCAAAATGTATTTCATATTCTCCGGCTCCTCCTAAAGTTTCTTTTTTTAATTCCTTACCGGCATCACCCTCTATCAGTTCACTCTTTTTACGTTCAGGAGCAGCATAACGCACATACACATCATAAACGGTTTCTTTCGCTAAACGAGCTTTCCAAAGCACGGCGTCTTTGAGTTCTCTCCAGTTCTGCACATAAGAGAAACGCTCCGCCTCACTGCCATACCGTAGCCCTCCTTCCAACTGTGCATCGAACGTGCGTAATGTTTCAGTCATATCTCCGTTCAATAAACGACGATCATCCACCATCGGCTCTCCGTCACAGACTACTGCAATGACCGTATCTATACTATCCGGACATTCACGAGGAACTGCCAAACACACATCTTTTCCTTTACTCTCCCACGAAAGTTCTTTTGAAGGATCCGACAGCAACCAAGCCTTTTTCACCGGATTTTTCAATCCGCCGACTAACAACCGGCCCTCATGCGGCCATTGAAATATATGCAAATAAAGCGTGTCACCTTTACAAGTCGACTCTCCCCAAGATTGTACCGTCAACGGTGTCCGTTGTGTTCCCCGAATTGACTCTTCACCATTAATTTTCCACCACCGGGCAATTCCTTGCAAAATTCGTCTGTCCGGCACATCGATACCACCATTCCCTTTAGGTCCCACATTCATTAGAATATTTCCGCCACGAGCTGCTGCTTTTACCAATAAACGTACGAAGTGAGTATCGGATTTATAGACTGTATCGTTAGCATTATAGGCAAATGAGTTATTCGTGGTAGGGATTCCTTCCCAATAACGAGGCATTACATGAAACTCAGCCGGTCTGTCGGAAGTACTCGCATAATCCGCACAAGCCTCAACAGCCCTTCCATTAATCACCACATTAGGAGCTAACCGACGTACAGCCGCAACAATACGCAAGTTTTCCTCTTCCGGTAATTTATGCGGAGTATCAAACCAGATCAAATCCGGGCGGTATTTCCTAATAAGTTCCTCCAACTGAGGTATTGCTTTACCACACACATATTTTCGGGCATGCTCTTTCAGAAATAGAGAATCTTTTTTCCACCAGTCTCTGCCATTCAATAACAGATCCCCACCGGGATTCCTATAATCCCAATCATTACCCGGTGCATCTTTTTCTCCCCAATCAAAGGCCTGAGAATAATACAAACCAAACTTTAATCCTGCTTTCCGGCACTCTCTTTCCAATTCACGTATTGGATCTCTGCCAAACGGAGTCGCCTTGACTATATTATAATCACTTACCTCCGAATCATACATGGCAAAACCATCATGATGTTTGGCTGTGATCACCAAATACCCCATTCCGGCATCCTTTGCCAACTTTACCCATTCTTTCGCACTAAATTGCTGTGGATTAAAAGTACCCGCCACTTTTTCCCGATATTCCGCAATCGGTATTTTTGCCATACGCTGAATATGTTCGCCATATCCTTGATAGCGTATGCCATTCCAAGTACCACTCAGAGAAGAATAAACACCCCAATGAATAAACATCCCAAAACGCACTTCATCAAACCATTTCATTCTTTGATCCAACTCTTCCTTTTGGGGAATCAACGACTCCAAAGTGGGAATAGGATAACATTTCTGTGCCACAAGGGTAGATGGAAAAGAGAACAGTAAGCTACCTGCACACAAAAAGGCAGCTATACTGTTCATTATCGATTTCATAGACAACATAGACTAGAATCTTTGATTTTACAATGATGAGCCCGTACAATCAATAGAGAAAGCTGATATTTTATTCTCTACCAATTCCATACTTTCAGTTGTCTTATACCAATAAATTGCTCCATCCTCTGCCGTAATCCTAAAGACCTTCCCTTTACTCATACTTTGCGCCGGCACTACTGCACGGAACACATTTCCTTCAACAGGTTGCATGGTAATATATTCCGCTGCCTCAGAAGCCTTTACTATAGCCGTTTGTTCGGTCAAATTCACTGTAGCTGTTCTTTTTGCACAAATATCTACATTTTTAATAACTTCTCCTTCCGGCAAAATCACTTCAGCTTCTACCAATGCTAATTTATGCACAAATGATAAAGTTATCGACTCGTCGTCTACACTGGCAATCTCGTTCTTTGCCAATAAAAGATCGCTTTGGTTATAGCCATCTTTCGATTGGTCTTGAGATACGGAAAAATCAAAACTTGTTCCTTCCAAATCAGCATTATATGGGTAATAAGCATAAAAATTCAACTCACTGCCATCAATCGGAAAAGTGATAGAATATTCAGCAACCCATTTTCCATTATCTGCAGTATAATGATAATCAAGATTATCATGTAAGACTTCTGTAGCCCCACGCTTCAATCCATAGATTCCAACATGATCACCATCCTCAAAAGATGTTTTCTTATCTATTGTTACCGTACGGGTTTGAGAAATACCCAAATCAAATATAATTTCTTTTTCCGACTGAGAGAACGCTTCATCCATGATATTCTCCTGACTACAAGAAGCGAATAAAGCAGCGAACACCATGGTCGCTCCCATTAATATATATTGTTTTTTCATATTGGCATTGTTTTAATTATGGTTAGTTTTTCTTTTTAAGCACAACATCATCCAAATAGAATTCAACGCCCCCACCTGTCGGGTAAAATCCTATAAAGAAGTCTGCCAATGCTTCCGGCGTTACATTATAAATATCTGTTTCTATATATTCATAAGGAGCTGTCACGAGTTTTGAAAAATTGAAATCCAATGAATACGATTTATAAGTATCAGAAAGAGTGAATTGAACATATCCTGCGTAGGGTTTCTCTAAATTGGATATCTTATCATTTGCCATAAAAACATTACTACTACGATTTCCTGTTTTATTATCATTCGTCTTTATAAAACACCTCATATTTTTCCCTTTCGTACCTTTTGCATTAAATTGCAATGAATATACTTGGGGGTTAGCATTCTTCATACGATAAGTTACCACCTGCCCAAACCAGCTTCCTGCACCTGCGCCAAAACTATTTCCATGAATTACGTTCCTACCCTTTATTTCATCATATTCAACGACAGCAGTCCCTCCTCCTTTAGTCTGAAACCACCACGTTCCTTCAGCTTCTTTCATCGGGTCAGCACTTTTTCCAACGTCTCCTACCGGCAATTCCTCAATAGAATTTTGTATCCAATTTTCAGCCGCACTTCCTTCATTCGTACTTCCCGATTCCCAATCTTCTATCGGTTCACTTTCCGTCTTCACTTCTATTTTATCCAAATCAACCCTCACCGTACAAATATACCGCATTCCCTGTTCTAATAAGTCTGTACCTTCTGATAGATTCCAGTTAAACGTACGGTTCATATTAGGCAATTTAATTTCCGCTTCATATCCTTCGGTAGAAGCAGCAGGAAGCACTTGTGCAGACGCTCCATTCTCATCCGTCAAAGTCACAAACTCTATCGTCTTCACTTCTGTTGCCGGTTCAAATGTCCCGGACAACAGATTGAATTCCGCTTTCGTTTTCATTCCTGCTACCTTAATGACAGATTCAGTTAAATACTCATCTTTTACCCCATCTCCAGCTTTTAATTGAAACACAATCTGAGATAAAACGGGGCGAAGCTGTAACGTTGTCTTTTTGTTATCCTTACTTAATCCTTTACCATTACCTGCATAAAGAAAACTGAAATTGGAACTGGTCTTCTGGTTAGCAACATTCATCGGATAAAGATTATCCGTCAAATTGTCTTTACGTGGATAATAAGCAATAATATCCACTTTACTGCCATCTTCCGGATAATATATCACATCCTCCATAACAGCCGGAGTGAAATATCCTTCCGGCATTACTGTTGTCTGATATTTCACATTACAATAGGGTTCAATACACTCTACCGTATTCTCTTTCAACATATAAATGCCGACCGTTTTTCCCGATTTCCACTGTTCTCCGGCATCTTCCGGATTGAAAGTATATGCTTTTCCCATTAATACTATCGGTGTTTGTGATACTTGTTCGTCTCCTGAATTATCATCGCTACAGGCACCGAGTACAAATGCCATTGTTGATAGCATTACGGCATTAAACAAATAGTTTTTCATATTGTATCTCATTTATTTTCGTTAATTTATAAATTCACAGTCACTGTCTTCCCACAGAAAGCCCCTTGAGGCATTTGTATCGGAATACGTTTACCATTGTAAGTCACTATTATTTCTTTCAAATCCGGATTCATTGTAGCGTCAGTTACGGAAATCCGTCCTCCTACCCCATCCTTCTCAATCAATACCGTACATGGGGCAGACACCATAAGTTCCACATCATTTACTTTCAAAGTTGCCCCTGCCTGATAAAAAACAGTTCCTAGCGTATTACCGTCTTTAGTTCCGGCAGCCTGAACCAATGTATCATTGCGAAGAACCTCAAATGGTAATTCCGTAGCAGGCACTCCATCACCTGCATAGACTACATAACCATAAGTATCATCAACCGGAGTTTGGGAATGATCTATCCATAAATGAAGAATATTCACTTGTGCCGGCAAATCCTTTTTATTACTGTTCGAACGGTTACGTTTCGCCCATTCCGTCTTTTTTATCTCATACATAAAAGAGGCATTCTTGGTATACTCCGGCAACACCGTATAAGCAAACTTACCTTGCTGCATTACCCATACCGGCTTGCCTCCGACAAAAAACGACCATTTCCCCTTACCTACCGGAATCTGCTTTCCGTTTTGCATAGCCACTACCTGGCTCTCATGCAAAGTCTGATCAATTGTAGTACGAATATTTCCTTCCAATTGAGGATGTTGATTAGTGATACCGGCTCCCAGTGCCAACATATAATCACCAAACATGAAATATGATTTATAAGCTTTCACACCATAAAGAACCTCATTCTTCGCAGAACTTCCCTTATCATTGACCCCTTCTTTTTCTGCAGCATTCATCTTTTCAAAAAGATACCCCGCCACAGCATTCACACCACCACTAGTAGCCGCCCCGGCAAAGTTATGCTTGCTACAATATCCACGCCAGTTAGTTGTCGGCACAAGTTTTTCCATGCCTTCACGAGCTGTGACTCCGGGAGTTGCCGTCACATCCCATGCCCCTATAACCGTTGTATATTCATTTCCTTTCCTCTGAAATAGAGTCATACCATCCGTCGGATAAAAATTATATTCATCAGCGAAGTTGATTGCACTCTCCAAACCGTCACAACGGACAGAAGCCATATTCACCAGAATATGATAACGTTCGTTCTTCTTTATCAACTTGTCATTATTAAAAAACCAACGGGTACCATTATACAATCCATCTGCATATCCATTCATTTTCAGTTGATGTTTTTCCGCATCCTTTTGAAAATTTCTCAGTTCCTCACGTTGCTTACTGTCAAAGGAATCAAGCCAATCCTTCAATAACTTACGGACCATCAATAAAGTACGTATATCTTTACCCACCGGATTATATTGTGCTGTAGCACGATCCAAATAAGGTAATGTATAGCCTTTATAGTAGAACCAACTGCTTCCACGAAAGAAATTAAATAAGGTCTCCACATTCTGTTTACTCAACTTACGCTCCCACGGAGTGTTTTTCAACGCTGTGAGCACGTCAAGCGCATAAATATTTCCATCAATCGGATACCCCCAAACGAGACACTGCATACCATGTCCCCATCCGGCACCATCCGCCGTACAACCTTCAGTCCAAAATGCATCCTTATATGTATTCTGAGATGTGTAGTCGATTCCTCTCTGTGCCACCTCACCCAAAACATCAATCATCGGAATAGATTTATACATTACTGCAACAGGAAGCAAAGAACGATAAGCCAGCGCATTTCCACCTACCCACCACACATGATTACGGAAACGATTGATACTAACCACATTCTTATCCGTCTCATCATCTCGTAACGGCTGTGTCCATGCTTGTAGTCCTAATACTTTCAACATATCACAGGCCGCTATCAACTCTGCGTCCTTACTTTTTCCTTTTTCCACAGCCTCCATTTGCTTAAAGAAACAGAAATAAGTATTTACAGCGGCAGTAGGAATGGCAAAACAAGACGCATGGAAACGATGTACGCGGTTACTTCGGCTCACTTCCAAATTCCCATAATACAATATGGCCTTCTGACATTTTTTGAAAACTTCTTTATCCAAAGAAACTCCCATACGGTCTGCACGGAATTCTTCTGCAATTTTCCATATACGATTGAATGCTTCCGTAAGAAAAAGGCCTATCTTTTCCTGGTTTTTACTCTCCATGATCCCCTTTTCCGTTTCCGCCAAATCTGTAAATATCCCGTTATCCTCCCATTTATTCAAAATTTCAGAAACCAACAGGTTCTTGGGCAATGAATAAGCCCGGTATCCATGTCCGGAATAATATTCACGATATTCCTTTATGGCCTTTTCTTTCTTGCTGTCTTTAATCTGCTGTCCTTCCTCATAATAACGATGATAATTGTCGAATGCCCAAATTCTTTCGGCATTCTGCGCGGAAGCAGACAATGCAATCCAAAAAGACACGATGACATATAAACATCTCTTTTTCATCATTCCACTCTTTCCTTTACTGTTATTTTCATCTCTTTTACAGCACTCTCAGAATTCCACATATTCGTGTTCGAAGCCACAAACGTAACCGTATACTCACCCGGAGACTTATATGTATAACTATAAGAAGGCGATTTCATATCCAAAGCTTTAATCGGTTCGCCTTGGTCGGGAGCAACTGATGCCGCATCCATCTGCTGACTAATAGCCCACACGTCAATCTCTTCATTTTGCGTTTCTTTGGGTTGGAACAATAGCTTTGAGTCATCCGCACCATAATTCTTCTGTGTCTTCCCCTTCAAATAAACATAATTGAAACCAAACTCTTTAGAAGGATTCGTCATTGTAATAATGCTACCTTCCACTTCCTTTACCAAAGTCAGAGGCTGAACATCTATACGGGGCTGGTCTTTATTCAGTTCAGGAGCTTCCGGAGTTTCATAACGGAATGCCAGAAAAAACTTTTTATCTTTATAAGTAGAAAAATCAGCCTCATCCGAAACGGTTTCAGCACGTACATTGCTGCCGGTACATGTAGGCACTTTCAACTGTCCTTCTTCCGTACCAGACAATTCTACCCAAGTAGCTTTATTAATTCCATCGGCTGTATAAGCTCCATTAAAATTCTCAGAAATATAAATATGTATACTAGCCCTGTTTTGATATGGAGGCTCGGTATATTGCTGTTTGATGGTATAAGACAGTTTCATAGATTCCACTTCCACCTTCAAACGATCTTTATTGGCATATTTTTTCCCATCTTCACCCGAATAGAAAACAATATAATCCGGATTTCCACTAAAATCAAAGACTACTTCATCTCCAACATATACTTCCTGTGCATTATTACGAAGATTCACATCAAAATCAATATCATCCACCTTATCGGGATCACAGGAGACGAACAGTCCCCCTGCCATTAATAACAACGAATATAAAAATCTCTTATTCATAGTTTCATTCTGTTACAAAGTTTATATTACCAGTTTTCATTCTGCCCACAAGTGGGATTTGTATTCAATTCAGCCTGCGGTATAGGCAGATACAAATGTTTGTCCGCAATATTGATACCCGGCACCGCCTTCACACTGGACAGACTATAACCGATTGTACTCCCATGCTCATCTATAGACTGATCTTTCAACATCCGGATACGGTCAAGATAATACTGTTTTCCCCATCGGCGTAACTCCATGTGGCGTGGTACTTCAAAACAAAGCTCTCTAGTACGCTCCTCGCGAATGAACTCCCTGAACTCTTCTTGTCCTGAGAAATCACTTAAACTGACTTTATCCACTCCGGCACGACTACGCACTTCATTCACTGCATCAATAGCCTCTTGTGTAGGTCCTCCTTCAAATTCATTGGCACACTCGGCAATCATCAATAAGACATCCGCATAACGCATGATAGGAAAATTGATGGAAGAACAATTACGTGCCCACGGACGGATAGGATCATATTCCGCCCTCCATTTTCCCGGATTACCATCTGTCTTATTCTTCTTTTCTTGCTCAGTGTACATCACTTTCCTTACCTTATTATTTACCGTTTCATATTTATAATCACCGAAATTCCACCATTTACGCGTATCCTTCTCTTCATACATCTTGAAAAGGATTCGTGTACCATCATACCAGGCATAAGCAAAAGGATAGTCCGGATCGGTCAGATTCCCCTGACTGATTCCCAAATACAAACCGACACGTCCGGTTTCGTTCGTTTTATCCAGCCCATTGCCATAGAATTCCACTTCAAACATACTTTCCCGGTAAGTCAAATCATATTTATTCGAGCACATATTGATAAACATAGCCCGGTAACCGTTCACACCATCTTCCTCCTTATAAAGTTGATGCAAATTGCTTTTCTTTACCTCACGTGCCCATGTCAAAGCCTCCTCCCAAGTATCAGCTTCTACCGGATAACCGGCCTGCCACATATAAGCACGTGCCAATAAAGCTTGTACGGTAGTCTTCGAGATACGTCCCGGCGCATTCAATTCATCAGCAGGACGGCATACCTTCTCCGCATCCAGCAAATCTTGAATGATTTGCTTATAAATTTCCGTTTGCGGAGACTTTTTCAGTTGCTGATGAGATAAATCACGCACAACTTCAAGCCGCAACGGCACATCTCCCCAAAAAGCGACCAGATTCATATAGAAAAGAGCTCTCAATGCTTTTGCTTCACCAATAAACATAGACTTCATTTGCTCTCCACCACACTCTTCATCCGTACGAATAGAAATAGCGGCAATATAATCGTTGGCACGATTGATTCCTTCATATAAATCCTGCCATGCACGCTCTATTTTAGAATCGGTATTATTAAAATTATAATTGGACACTTGTATGTAATCCTTGCCATACTCACGGTTGTAAACCAATATATCCGTTCCGGCGTCCAGGTCCCCCCAAAGATTGCAGGCATAAGTTCCTTCCGCACCGAGTTTATCGTAAATACCTGTCAGTCCTGCCATGCAACTGACTTCATCATGGTAAAGGTTCTTCTCATCCAAACTACCGTATATATCCGTTTCCAGAAAATCACAGGATGAAAAGGTCAACATTGCCAAACCGGCTATATAAATTATATTTTTCATAATGTTCATTTTTACTATCTATTATTTTACAAACCAAGCTTTATGCCGAACGTATAAGACGTAGTTTTCGGATAAGCAGAATAATCAAACCCACGCGTCAAAGCAGAGTTACGAGTAGATACTTCCGGATCATATCCGGTGTATTTAGTCCAAGTCCATAGATTCTGCCCACTGACATATAACCGTAATGAGCTAATTCCTATACGTTTGATCAGTTTCACCGGAAAATTATACCCCAATTGTACATTCTTCAGGCGTAGGAAAGACGCATCTTCCACCACCCGGCTAGTATTCAGATTGGTAAGATTACAATTGACCGCACACAAATAATTGGTATAATTACCCTCCGTATATGTTCCATCACCATTATCCACTCTAGGCGTCCAGTGATTCATAGCCGAAGCCAGTTGATTAGTATGCTGTCCGCGCAAATCCTCCAGTTTGGCACGGTTATAGTTAATCACATCATTACCGTACGACCATTGAAAGAATATGCTTAAGTCAAATCCCTTATAAGAGAAGTTATTTGTAAAACCTCCGGTATGGATAGGCAAACCATGTCCGATCACAGTCTGGTCTTCCGCCGTCACCTTACCATCTCCATTGATATCACGCAACTTCATATCTCCCGGCTGTATCGTATTACGTTCCTGTGTATTATTAGGGATACCGTTTTTCAAAACAAAGACTCCCGGAGACACTTCATTGAAATCTTCATACTGATAAACGCCATCATACACATAACCATACATTTCCGAGAGCGGATGTCCCACACGGGCAATATACAAATTATCAATAGTAGGATATTGAATGCCCGATACCAGAAAATCCTGATCTCCTGAAAGCCCCGTAATCTTGCTCTTATTGAAAGATATATTGAAATTGGTAGTCCATTTAAAACGTCCTCTTTCTCCGGCAAAGTTTACAGTATTAAGAGATATTTCCAATCCACGGTTACGGATACTTCCTATGTTTTGCTGTATTTTATCAAAACCGATGGACAAAGGAACATCCGCATTCAGAAGCAAATCCTTAGTCTCTTTATTATAAATGTCAATCTCACCACTGATACGATTATTGAACAAGCCAAAATCAAGCCCTATATTTGTCTGGTAAGTTGTCTCCCATTTCATTTCTTTATTCGGCATTTGAGAAATATATATAGCCGGATTCTCTATCGAGTTATTAAACGCATAGTTCTGGTCTCCCGAATATAATAACTGTGACGGATAATTACGATAAGTATTACAATTACCGGTAGCTCCCCATCCGGCTCTCAGTTTCAGGTTAGACAACCATTTACGAGCCGGCTCCATAAATGCTTCTTCTGAAATACGCCATCCGAACGAACCGGAAGGGAAATAGCCCCACTTATGATAAGGGAAACGGGATGTTCCGTCGGCACGGATAGTGGCAGTCAACAAGTAACGTGATTTCCAGTCATAGTTGAAACGCGCAAAATAAGAGGCCATCTTATCATCAAAGTTAGTAGAGTTCAGCTTATCAGGCGTACCGTTAGAAATTCCCCAAAAGCCAAGCGCATCCCAAGGTACCATAGAAGAACTGGCTCCCAACACGGAAGTCGTACGGCTGTTCAATGAACCTCCCAGCAAGGCAGTAATATTATGTCCCCGGAACTTCTTCCGATAAGTCAAAGTATACTCATTAGACCAACCGTCCCATTCCCGATAACTAAAGTTACCGTTTGAATGTTTGGCTGAATAACGCGGATCTCCCCAATAAGTATCCGCATTATTAAAAGTCTCACTGCGGTCCGTACGCCAATTATAAGCAAACGTTGCCCTGAAAGTCAGGTTCTTAGCAATATCCCAATTCAAATAAGCATTCATACTCAACTGACGGCTACGTGTTTTTGAGTAGGTATTCTCAATAGTCTTGACCGGATTATATGGATAATTCGGATTGTCCTGCAACAATTTATCCTCCGCATCTTCCGAATCCGAATAAAAAATAGGGCGATAGGCCAACACTTGATATAGGAAATACTGAGTTGAACCTCCCCCTCCTTGCGAAGGAGCAGATCCCTTGGAGGTATTATTAGAGAAATTAAACGTGACCCCAGCCTTTACTTTCTTAGATATCTGCTGGTCAAGTGTCATGCGCGCTTTCAAACTCTCATAAGACGAGTTAACTATAATTCCCTGCTGATTATAGTAAGAAATGCTGGAACTATATTTGGTATTTTTCGTTCCTCCTACCAGTGACAAATGATGGTTGGTCATCGGAGCAGCACGGAACACTTCATCTTGCCAATCAGTTGAAGGAAGATTTGCATAGTCTCCCAATACCCGGTTACGTCCCAATGCCTCATCATATCTGTAATAAGTCTTTGCCATCTCCGAAGAGCTCAGTATTTCCTGCTGTAAAGCGACAAACTCCTGTCCTCCCAGCAAATTCAGGAAATCCGGTTTTGCCTGATATGTAATATAGCCGTCATAAGTAACACGTGGAGCACTTTCCATACCCCGTTTAGTTGTGATAATAATCACTCCGTTTGCTCCACGCGCACCATAAATAGCAGTGGCGGATGCATCCTTCAATACATCTATCGACTCTATATCATTGGGATTCAATGCAGCCGGATTGGCGTCTTCGGTAGCAAATCCGTCAATTACGTACAAAGGAGTACCATCCGACGTGTCAGAGATCGTATTACTACCTCGAATCACAATGTTCGCTTCCGCGCCCGGCTGTCCGTCACTGGTAACCACTTGCACACCGGCTACCCGACCTCCTAAAGCCTGGTCAAAAGACAAAACCTGGCTTTTGTTCAGTTCACCCATATCCACTTTGGCAACAGATCCCGTCAGATCACTTTTTTTCACTGTAGCATATCCTACAGCCACCACTTCATCCAAAGTAATCCCATCTTCCTTCAATACGATATTCAATGTTTTCTTGTTTCCTACGGTTACTTCCTTAGTCGCATAACCGATAAACGAAACTACAAGTACGGAAGATTGTTTCGGAACAGAGATTTTAAACATACCGTTCACATCTGTAATCGTTCCCGTCTTTCCTCCTTTTAACATCACATTTGCTCCAATGACAGGCTCATTAGCCTCATCCATCACCTTGCCGCTAACAGATATCTGTGCATAGCTAAAGGTGAACGAGCAAAGCATTAGCAACAATAAGCTGATACGCTTCGATAATTGTCCATTTTTCATAATATAACTTGATTAAATTATTAATTAACTGTTTCTGAATTGGTATTCTTCTCTAAATCACGTTTACGGTTCAAAGCCTCTAGAAAATAATAATCCGCATAATTCAACGGAACATCTATTTCCGCTTCATGCGGGATACTTCCTACGGAATGCATCAAAATAAAATGACCGTTCTCTCCTACTTTTGCCCGATAAGCAGATGTAGTTAACGCGGCAAGTATCTTATCGGCAGTCTTCTTATATTTAGGATTAGGCAGATAAGTGCTTAATTCATAAAGAGCCGAAGCCGTTATGGCGGCCGCCGAAACATCCCGGGGTTCATTAGGAATATTCAATGCATCATAATCCCAAAACGGAATCAAGTCCGACGGCATATTCTTATTAGTAAAAATGAAATCATAAATGTTGGAAGCCTGTTCCCAATATTCCGGTTTTCTCGTATAACGATAACAAACGGTGTATCCATAAATAGCCCATGCCTGTCCACGTGCCCATGCCGATTCATCCGCATAACCTTGTGCGGTCTGTTTGCCACGTACCATACCGGTTTCCGGATCATAATCTACCACATGATAACTACTATAGTCTGCACGAAAGTGATTTTTTAATGTCCGGTCGGCATGGCTGACCGCTATATTATAATAGGTAGAATCACCGGACAAACGTGTAGCCTCAAAAAGCAACTCCAGATTCATCATATTATCTATAATCACCGGACATTTCCATCCCCTTTCCGCTTGCCAGCCTTTGTCCGCATCCCACGACTGGATAACGCCTGCGTTCGGACGAAAACGAGTAGAAAGCGATTGCGCCGACTGCATGATTACGGAACGATAATCCTTATCTGCAAAACGCATTCCGTTAAGGTAGCTGCATCCTGCCATAAATCCTACATCATGGTGCCAGGTAAGATATTGTACAGAGTCTAAGGCCTCAGTATACTTCTCCGCCAGTTTCTCCCATTTATCATCTCCTGTCAATTGATACATATACCACAAACTACCTGGGAAAAATCCACTTGTCCAATCATCATAAGGGACATAAACCACCTCACCATTTTTATCCAATGTTCTCGGATTTAAGATATGCCCGCTCTTTTCTATCTGATCTGTCATTAACGAGTATTGCGATACCGCATTCGTTATGTTATCAGCGACTATATCACCAACAGTCGTGTTCTTCGAAGTGCATCCTGTCATCATCAGGACAATCATTCCCATAAAAGTTAAAAAGGAGCCTTTCATATACGGTTCGTTTTCTATTTATTTTTTAATGATGATGCAAATATAAAGGCGGTTGTCCAATAGTTACCGAGCCATACATACAAGATATATACATTGTACGTACAACAACACAAGAAACCGGCAATGTACTTACAGCTCATATATTATGTACTCATACTACAGTTATATTTCAATAGAAAAACGTATATTTGCGTTACGAATTTTAGTATCCTGATATCTATGATTATCAAAAGACACCTCCTTTTTATCTGTTTTCTTATTGTCTGCATCATAAAAGGACAAGCTCAAGATATTACCTTCGGTCATCTGACCACCAATGAAGGACTTTCCAATAATGCGGTCATGACGATGTACCAAGACGAACGGGGATTTATATGGATCGGAACTAGAAATGGAGCCAATCTCTATAACGGAAATGAATTTAAAGTATATAAATTCCGAAAGAACAGTTCCAATAGTTTAATTTACAATAATATCAATCATATTACCGGAAATAAAAAGGGGGAAGTTTACTTCATGACACCCAAAGGAATATCCGCTCTCAATATCAGAAAAGACACATTTACAACATTAATACAAAAAGAAATACGGGCTATGTTCTATCATGAACAATTATATGCAGCCCACAGTAACAGTATCTATATATACGATGGCAAACAATTCAGCCTTTATTATGAATTGCCTCAGAAAAGCAAAATTACAGCACTGCACGTCAACGACAATCAAATCTTGATCGGCACAGAAAATCAAGGCTTGTTCAGTTTGGACCGCCACCACCAATTATCTCATCCCATTTCTAAGGGGAATATCTCAACCATTTTTCAAGACTCGTCCGGAAAATACTGGATCGGAAGCTGGGAAGAAGGTCTTTTCATGATGAATGGAGAAACAATCAGCAATTTCCGGCACGAAGAGAAAAACCCGTCCAGCATCAGTTCCAATTTTATCCGCTGTTGCAGTGAAGACAAACAGGGTAATTTATGGATAGGAACCTTTAATGGACTTAATATGTTCCACCCTTCCAGCCAGACATTCACACGTTATCAGAAACGTGAGAACGGCTTGAGCCATTCGTCCGTCTGGAGCATTCTCTGTGACCATCAAGGAAGTATATGGGTAGGAACTTATTTCGGCGGAGTAAATTATTTCAATCCGGAAAGTCAGATCTATCATCAATATCAAACAGCAAAAACAGAAAGTGAAGGATTGAGCTCTCCTATCGTGGGACGTATCACGGAAGACAGTCAGCACAACCTATGGATAGGGACCGAAGGCGGAGGATTAAATAAGTACGACCCGAAAAGCAGAAAATTCGAATGGTTCAGACACAGCAAGCTACCCGGCAGTCTCTCACACAATAATGTGAAAGCACTTTATTATGATCCGCTACGTGAAGTTATCTGGATAGGAACTCATCTGGGCGGACTAAATAAGATGGATCTGAAAACAAAGAAATTCACTCAATATTTCCATAATGAAAACGATCCGGAGTCACTTCCTTCCAATATCATCAGAGATATTATTCCCTATAAGGAGCAGTTAATAATCGCCAGCCATGCGGGAGTTTGCATTTTCAATCCGGAAACCGGCAAAGTAAAACGATTATTCCAGACATTACCTTATAAAATAACATATGCCGCTGGAATATTTATCGACCATCGCGGAACATTATGGATTTGCGGAGGTGGTAATGGTGTATATTCTTATCAATTTGACAACCAGAAGATAACAAACTACAAACATAATCATGCACTGGAACATGGCCTTAGCAGCAATAGTATCAACCGGATTTACGAAGACAGCCAGCACAGACTATGGCTATGCAGCAATGAAAGCGGTATAGACCTTTACCGATATGACACGGACGACTTTATAAACTTTGATAGAGAAAAGAATGAACTGGCAAGCGACTGCGTGAATGATGTATGTGAATTATCACCCGGCAAACTTCTTTTTACTACGGATGTCGGTTTTTCCATCTTAGATTATCAGACACAGAGATTCAAAAATTACGATCATGAAAACGGCGTTCCGCTATCTGCCATCAATGAACGTTCATTATATAAATCACAACAAGGAGAAATCTTTATAGGAGGAATCGACGGCATGATTTCTTTCAAGGAAAAAGATATCAATTATATTCCTAAGGGCTATACCATTGCTCCGTTTCGTCTTATTGTCAACGGGCAAGATGTAAATGTAGATGATGATAGCGGCATTTTAAAGGAAGACTTGAGTATAACCCGAAAACTTGTACTCAAATCCAGCCAATCCATGTTCAGCATCGAATATGCAATTTCAAATTATATCCCCGCCGCTAAAAATGAGATGGAATATTTTTTGGAAGGTTTTTCTGAGACATGGACTACCACCCGGGGACAAAATACCATTACTTATACCAATCTGAGTCCCGGAAAATACACTCTATTGGTACGTATCAAAAACAACCAGTCACAAATACCGGAAAGTCGGCTGGGCATTGTAATACTTCCTCCATTCTACCTGACCATTTGGGCATATCTGTTCTATTTTATTATTATTGCCGGTGTACTTTATTACCTGATCCGCACCTACAACAACCGCATCAAGCTACAAGAATCTTTAAAATACGAAAAAAAACGCACCGAGGATATAGAGCGGCTTAATCAGGCAAAACTACGCTTTTTCACTAATATCTCACATGAATTCCGTACTCCATTGACATTGATTATCGGTCAGATGGAAATGTTGCTGCAAGTCCGTTCATTTGCACCGACAGTCTACAACAAAATACTGGGTGCTTATAAAAACAGCCTGCAACTGCGGGAATTAATCACCGAACTTCTTGACTTCCGTAAACAAGAACAAGGGTATATGACAATTAAAGTGAGTGAACACAATATTGTAGATTTCCTTTATGAAAACTACCTCCTTTTTCAAGAATACGCCTTGCAACGCCAGATTTCTTTCAACTTCCGAAAAACAAATGATTCCATCAATGTGTGGTATGACGCCAAACAGCTACAAAAGGTTATGAACAATTTGATATCAAACGCATTCAAACACACCAAAGAAGGAGGTGAAATCAGCGTTTCAGTACGTAAAGGTAACCGGGAGGTTATTATCGAAGTAACAGATAACGGTACCGGTATTGCTGCGGAAGATATCAATAAGGTATTCAATCGTTTTTATCAAACCGATCAAATAGAGTCATTATCGTACACAGGCACGGGGATAGGCTTATCCTTGACTAAGGGCATTGTTGAATTACATCATGGTACTATCGACGTATACAGTGAACCGGGAGAAGAAACGACTTTCAGCGTTCATCTCAAAACCGGAAATGAACACTTTACACCTGAACAGTTCAGCAAACGGCAAGAAGAATCGCAACTGGCTTTAGAAAATAATATTCCTCTTCAGGAACTCCAAGAACAGTTGCTGAACGAGCAGGAGGTCATGAGCAACGAAAACATTGAGAAAAGCAAAGAAGCCCGCATACTCATTGTAGAAGACAACGATTCTCTACGGGAAATGCTCGTTAAGATATTCGAGTCGTTTTATGTTGTCAGCACAGCCGCCAACGGACGTGAAGGATGGGAAAAAATACAATCTGAACAGCCCGCTATTGTGTTAAGCGATGTTGTAATGCCGGAAATGTCGGGAACGGAACTTTGTAAACTAATCAAAGAAAACATAGAAACCTGCCATATCCCTGTGGTATTGCTCACCGCAAGAACAGCAATAGAACACAACCTAGAGGGTTTACGTCTGGGAGCCGATGACTATATCACCAAGCCGTTTAATATCAATATCCTGCTTTCCCGCTGCAATAATCTGGTAAACAATCGTATCATACTACAAGAGAAATTCAGCAAACAACCACAGGCTACTCCACAGATACTAGCCACTAATGCTATGGATAAAGAATTAGTTGATAGAGCTATGAAAGTAATCGAAAGTCATATTGACAATGTGGAGTTCAACGTGGATATCCTAGCGCGTGAAACCGGTATTGCCCGTACCAAACTATTTACCAAGTTGAAAGCAATTACCGGACAAACACCCTATGAATTTATTCTAACTATCCGCTTAAAACGGGCTGCTATCATGCTCAAAGAAAACCCGGAACTCAATATTTCCGAGATTTCCGACCGGCTAGGGTTCTCCTCTCCCCGACAGTTTAGTAAATGTTTCAAGGAAAAGTATCGTGTTGTGCCACAGACATACAGAAAAGGAGAAAATGTAGATAACGAAGAAGAAGAATAAAGTGTACGCAGAAAGTACTATTCATGTACGTATAATACACCTCATTCCGGTAAAAACGACCGTTATTTGCAGATGAAAAACAGATATGTCACTCACAGAAAAAAGAAAAGCCATGAAAAAAAGTTTTTTATATGTCATCAGTTGTTTCATGTGTACCCTTGTTTCCACTAGTATAGTTTTCGCACAGAAAATAGATAATCTGGTAGAACTCAAGCAACAATCGAAAAACGAATTGTTCCACAAATTGAAGAAGGCTCCTCGCACACCGGCTTTTGAATCCGAAGGATATTGGGTATGGGGAAGCTCCGTCGTAAAAGGCGAGGATGGAAAATATCATATGTTTGTATCCCGCTTTCCAAAATCCCTGCCCTTTCATCCCGGATGGATGGTAGCTTCGGAAATTGTACATGCAATATCTGATACTCCTCAAGGGCCATATAGATTCAGTGATGTGGCATTACCGGCACGCGGTGCACAGTATTGGGACGGACGTTCTACGCACAACCCACGCATACTGAAATATAAAGGTAAATATTATCTTATCTATATGGGGTCTACCCATCCTTTCGCCGAACCGACATACGCCGAGTTGACTCTAAGTAGCCCTTGGTGCACCGTAGGACGTGCCAATAAACGAATCGGTCTGGCTGTTTCCGACAGTCCATACGGTCCTTGGAAACGTTTTGATGAACCGATACTGAAAACAAAACCCAATACGTTCTATAGTTTTCTGACTTCCAATCCTTCTCCGGTCCTTCAGGAGGACGGTTCGGTAATGATGATTTTCAAAGGACGTGCCTATACTCCCAACGGTAAACACTCCGATATGTCTTTAGGTATTGCATACGCTCCTTCTATCGAAGGGCCGTATACCGTACTCAACAATGACCAGCCTATTTTCCAGGTAGACGGTCAAGGAGAAGCGGAAGATCCGTTTTTATGGAAAGACAAAAGAGGTTATCATGCCATATTCAAAGACCATGTGGCAAAATTCACCGGAGAAAGAGGTGGCGGAGTGATGGCTCACTCCAAAGACGGCATTCATTGGACAGTCGATAAGGATCCTAAAGCCTATTCTCTCACCGTAGAATGGGAAGATGGGAAAGTGGAAAAGCAGGGGCAATTGGAACGTCCTTTCCTACTATTCGATGAAAACGGAAAAATGACCCATGCTTTTTTTGCAACGATGGATGGTCCCGGCGGATTCGAGAATGCAAATAAATCATGGAATATGGTGATTCCCATCCAATAAATTTCTCACTTTCCTCTATCACCTATCACCGTAAGTCCCGAAAGTACTTATTCATCGCACTTTCATACACGGTGACAGGTTGTGCGGAACCTATCACCACACCTGTCACCTATCACCTGTCACCTGTCGGTTTCAATTTTGTTTCCCCACACTGAAACTTCAGTTTCAAGCGTAAGAAACTTTAGTTTCAAGTAACAGAAACCTTAGTTTCAAGCAACAGAAACTCTAGTTTCATACGTATGAAACTCCAGTTTCCACGCTTGAAACAACCAGTTCTCCTATAGCAACCGACAGTTCTACCGCTCGAAGCAGACACATCGACCGCAATAAAGTAGAAATCTCTTGGTATACAAGATAATAAATATTACCTTTGTTGACCTTTCAAAAGAGAGGCACAAACAATTAATACATTTATCATGAAATTAACTTTGATGCGGGACAACGGCGGAACATCGACCATGCGGACGTTGGATATAAACCTACAGATAGAAGCGATGAAGCATGAAACGAAAGCCCGACCGATAAGCAATCTACGCACGAGCATACGTTACGCATCACCGGACTGTCAATTGGAAGAGAGTAAGAAAATAGCCAAGATTATCCCTGCTGCCGTTTTCCGCAAAACCACCAATGGAGCACAAATGTCCGCATACAACGGACTAGTACAAATAGAAGTAAATCATCTTGCCAACCGGCTGGAAGTAAACCGTATCAAACAGGAAGCGGCAGAACTCTCGCAAACATTCGCTGCCTTTATGGGATCCGGCGGACATTCCGTGAAAATATGGATACAATTCACACGACCGGACAAGACTCTCCCTGCCAGCCGGGAAGAAGCGGAAATGTTTCAAGCACACGCTTACAGAAAAGCCGTCAGCCTGTATCAACCGGTACTCTCCTATCCTATCGAACTTAAAAATCCGACATTGGAACAATACTGTCGGCAAACCTACGATCCGGAACTTTACTACAACCCCGAAGCCACCGTTATCTATATGCGCCAACCTATGGAAATGCCTTCGGAAACGACTTATAAAGAATCGGTACAAGCTGAAACATCACCGTTCAAACGATTAATTCCGGGATATGACAGTTTCGATACTTTATCAGCCCTTTTCGAGGCAGCCTTACAGAAAGCCTATCAATCCTTAAACGAACTGTATCCCAGATTGCATGCCCACTCTGACGAAGATCTCAAGCCTCTGTTAGTCCAAGTGGCGGAAAACTGCTTTCAGGCGGGCATACCCGAAGAAGAGACTGCACGGTGGTGCATTGCCCATTTCTACACCAAGAACAAATCATTCCTGATACGGCAGACTGTGAAGAATGTATATATGGATGCAAAAGGATTCGGGAAGCAAACTCCTTTATCCACAGAACAGGAGTTGGAACTTCGGACGGAAGAGTATATGCAACGACGATATGAGTTCCGCTACAACACCATGACTACCACAACAGAGTATCGCGAACGAAACACATTTTGTTTCTGTTTCCGTCCGATAAACAACCGTATCCGTAACAGTATTGCCATGAACGCACGTCTGGAAGGGCTCAATCTTTGGGATAGAGACGTGGTCCGTTATCTGGATTCCGACCGTGTCCCGATTTTCAACCCGATAGAAGATTTTCTTTTCGGTCTGGATGTCCATTGGGACGGGCGCGACCGAATCCGTGAATTGGCAGTCCGCATTCCTTGCAATAACATACATTGGCCCGATCTATTCTATCGCTGGTTTCTGAATATGGTAGCACATTGGAGGCAGACTGATCGTAAATATGCCAACTGCACGGTTCCACTACTTGTCGGACCGCAGGCATACCGGAAATCCACTTTCTGCAGAAGCCTGCTTCCACCCGAGTTACAAGCATATTATACCGATCATATCGATTTCAGCAACAAACGGGATGCAGAACTGGCTCTGAATCGCTTTGCTCTAATCAATATGGACGAATTCGACCAAAACCGGGAAAGTCAACAGGCCTTTCTAAAGCATATCATTCAGAAACCCGTCATCAATGTCCGCCGTCCGCATGGCACAGCCACACAAGAGTTACGCCGTTACGCTTCTTTCATCGGAACAAGCAACCACAAAGATTTGCTGACCGATACTTCCGGCAGCCGTCGATATATCGTGATTTACGTAGAAGGGCCGATAGATTGCTCTCCCATTGATTATGAGCAGTTGTATGCGCAGGCCATGCACGACCTTTACAAAGGTGAACGCTATTGGTTCAACAAAGAAGATGAGGAGGTTATGACCGAAAACAATCAGGAATTTCAAGTAATGCCGATAGCCGAACAATTATTCCATGAGTATTTCCGGGCTGCAAAAGAAGGGGAAGAAGCGTACGAACAACTTCTCGCGATTGAAATAATGGAGCAAATACAACACGACAGTAGAATCCGTATTTCCAATTGTAATATTATACAATTTGGCAGAATATTACAGAAGAATCAAGTACCTTCCATACATACGAAACGTGGAAATGTGTATAAAATAGTACGAGCCAAGCCTAAAAGAGTATAAATATACATATTACAGAGGTGATAGGTGACAGATACGGTGATAGGTGACACACAACCTATCACCGTCCTGAAAGCATGATGAATAAAGGATTTCAGAGCAGTGGTGATAGGTTGAAAGAGAAAAGTTGATTTATTGTATGGGGAGAGACATTTATAATAACAGCTTATTTATTTTGAAATTTCAAGTAATAGGAATATCTTTGTATAAGATACAATAATATCCAATAATAACCTAATACAATATTAAGAGATACTATAATATGCCTTTACTATACAATTTCGATATAGATACCCCAGAAGAGTTGCTAATCATATTAGCACAAAATCTTCAACAGCGCCGACTGGAAAAAGGTCTGTCAAGAGATGCTTTATCTACATTGAGCGGAATCCCCGTACCAACAATCGCAAAGTTCGAACAAAAGCATACTATCTCTTTGGCTTCGTATGTAGCATTGGCAAAAGCGTTGGGATACTCTAAATCAATTAAAAATTTATTAGCAGAGCCACTCTATAATACTATGGAAGAGCTAGATACTATCAACCGAAATAAAAACAGGAAGCGAGGACGTAATGAGATTAATAAATAAGCTAACAGTAACTTATCACAAACAAGTTGTGGGAGAGTTAACTATGACTCCCGATAACCGTCTTTGCGCTTTCCAATAACACATCTTCCCATTTCCCCCCATGCCACTCCACCACAGAAGTAAAGCCAGCTTTCTTCAGAGCGGACAATCCTTCGAAGCGGGCATTATTTATTCTTTCAGGATAGTGCGCATCACTATTTACCTGCACCCGAATACCCAGTTCCTTTAGAAAAGAGAAATAACGTTCATTCGGATAGAACGTACCCAGTTCGTGATAAGACTTGGTATTGATTTCCACAATATAACCGCGTTCGGCAATCGCCGCAAAGTAATCGCGGACCAACGTATCATACCATGCTTCATCAAGCAAACCCGGACGATAGCAGGAAGCGTTATAGTGCATTTTATCGGCATGACCTACGATGTCGAAACCACCCAGTTCCACCATACGGAGCAGATTCTTATAATATAGGCGGACAACGAAATCAAGATCGCCACCAAAATGCGCATCAACCAATTCACGAAAATGATCTGCCGGAGTATCAATATCTACCACCTTTCCTTCCGGAGAGTACAGCATATGGACGGAACCGATGCGATAGTCAAGAGGCAATTCTTGGAAACGAGACAACGAAGGATTACTTTCCTCATTCAGATAGTCTATTTCAAGGCCGACAGCCAATTCTATCTCATCAGCATACTTTGCTTTAAGCCGGGAAAATTCGGAAAGATAATCATCCATCCGATCCCACTCCATTGTCCATGCAGTAGAGAATGGAAGCGGAGCATGAGAGGAAATGCCGTATGAAGAAAAACCTTCACTAATGGCAAAACGAATGAAATCTTCCATATTGGCTCGTCCGTCGCAATACAGACAATGGCTATGATAATTAGTCAAGTTTGTCATCTCTTCGGTTTATTCAAGGGTTATTCGAGTTATACCGGTTTATTCATTTTTCTCACTATCGACATTGCTTAGCTTTCTATCTCACTGAGTTCCAGCCAACGCATTGTTTTCTCGTCGATCAGATCATTCACTTCGGGCAAACGTTTCGATTTCTCCGTCAGTTCGTCAACAGAAAGGGTACCACTACAAAGAAGTTCCTCAATCTGCGCCTTTTCGGATTCCAGTTCGGCTATATCTTTCTCTAATTGTTCAAATTCGCGCTTCTCCTTGAAACTCATCTTACGCTTGTCGTTCAGACGGACACGGGCAGTCTTTTCCTCTTGCGGCTTTTCGGCTTCTTTCTCCTTTTGCGCTTTCGCTTCTTTCCAATCACGGTAATCACTATAATTGCCGGGAAAATCGCGAATATCTCCCTGTCCGTTGAAAACCATCAAGTGGTCTACGACCTTATCCATAAAATAACGGTCGTGGGAAACCACAATCACACAACCTTTGAAGTTCTGAAGATACTCTTCGAGCACATTCAACGTAATAATATCAAGATCGTTGGTCGGTTCATCCAGCACAAGGAAATTAGGATTGCGCATCAGGACAGTGCACAAATACAGGCGGCGGCGTTCGCCCCCACTCAGTTTATAGACATAGCTGTGCTGGGTCTCGGGAGTGAACAGGAAATGTTGCAGAAATTGCGAAGCGGTCAACTTTTTCCCATTTCCCAGCTCTATGACTTCGGCAATATCCTGTATCACGTCAATCACTTTCATTTGCTCGTCAAACTGGAGTCCGTCCTGCGAGTAATAACCGAAACGAACCGTTTCACCAATATCCACCGTACCGCTATCAGGCTGTACCTGTCCCATCAATATTTTGATGAAAGTCGATTTGCCGGTTCCGTTGTTTCCCACAATCCCCATCTTCTCATAACGGGAAAAGATATAGGAGAAATCATCCAGAATCTTTAAATCCCCGAAACTCTTGAACAAATGGTCGGCTTCGAATATCTTACTTCCTATATACGACGCTTTCACTTCCAGCTTTACGTTATCGTTGCGGAGCCGTTGTTTCGCCACTTTCTCCAATTCGTAGAAAGCCTCCTCACGGTAACGGGCTTTGTGTCCGCGCGCTTGCGGCATTCGGCGCATCCAGTCGAGTTCCGTACGGTAAAGGTTGTTGGCTCGTTCTATTTCCACACTTTTAGCGTCCATCCGTTCCTGTCGCTTTTCGAGGTAATAGCTGTAATTTCCTTTATACTGATACACTTGCCGATTATCTATTTCGATAATTTCCGAACAGACACGGTCGAGGAAATAACGGTCGTGAGTCACCATCAGCAGACTGAGATTGGTACGGCGAAGATAATCTTCGAGCCATTCGGTCATATCCAGATCCAAATGGTTGGTAGGCTCGTCAAGAATCAACAGCTCCGGTTCGGTAATCAGTGCATTTGCCAAAGCTACACGCTTCAATTGCCCACCGGAAAGCTGCTTCACCTTTTGGTCAAAGTTACGAATCTTAAGTTGCGAAAGGATTTGCTTCGCTTTCTGCTCATACTCCCACGCTTTCTCATGGTCCATACGAACCAGAAGATCCTCCAGTCCCGGATGTCCTTCCGTTTCCATACAACGCTCGTATTCTTTTATCAGCTCAACGGTACTGTTGCCATGATGGAAACAGGCTTCCAGCACGGTTAATTCTTCGGGATACTGCGGGTCCTGCTCCAGATAATCCACCCGAAGGTCGCGTCTGAAAACAATGCTTCCACTATCATAACCCTCTTTTCCGGCGATGATATTCAGCAGCGTAGTCTTTCCGCTGCCGTTCTTTGCTATTAATCCGACACGCTGCCCCTCAGCAATGCCAAAAGATATATTTTCAAAAAGGACCAAGTCACCGAAGGACTTGGTCAGGTTATCTATCTGTAAATAAGGTACTGTCACGTAAGTAAGTGATTAGGAGTTAGCGATTAAGGTTAGTCGGCAGTGAGCGCAGACTTATAAGTTTCTATGACGTTGCAAGATTCTCCGGCTTTTATTTTGCTCCATGTAAGTTTCATCGGGTCGATAATGCCGTTCTTATATTGAAGAACCGGCGCTTCCCGGTTGCCGTCAATCAATGTCTTCCATTCCATACCGTCCACTTCATTGGCAAGGATCGTGCAGATCGTAATACCGATAGCCAGCCACTCGTCTTTTTTCTTCGGGCCGATCTTACCGCTGTCAATTATCTGCTGGAGTTTTTCGAGGTCATCTTCCGTTCCTTGAAAATCTTTCTTCAATTCCTGCTTCACGGTAGATACCGTCCATTCATATCCTTCATTAATCTGATAGATTTCGGAAAGGCGGACGGGGATCAACTCGGCCGGATACCTCTGTCCTTCCTTACGTATCTCCAACGTGGCAATGACTTCTTCGGCTTCTTTCACCGTTCCACCTTTGGGTACGGTAAACGAGCATTCGAAAGCAATATCGTCAATGCCTGTAATCCATACATGGGATGTATAGTAAGTTCCTTCTTCCTGGAACATCTCTTTGCTATACGCACACTCCAACGCCCCGACCTTCACCAACGAAGCCGAATCGTTCTCCTTCAGTTCCTGCCGGATGGCTTCTTTGCCATAACCGGCTTTACCTTTGAATGCGGAAATACGAAAATTACCCGACCACACATCGGGATTATAGAAGAGAAAAGAGCTTTCGCCATCCTCAAACTCGTTCCAGTCCGAAGGATAGTTCATCGAAAACCATGCTCCGGGAGAGATAAATTTCTTGCCTTGCATTCTTTTTCTACATTTGATTACTTGGCAAAAATACGAATTATTTTCCTATCGGCTGTATTTTCCTGCGTACTTCTTTGGAGATTTCCAAAAACATATAGTTCAACTTTCCGGAATGAATACCTTCTTCGTTCTCCTTATACTTTTTATTGGCATATTGCTTTGATTTCTCGAAAGTCAGCAATGACATCTCGTTCTGTGATTTACCTACCATCGTAGAATCCAGTTGTTCATCGGGAAAGAAATCATCCAGATCGACATCACCGATCATCGTTGTTTCCAGGAAGTTCATATCAGTATGCGAATTATCGGTATAATAGCCTACAAACATATGTCCCGGCGTACGCACCAGGATAGGATCGATATTGATGGCACGAAGCAAGGAGGCAAACAGCACGCTGCCATCCACACAGTTAATCTGTGAAGATTCCAGCGCATCATCGAACGTACGGACACGCTGAGAGAACACGACATTGCTCGAAAGACTGGTATTGGAAACCGAACTGTAACGGAAATTCCGCTTCTGCAATATATTCCAAAGCGCATACACCTGCTTGTCTACGGCTCCTTTAGCCTTGCTTTGATAACCGAGAAAGCGATTCACAATGCGGGTATTCAACGCCTCACGGAGCAACTGATCGATCATCGGATTCTCTTCGTTGACGTAGGCGGCAAAGAAAATACCGGTATCATGAAACTTGGTACCGTTCGCCACATAGCCCAACAGACATTCATTGATACTGCGCACGGAAAATGTACGCACCCGCTGTCCCAATTCTTTTCCGTTCATCTCCACTGTCACGGCAACGCTCACGGGTTCCGCCTGAAGGTTGTTCTTCAATGCTTCATAATTCCAGATTATATCCGGATAAATCGTATATTCCGTTCGTGGTTTATTCAGGATAAATTCTGAGACGGAGCGGGAGAAGAAAGGAGTTTCAGCCACCTCAATCCTTACCCGGCTATATGCCGCCCGCGACTTTACCCGAATGGCAATGCAGGATTTCGGATTTCCCAGACTGGTGGAATCCGACGGGATAATGACTTGCGCATCGGTTGTGGCTACGGAAAGAATAGCCGAAGGAAAGATATTTCCTCCCAAATCATCAACAATCTCAAAACCGGGATTGAACGTGGTATATTTAAACACGGACACTCCGCCAAGCAGAAGCAGCAACACGATAACCGCACCTATTACTTCGCGTCTATGTCGTTTCAAGTCAACTTTTATCATCGTTTGTAGTATCTATTAATCAAACATCTCTATCTTTTCTCGCTAACAAAGATAACAAATAGCAAACGTTTTTTCCTCTTATAGCCCGCAAAAACTTCGATATTTTATTCTATCCGTAGGATTGGGAGGAATGTAACAAGATTGTAATATCTGTTTCATCTGACCGTAACAAAGTATCCTCATCTTTGCATCAAATAAAATAAAAACGTAACTTTGTCATATTAATACATATAGCTTATGAATGAAACCCGTATTCTAGTTGTCGACGATGAAGAAGACCTCTGCGAGATTCTGAAATTCAATCTTGAAAATGAAGGTTACGAGGTGGATACCGCAAACTCCGCCGAAGAGGCTTTGAAGATGGATATTTGTAGTTATCAGCTAATTCTTCTCGATGTGATGATGGGGGAAATCTCCGGATTCAAAATGGCGAACATGCTGAAAAAGGACAAGAAAACGGCAAAAGTGCCTATCATCTTTATCACAGCCAAAGATACCGAGAACGACACCGTGACCGGCTTCAATCTAGGCGCGGATGATTATATCTCGAAGCCATTTTCGCTGCGGGAGGTCATTGCCCGTGTAAAAGCTGTATTGAGACGCACGGCTGCAGCGGAAACAGAAAGAGTTCCCGAACGGCTTACTTACCAGACGCTCGTCATTGATATCACGAAAAAGAAGGTAAGTATCGACGAAGAAGAAGTGCCATTGACTAAAAAAGAATTTGAAATATTGCTTCTGTTGGTACAGAATAAAGGACGGGTATTTTCACGTGAAGATATTCTGGCACGTATATGGAGCGACGAGGTATATGTACTCGACCGTACTATTGACGTAAATATCACCCGTCTGCGCAAGAAGATAGGAATATACGGCAAGTGCATCGTCACTCGTCTCGGATATGGATACTGTTTTGAAGCGTAATAACTACTCCCTATGAATCTGCCTGTAACTCAAAAACATTTCCTCTCTTTCAGCCGAAAGCTTTTTCTCTCGGTCATTTCACTGTTTCTGGTATTTGCCGTTTGCTTTATCGCGTATCAGTATCAACGTGAGCGGGAATATAAGGTGGAATTGCTGAACACAAAATTACAGGATTACAACAGCCGGCTCTATGAACAGTTGAGCAGGCAATCGCCGGACAGTTCAATTATCACCGATTATATCAACAACCATATTCTGGAAGATTTACGTGTAACTCTTATTGATATAGACGGAAATGTGCTTTACGACAGTTATTCGAACCACAACGGGCAGATGGAGAACCATTTAGACCGTCCGGAAATACAAAAGGCGCTGAAACAGGGAAATGGATATGACGTACGGCGTACTTCCGAGACGACCGGTGTCCCCTATTTTTATTCGGCTACACGTTACAAAGACTATATTGTCCGCTCGGCTCTACCTTATAATGTCAGCCTCATCAACAATCTGAAAGCCGACCCGCACTATTTATGGTTTACGGTCATTGTGACTCTGTTGCTGATGAGTATTTTCTATAAGTTCACGAATAAATTGGGAACTTCCATCAACCAGCTTCGCGAGTTCGCCATGCGTGCCGACCGGAACGAGCCTATCGAAATGGCTATGCAATCAGCTTTCCCACATAACGAGCTGGGGGAAATATCGCAACATATCATACAAATATACAAGCGGCTGCACGAGACCAAAGAGGCACTTTACATCGAACGTGAGAAATTGATCACCCACCTCCAGATTTCGCATGAAGGATTGGGAGTATTTACGAAAGACAAAAAGGAAATTCTGGTCAACAACCTCTTTACCCAATACAGTAATCTGATTTCAGACTCCAACCTGGAAACTACGGAAGAAGTCTTTGCTATCAGCGAACTGAAAGAGATCATCCACTTCATCAACAAAAACCAAAGACAGCGTTCGGGAGGAAAAGACGAAAAGAGAATGTCTATCACAATCAATAAAAACGGACGAACCTTTATCGTGGAATGTATCATCTTTCAAGATGCCAGCTTTGAGATTTCGATCAATGATGTCACTCAGGAAGAAGAACAGATAAACTTGAAACGGCAATTGACACAGAACATTGCCCACGAATTGAAAACTCCCGTCAGCAGTATTCAAGGGTATCTGGAGACGATTGTCAGCAACGAGAATATCCCGCGTGAGAAAATAAATGTTTTTCTGGAACGCTGCTATGCCCAAAGTAACCGACTGAGCCGGTTGCTACGGGATATATCCGTACTAACCCGCATGGACGAAGCTGCCAACATGATTGATATGGAACGGGTGGACATCAGCTTATTGGTGGGCAATATTATCAATGAGGTTGCGCTGGAACTGGACGAGAAGCATATCACGGTTGTCAATTCCTTAAAGAAGAGCATACAAATCAAAGGAAATTATTCGCTGATTTATTCCATATTCCGCAATCTGATGGATAATGCCATTGCATACGCCGGAACAAATATCCAAATCAATATAAACTGTTTCCGCGAAGATGAAGGTTTCTACTATTTCAGCTTTGCCGATACCGGTGTGGGTGTGTCACCCGAACATCTGAACCGACTCTTTGAACGCTTCTATCGGGTAGACAAAGGACGGTCACGGAAATTAGGCGGGACAGGATTGGGATTGGCCATTGTAAAGAATGCGGTTATCATCCACGGGGGAAGTATCTCTGCGAAAAATAATCAGGGAGGCGGACTGGAATTTGTATTTACATTGGCAAAAGAGAGATAAACCACTTAAAAAGCCATTACCGCACAAGCTGTTGAAGAATATCTGTTATTACATCCATAACTCCTTGCAAAAAACAAATAAACTACCTATCTTTGTCGCGCATTGGTTCGCAGACCTCACACGAGGAAAGCGATTAAAAGGGAATCAGGTGTAAATCCTGAACAGTCCCGCTGCTGTAAGTTCTATATTATGTTGCAAGCAACCTACTTTTAGCCACTGGAAGAAGAATTTCCGGGAAGGCGCTCGCAACAGGAACAAGTCAGAAGACCTGCCATGCAACCAATTTCACTGCTTTCGAGGAAAAAGCGTTGAATCTAATGAACCGGACAATTCCGTCTATCATTTCATTCATCATTCTGATTCAGAGAAAGTATGTTGTAATAAACTCTGCCAAAAGTTTATTTATGCGTGTCCGGTCGAAGGGATTTCGCCCGGACACTTTTAAACCTAAAAAGAGGAAATGGAAAAGAGGACTTTAGCAATCTTTGCAGTAAGCTGCAAACTGTTTTTATCGACTTCACTTTTTGCACAACAGCAAAGGGTGGATACTGCACGTACCTATTTCATCCCCGAAATAACCGTTTCCGATATTTATCAGACCCGTGAGGTTCGCTCTACCGCCCCATTACAGATATTTTCCAAAGACGCTTTAAAGAATCTGAATGCCTTGCAGGTTTCCGATGCCGTGAAACATTTTGCAGGAGTAACTGTGAAAGATTACGGGGGGATCGGCGGACTGAAAACGATATCCATACGAAGTTTGGGTGCGCAACATACTGCTGTAGGTTACGACGGAATCACACTGACTGACTGTCAAACGGGACAAATCGACCTTGGACGTTTCTCTCTCGATAATGTCGACCAACTGTCGTTGAGTAACGGTCAAAGCGACAACATCTTCCAGCCTGCCCGTTTCTTTGCTTCAGCAGGGATACTGAATATACAAACACTCACTCCCCGATTTGAGGACGGAAAGCACACGAATATAAGTGCGTCTTTCAAGACCGGTTCATGGGGATTGGTCAATCCCAGTCTGTTATTGGAACAACGGATCAGTCGGAAATGGACTGTATCTGCCAACAGCGAATGGATGTCATCGGACGGGCATTATCCATATACCTTATATTACGGAAATGAAGAAGGGGATCTGAGTTCACGGGAAAAGCGAAAGAACACGGATGTACAGACATTTCGTGCAGAAGCCGGGCTTTACGGAAACTTCTCCGACAAAGAACAATGGAGGCTAAAAGCCTATTATTTCCAATCTTCCCGCGGATTGCCCAATGCCACAACTTTCTATTATACTCATTCTTCACAACGTCTTTGGGACAAGAACACATTTATTCAAAGTCAATATAAGAAAGAATTTAACCGGCAATGGGTGTTCCAGACTTCTGCCAAGTGGAATTGGAGCTATCAACGTTATTTAGATCCCGATTACAAAGGTTCTACCGGAGAAATAGAGAACAGTTATTACCAGCAGGAGTATTACCTTTCGGGGGCCGTGCTTTACAGGTTATTGAATAATTTGTCTTTTTCGCTTTCTTCTGACGGAAGTATCAACACGATGAATGCCAATCTGAATGACTTTGCCCACCCTACGCGCTATTCGTGGCTGACAGCTTTTGCGGGAAAATATGTAAACAATTGGCTTACTCTCTCTGCATCCGCTTTGGCAACCGTCATCTACGAGCAGACCGATAAAGGGGGAAGTGCAGGTAATCACCGTAAACTTTCTCCGTATGTCAGCGCTTCGTTCAAGCCTTTCGACAAGGAAGAATTCCGTATCAGAATTTTCTACAAAGATATCTTTCGCCTGCCAAGCTTCAACGATTTATACTACGGTGAAACTGGAAACAATAAGCTGAAACCGGAGAATGCACGGCAGTATAATATCGGTCTGACATACAGTAAGGATGTATGCCCGTTCCTGCCTTATCTTTCGGCAACTGTTGATGCGTATTACAACAAGATAACGGATAAAATCATCGCCTATCCTACCAAGAACCTTGCTGTCTGGAGTATGAGAAATCTCGGCAGTGTAGAAATCAAAGGCATTGATGTCACAGGCAACGTGTCCCTCCAGCCTTGTGAAAAGCTCCGTATCAATCTTTCGGGGAATTATACATACCAACGGGCTTTGGACGTAACCAACTCTGACCCTGCTTCCGAAGAAGGGAGAACTTACAAACATCAGATAGCTTATACCCCCCGTGTTTCCGGTTCGGGACAGGTAGGTATCGAAACGTCTTGGGTTAATTTATCTTACTCATTCCTGTTCTCAGGAAAACGATACGCCGTAGGACAAAATATAGCTGCCAACAGATTGGACAGTTACAGTGACCATAGTATTTCGGCAAGCCGTGATTTCCGCATAAAAAAAGTAACGACTTCACTTAGTGTGGAAATGCTGAATATCATGAATAAGAATTATGAGATTGTAAAAAGCTTCCCTATGCCGGGACGCTCGGTAAGAGCGACATTTAGCGTAAGATATTAATAGTATAATATGGGTATGAAAAGAAAGTTAATAGACATATTGGGGTTCTGGTTACCTTTCATTGTACTGTTTGCAGCATGTGACGATATGGAGGACAAACCTCTCGTATCAGGCGTTATTGGTGATCCGACAGAGACAGGTACGGCAGAGCTTTATGTTTTGTGCGAGGGGCTGTTCAATCAAAATAACAGCTCGCTGGCACGTTTTTCTTTTGGCAATCAGAAAATGGTATCTAACTATTTCAATGTCATCAACGGACGTGGATTGGGAGATACCGCAAATGATCTGGCTATTTACGGAAGTAAGATTTACACGGTCGTCAATGTCTCCAGTACAATAGAGGTAATCGACTTTCGCACAGGAAAGTCCTTGAAACAAATCCGAATGCTAACGGAAAGTGGCAGTTCCCGACAACCACGATATATTACTTTTCACAAAGACAAGGCTTACGTATGTTCGTATGATGGAACTGTGGCACGCATTGATACGACTTCACTCGACATCGAAGCCATCATATCAGCGGGACGTAATCCGGACGGGATTTGCGTGCAAAATGATAAATTGTATGTTTCTAATTCTGGAGGATTGGATTACGCAACCGGAATGGGAGTAGACAATACTGTATCTGTCATTGATATTGCTACATTTGAGAGTCACAAAATCACAGTCGGCCCTAATCCCGGTAAAATATCAGCCGGACCGGACAATACCGTTTATGTAGCAACTCGCGGTGAAGATGTTGAAGCCGGAGATTATAATTTCGTTAAGATTGATTGCCGGACAGATGCAGTAACCTATTACAATGAGAAAGTACAAAATTTCGCTATTGATGGAGATATAGCTTATCTATACAATTATAATTATAGTACGCAAACCTCCTCCATTAAGATGATCAACCTGAAAACAGGAGAAACGATTCGTGATAACTTCATTACCGACGGAACGAAGATTCAAACTCCATACGGAATTAATATTAATCCTTACAGTAATAATGTATATATAACTGATGCACACGATTATACGACTTATGGCGATTTACTCTGTTTTAATCAGCAAGGCCAGCTCTTGTTTCGACTGAACAATATCGGGCTTAATCCCAATACTATTATTTTTAGCGATAAACCTTCACAAAGTAACATTGATGATAATAATAGCAATGTGGAAAACCCATTGGCTTTCGCTAATAAAGTATGGGAATATCGTCCTGCTCCCGGACAATTTATCAATACCACGACTTCGGCATATAAAGAAGGATTCACGTATGAACAGGTATTGACGGAAGCAACACGAAGAATACAACAAAAATCTATTATTTCACTCGGTGGATTCGGTGGGTATATTGTTCTGGGATTCCCGCAACCCATTGAAAATATTGAGGGGGAATATGACTTCAAAGTAAAAGGAAATGCGTATTACAATTCCAAAACCGGAACAGGAAAGTTGGGAGGAAGTGCAGAACCGGGAATTGTATTTGTATCTCAAGATAAAAACAATAATAAGGAACCGGATGATGAATGGTACGAATTAGCCGGAAGCGAGTATGGAAAAGACACGGAAACTCGCGGATATGAAATAACTTATTATCGTCCTGAAGCTGCCAATAAAAATATATTTTGGACTGATAATCAAGGAAATGAAGGATATATACTCCGAAATAGTTTTCACAGCCAAGATTCTTATTACCCGACATGGATAGAAGAAAATGAAATAACTTTTCACGGAACTCGCTTAAAAGATAATGCCGTTCTGGAAAATGGCTTGTGGGTAGGATATTGCTATTCATTCGGATATGCAGACAATCATCCTAATACAAAGGAAGGTAGCAATTTCAATATAGATTGGGCTGTAGATAGTGATGGGAAAGCTGTTAAGTTAGAATATATCGACTTCGTGAAGATTATGACGGCAGTTAATCAAGACGCAGGACAGATGGGAGAAATCTCGACAGAGGTAATGACCGTTGAAAACTTACATTTTAAATAATAATCAATAAACAAATTTAATAACTAAAATTAGAAAAGAACATGAAGAAATTATCTTTATTATTACTGCTATCAGTATTTGTATTTTGTAGTTGTGGAGATGACGATGATGCTAAAAATGAGGTTGTTGTTAGCTTTGAAAATATGTTGACGGAACCTGAGTCTGAATTTAAAACAACAGAAGGGGAAGAGGACGGATACTATATGAAATGCTATTTTAAAGACCCTTTGCAAGTAATAGAAATGTCACATTTTTACAGTCTAAATGGAGAAAACACAAGTTTTGGCGGTGGATTCACTTATACAAACAAAACAGATAAAATGACTCCCGGATACGAAAATATCAGTGCTATCACGGCAAAAGGGAAAAACGGAAAAGTGTATCTAACTTCCAATTCCAACAGCTACACTCCGGCTCGAATTACCAACCTCAATCCTGATAAATACGAGTTTAAAGGTGCATGGGTTACAAACACCACCTATGCCTACCTAGCAATTAAAGACGGAAACGATGATTCGGGCTCTGTAAAAGGAGCTTTCGAAAGCGGTGACTGGTTTAAGTTAACAGCCGTAGGTTACCAAGCCAATGGAGCTGAAATAGGAAGAGTAGACTTTTACTTAGCAGACTTCAGAGATGGTAAAAGTAAGATTGTAAATACTTGGGAATGGTTTGATTGGAGTTATATCGAAGATGCAGATCATATCGAATTTGAAATGAGTTCTACTGATAATAATGATTATGGTATGGCTACTCCATCCTATTTCTGCCTTGATGGCATTACATTAATTGAAGATTAAGTCTGTTTCACCAATTACATTTAAAATATATATTCAAAAAGAGCCAAATATTCTTTCCAGAAGTTTGGCTCTTTCTAAATCAGCTCCACGTCAACACAAAATCCGGCTCAATACGATAACCAACCGTATAGAGTTTCTGTTGCTGCGTTGCGAATTCCTGAACCTGAAATGTTCCCTCCACTTGAGGAATAAAATGCGCCAGACGAAGTTTACGGAAATCTGCATCGGCGTTCTCCATGCGCTTGAAGATTGTTTCTTTAGCAGACCAATACAACAACAGCCCCCAAGTCAAATCTTCCTGATAAGATTCTACCTGTTCATCAGGGCGGATATAACGGTCAGATACCCGATGAACCCGTTGTCCGTATTGCTCAATATCAATGCCAACTGGATTCAAAGAACTAAGTGCTACCGCCACATATCCTTTCGTATGAGAAATACTGATATAAAAGGAATGATCGGAAAGAAACGGTTTTCCTTCGGAAGAGTAAACAATCTCTTTGTCTTCCTGTAACATCGAATACAACAAAACACGAACAGACAACCATTCCATCTTCCGGCATTCAGAAGTAAAACGCAGTAATTCCTTTTCACAAGATATTTTCCGTGTATTGGGCAACAAAGACAATAATACGTCCAAAGACTCCTCCATCTTCCAGACAGCCCATTGTATGCCGTCTTCCCTATGTCGCAGGTATAACGCCATCTTATTCTTTTCCTTCCGACACTTCGGGTTCTTTTGGCAAAATCGTAAACTTCACTTTCAAGATACGGCGACTGTCCATCTCCAGTACTTCGAATTCATAATTATGATAAGTCACCTTCTCGTGTAAGGCAGGAAATTCACCCTTTATCTCAAGCAACATACCAGCCAAAGTATCCGCATCCCCTATCACCTTCTCAAACTCATCTTCGTCTACTTTTACAATCTTATAGAAATCGGTCAATTGTGTCTTCGCTTCAAAAATCCAAGTATGGTCGTTCAATACAACGTATGTACGTTCTTCATCGTCATATTCATCATGAATCTCACCCACAATTTCTTCAATAATATCTTCCATCGTCACCAATCCGGACGTTCCTCCGAATTCATCAACAACAATGGCTATATGAATCTTATTCGCCTGAAAATCACGCAACAAGTCATCGATCATCTTCGTCTCCGGCACAAAATAAGCCGGACGAATCAACGATTGCCAACGAAAGTTCTCCCCTTTGTTCACATGAGGCAAAAGATCCTTGATATACAACACTCCCTTGATATTATCCCGCGAACCGGAATAGATAGGAATACGCGAATAAGCATTCTCAATGATACATTGCATCACTTCCTTGAAAGGTGTACGGATATCCAAATCGACCATATCCAGACGTGATGTCATCACCTCCTTCACTGTTTCTCCGCCAAAACGGATAATTCCTTCCAAGATATTATTCTCCTCAGACAATTCCGCCTTATCTGTCAGTTCCAATGCGTGCGACAACTCGTCAACAGAGATATTATGACTCTTTTTGGCGAAATGCTTATTAAGAAAAGCCGTTGAACGTACCAAGACAGTAGCCACCGGACGGAATATCTTCTCTAGATAATAAATTCCCGGTGCGGAGAAACGGCAAAAAGCCAAAGTTTTCTGTGCAGAATAGATCTTCGGCATTATTTCACCGAACAACAATAACAGAAAAGTAAGTATTACAGTCAGTATAAGAAACTCTGCCAATGGAGAATGGAAGATAAACACATTCATGAAAAAGAAATTGCAGAGCATGATAATAGTCACGTTCACAAAGTTATTAGTGATCAGTATCGTCGCCAGAAGGCGTTCGGAATCACCAAGAAGTGCACTTATTTTTTCATCGGAAGGATGATTGCGTTCGTCAATATCATTCCGGTCCGAAGGAGAAAGCGAGAAAAAAGCTATTTCAGAAGCCGAAGCAAAACCGGAAGCAAGCAGGAGCACACCAGCCAATACTATGGCGATAATAGCAGAGATAGAAGGAGTAAGTACGGTAATACCGTCGAAAATGCCAGCTAACTGGCTTAAATAACCATCTGAGTCCAAAGATTCTATATTTTAGTTAAACAAAAGATAATGTGCCTATAAGTTTGCGAAAGCCAGTCGGCACACTACCATATTATCTAGAACGGCAAATCATCCGCCGAATTATCTTGTATTGATTGAGCCTGCGATTGCTGTGACTGTTGCGGCTGCTGTACCGGAGCGGCAACGGGTTGCTGCGTGGAAGCTGTAGCTCCCGCACCGGGGTTAGTTCCTTTCGGAGTCAGCATTTCCATATTATCTACATAAATTTCTGTAGTATAACGTGTAGCACCTGCCTGGTCTGTGTACGAACGGGTTCTAATCTTTCCTTCCAGATACAACTTGTCACCTTTGTGTACGTATTTGTCTACAATCTCAGCCAAACGGTTGGATGCAACGATATTATGCCACTCTGTCCTGTCGGGAATCTGAGTCCCATTTGCTAACGTATAACCGCGTTCTGTTGTTGCCAACGGAAAAGTAGCTACAGCCGAGCCTGCATCGAAGTATTTTACACGTGGATCCTGACCCACGTTTCCTAACAATATCACTTTATTTACTGACATATACGTATCAAGTTTATGATTCTTAAATTCAAATCTGCTGCCAAAATTAAACAGAATAACAATAGAATGCAAGAATTGTTATAACTTTTATTTCAGACTGATATACTTCTCAATGAAAGCGTGCACCAAGCGGGAAACAGCGTATCGCTCCAATTCCTCAGTTTTTATTTTTTGGAATTTACCGAAAGAAGCAGTTCCTTCGGGCAATATCACTTCATAAAAATTAGCATAAATCACCCGATGCGACAATACATGTTTTACCTCTCTACATACCGAACGCACCACAGGTTGCTCTCCGGGTGCAAACAACGTCTGAAATTCCGGCAAAGCCAAAAACTCTTCTTCCGGCAAAGAGGATGAAGTCTCTATTAAAGGCAGTTCAAACAGATTCTTCCAGATATCATTATCCGTCCGTTTATTAATAAAGGTATGCGCGCCCGCACGTACATAGATATAATTGAAGTAACGATTCGTTGTCTTCGTCTTATGCTGTTTCACCGGAAGCACGGTAACCAGCCCCTTCAATAAAGCCGAACAGCCGGCAGATAACGGGCAAAACAGACAGTCGGGTGACTGCGGTGTACATTGAATCGCCCCGAAATCCATAATACCCTGATTATACAGGGCAGGCTGTTTCTTGTCCAACATCTCGTTCGCCAATTCTGTAAACAGTTTCTTCCCTGCTGTCGAGTCAATCGGTGTTTCAATACCAAAATAGCGCGAAAGTACACGATACACATTCCCGTCCACCACCGCATAAGGCATATTATATGCAAACGAACAGATGGCAGCCGCCGTATATTCCCCTACTCCTTTCAAAGCCAGTACCTCCGGATACGTTTTCGGGAAAACACCATTCATGCTTTTTGCCGCCGCATGAAGATTGCGGGCACGGGAATAATATCCCAACCCCTGCCAATACTTCATCACCTCGTCCTCCTCCGCATCCGCCAATGTAGATACATCGGGAAAGCGTCCGATAAAACGAAGGAAATAATCATATCCTTGAGCTACACGCGTCTGTTGAAGAATAATTTCCGAAATCCATATCAAATAAGGATCAGAAGAATCACGCCACGGCAAATCACGTTTATTTTCTTTATACCATTCTATAATCGTTTCCGTAAACATATTAGCATATTGGCACATCAGTATATCTTTTTCCGACAAAAGTAACTCTTTTGGTTCTAAGAAACCTCTATGCAACCATTTTTTTAGAAAAATGTGTAGAATATATTTTTTTAGGAGCTTAAAAAGCTATATATTTGCAGTCCAAAAAATTAGCAATAACATAGTAATAATATTTTTTTTAAGGAAAAATGACTAAAGCAGATATTGTAAACGAGATTACAAAGAAAACTGGGATTGATAAGCAGACAGTTCTTACAACAGTTGAGGCATTTATGGATGCAGTAAAGGATTCACTGTCTAACGATGAGAACGTATACCTGCGTGGGTTTGGTAGTTTCGTAGTAAAGAAAAGAGCACAGAAAACTGCTCGTAACATTTCTAAAAACACTACGATCATTATTCCGGAGCACAACATTCCGGCTTTCAAACCGGCTAAGACATTTACAATTTCAGTAAAGAAATAATAAACAAGAGTATTAACCCATAAAATGTGAAGCTATGCCAAGCGGAAAAAAGAAAAAAAGACATAAAATGTCTACGCACAAGCGTAAAAAAAGACTAAGAAAGAACAGACATAAAAGCAAAAAGTAATTTTTAGTCTGAAGGACAAAATAAAGAACAAACTTGTGAAGCTAATTGTCTCGCGGGTTTGTTCTTTGTTTAAGTATCAAACCGGTTCGTCAATGTAAAAAAGATTGATGTACCGGTAAATCTGAACAGAAAACATCTGTATAACAAAAATGTAAAAGCAAATTATTGTGACAAGCGAACTCGTTGTAGACGTACAGCCCAAAGAAGTTTCCATTGCTTTACTCGAAGACAAAAGCCTGGTGGAACTCCAAAGCGAAGGAAGAAACATTTCCTTCTCTGTGGGCAACATGTATTTGGGACGTGTCAAGAAATTGATGCCGGGCCTGAATGCCTGCTTCGTGGATGTAGGTTACGAGAAAGATGCTTTTCTTCATTATCTGGACTTAGGTCCTCAATTTAACTCATTAGAAAAATACGTAAAGCAAACTTTAAGCGACAAAAAAAAGCTTAATCCAATTACCAAAGCAACCATACTTCCCGACCTTGAAAAGGACGGAACAGTATCCAACACACTCAAGGTAGGACAAGAAGTAGTGGTGCAAATCGTAAAGGAGCCTATCTCAACCAAAGGGCCGAGACTGACTTCCGAACTCTCCTTTGCCGGAAGGTATCTTGTATTGATTCCCTTTAATGATAAGGTTTCCGTATCACAAAAAATTAAATCAAGTGAAGAGCGCGCCCGCCTCAAACAACTGCTGATGAGCATCAAACCCAAGAATTTCGGTGTCATCGTCCGCACTGTTGCTGAAGGTAAACGCGTGGCCGAGCTTGACGGAGAGCTTAAAGTTCTATTAAAACATTGGGAAGAAGCTATTGTCAAAGTACAAAAAGCCACCAAATTTCCGACACTGATTTACGAAGAAACCAGCCGCGCCGTAGGTTTGTTGCGCGACTTGTTCAATCCTTCTTTCGAAAACATCTATGTGAACAACGAAGCTGTATTCAACGAAATCAAGGATTACGTAACACTCATCGCCCCTGAACGGGCAGGAATTGTAAAACTGTACAAAGGGCAACTTCCTATTTACGACAATTTCGGTATCACCAAACAGATAAAATCGTCATTTGGCAAAACCGTTTCATACAAAAGCGGGGCTTACCTGATTATTGAGCACACCGAGGCGCTTCACGTAGTAGACGTGAACAGCGGTAACCGCATCAAGAATGCCAACGGGCAAGAAGCCAACGCACTGGAAGTGAATCTGGGAGCCGCCGATGAACTGGCGCGCCAATTGCGGCTAAGAGATATGGGTGGTATCATCGTGGTGGATTTCATCGACATGAATGAAGCCGAAAACAGACAAAAGCTTTACGAACGTATGTGTGCCAATATGCAGAAAGACAGAGCACGACACAACATCCTGCCACTCAGCAAATTCGGATTGATGCAGATTACGCGTCAGCGAGTACGTCCGGCAATGGATGTGAATACTACGGAAACCTGTCCAACCTGCTTTGGTAAAGGCACTATTAAATCGTCCATCCTCTTTACGGACACTTTAGAGAGTAAAATTGACTACCTTGTCAACAAACTGAAGATAAAGAAATTCTCGTTACACATCCACCCGTATATCGCTGCCTACATCAATCAGGGAGTTCTCTCACTGAAACGGAAATGGCAAATGAAATACGGATTCGGAATCAAGATTATTCCAAGTCAGAAATTAGCATTTCTGGAATATGTTTTCTACGATCCGCAGGGAGAAGAGATTGACATGAAGGAAGAAATCGAAATCAAATAAAAGAAACGGCGAAGTCAGATAAAATACTTCGCCGTTTTTTTTTGTTTATCACAGTGCCAGACGGTAGATTTCCTTACTGTCCTGTTTAGTCAGTTTCACATAATTGCCCACAAACTCTCCCTTATTACGATGCAGGCTATCCGCCAAGCGGTCTATATCGGGATTCTCGATACCCAGTTCCTTAAAGTTAACCGGCAGCCCTATAAAACGGAAAAAGTGTTTCAAACGGGACACACCCGCCAATGCCATCTCTTCCAAATCCTCCGATTCGGGAACACCGAAAACACGGTTGGCAAACCGGGCTATCTTTTTCGGATTATGTCCGGCCATAAAAGTCATCCATGCCGGAACTATTACAGACAGTCCGGCGCCATGCGTAACGTTGTAAATCGCACTGACTTCATGTTCCAGAAAATGCGAAGCCCAATCTTCCTCGCAACCCACACCACAAGTCCCGTTATGAGCAATCGTTCCACACCACATAATATTGGCGCGCGCACCGTAATCTCCCGGATTTTGTTTTATGCGATAAGCTTCTTTAATGATAGCTGTCAGCGTACCTTCACAAAGACAGTCGCTAATCTCCACATCCTGCGTATTAGTAAAATAACGTTCCATGATATGCACCATCATATCGGCAATGCCGCAAGCCGTCTGAAAAGGCGGCAATGTATAAGTCAATTCCGGATTCATAATGGAAAAGACAGGGCGCAACAATTCCGGCACACGCAAGCTTAGCTTTTGCAGGGTATCCACTTTCGTTATCACCGAGTTGCCCGAGCCCTCGCTACCCGCAGCAGGAATTGTCAGCACAACAGCAACTTTCAATGCTTCCGTCACTTTCGCCTTACCTATAAAGAAATCCCAAAAATCACCCTCATAAGGTACACCGGCAGCGATAGCCTTTGCTGTATCAATTACAGAACCGCCTCCTACCGGGAGCAGTAAATCAGCCTGTTCACGACGGCAAATTTCAATCCCCTCATACACCTTCGTATCCACCGGATTAGGTTGCACACCCCCCATCTCGCAATAACGAATACCGGCTTTCTGCAAAGATTGCTTCACTCTGTCCAACAACCCGCTGCGCAGCACGGAACCGCCACCATACACAATCATTACTTTCCGTGCCCCATACTTACCGGCCAAGGCACCGACTTGCATTTCCGTGTCCTTGCCGAATACAAATTCGGTAGGACTGTAAAAGACAAAATTATTCATATACCTATAACATAAAAACAGATTAACGCAAATATACGCAGAGTTTCAATATAAAGAATGCCCCCTGCGTAAATTTGCGTTAATCCACACCTTATAATTTATCCTATATACCAACTGTATCTTTCAAAGAAACGCTTGAATGCGCCCCACTTCATCAAGCCTTGTTCAAATACCAGAATCCCCAGCAACGCACAGGAAATGCCCAACATCACATCAATCAGATAATGATGTCCGGAATAGACAGCCGTCCACCAGATGCCCGCCATGATAACAGAGAACAAAGCTATCAGCCATTTCTTGCAACGTCCCATAATAGCGTATGCTACAGCCACCACCATATAAGCCGCATGCAATGAAGGAACAGCGGCAAATACATTGGCGTTCCGTCCATAAATGGAATGAAAGACAGAGCACCCCAGCAGTTCGTCAAAGCGCCCCAGTCCCGCTACATTGCCCGGAGTATTGAGAACCGGCTCAAAGCCATAATTCATGGCATACCAGGGCGGTGCTGCCGGATGAATATAATATCCGGCAAACCCGATAAGATTTACCAGCAGAAAGACCATGGCAAAGCGAAGATATACCTTGCGTTCGCCTTTCAGATAAAGCCACAGACCGAATGCAATGGGAACAGGAACCCAGCAAAGGTAGAATATACCGGCAAAGAAATCGCCTACCGTACAGTGATTCTGTGCAAAATACTCGCAGGGAATCAATTTTGTCCCATCAATCGAGATACCGAACAAGGACTTCTCCGCCTCATACAATCCCTGCACATCAATAGGATTCACCTCATAGTTGGGATACACCCGCATCCAGTCGTAAGAAATGCCAAAGATGATAAAAGGAAGTAGCGCTACCGCCAATTTACGGGTTGTTTTTCCTGCAAAAAAGAGTATCAGAAACAGCCCCGTCATTAAAAGATGCTCTGTACGCAACCCTATACACACGGCTGTCAACAACAAGAACAGTGCTGTAAGGACAACAACAGGCAACGCTTCTTTGACAGAAGGAAAAATATCTTTTCTCATTATTGTTTCTTTAATAATTTATAGCAATGCGCAATGCGAGCGAATGCTGTCAGATTAGCAAGAACGGCTATCACTGCCATAGGAACAATCAGTATCAGCATCGGGTCGAACGCCTTGCAGTCTCCGAAAATACCGCAGCACAAAGCACCAAGGCTGGTCAGCACCACACGCTCGGGACGCTGCATGAAGCCTACTTTACATTCCAGTCCCAATCCTTCGGCACGTGCACGCACATAACTCACCATAAGCGAACCGACCAATGCGACAAAAGTAATCATCGATCCCCACAGATACCCTTGCAAAATCAGATAATAGAAAATACCGAACAGCGTCACCATCTCGCTATAACGGTCGAGCACCGAGTCATACAATGCTCCGAACGTAGAAGACATATTACCTACACGCGCCACGCGCCCGTCCATCATATCGAACAAACCGGCAAAGAGAACAATACCTCCTCCCCAGCCCACATAAGCAAGCTCACCCGGTTTATACATGCCCGCATACACAAATACGCATGCAGCCACGATGTTCATCACCAATCCGGTAGTAGTAATAAAATTAGGCGTAATGCCTACCTTGATCATTCCATGCACAACCGGATTTATAATCTTATAAATCAACTGTTGCAGCCAATCTCTATAATTCATATCAGTTCTATTTAGTCTCTAAAATATTGTCGTATAAATTTCCCGAAATTATGATTACGATATACGAATACCCGTTGCAGATGATAGTTCCAGAAGAACGCCACCAGAATGGCTACGATAATCTTGGACAGGATAAACACATCGTTTATATAATGTCCCAGCAATCCGTCCACCCAGTGCATACCCGTCAGCCACTCGGTCAGGGCAAACGTGCCCCATGTATTCAATAAAATACTACCTCCCCAGACAAAAAGATACTTCAGTGCAACATGCGTCTTTTTGCAGTCGTCCGCATGAAATACCCACCCGTAATTGATAACGCAATTCACCACGCCGCCAACTACAGAGCCCAGAAAAGTAGCATACAAATAAAAAAGTCCGGATAGTTTAACCAGCAGAATGGTCACCAAGAAATCTATGAGACTTGCCACGTATGACGAAAGCTGAGCCTTGATAAAGACCCAAACAGCATGACGCCATCCTGCAAATCCCGGTTTTCCTTTCAGCTTATCAGCCATCTTACTCCGATTAAGACTACAAAGCTATAAATTCCCGCCAAGATATCGTCCATCATCACGCCAATTCCGCCCGGAAAACTTTCCATGCGGTGGATGCCTAACGGTTTGAATATGTCAAACAGACGAAAGAGGGCAAAAGCCCCCAACGCATACCAGACATTTCCAGACGGTGCTGCCAGCAATGCAATCCACACTCCTACCATTTCGTCCACCACCACCCGTGACGGGTCCTCTCCCCAGAAAGGTTCAAGACGATTGGTTGCCCATACTCCCATTACCGTAAAAAAAAGAATAAGAGCCACCGTCAGCCATATCAGGCATATTTCCGAAACAATGAAAGATATTCCGAACCAGATAAGCACGGCCAGTAAAGCGCCTGCCGTACCCGGAGCGAAAGGAGAAAAGCCCGAACCGAAGCCCGTACCGATGATAACCGGGAAAAAAGAGGGTTTCTTCATTGATAAAAAGTGATAGAATAATAAAAGTGACAAGATAATGCGGTGATAAAGTCATAAAAGTGGTAAGGCAGTAAAGTGATGAAATTTCAAGCGGAAACTTGCCAATCACTCTATCGCCTTATCACTTTTATTACCTTACCGTTTTCTTATTTTAGTCCAAATAGCTCGGTGCAGTTTCACCTACCATATTGCGCAGGGTTTCTTTCACCATTCTCCATTGTTGGAACAGGTCATGTACCGGTTCGTGTTCAAAGTCGTGCATCGGGCTCTTGCAGAAGAATGACAGCCAAGTCTGGATACCGCACATACCGGCACGCAGAGCGAGGTCACTGAAGATAACCAGGTCGAGTGCGATAGGAGCTGCCAAGATAGAGTCGCGACACAGGAAGTTAACCTTGATTTCCATCGGATAGCCCATCCAGCCGAAGATATCGATATTATCCCATGCCTCCTTGTTGTCCTTACGGGGCGGGTAATAGTTAATACGTACTTTGTGATATACATCACCGTACAAATCGGGGAATTTTTCGGGTTCGAAGATATTGTCGATAACGGACAGCTTGCTGACTTCTTTGGTCTTGAAGTTTTCCGGTTGGTCAAGCACTTCACCGTCACGATTACCCAAGATATTGGTAGAGAACCATCCGCTTACACCCAGCATACGGGTCTTGAACATCGGAGCAAGTACAGTTTTCATCAAAGTCTGACCGCTCTTGAAGTCTTTACCGGCAATAGGCACATTCATTTTCTTGGAGAATTCCCACATAGCCGGAGTATCTACGCACAAGTTAGGAGCACCCATGATGAACGGAGCACCTTCTGCGATTGCAGCGTAAGCGTAGCACATGCTCGGAGAAATAACTTCCGTATTGTTTTCCTTCATTGCCTTTTCCAAAGCAGCGAGCGACTTGTGCTCTTCTGCCAGAGGAACATAAATTTCAGTACTTGCAGCCCACAACACGGCGATACGGTCGCAATTGTTGTTTGCCTTGAAAGTGCGGATATCCTCACGCAACTGCTCTACCATGTCCCAACGTGTAGCGGCATTCTTGATGTGCGTACCGTTCAGGCGTTTTGCAAAATTGTGGTCAAAAGCGGCAGGCATGGGTTTAATGGCTTTCAACTCATCTTTTACGAGGTTCAAGTCCTTTTCCTTCAAAACCTCTGCATACATTGCAGCTTCATACGCATCATCAGCGAAAATGTCCCAACCGCCGAAAACGATATCGTTCAAATCAACCAAAGGCACTATATCCTTAATCAGATGTTCTTTGCCGTCCTGCATACGCATAGTAGCCATTTGTGCGATTGAGCCTATAGCTTTTGCCAACCCCTTACGGGCTGCTAATGTACCTGTAATCATAGTGGTTGCAACCGCACCACCTACTCCGACTACCAGTACGCCTAAACGACCGGTTGCCGGCTTAATGTTTTCTTTCATTGCCATTGAATTATTTTAGTTTAAAAAATTGCTCAAATTTAGGGTATTTTACCCAATATAGATTAGTCTTTTTATCCGATTTAATACTCTGTTAGTAAGATTTAAGTTAAAACGTCATGTGCAGACTGATTCTAAGCCCGGATTTATCTATATTAGGTAAATCGCGGTAAGTCAAACGCCATACATAATCCACCCGGAGCACTTTTAAAATATTCTCAACACCTACCCCTACCTCCACGTACGGAGTGTGTCCCATAGTAGTGCTTCCTGCCGGAAAGGCAAACAATCCCTCACTGAATTCCGGATTGTTCTTGTCGCTCAGATTTCCATAAATTCCCCGGCAGGACAACACTTCGCGCCATTTCAATTTTTTCAACAACGGAATGCGGTTGAAAAGGAAACCGTTCAAAAAGTAAGTCACATCCCACGAGGCATATTCATCGTTCATAAATTCCATTGCATTCATCAGCGAGTAAGACTCCGGCTGAATGGTGTAGGACAAGTTGGCATTGGGAATGATAAGCAGCGGAAAAGGAACTTTATTCCACACCTTACCGGCTTTCAGTATGACGTCCGTATAGCCGAAAGCCGAGAACCAGAAACGTTTCTGAAATCCTGCCTCCGTATAATGATACGTATAGTCTCCACCCAACACTCCTTTGGCGGCCATTGTATGCGTCAGCGTAAATACCGGAGCATCCAAAGAAACCGGAAAACGGTTCCACTGTGTCTGAAAGAACTTCTCATTAGGAGCATAACGCAGTTTAAGTTCCAGTTCACTGGTCGAAATACTTTTTACAAACGACTTATCTTCATCCTGCCTGATGAAAGGAATGAGATGCGAAGATTCATCTTTCCGCAGACGTGTAGTCACTTGAAAGGAGAAGCCCGAATGAGACTCGTTCGTATACGTCAGTTCCGCTTTCCGCTGATAGCCGATACGGTCGTCCTTCTGGCGTTTCAACGCCAAAAAAACATTATCCTGACTGGTATAGAGATAATGTTGCCCATACTGGTTGACATCGGACAAATAACGGAGTTTCAAAGAGTGAATCGGAAACTCATTGGCATACTCTTTTTTCTTATGGAAAGAATATTCCAGTTCCGCCAACCCTTTCACACGTTCGTCGCGGAAACCGTACGCCACATATCCCCTGCCGAACAAATGCGGATTAAGCCATGCCGTTGTCATCCCACCGGCACGCACACGCACTCCTTCCAGCGCATTACCGCTAATGGTGGTGTTCATCATGCCGATATAGAACAAAGGAGCTTTCTCCTTAGGTGCGGGAATATATCCGGTAAACAGCACCTTCAGCACCTTCTCCGTCCAATAATAAACCGGATAACTACGCAGTTGCGCCATCATCTTGTCTACGGAAGTCTCTTTCTTGCTCACTTCCGCAAGGCGGTTGGCATCCCAGTAAGCGTCGGAATGAGCGGAAGAGTCCATGCCTTCAATCACCTTCTCGGGTTTTCGGAACGCCTGCAAGGCATCGGCAGTAGGTTCGTAAGCATAATTCCGGTAATAGACATCCCGTTTGGCATAGATGCCGTCGCTGTTGTCCACCAATTTGAATTCCGTCGTGATACTTTCATTCATAAGTTGCTTTGTACCGTCTTCCGCACGGTCGAAGTCCTGTTCTATCTTCATGTAATCCACAAAGTTCAGATTGATTTTCTGAGGAAAGTTCATCACTACACGACGCACGAAATACGTGCTGTCCAGCATGACGTACAGATGCCCCGTAAAACCGAACGACTCGGAGTTGAAAGGCACGAAAGTCAAGTCCACGCAAGGCTTTCCGGCAACGGTCAGCGTATCCATCAGATAGTATTTGTAGAACGAAGGGCCTAAAGAAGATAACGGACTGACAAACTTATTGGTAAACAGCGTTATGTTGTTCTGATAAATATCCACGTCCGTCATAGTGACGCTGATGGCCTGCTCCATCCCCTGCTGTGACAGCATTTCGTCCACTCCCGCCTGCCGCCGCGCCTTCACCCATTGCTTTTCGCTGTGCGGCGACTTACGGTAATAATCCGTAGCCAGCAACTCGCGGTTGGACACCGCCAGTACCGGCTTTCCCGTCACGGCGGAGGTATCCACATAATCGGTCAGGAACTTGAACTTGCGGTACAGCCACTTCTGCTGTTTCACACTGTCGAAGTTGTTAATGGCAAACGTCATTTTCTCATAACGCTCGCGCTGCCAGAAGTCGCGCTCATCCGGAGAATAATCATCCCGGTGCTCTATCATCTTCCGCACAAACTCCACTGCCGGATTGTTTTTCTTCTTGTAGCGCTCGCGTTTCGGCTTCACCACCACTTCATTCAGTACATAAGTGGTGGGGGCAAGCGCCACTTTTATACGCTCCCCGCGTGCCGGATGAATCAGCCGGGTGTATTCATTATAGCCCACGGCCGAGATTACCAACCGTGCTTCCGGGCGATAGGTCTTGAAGGAAAATACCCCCTTGTCATCAGTCATCCCCCCCTCTGTGGTTCCTTTCAGATAGACCGAGGTATATGGCAACGGCTCCCGTGTCAGCGAATCCGTGACAACACCTTGCACTATATATTGCGCCCTCACAGGAAGTGCAATTATCTGCAACAGCAGAAATACCCTAATAAACAACCTCATACCTTACCCATCTATCATTCAGTGCGCAAAGGTACGGAAGAAAACTTTTTCTAAAAGTCCGGTTTTGCGGAATAAATGTTCTAAAAAACCACTTTTATTCAAAACACTTCCCGTTAAAACCCGTTGTATAGCGAATACGACTTACAAAAGACGTACAAACCGACCTAAATACTTAATTATGGAATGGATTTTCAACCAACTCAGAGAACGTCCCGAATTAGCCATTTTCCTCACCATTTTTCTGGGGTTCTGGCTGGGTAAGCTGCGTATCGGTAAGTTTACTTTGGGAACCGTCACCAGCGTGTTATTGGTAGGCGTAGTGGTAGGGCAACTAAATATTGCCGTACCCGGCCCTGTCAAGTCAGTGTTTTTCTTGCTGTTTCTGTTTGCCGTAGGCTACAAGGTAGGGCCGCAGTTCTTTCGCGGACTGAAAAAAGACGGATTGCCCCAAGTGGCTTTTGCGGTGCTGATGTGCGTATCCGTTTTGGGAGTAACCTGGCTGCTTGCCCTACTCATGGGATATAACATGGGAGAAGCCGCCGGATTGCTTGCCGGCTCACAAACCATATCGGCCGTCATCGGCGTGGCCGAAGATACAATGGCAAACATGGGACTGGATGAAGCGCAACGGCAGAGCTACGTCAACATCATCCCCGTATCCTATGCCGTAACCTACATTTTCGGTACCGCCGGCTCGGCTTGGGTGCTATCGTCCATCGGACCGAAAATGCTGGGCGGACTGGATAAGGTGAAAGCCGCCTGCAAGGATTTGGAAGTCCGCATGGGCAACTCTCAGGCAGATGAACCCGGCTTTATTCATGCCGCACGCCCCGTCACTTTCCGCGCCTACCGCATCGAAAACGAATGGTTCAAAAACGGGAAAAGGGTCGTAGACCTTGAAGTGTACTTCCAGCAACAGGACAAGCGCCTGTTTGTGGAGCGGATACGCAAGGCAGGCACTATCCGTGAGGTCAGCCCCAACGTGCAACTGGAAATAGGGGATGAAGTCGTACTAAGCGGACGCCGGGAATACGTTATCGGCGAAGAGGATTGGATAGGACCTGAAATACAAGACCAGCAGCTATTGGACTTCCCCGCAGAAAAACTGCCCGTCATGATTACCAAAAAGACCTTTGCCGGAAAGACCGTTTCGGCCATCCGCAACGAGAAGTTCATGCACGGTGTCAGTATCCGCAGCATCAGGCGCGCGGGCATCGACATCCCCGTCATGGCGCAGACCACCGTAGATGCCGGCGACGTGGTAGAGGTAGTGGGAACCAGGCAGGAAGTGGAAACAGCCGCCAGACGTTTGGGCTATATAGACCGTCCTACCAATCAGACTGATATGATTTTCGTAGGGCTCGGCATCCTTGTAGGCGGATTGTTCGGTGCACTATCCGTCCACATCGGTGGCGTACCAATCAGCCTGAGCACCAGTGGCGGAGCGCTGATAGCGGGATTACTCTTCGGCTGGCTGCGCAGCAAGCATCCCACTTTCGGACGCATTCCCGAACCGTCGCAATGGGTACTGAACAATGTAGGGCTGAACATGTTTATCGCCGTAGTAGGCATATCGGCAGGCCCCGGCTTTGTACAGGGATTTCACGATGTGGGTATCAGCCTGTTCCTCGTAGGCGCAGCAGCCACCACTTTCCCACTGATTATCGGGCTGTTGCTTGCCAGGTATCTGTTCAAGTTTCATCCGGCCATCGCATTGGGATGCTGTGCGGGCGCAAGGACCACTACGGCAGCCCTCGGAGCCATACAGGATGCCGTAGAGAGTGAAACGCCTGCGCTGGGTTATACCGTGACGTATGCCGTAGGCAACACCCTGCTGATTATATGGGGAGTGGTTATCGTCCTGCTGATTTAATGTCCTGAAGACTTTAAGCAGATTACCTAATAAGTAAAAACTGTTTTCAAGCTTACTAAAATCTTTCCGTCCGACAGCTGTCGGACGAAAATTCAACAATTGTCGGACGATAATTCAACAGCTGTCGGACGAATGGAAAACAATTATCGGACGAATAGATTTTAGCATACCTGGAATTAGTTTATGCCGACTGTCACTTTAATTATAACGCTTTTTAAAAACTAAACTTCAGATTATATGGATACAAAACTTTTAGAAAAGAAGATGGAGAATATCAGTCCCTTTGAACTGAAAAACCGTCTTATCGACATGGCAGATGAAAGCCTGAAAAAGACCGCCCGTACCATGTTGAACGCCGGGCGCGGTAACCCCAACTGGATTGCAACCACTCCACGCGAAGCCTTTTTCCTCCTGGGAAAATTCGGACTGGAAGAATGCCGTCACGTCATGTTTCTCCCCGAAGGCATCGCCGGCATCCCCGAAAAACAAGGTATTGCCGCCCGCTTTGAGCAATTCCTCAAAAGCAATACCTACCAGCCCGGAGCCAAACTGCTGGAACAAACCTACCACTACATGCTGATGCAGCATGCCGTCGACCCCGACAGCCTCGTACACGAATGGGCGGAAAGCGTCATAGGCAACCAGTATCCTGTGCCCGACCGCATCCTGCAATTCACCGAAATGCTGGTATGCGACTACCTGAATCAGGAAATGTGCGACAACCGTCCGCCTCGCGGAGCTTTCAACCTGTTTGCCACCGAAGGCGGAACGGCTGCCATGTGTTATATCTTCGATTCGCTGCAAGAGAATTTCTTGCTGGACAAAGGTGACGGTATCGCCCTCATGGTTCCCGCCTTTACACCTTATATAGAGATTCCCCAACTGGACCGTTACCGGTTCAAGGTGACCGAACTGCATGCCAACCGCATGAGCAAAGATGGGCTGCATCTGTGGCAATACAGTGACGAGGATATAGACCGGCTGAAAAATCCGGCCATAAAGGCTTTGTTTGTCACCAACCCGAGCAACCCGCCCAGCTATATGCTCAGCCCCGAAACAATGGCGCGCATCGTAAACATCGTAAAGGAAGACAATCCCAACCTGATGATTATTACGGACGATGTGTACGGTACTTTCAGCCCGCATTTCCGCTCGTTCATGGCAGAAATTCCGTACAATACGCTTTGCGTGTACTCTTTCTCCAAGTATTTCGGCGCTACCGGCTGGCGCAATGCCGTCATAGCGCTGCACGAATACAATGTATTCGACAGACAAATATCCCGATTGCCGAAAGAGAAGCGCGAAGCCCTCAACCGCCGCTATGCCACGCTGACCCTGCATCCCGAAAAATTGAAGTTCATAGACCGCATGGTAGCGGACAGCCGTCAGATAGCCTTGAACCATACGGCAGGACTTTCATTGCCTCAACAGATGCAGATGAGCTTATTCGCCGCCTTTGCCCTGCTGGACAAAGAGAACAGCTACAAGCAGAAGATGCAGGAAATTATCCGGCGCCGCTTGCAGGCTCTTTGGGACAATACCGGGTTTACGTTAGTGGAAGACCCCTTACGGGTAGGCTATTATACGGAAATAGACATGCTGGTATGGGCCGAAAAGTTCTATGGAGAGAAGTTTGTGGAATACCTCAAAAAAACGTACAGTCCGCTGAACGTAGTATTCCGCCTTGCTCAGGAAACATCTTTAGTGCTTCTGAACGGTGGCGGCTTCGATGGGCCCGAATGGAGCGTACGTGCCTCCCTTGCCAATCTGAACGAGAGTGATTATGTTACAATCGGCCAGGGAATCAAGCGGATATTGGATGAGTACGCAGAAGAATGGAGGAAAATCAGAAGTTGAGAATTGGGAATTCTCAATTAAACAAGATTCGGAAGCGGGTCAATCCGTCATTGTATGTGCGCAGGGAGAATGCACAACCGTGACGGCTCAGCACTTCCCTGATAAACACCAGGCCAATCCCCTGCCCGTTCGGCTTGGTGGAGAAGAAGGGACTGAAGAGTTTAGCTTCGGTCTCTTTGCTGATTCCGGGACCATTGTCTACGATTTCTATAAGAGCGGGGGCAGTGGTCCTTACCGTTATTTCGCCCTGCTTGCCTGCCGCTTCTCCGGCGCTCTCTATACTTTCGGCAGCATTCTTAATGATATTTACCAAAACCTGCTCGAACAGCGAAGCATCCAGACGCACCTGTCCTACTTCGGGGTCGCATTCCAAGCGGAGAATAATGTTACGGTCATTGCACATTCCCTCCATAAAACGCTTGCACATGGATACCAATTCGTTCAGTTGAACCTGTGCTACCGTAGGTTCGGGTATCTTCACCACATCGGCAAAGCGGGTAATGAAACGGCTCATAGAGAAACAGCGCTCCGTACACACGCGCATCACCTCGCAAATGTCTTCCATATTTTCTTCCGTAGAAAGAGCCTGCTCCACCGTATCCAAGGTAGAGGTAATGCCGGCAGTGGTATTGTTCACCTCGTGGGCAATCATACGGATAACCTTTTCGTATGCACGCTTTTCCGCTTTCATCACTTCATCCGTCATGCGCTCTATCAGGAAGAAAGGATGCTTGAACCCTCTGTCTATAAACGAAGAATGGGTACACTTGTAGATATTCGCATCGTTCAACCGCACCACGGAAGTCGTTTCTTTAGGAATGGATGCCAGCTCTTCCGCCAAAGGCGAATCAATTTTATCCAGTTTCCTGTTCTGCGCCTCTTCCAGACGAACGCCCAGCATCTTTACAGCCATCGGATTGAGTTGTGACACCTCACCGTCCAACGTCATAATGACAACCCCCATAGGCGATGCCTGAATCAGCAAATCAAGAAAATGGTTCTGCTCGCGCATACGCAGACGCTCATTCTTGAGTTGTTCCATCATACGGTTGAAAACGTTCACAATACGGTCGGCCTCATACTGCCCCACCCTGCTGAGCCGGCTGCTGAAATCCTGCTCGCGCAACAACTCCATACCGCTTCCTATCGTACTCATCGGCTTGACAATCTTACGATAGAACACCGCCAGATAGAGCAGTATGAATACAATAATACCCTCCACAACATATAGATGCGTGGTCTGCATTTTGCCTGCCAGATATATCAACGCTCCACCCAGCCCAAGCAAAAACAATACAAGAATAAAAAAATAAAATTTAATACGCACGTGAGGTAGGGATTAGCGGTTAGTGATTAACGATTAGCGATTAGGGGTTAGGGGTTAATGATTAGCGGGTAGTGATTAACGATTAGGGGCTGGTAAGCGACGACTAACGGTCAAGATTTAAATGACTAAACACTTATCGCTAATCACTAATCGCTATTTTATATTTTTCCAGTCGTCTGTATAGAGCAGCCCTGCTGATGCCCAGTGCCAATGCAACCTGACTGAGATTGCCTTTATGCTGTTCTAAGGCTTGCAGGATAGTTTGCCGTTCTATCTCATCCAGCGTCATGCCGGCAAAGGAAGTGCCATCTGCGGCTTTTGCAGGTTCGTCGTGGCGTTGGTACTGCGATTCAAAATCAGAAGCATCCAGGGTTTGTTTTCCACTGACAAGAATGGTACGCTCCACCAGGTTTTTCAATTCGCGGATATTACCCGAATAAGGCAAACGGGAAAGGAAGTTCAGCGCATCCGCTGAAAATTCGGTACGCGGCAAGCCGTTTACGGCAGCCTGACGGTCGGCAAAGTGACGTGCCAACAGAGGAATATCCTCACGGCGTTCGCGCAAGGCGGGCAGTTTTACGGTTATCAGATTGATACGGTAGAAAAGGTCTTCGCGGAATGTGCGTTCGGAAACCATTTTGCGCAAATCGGCATTGGTGGCGGAGACAACACGCACATCCACTTTGCGCGGGCGGCTGTCGCCCAGCACCTCAAACGTCTGGTCCTGAAGCACACGCAATAGTTTAACCTGGCAGGACAAATCCAAGTCGCCTATTTCGTCCAGAAAGATAGTTCCTTTGTTTGCCAGTTCAAAACGCCCTATACGGTCGGCACTTGCATCGGTAAAAGCGCCCTTCTTATGACCGAACATCTCGCTCTCGAACAGACTCTGCGAGATACCGCCGAGATTGACTTTCACAAAAGGCTGTCTGGTGCGCTGACTGTTGATATGGATAGCTTCGGCTATCAGTTCCTTACCTGTACCACTCTCGCCGGTAATGAGTACGGAAGCGTTGGTACGGGCTATGCGGGCTACGGTATGCAGCACCTCCATCAGTCCTTGCGATTTTCCGATGATGTGACTGCGGTTCAAACCCTCCGCCTGCTCTTCCGGCACTTCTTTCGGAGCGGCACTCAGTTCCAAGGCGGTTTCGATACGCTGCAAAAGGGCGGCATTGTTCCACGGTTTGGTAATAAAGTCAAAAGCCCCCGCCTGCATCCCCTGCACGGCAAGTTGGATGCTTCCCCATGCCGTCATCAGTATAACGGGAACATCGGGACGGAAGACCTTTACCTGTTTCAACAGCGTAAGCCCCTCCTCTCCGGTAGTGGAAAGTGTAAAGTTCATATCCATCAATATCAGTGCGGGAGATTCTGCACGAACTATATCCATCGCCTCACGGGGTCCCGGTGGTGTTTTTACCTCATAACCGGCACGCTTCAGCATAAAACTAAGTGAAGAACGTACGGCACTATCATCATCGACTATCAGTATCATAGTATTTTGTAGTTTGTTACTTGCAAAAGTAAGTTTTTTAGCCACAGGTCATACAGATTTGCACCATTTTTTTGTTATTTCCTTTATAATCGTACAAATCGGCATAATTTCTGCCGGCATCAGCCTTTGATTATATCTTCAAAGTCGGCTTCCAACTCCATGTTCCGTTCAAAATCCCAAAGGGTCAGGCTACGGAGTTGATAGAAGTAATACCAATAATAATAAAGTTCGGAGATGTGCTTTTGCCGGGCTTCGTCTTTGGAATTCTGCGCATCGTTGAGGTCAAGGGTACTTATTTTACCAATCATAAAAGTCTCCACACTGGTCTTGTAACGTTTTTCGGCTATCTGGTCCGCCTCTTCGGCTATTTCCAACTGCTGGGCTTGGTTGTTGAAGTTTGCCACCAGCAGGAAAATGTCCTGATTGAAGTCCATTTGTTCCTGTCGGATTTTGGAAAGTACCACTTCGCGGTTGCTCTTGGCTACCCTCACCTTGCCGCGACGTTTTCCCCAATCGAGGATAGGTATTTTTACACCGACCTTGACAATCTGGTTATCCAGCAAATCCTGATAGGCAGATGAGAACTCATAGTTTTGTCCGGTATAGCCAACGCTGGCAAACAGGTCTATACTCCTTAAATTTCCACGTGCCGTAGCCACTTCATAATCGGCTTCTAACTGGCGGCGACGTATATTCTGGGCAAACGAGTTGCGTTCCAAAGCTTTGTTCAGAACACGGTCGTAGTCCATTTTAATACCAGGAACGGAAGCAGGTATAACAGGATTCAGCCCCTCGCTCTCCGACACGCCGAGAAACGAACGTAGCTGAAACATCTTGGCGTTCAAAGTGCTTTCGGCTTCGGTTACATCGGCTTTGCCTTGCAGAGAGTTCAGCTTGAGTTGCAGCAAGTCGTTTTCCGAAATCTGTCCCATTTTCCGTTTGGCAATGGCCACTTCGTAAAGCCGGTCTGAGTTTGCTTTGTTTTGCTGCGCCGTGGCAAGCGCTTCCTTTGCCAGCAATAACTCGAAAAAATAAGTAATGGTCTTCATCGTTACCTGCTCCGTTGCCGAAATAAAGGCAGCCTTTGCCTCTGCATACCGGACAGGTTCGATACGGCGGTTCCACTTCAAACTGTTCACGCCGAATATAGGTTGCGTCAATTCAAGGCTTACGGGCACGGACATAAACTGTTTGTCGCCGCCGGAGCCCAACTGCTTGATGTAATCGAGAGAAGAAGCCAGCGACAGCTTACCGCCTGTGAACCAAATGTTCTGGTCAATAGAAAGTGCACCGGACAACCCCAATGTATTGTTACGTACAAAGCTATAAGAACCGTCCGAGTTCTGATAGGTGCTGTACGACTTATTATAATTGGGTAATGTTCCCGTAAAATTTATTTCGGGCAACAGGTCTGCACGGAAAGTACGGTATTCCCAATAGGCTGTCTTCAATTCGTTAAGCGCCACGGCAGCATCTACAGATTGGGTACGCGCCAGTGCAATGGCTTCCGCTAAAGTGATTTCACGTTCGTGCGTCAAAGTATCATTCTGTGCCGAGGCAAACAGTGATATCCCAAAACAAGCGGCAAGTAAAATATTCTTTTTCATGTTCGGTCTTTAAAATTGTCGTTGACAGAAAAGCAAAGAGTGTGCCAAGCAGGCAGGAAAGTATTACGCAAGGGGGAGTGTCCGAAATCGGACACTCCCCCTGTTCGTTTGCGGACGGTTAATAATGGCTCAGTCCCGAGTCAAACACTAAAGTACCCCTTTTGAGCTCGGCAATTCATAGTGATAAATATCGCGTTTCACCGCCATCTTCAAGGCTCTTGCCAGTGCTTTGAAGATTCCCTCTATCTTATGATGCTCGTTCTGCCCTTCCGCCTTGATGTTAAGGTTCATCCTGGCTGCATCGCTTAATGACTTAAAGAAGTGCAGGAACATTTCCGTAGGCATCTCTCCTATTTTCTCGCGCTTGAACGCGGCATCCCATACCAGCCAGGGACGTCCTCCAAAATCCAGACATACCTGACACAGACAATCGTCCATAGGCAGTGCATACCCGTAACGTTCTATGCCGCGCTTGCTGCCCAATGCCTGATACAGGCACTCACCCAAAGCGAGGGCGGTATCCTCTATCGTATGATGCTCGTCTACTTCCAAATCACCTTTTACGTGAATGGTCAAATCCATGCCGCCATGCTTGCCTATCTGTTCCAGCATATGATCAAAGAAACCAAGTCCGGTATGAATATCACAATGACCGTTACCGTCTAAATTTACAGCCACGTAAATATCCGTTTCTTTCGTGGTACGGCGCACTTCCGCTTTCCGCTCACCGGCAAAAAGAAATTCGGCGACCTTATCCCAATCCTTTGTTGCCAAAACACAGACGTCCTCCAAGCCCTCACACGCAGCTTCACCACCGGCCGATTTCGGTTTCAGCATATTCGTATCTTCCTGTAAGAGGATAGCACGGCATCCCAGATTCTTAGCCAACTCCACATCCGTAGCACGGTCGCCTATCACAAAACTATTTGCCAAATCGTATTCAGGATTGTCGAGATATTTCGTCAGCATACCGGTACGCGGCTTGCGGGTTGGCGCATTGTCTTCGGGCATGCTACGGTCTATGCAAATATCATCGAAAGCAATTCCCTCACCTTCCAACGTCTTCATCATCAGGTTATGCGCCGGCCAAAAAGTTTCTTCCGGAAAAGATGCCGTACCCAACCCGTCCTGATTGGTAACCATAACGAACTCAAAATCCAGCCTGCTACGGACAAAACCAAGATTACGCATTACTTTCGGATAAAACTCCAGTTTCTCCAACGAATCCAATTGATAATCTACGGGCGGCTCTATAACCAACGTCCCGTCACGATCTATGAAAAGTACTTTCTTCATACCCTACTACTTTATACTTTATATTTCTCCAACGCCTCAACCAGCCTTTCATTCTCGTTTCTCGTACCTACCGTTACCCGCAGACAGTTTCCGCAAAGCGATACGGAATTACGGTTACGCACAATGATGCCTTCAGCCACCAGATAATTATAAATCTTCACCGCATCCGTCACACGGACCAGAAAAAAGTTTGCATCCGAAGGAAATATTTTCACCGTACAAGGCAGTTTCACAAATTCGTTTTCCAGATTCTCACGTTCTTCTTTCAATGTTTTTACCCAACGCTCTATTTCATAATAACGGTACAACATCTCCATCGCTTGTTTCTGAGTCAGTTGGTTTACATTATAAGGATACTTTATCTTGCTGAAAATCGAAATGATTTCCTGCGAAGCAAAAGCCATGCCCAAGCGTATGGCAGCACAGCCCCATGCTTTGGAGAAAGTTTGCAGTACAATCAGATTAGGATATTTGTCCAGTTCATCCAAAAAAGAAGGCGCCTCTGAAAAATCGTTATAAGCCTCATCCAATATCACCAGCCCGTCGAATTCGCGGATGATTTTCTCAATCTCACTCCGAAGCAAATCATTTCCTGTGGGATTATTGGGAGAACAAAGAAAAATCAGCTTCGTATGTTCATCCGCAGCCGCCAGCAACTTATCTGCCGAAAATTGAAAATCCTCGTCTAACAGTACCTTGCGGTACTCCACATCATTTATTTCGGCACATACCTGATACATGCCGTACGTAGGGTCTATAGCTACTACATTGTCTATACGCGGTTCGCAAAAAGCGCGAAATACAAGGTCTATTGCCTCATCACTGCCATTTCCCAGAAATATGCGTTCGGGGGAGATTTTCTTTACCTTCGACAGTTCTTTCTTTAGCTCCCGTTGCATCGGGTCCGGATAGCGGTTGTGCGGCATATTGTACGGATTTTCATTTGCATCGAGAAAAACGGATGCGGCAGCGCCATTATATTCATCGCGTGCCGAAGAGTAAGGTTTCAAACGCCGGATATTCGGTCGGGTAAGTTCTTCTAAGGTTCTCATGGACAGAAAGAGTTAATTTACGGATTATGAATTATCAATGATAAAGTATGATTTTTAATTTTCAACTCTCAATTTATCAAGTCTGACAGTTACCGCATTCTTATGCGCATCCAAATGCTCGCTGGCTGCCATTTCCTCTATAGCAGGGCCAATAATGCGTATTCCTTCCGGCTTAATTTCCTGGAAAGTAATCTTACGTATAAAGCTATCAAGACTGACACCGCTATAAGCTTTGGCATAGCCATTGGTGGGCAGCGTATGGTTAGTGCCCGAAGCATAATCTCCTGCACTTTCCGGAGTCAGAGAGCCCAAAAATACTGAACCGGCATTAACCACCCGCTCCGCAACGGACATATAATCCGCTGTTTCGATAATGAGATGCTCCGGTGCATAGGAATTGGTCAGTTCGATAGCTTCGTCCATATTGCGCACAACAATCAGTTTACTATTGGCAAGAGACTTTTCCGCAATCTCTTTACGGGGCAACAAAGCCAATTGACGCTCCACTTCTTCTTTCACAGCCTGCTGTAATGCCGGGGAAGTGGTAATCAGTATCGCCTGACTGTCTGCCCCATGCTCTGCCTGGCTCAGCAAGTCGGCAGCTACAAAAGACGGATTGGCTGTTTCATCCGCCAGTACCTCTACTTCCGAAGGACCGGCGGGCATATCAATAGCTACATCACGCAAGCTCACCAACTGTTTGGCAGCCGTTACGTATTGATTGCCCGGGCCAAATATCTTATATACTTTCGGCACGCTTTCCGTTCCATAAGCCATTGCTGCAATAGCTTGCACACCACCGGCTTTGAAAATACGGTTTATTCCCGCCACCTTAGCTGCAAACAAAACGGCGGGGTGTACTTTTCCATCTTTGCCCGGAGGCGTGCAAAGCACTATCTCCTTACATCCTGCAATCCTGGCTGGAACTGCCAGCATCAGCACGGTGGAAAAGAGCGGTGCTGTTCCACCGGGGATATACAACCCGACTTTCTCTATGGCAACTGCCTTCTGCCAACAAGTAACTCCCGGCTGAGTCTCTACCTGTTTACTTTCGAAGCGTTGTGCCGCATGAAACGTCTCTATATTCCGTTTGGCCAGACGAATGGCTTTTTTCAATTCCTCGCCTACCGATGCTTCCGCTTCCGCCTGCTCCGCTTCCGTCACAGCCAATGCGGTCAGAGCCACTTTATCAAATTTTTCTTCGTATTCCAATACGGCACGGTCGCCTTCCGTTTTTACACGGTCTATAATAGCCCGTACCGTATCAAAAAGGTTTTCCGTATTCATCACCGGACGTTTCAGCAATTCCGCCCACTGAGATTTATCAGGATTAGTAATTAAATTCATACCATCAACATTTAAAGTATCATTTTTTCAATCGGCAAAACCAGAATACCTTCCGCTCCCAATGCCTTCAATTTACCGATAATCTCCCAGAAACATTTTTCATCCAACACTGTATGTACGGAGCACCAGCCCTCTTGCGCCAACGGCATCACCGTAGGGCTCTTCATACCCGGAAGTACGGCAATAATTTCATCCAGTCTATCTTTCGGCGCGTTCATCAGCACGTATTTCTTGTCTTCCGCTGTCTTTACCGCATTCATACGGAACAACAATTCATCCAGAATCTCCTTCTTCTCCTCACTCATATTCTTGTTGCCAATCAACAGAGCCTCGGATTTCATCACTACTTCTACTTCTTTCAGGCGGTTGCTCACCAAAGTAGAGCCGGAACTTACAATATCAAAAATCGCATCAGCCAGGCCAATCCCCGGAGAGACCTCTACCGAACCGGTAATCACGTGTATTTCCGCTCTCACCCCCTGTTCTTTAAGGTATCGGGAAAGAATGCCGGGATACGAAGTGGCAATCTTCTTACCCTCAAACCACTGCGGACCCGTATATTCAATATCCTTAGGCAAGGCCAATGACAGACGGCATTTGCTGAATCCCAAACGCTTTACAATCTCAGCATCTTCCGCCTTTTCCATGAACTCATTTTCACCGACAATGCCCAAATCGGCAACTCCCGTAGCTACTGTTTGCGGAATATCATCATCGCGCAAAAACAATACTTCCAAAGGAAAATTGGAAGACTGTACCAGTAACGTGCGTTTCGTTGCGCTTAGTTTAATATCCGATTCTTCAAGGAACGACATTGTTTCATCAAAAAGACGGCCTTTGGCCTGTACTGCAATTCTTAACATGATATTATTTATATTTATGGTTTGCAAATAAAAAAACGAGGTTTACCAATGTTCGGTAAGCCTCGTTCATTATATGTTCTTCGTTATGCACATATCCTCATACGCCCACCGGATTATTCCTCAGGATAATAATGGTGATGATGTGCAACGATATTCTTCATACTTTTTCTATTTCTAATGCGACAAATGTAAACGATTTGTTTTAAACAAGCAAGGATTTATCACGAAAAATTTGATTTTTCTTTCATTTTCATCAAACAAGGGGTAAAATTTCATCCGGTTCTACATCACAATGATGAAAACACATTTCCTTTTCCGCCTTTTCCTGCGGGAAAGTAAAATAGGTACATGTAGCCTCCGTACAGAGTTCGCCCATGTTGTTATACAATCTTGCTTCTATAACGGCAATATTACGTTTCTGCTCACGCAACGATGCCCGTAACACCAAGTGTGTATCATTGGTAGATATGGACTTACGAAAACGAGTCTCCATTTTAGAGGTCACTCCTCCGGTCTGCAACTTACGGAACACCACCCAACCGCAAATTTCATCCAGCAATACGGACTGGATACCCCCATGCAACGTATTCAACCACCCCTGATACTCCGGACGGGGTTTCCAGATACTTACTATCTCATCGCCGTCTTCATAGAATTCCATTCTTACACCTGCCTCATTATCGGGAGAACAGCCAAAACAATTATAACCTTCCATGTTTTTCCATGGGTTGATAATCTTCTTCATACGATATCTTTATTATATATTTCTTTCACAACTCTTCTGCCACATCATATCTTTCTGTATAGCCTTGTAAATCGTTATACATATACATTACCTTATTAAGGCAACTTGTGCACGAGCGGCAACTAAACCAGATAGTACAACTGTTATTAACAGATATATCCTATGAAAATCCATAATACCTTTACATCTGTTTTTCATTCACAATACTTTTCACAAAGATACGAAATCTTTAAAATGGAATATTAGTAAGAATACAAAAAACAGTGTAAAATCGGAATAAGCGGTTAAGTTTTTCCGATTTCACACTGTTACCAATATTACAGAATATATTACTCTTTACTTCTTGCATTCCATACTAACAACGCCAACAGAACAGACAACAATGCCGCACCTATCCAAAACCAATTGATATACGTAAAATCATAAACTTCTACACCATCAACGAGGCGTTTATTACCCTCAATTAATACACCGCTCATCACATCCTGCAAACCTGCTCCGATATAACTGGCAATACCTACCACTCCCAAAGCTGCACCCGAAGCATTGCGAGGAGCAATATCCACAGCCATTAATCCACCCAGAAAGCAAATTAGCACACCGATACCCAGGCCAAAGAGAATCATCGCTAAAGCATCCATCCAAAAATGTACACCCGGAACAAGCAGGAAAAGACATAGAGCAAACACATTCATCAAACCGAAAATCAAGGCAGGAATATTGCGACGACCGCCAAAAAACCTATCTGAGATAACGCCAGAAAACATTGTTCCTACAATGCCGAATACCGAACTTATAGAAATAATGAAACTGGCATCCAACGTAGAATAGCCCTTCTCAGCCTGCAGATAGAAAACACCCCAGCTATTTACCGCATAGCGGCTGATGTACATGAAAGCACTACTAAGTGCAAGTATCCAAATAGCCGGGTTTCTCAATACCGCTTTTTGAGCACGATTGAACTCCTCCGTCTCTAAAGCATCCATCTCCTTTTTCTTTTCAGGAGCATTGACAGCAGGAAGTCCCTTGCTCTGAGGAGTATCATGGAAAAAACGCCAGACTACCAAAGCGCCAATCAGACCGACAAGGCCAGCACCCAGAAAACCGTAACGCCATCCCAGTGCACTTACAATAGAGGCTACGATAATGAAAGTCATTGCCTCACCGATGTTGTGACTCGCACTCCAAAAGCCGTAAAAAGAACCACGTTTCTTGTCCGTGAACCAACGGGACAAGCCGACCACACAAGAAGCAGCACCCATAGACTGAAACCATCCGCTGATACCCCAAAGAACGGCAAACAGAATAAAAGAATGTACAAATCCCAAACAGAGGTTCACCAAAGCAGTCACCAGCAAACCGGTCGACATAAAACGATTGATATTGCTACGGTCAGCAAGAAAACCGTTCATAAACTTACCTACAGCATAGGTAAAGAACAGCACAGCACCGATAATGCCCAATTCTGTTTCCGAGAAAACGCCCTCATCTACAATCGGTTTCTTTACGACATTCAGGCTCAAACGACAAACATAATACATGCCATAACCAAGTGTAGCAGCAAGAAAAGTAGACCACTGAAAACGTTTCAAACGCTGTTTCTGTTCGGACAAAGATTCTTCATTACAGGGTTTCGGTTGTGAAACCCTGTAAAAGTTTATTATATTCTTCAACATACTTTTAAGTAACCCTTACATCTCAATCATGCAGTTTTCTTTTCCGTAAATAGTCCAGCAAGTAAGCAGGCCTGTCAGTTTGAATGATACGGCATCCTAATGTATCAATTAAGTAGCCATAACCTGAATCCGGATTCTGCAAAGACATATCATCATCATGCCCGCCAGCCATTGTATCCCATAAAGTATTATACCAAATTAGAGAACGTCCATTCAGGGTAGTTGCAAGTTTTTTAGGAAGCAAGTTTGTATCTTTTACAAATAGTAACTCAAAAGCAACTGGAGACATATCTTTAATAAAAGCCTCTATGTGTTTCTCGGCTCCAGAAGCATCAAGGTCAACAATTGGCATATAAATTACATCTTCCAAATAATCACCAAATTGTTTCTTCACTTCGGCAACCGGTCTTCTCCCTTTCATTATAATTTGTTTGGTAGTTCCGGTTTTCTTCATAAGCTCATAAATCTGATCAAAGTAAAGGTCTGCCTGATCCAAATTTATCATGATTTTTCCTTTAGCATGCAACAATGCCTCTTCCAAAGTCGGCACTTTGTGAATAGTACGGATATTACAACCATTTCTCAAATTCAACTTACGAATATCACTCAATGTGTTTTCAGAAACCAATCCTTTTCCGGTAGTAGTACGATCCAATGTGCGGTCGTGCATAAGAATCAGTTCGCCGTCTTTCGTTTTCTTAACATCCAACTCAACAATGTCTACTCCCATTTTAATAGCGTTATCTATTGCTTCCAACGAATTTTCAGGAAAATTACGCCAATCTCCACGATGAGCCACTACAATTACAGAAGTCGAATCGCGACTCATCAGCTTTTCACGAATCTGCGCAACATGATCTTGTGCTGAAAGTTGCAATGCAACAAAGACAGCATACAATAATATATATATTTTTTTCATTTCTATTATTTTTAAAAGCCTGGAGAGTTATCTCTCCAGGATAGTTTATTAATTACTCAACCGTATACCCTTCATTCTGCCAGCCGCCCTTATCACTGACATTCTCTATTTCTGTCTGAGGAATCGGATATAACTGACGATAAGCAGCTATTCCCGGAAATACAGTAGTCATTTGTCCGGTACGTACGATATCAAACCAACGGTCACATTCCAAAGCCAATTCCAAACGCCGTTCTTTATATACAGCCTGACGAAAAATTTCTTTTGTAGATAGCTCTTCTAATGTCTTTCCCATGAGATTAGCATTAATACGAACTGCATTTAAAGCATCCAAAGCTTCCTGTGTAGGAATGGCAGAAAGTTCATTGGCAGCTTCTGCGTACATCAACATCACTTCGGCACAACGCATAACAGGGAAATCCGCACTTGTTTCATTATTTGTTGCGGGAGCATCGAATTTACCCGGCCGCTGACCGCTTCCCGTTGGAGCTACTAACGCTTTCCGATTATCGTCATTATTTTCAAATTCAGCCTGTTCCAAAGATATTATATTACCGTTATCATTATTTCTATATCGATTATTCTGATGAACGGATTCTCCTACACCACCTTTCAGATACTGGACTGCAAAAATTATATCTTTACTAGTCTTTAAATTATTAGGAAAAGTTTGAGGCATAGGTACCAAAGATAAATTCCGCTTAGCATTGATATCAGCAACTACAGAAGTCAATTCATTAATCACTTCTTGATAGTTTTTCATGTATAAATATACTTTTGCCAACAAAGCACGTGCTGCATAAGATGTAGCACGCCCTCGCTCTGATTCATCCCACACTTCCGGCAAACCTTTAGCTACAATCAAGTCTTTGATAATCAAGTCATAAACCTCACTAACAGGAGAACGCTTGTTGTTACGTGCTTCAGCTACAGTCTGCGTTTTTGTAATAATAGGAACCTCTCCCCATAAACGCACTAGATTAAAGTAACACAATGCACGTACAAAAGAAGCCTGTCCTGCTATTTGCGTTCGTTGTTCTTCAGTCATTTGTACTTTCTCCATATTTTGGAGTACAAGATTACAACGATAAATAGTCTTATATAAAGAAAGCCATGCACCCGACAAATTGGAATTAGCCGGAGTTTCGGTAAATACCTCTATTTGATAGGTAATACCACCACTGGCACCAGAATTGTCATTCTTAACATTATCCCCCCGAACTTCCATTAAAGTCATGAACTTAGAACCATATTGATCACTCGATTGCAACTCATCATAAATACCAATAATAGCCCCTTCTAATCCCTTGACATCCGTATAAAAAGTTTCCTCTGTAGGAAAATCAACAGGTTTCAAATCTATAAAATCATTACAACCAGAAAGAGCAATCGCTGTAAAAATAGATATTATTATTTTTTTCATATTATAGTATTTTTAAGATTAAAACGTAAGGTTAACACCTATAGAGGTGGTTCTTGCCAACGGATAAACCCCATAATCCTCACCATTGGTAGTCACTGCACTACGATTGGAAACTTCTGGATTATAACCTTCATAGTGAGTGAATGTAAATGGATTTTGGAGTGAGCAATAGATACGAGCAGATTTTAAATAAACCTTCTTTATCCAATTTTCAGGTAATGTATATCCTAATGAAATATTCTTGATACGTAAATACGAACCATCCTCTACATGCCAAGTAGATGTAGTACCATTCTGTCCTTTGCTAACACGATTGGCACGCACGTTCATTCCACTTCCCGGCTCATCTTCCGACTTCCAACGGTTTAAAGCACCCTTATAATTATTCATATTCCCTTCATGATTATAAAAATAGCGCCGAGAAAGATTCAAGATTTCATTTCCTTGAACACCCTGAAATACGATGCCAAAGTCAATACCTTTCCAAGCTAACGTTGCACCAAAGCCGTAAGTAAAGTCCGGCATATAATTACCTACAATAGCACGGTCTGTATCTGAGATATCAAGCACTTTATCACCATTCACATCTTTAAACTTGAAATCTCCGGGTTTCGTGTCTGCTAAGCCGTAGTTTGTTGGAGAATCCATATAGTGCAAGGTTGCATCCACTTCTTCCTGATTCTTGAAAACTCCCTCTACTACAGGTAAATAATAACTTCCAATAGGCTCACCTACACGGGTTATAAAATAAGCATTACTCACTGAACCGGAAGAAATTATATCTGCATTACCAGGCCCGAGTTCCTTTACTTCATTGATGTTTTTCGAAATATTAAAATATACACTCCAATTAAAATCACCCATCTTCTGGTTGGTAGCAATATTAAATTCCACACCTTTGTTATTGACTTTACCAATATTTTCCAGACGAGTTTTATACCCTGTTGTCATCGGAACCGGAACATCCAATAATAAATCATAAGTATTACTATTGTATAAGTCCAAACCCAAAGTCAGACGGTTTTTAAATAATGATGCATCAAAACCAATATTAACTTGAGCTGTCTTCTCCCAATGTAGTTCAGGATTAGGCATACTCTTGGGGGCAGCTCCCTTAACAACATCTGCACTATTCCCACCTAATACATAGCTGTAATAAGCAACTTCTCCCTGAGCCCCATAATTGGGAATACGGAAATTACCCGTCAAACCATAACTGGCACGAAGTTTCAAATCATCAATAAAGGTCAATGATTTCATAAAAGGCTCTTCCGTTAAACGCCATCCCGCCGATACCGAAGGGAACCACCCCCAACGATTATCCTTACCAAAACGAGAGGCACCATCTGCACGAAGTGCTCCAGTAACCATATATTTACCTTTATAATTATATTGGACTCTAGCAAGTCCTGAAAGCAAAGCCCACTCAGAAGCATGAGAGTCTCCGCGCGTTACAGTACCGGCATTCAGAGTAGGCACATTATTTGTTATAAATCCATTAGCAAAAGCGTATGTACTCTCATCGCGCTGATATTGCATAGTCCACCCTGCCAACGCAGAAATAGAATGCCCTTTAATATCCTTATTATAGGTTACAGTTTGCTCAAACAACCAATTATACATCTTAGCCGTTTTGGCTGTTGCTTCAGGCTCAGATTCCGGATTACCTTCCGTATTGGCAACAGGAATAGTAGATGGACGAAATGTATCTTGTGAGCTGTTGTAAATATCTATACCAAAATTTGCACGATATTTTAATTCGGGCATAAAAGCTACTTCTCCATAAACATTACCAAATATACGGGAAGCTTTTGTTTCATCCTTTTGCAACAAAGCCAATGCTACCGGATTCCACACTTGAGTTTGGCTATTTCCTTTTTTAACAGAACCATCCTCTAGTGTCGTCTGGGTATTCGGACTCCAAGCATTCTGTGCAAAACAAAAAGAACCATCAGCATTGTAAACAGGAAATATAGGAGCACTATGCAAAGCTGAAGCAATAATGCCACCACCATCCTTATTATAAGCACCATCAGAGTTCACTGCATTCTCTATCGTTACAGACGGATTTAAAGAGAGCCCAAACTTAAAAATACCTTCAGTAACATCCAGATTAAAACGAGAACTATATCTCGTAAAATCACTGTTAATAATTACACCGTCTTGTGACAAGTAATCTACAGAAGCATAATATTTTATCTTCTGACTTCCACCAGATACCGAAACAGAATGATTCTGCATACCTGCCGTACGAAAAATCTCGTCTTGCCAATCTGTATCAACCAATCCCTTTTCACCCCTTAGATAAGGTAAGATTTCAACCGGAACAATCGTATTATAATCATTACCGGTATTTTGTAAACGTATGGCATTACTATCAGTAATACTAAAGGCCAAAGGCTGTTTATTTTGAGCGATACGCTTACGGTTTACCGCTTCCATTTTATCTACATAGGTATTATTTCGAGCGTCGTTTACCAAATCGGCATATTCGTAAGCGTTCAGCATATCTATTTTTTTAGATACAGTCTGCCAACCATAATATCCATTATAAGAAACCGTAGCTCGTCCTTCCTGTCCTTTCTTGGTAGTAATCAGCACTACGCCATTAGAGCCTCGCGACCCATAAATAGCAGAAGAGGAAGCATCTTTCAGAACCTCAATAGACTCCACATCATTCATGTTGAAAGTATTCAGTTGCTCTTTGGCAAGAGGTACTCCATCTACTACATACAACGGTGATGTTCCAGCAGTAATAGTACCTGTACCGCGCACCTTAATTTGTAAAGAAGAACCCGGTGCACCTGTAGATTGTGAAACTTGTACACCCGGCATTTTGCCAACCATTGCTTCAGCCATAGAAGTTACAGGCTGTCCTTTCAAATCACTGGCACGTATACTGGCAATAGCAGTTGTCACATCGCGCTTCTTCTGTACACCATATCCTACTACTACAACTTCATCCAGCAATTCATTATCCTCTTTCATCATTATTTTATCAAGTCCTTTGCCATTGGCTTTCAACTCTACTGTCTGATAACCGATATATGAAAAGGCAAGTAATGCATTTTCCGGCACGTCTATCAAATTATAATTTCCATCCATATCAGTAATTACACCATTAGTAGTGCCTTTTACCAATACACTGGCACCAATGATAGGTTCACCATCTTGATCGACAACTCTTCCCTTGAGATTTCTCAGTTTTATACCTTTCGAAGTGCTTTGTCCGGTTTTCTGTTTACCAACAGATATTGTATGATTATCCCTATTGAAATACAATTTTGTCTGTAAAGTAATACGCTCCAAAACATCCTGTAGAGAGGCATTTGATACTTTGAGGGTAATGCGGGGAGCTGAATTAACAATTTCTTGATCATAGAAAAACTTCAGTCCTGTTTGTATACTCAATTGATTAAAGACATTTTCTGCCGTTTCGTTCTGAACATTTAATGTTATGCCCTTCACTTCTTGCGCCTGTATATAATAACTTGTAAATGAAAAGCATATGAAAAGTAAAAAAGCTAAAAATGAATGTACATTTTCAGATTTCCTTTTTGTATTAGGAAGATTATTCATAAATTTGTGCGTTTTAGTAATTGTAATAAATTATTTAAAACAAAGGTTTGTAATACACGAGACGCTATTCACACGGGTCGAAACGAATGAATATCTGTCCGGATTACTAGTATAGGGGCTGCTCTGAGAGATAGCTCCTATTTTTTGGCAGATTAAGATGGTGGTTTCATATCCGATATAGACTAATGTTTAACAATACAAATATAATACACTGTAGTTCTCAAAGACAGGGGTGTATTTTATATTTTTTCACTATTTATAGAGCTGAATCATATTCCCCATTCTCTTGTAATGAATACCGCTTGTATACTCCACAGCCTGTAATACAGCGTCCAAACTCTTATTATCATGTTCACCAGAAATGAGATTGTCAAAATTCTGTCCCTCAGCAAAAGTAATGCGACAATTATACATACGCTCCAATTCTTTAGCCACATCATGTATCGGAGTACTATTGAAACGTAAATTACCTTTTCGCCAAACCGCCATAGTGCGTTCTTCGCGCCTCTTATTATATTCTCCTGAAACAGTATTGATAAGCACCTGCTCTTTAGCACGTAGACGCATCATCGCTTCCGGCAAATCAACCTGGACTTTACCACTTTCCACATCTACTGATACTACCTCGTCCGAAGAATAAGATTTGATATTAAAACAAGTACCCAAGACACGCACATCGAAGTGGCGGGTATCCACTATGAAAGGCTGCTTCTCATTATGATATACGCGAAAATACCCTTCACCTTCCAGTTCTATTCTACGTTCCTTACCGGTAAAACGATCTGGATAGTGAACACGCGAACAAGAGTTTAATATCAATGTCGTACCATCGGGAAGCTGTACTTCCTTGCGTTCGCCAAAAGAAGTAGAAGCCTCTAAATAAGATACCTGTGTTCTATCTATATAGCGAATGTAACTAATACTGCCAAATACAAGACAAACCATCGCAGCCACACTTGACACAGCCAATGCAGCCCGACGAATCCACATACGTTTCTTATGCTCTATACGCTTTAATAACAGTCGCGCCTCTTTTTTATATTGTTCGCGTTCAAGGTCTGTCTGCGGTGATTGCAGGGAAGTTTCTTCCCATACTTCAGCAGCCAGATCCTGAAGCATATCTGTATCATACTCCGAAGTCTGTAACTCATCCAACAACTTACAGGCATCATCCATTGTATACAGATCGTCCAAATAACGACGCAGCAGTGATTTATTATTTTCACTATTTTTCATAAAATATAATTCTAAATGAAGCAAGATTATTAAAAATAACCCTTTGACATTAAGATATACACATAAGAAAAGAATGACTGGGGTGTGATTAATATTTTTTAATATACACTGTTAACCAAAAGCCTTTATTAATAATAAAATCATGATTATCAATAACTGAAAACACAGAAAAGTACAAAATAAAGTCAGTGATTCTACATAAATAAGCAAGTTCAAATCAATATTTTTTGTCGAATAAATACCTGAATTTATCATTTTATAAATTCAAACAAATAAGAATCAAAATCAAATCAGAACCTACTATCGAATTCTTTTCCAAATAAGCACGCAGTGTTTTCAATGATATGGAAATGGATTCTTGTACCGTATTAACAGAAATACCTAATACTTCAGCTATTTCACGATGAGACATTTGTTGCTCCCGACTCATCTCGAATATTTCACGTTGGCGAGGGGTCAACTGTTGCAATGCACAGGAAATAAATTGCCGCAAGTCGTTTGCTATAATTTCATCTCTTGTTTCGTTGGTATAATTCACAGCTTGTGAAAGTATCTGTTCCCTTAATTTATCTTGATAAGACAAATCGCGTAGCTGATTCAGTATACGGTTTCGCACGATTGTATACAGATAAGCGGAAAATGAAGCATCCGGATTGATGAAACGGCGTCCCTGCCACACTATTGTAAAAGCATCCTGAAAAATATCTTCCGCATATTCACGCGATTTCAAAAAGCGCATAGCAAAGTATATCAAACGATTCTTATAGGCAGCATAAAGCTCACAAAAAGCATCTTCTTCTCCTTCAATCAAACGAAGTACCAAAGAACGTTCATCACTAGGAATTTTGGTTGCGTACATACTGTATTTTTAGATTTTGCGACAAAGGTATCGTTATGATGTTACAAACCTATGTAAAATTCAGGAAATAAAAAAGGAAAAGGACGTATTCTACTCTTTATTAAACGGAAATTCACTATCTTCGTATCAATAAAGCAATAATAGAATGCTAAGAGGAATCTGCTTTTGCATATGTATGTCGGTGATGCTTTCTTTGTTTGCCCAAAATGAAGAAAGCAATTTTATTGCACCTGACCGTACTGTCCATAAACGTTCGGAAATTATCAAAAGAGCAATAAAAAAATTCCTCGATTTCAGCGATTTCGACACAGCATATATCAGCCCCAATCGATATAACTACGCCTTAATGCTCGATCATTTCACTAATTACGAATACTATTCCGTAGGAAGCGGTACCCCCGAACCGCAACGTTTGCGTTTCTCACCAAAACCACATAATAAAATAGGCGTTTACTTTGGCTGGCGCTGGCTTTTTCTAGGATGGGCTGTCGATGCAGACGGACTTTACGGAAAGAAAAACGGAAAAAAAAGAGGCAGAGAGTTCGACCTCAGTCTTTACAGTTCTAAACTAGGTGTGGATATTTTTTATAAACGTACCGGAAACTCTTACAAAATACACAAAATAACAGGGTTCTCCGACCGTATTCCAACCGATTATTCTGAAGATTTCAACGGGCTGAAAGTAAAGATGAAAGGGTTGAATCTATATTATATATTCAATAACAGACGCTTTTCTTATCCTGCCGCTTTCAGCCAGTCCACCAACCAGCGGCGCAGTGCCGGCTCTTTTATTACCGGATTTTCCGTATCTGCGCATAATCTGGATTTTGATTACACCCAATTGCCCCCTATCATTCAGGAAACGATGAATCCGGGCATGAAAGTAAATCATATAAAATACACCAATATCAGCCTTAACTTCGGCTATGCCTATAACTGGGTATTTGCACGCAACTGCCTTGCCTGCTTGTCACTTAATCCGGCAGTAGCCTACAAAACCTCACGCATCAGAAAAGCGGAAGAAGAAACAGACGAATGGTACAAAAACTTCAATATCGACTTCATCCTGCGTGTAGGTATCGTGTACAACAACAGCAAATATTTTGCAGGTACTTCATTCGTAGGCAGAACATACGATTATTACCGGAACAATTTCTCATTGAACAACGGCTTCGGGACACTGCAAGTGTATGCAGGCTTTAACTTCTGCTTGAAAAAGGAACACCGTAAGAAAAAACAATGACAGCCCGTTCTTATCAGAAAGAATAAGTACAAGCCACTCCTACTATATTTTTTCGCGCCTTACTCTCCCACTGACGGCAATAAAAGACGTCCGCTTCCCAACAATCAGAAAACAACGGAAGCACCACTCCGCCACGATAACGCATACGCTGTACATCAAACCGTTCTCCACGGTTCAATCCGTTATACATTTCAACAGAAGCATAAGGCTCTATCTTGCATTTCGGAATATCATACGCCAATTTAACACGCGAACGCCAACGAAACTCATCGCCACTGCTGTCGAAAGTATGTTGAAAACGCTCACGAAGTGAAACCTTCAGTCTTTGTACACGCGTGGAAAGCGTTCCGTCAAAATGATAACGGTGACGGAATTTCCAACCGGCTTCTCCACGATTGCGGTAATGGATTTCGTAACCGGCCGCTACTTTCAGAAAAGGAAGCACAGAATAGGCTCCACCCACATCCAATCCCCAGCGGTCTGTCTTACCCAAATCATCCTTTGTACGCCATTCCAATTTTCCGGACAAGGTAAATGCCGGCTTTACTTTATATTTAAAACCGGCACTTGCCCATGTAGTAAAGTCTTTCTCCTGTGCATGCAGAAAAGCAGGTACAATACATAATACCACTACTACCAAACCATAGATTTTCCACGTATAAGAATCCTTTTTTATCATAACTGTTCCTGAATATATCATTTAACATTGATTTCACGTGTGCAAAGCTAAAGATTAATTCTGTAACAAAACTGTAATATCAGATTTCTTTACACAAAACCGATTGTTACGGCAAAAAATCCAAGTTGTTTTTTCAGGATAGCGGAATTATGGCTAAAAAACGACTTGCCCGTGCGAAATTTCTTTCAAATGCTTCTCTATCTTTTCAAAGAAGGACGCCAGATGCGACCCATCTACAAAAGCATGATTCACATATATGGAAAGCGGAAAGACCAGACGCTCTCCGCGGGACACCACTTTACCGGTAGTCATCAACGGATGGCTGCAGCCGTTACCGGCTTCGGCAACGGTATAAGTAGTTGAAGTGAAATACATCTTGGGCACCGCACTCAAATGCACCACATCGTAATCACCTTGTTGCATCAATACCCTTTCAGCGTTATAAGGGTCTCCGTCCTCAGGGATGTTTGTAATCAGTGCATAGGCCTCGGCATAAAAATGTTTGAAGTCTTCATGATAAGGAATACGAACCGTATAAAAAGTCTTTCCCGGAACAGCTATCGGAGAAATAATGTCCACCCGATCATGAAAAACGACCTGTCCGTTCTTGTCTGTACGGTAACGGAGTTCGTCCACCTCGTTGGCTGAACGGAGAACCGCATACAGGTAATAAAGAAAAAAAGAGTGTCCGGACTGTTTTGCAGCAGCACTGGCCTCCGTACAGTCTATCTCGGTAGTCACCGAATACCATGAATTTAAAAACGTTCGGAAAAAGCCGTAATTGTCACGACGTTCCCAAGTGTCAATGTCGATAATGTGTTTCATAAATAAAAAACGGATTATGAAAAAAGGACGCTTATACAGCATCCTTTTTCCAATTTAATTTATCATTTCTCTTTTTTGTAGTTCTCCAATCCGGTCTGCAAGAACTCAATGTACTTCGGAATACTCTCATCATACGAATATGACTTATTGAGCGGTTTGCCTTCATTGTCAATCAACACATAGAAAGGCTGCGCATTTGCACCGAACTTTACACGCTGCAAATAACTCCACTTATCGCCCACCGTACGCAAAGTACGTTCCGTACCATTCTCCATAATCTTCACCGGTGAAGAAAGCGGAGTTTTGTTATCTACATAAAGTGTAATGAGTACATAGTCATTATTAATAATATCGCTAACTTTAGGGTCGGTCCATACGGCAAGTTCCATCTTACGGCAGTTCACACAACCGTAACCGGTAAAGTCAAGCATCACCGGCTTGCCATGCTGGCGGGCATACTCCATACCGAGGTCGTAATCATCGAACTTGGCATGCACCTCATTATTGTAAAGATTGAAATCCTGAGTCTGCATGGGCGGCGCAAAAGCGCTGACAGCTTTCAACGGCGCTCCCCACAAACCGGGAAGCATATATACGGCAAACGCCAATGAGGCCAATGCCATGAAGAAACGGGGTACACTGACTTTTGTGTCATCATCATCGTGCGGGAACTTGACTTTGCCCAACAGATAGAATCCAAGCAGGGCAAACAGCACAATCCATAAAGCCAGGAATGTCTCACGGTCGAGTATGCGCCAACCGTAAGCCAAGTCAGCAACGGAAAGGAATTTCAACGCAAACGCCAATTCCAGGAATCCAAGCGTTACCTTGATTACATTCATCCAACCGCCTGATTTGGGCATTGACTTCAGCCAGGACGGGAACAATGCAAACAAAGTGAACGGCAGTGCCAAGGCAATGGCAAAGCCCAACATGCCAATAGCCGGAGCTATCATGTTACCGGTAGTGGACACTTGTACCAACAAGAAACCGATAATAGGACCTGTACATGAGAATGACACCAATGACAATGTAAATGCCATTAAGAATATGCTCAGCAAACCGCCTGTTTTTTCTGCTTTTGAATCCACGGCATTACTCCATTTGGAAGGAAGCGTAATTTCAAAAGCCCCAAAGAAAGAAGCTGCGAAAACGACCAGCATCAAAAAGAAGAAGATGTTAAAAACAGCATTCGTCGACAATGAGTTCAAAGCATTGGCGCCAAATATCCCGGTAACCAACAGCCCTAAACCAACATATATCACTACAATAGACGCACCGTATGTCCAGGCATCGCGGATACCTTTCTTCTTATCTTTACTGCGTTTCAGGAAGAAGCTGACAGTCATAGGGATAATTGGCCATACGCAAGGCGTAAACAAAGCCAGCAGTCCACCTACAAATCCTGTGATAAAAATATAAATCCAAGACATATCTTCCTGTGAAACGGTTTCGCCTAATGCTTGCAGTTCATCGATAACCGGCTTCCAAAGATCGGTGGTTCCATCACCGGCAACATTTATTCCGGTATTGCTTTCCGCACCGCCAATAACGGCCATAGCTGCGGTTTGAGCGGTATCAGAAGATTTTTCCAATTCTACATTTCCGGCATCCGCAGCCTTATCGGCTGCCGGTCCATTAACGGTTGTACCTTCCGCCTTGCCCGAAAACTTAAACGGCACTTGTGTAGGCGGTAAACAATTCTCATCATTACATGCGCCATATTCCAAAAAACCTTCTACCTTATATTCGCCACCGGTCAGTTTCAACTTCTGTACGAACTGAGCGGTATTTTCAAAATAGCGCACTTTCATTTCAAACAACTTATCGAATGCGGCCACCTCTTTCCCTACCGGTTTTAATTTTCCGACAAGTTCCGCACCTGAAATAAACTCGACATTGAATGTGGCCGATATAGGTCCGCCATCGCCCAAATCGGTCGAGTACACATGCCAGCCCTTATCAATAGTTCCGGTAAAGACAACTTCCGCTTCACCAGCCTGCAAAGTCTTTAATTCCGACTTAAACTTAACCGGCTCTTGTATCTGTGCTTGTACCACTACGGCAAACAGCAACAGAAGTATGGAGAATATACTTTTCTTCATGTTATTATCCCATATTTTATTTATACTTCATAGTCTACACAAGCACGGCTTTCCTTAACCTCGGCTATAAGCTTACCGGCAGCTACATGATCGGGATGTGCAGCATAGAATTTCACATCGTCCAAAGTATCGAACTCACTGTAAAGAGCTATACTCCAAGTCTCAGCCGGATTAATGTTCAATCCCACTTCAATCTTACGTATAACTGGTATTTTAGCAGGTAGCGCTTCAATAGCTTTCTTAAAATCATTCATCGCCGCTAACTTTTCGTCAGCAGAAGCTTCGTCTTTCAGCTTAAATAATACAATATGCTTTACCATAACTTTGTTATTTAAATGATTTAATCTATATTTGTCAATCGAAACAATAACATTTTTAAGACACAAAAATACTCGTTTTTTTCAAATATATACTTAAACGGATGTTAATAATAGGAATTGCAGGCGGAACCGGGTCGGGAAAGACCACCGTCGTACGTAAAATTGTTGAAAGCCTGCCGGCTGGTGAAGTAGTTTTATTACCTCAGGACTCTTATTACAAAGACAGCAGCCATGTGCCAGTAGAAGAACGGCAGAATATTAATTTCGACCACCCGGATGCTTTCGACTGGGGACTTTTGTCCAAACACGTATCCATGCTTCGCGAAGGCAAAAGCATCGAACAACCTACCTATTCCTACCTGACCTGCACGCGACAGCCCGAAACAATCCACATCGAGCCTCGGGAAGTCATTATCATTGAAGGCATCCTTGCCCTATGTGACAAGAAGCTGCGCAACATGATGGACCTCAGAATCTTTGTTGACGCAGACCCGGACGAACGCCTTATCCGCGTCATCCAGCGCGATGTCGTAGAGCGTGGCCGCACGGCCGAGGCTGTAATGGAACGCTACACGCGTATTCTGAAACCTATGCATCTGCAATTTATAGAGCCTTGCAAGCGATATGCCGATCTTATCGTACCGGAAGGCGGAAACAATCAGGTAGCAATCGATATTCTCACAATGTATATCAAAAAACATTTATAAATAATTCGAACAGTACATATGGCCGAGCGTACTTCCCCAACCGGGCGCAATTTGCCAGCTTTCCACTGTCAATTACTGATTGCATTAGTCTTGCTTTGCAGTGTTATGGGGTGTCGCGGCAATCATAATGCAGCAGCCGAACAAGAAGAAGCTGTTGATTTACAACAGATAAAAGATAACGGAGAACTGGTAGTGCTGACTTTATACAGTTCTACATCCTATTTTATTTACCGCGGCCAGGACATGGGATTTCAATATGAATTGGGTGAACAGTTTGCCAAAAGCCTCGGCGTCAAGTTAAAAATAAAAGTTGCCAAAAACATACACGACCTGATTGAAAGACTTCTTGCAGGCGAAGGCGATCTCATTGCCTACAACCTGCCCATCACCAAAGAATGGAAAGACAGTCTGACATACTGCGGTGAGGAGGTGATTACCCATCAGGTCATCGTACAACGTACAGGCGGCCGCGTCAAACCGTTGAAAGATGTAACGGAACTTATCGGAAAGGATGTGTACGTAAAACCCGGAAAGTATTATGAACGGCTTGTCAACCTGGACAAGGAGCTGGGTGGCGGCATCCATATCCATAAGGTCAGCAATGACAGCATCACGATTGAAGACCTTATTATGCAAGTTTCACAAGGCAAAATACCGTATACCGTAGCGGACAATGATGTAGCCCGCCTCAATACCACCTACTACCCGAACCTCAACATCGGGCTTTCTATCAGTTTCGACCAACGGGCTTCGTGGGCTGTACGTAAAGATTGTCCGCAGCTTGCAGAAGCTGCCAATAAATGGCATGAGAAAAACATGACTTCTCCGGCTTATACCGCGAGTATGAAGCGGTATTTTGAAATTGGCAAAGCTATCCCACACTCTCCTATTCTATCTCTGCGAGAAGGGAAAATATCACACTTCGACCATCTATTCAAGAAATATGCACCAGACATTAATTGGGACTGGCGTTTATTGGCATCTTTAGCTTATACTGAATCCAACTTTGATACTACCGCCGTTTCATGGGCAGGTGCAAAAGGACTGATGCAACTGATGCCTGCCACAGCTCGTGCCATGGGAGTTCCTCCGGGAAAAGAACAAAACCCCGAAGAAAGCATTAAAGCTGCCACGAAATATATTGCCGCCACAGCCAAAAGCTTCTCGAAAATTCCCCAAGAAGAACGGATTAATTTTATTCTGGCATCATATAACTCCGGTATAGGACATGTATTCGATGCTATGGCATTGGCTGAAAAATACGGCAAAAACAAATATGTGTGGCGGGATAACGTGGAAAACTTCATCCTCTTGAAGAGCAATGAAGAGTACTTTACCGATCCGGTTTGCAAGAACGGGTATTTCCGTGGGATAGAAACTTATAACTTCGTGAGGGATATAACGGCAAGGTTTGAACAGTATAAGAAAAAGATAAAAAGCTGATTCACGGGATAGGACATAAAAATTACAGCGTTTTCAGACATAAGGACAAGAGAATAGAGTATGTTGCAATGTATACTTTTTGCTGCATATTTTTCTGTTCTCTTGTTCTTATATCTGCAATACGACAGTGAAAACCTCAAAACAAATTCAGCCGATTAGCCTTTGCCTCTTCAAGAGATACCGTTTCAACTTGTTTCTCCTGATTTTTCTCGCGCAACTGCTGATACTTGTTAGAAAGCTTCTTCACGAACTCTTCCTTTTGGTTAGGATTCATCAAACGGGCTGCCACCGTTGCATTCTGCGAGGCGTCTTTCAGGTGAATAACCGGAGCATGATAAACCGGAGCAATCTTTAATGCCGTGTGCAAAGGAGAAGTGGTAGCGCCACCTATCAACAGTGGTACATCGAGTCCCGCCTTTTCCAATTCAATGGCAACATGTACCATTTCATCCAGCGAAGGAGTGATAAGGCCACTCAACCCAATCATGTTTACCTTTTCCTCTATGGCCCGCTGCACAATCGTTTCAGCGGGAACCATTACTCCCAAGTCAATTATCTCATATCCGTTGCAAGCCATTACTACGGAAACAATATTTTTCCCAATGTCGTGCACATCACCTTTCACCGTAGCAAGCAACACCTTGCCGGCAGAGGCAGCCCCTTCCTGCTTTTCTGATTCAATGACAGGCTGAAGAACAGCCACCGCTTTCTTCATAGTACGTGCCGTTTTCACCACTTGCGGAAGGAACATCTTACCCGCACCGAACAAATCGCCAACATGGTTCATTCCGGCCATCAGCGGACCTTCAATGATATCTACAGCTTTGGGATAAACTTTCAAAGCTTCAGCGAGGTCTTCTTCCAGATAATCTCCGATGCCTTTTGTCAAAGCATACTTCAAACGTTCCTCTACGGTATCTTCACGCCAGGCAAGCTGAGAACTGAGGCTTGAAAGCTGGGAGTTACCGTTAGAGAGAGAATTCTTGGCCGCTTCCGCCTCGGCTTTCAACCGTTCGGCAGTCTCAATCAACCGCTCGGCAGCATCCGAACGACGATTGAGAACAACATCTTCGATACGTTCCAGAATATCGGCGGGTATATCGGTGTAAAGTACGGAAGTGGCAGGGTTTACGATACCCATATCCATCCCCTCGCGAATGGCATGATAAAGAAAGACCGCATGCATTGCTTCACGAATATAATTATTACCCCGAAAGGAAAATGAAAGATTACTGACTCCACCGCTGACATGAGCGCCGGGCAGGTTCTTCCGTATCCAACCGGTAGCACGGATAAAATCGACTGCATAGTTATTATGCTCGTCCATACCCGTAGCCACTGCAAGTACATTCGGGTCAAAAATTATATCTTGCGGATTGAAACCGACCCTGTCTACCAACAGACGATAAGCGCGTTCGCACACCTCAATTCTGCGTTCGTACGTATCCGCCTGTCCCTGTTCATCAAAAGCCATTACGACTGCGGCAGCACCGTATCGCTTTATAGTACGGGCATGTTCAAGAAACTTTTCTTCGCCCTCTTTCAAAGATATGGAGTTGACAATGGACTTTCCTTGCATACATTTTAACCCTGCAACTATCACATCCCATTTAGAAGAATCTATCATTACAGGAACACGGGCTATCTCCGGCTCGGATGCTATCAGATTGAGAAAAGTGGTCATTTCCTTTTCCGCATCCAGCAAACCGTCGTCCATATTTATGTCGATAATCTGCGCTCCGTCTTCTACTTGCTGCCGGGCGATACTTAGCGCTTCATCATATTTTTTCTCATTGATTAAACGCAGAAACTTACGTGAACCGGCAACGTTGCAACGTTCGCCCACATTGATAAAGTTGTTTTCAGGCTTTACCTCCAACAGTTCCAAACCGGAGAGCCAAAGATTATCGGGCAGAGAAGCCGGTATACGTGGCACAGCTCCTACTATCAAAGACGAATATGCAGCAATATATTCATCGGTAGTGCCACAACAACCGCCTATTATATTTACCAGCCCTTCATGAATGTACTCCCTGATCTCATCTGCCATTTCAGCCGGAGTCTGGTCGTATGTACCCAGACTGTTAGGCAATCCCGCATTGGGATAGGCACTGATATAATAAGGAGCACGAGCAGCCAACTGTTCAAGAAAGGGTTTCAATTGACGGGCTCCGAAAGAACAGTTAAGCCCGACAGAGAAAATATCCGCATGTTGCACAGAAGCCAGAAATGCTTCCAGCGTCTGTCCTGACAAAGTACGTCCGCCTATATCGGAAACCGTTACGGAAAGCATCAGCGGAACCCGGACACCTATAGCTTCCATCGCCTGCTCCGCAGCATATATCGCAGCCTTAGCATTCAACGTATCAAATATGGTTTCAATCAGCAACGCATCCACACCGGCTTCGAGCATCGCTTCCATCTGCTCGCGATAAGCAGCAGCCAATTCATCATAAGTCAATGCACGAAAAGCCGGATTGTTAACATCCGGACTCATGGAGCAAGTCTTATTGGTAGGCCCGATAGAGCCTGCCACAAAACGCGGTTTATCGGGAGTTAAAGCAGTAAATTCATCGGCAACTTCACGCGCCAGTTTTACAGCAGCAAAATTTATCTCACGCACATACTCCTGTACGTGATAATCGGCCATGCTGACGCTTGTAGAATTAAAAGTATTGGTTTCGATAATGTCCGCACCCGCCGCAAGATACTTACGGTGAATATCCCATATTACATCCGGACGCGTCAGACAAAGTATATCATTATTACCTTTTAACTGTCCGGGAATTTGCGCAAAACGTTTACCCCGGAAGTCCTCCTCCGTCAAATTGTATTGTTGTATCATAGTGCCCATAGCACCGTCCAGAATAAGAATGCGCTCACGCACCAACGTTTCAATAGAAGCCACTTTTATTTAAGTATAAAGTATGAGGTATTCTTTTTAAAGTATGAGGTATGAAGTATTAAATACGAGGTATGAAGTTAAAATACAACCGATAAAATTATCAAGATATAAATATTACACCTGCTTATACTTCAGACCTTATACTTACTATACGTACTGCTTATCGTTTGAATGCACGCGCCATATCGCGTTTGTCATCTTTTTCTTTCAAAGCCTCGCGCTTGTCGTATTGCTTCTTACCCTTTGCAAGAGCTACGACTACCTTTGCCAGCCCTTTTTCATTGATGAACATACGAACAGGAATTATGGTAAAGCCGGGGTCTTTAGAACCACGTTGCAACTTGTCCAGTTCTTTCTTTGTCAACAGCAGTTTGCGCTCCCGACGTGCATTATGATTATTGTACGAACCGTAAAAATATTCGGCAATATGCATATTCTTCACCCATAGCTCGCCATTGGCGAAGTAGCAAAACGTATCTACCAGACTTGCCTTTCCCAAACGGATAGATTTAATTTCCGTACCGGTGAGCACAATGCCTGCCGTATAGGTATCTACCAATTCGTAATCGAATGTGGCACGTTTATTCTTAATATTTATAGGAGCTTGTTTCATAAAATCAATCAGTTCAGCACTACCGTCAGCTTATTGAAAACGAATTCTATCACTGCCGGACAAGCTATTAACAACATGGAAGAAAGAATGGTAAACCTTAAACGGTCTTTTTCCGCTATTTTCATCAGAATAGCACTTCCTTCCCACACCACATATACAATATAAAATTGAAGCAACAGGGCTATTATACTGAAATCGGGCAATATGCCGATTATGATTTTCAGCATGAAAGACACTACCAACGCATAGCCGGCAAACTGTTGCACCAAAGGTATATCATTGTCCATAGCAAACATACGGACACGTAGCCCATTGATGAGATAGGCTGCCAAAAAATATCCCCCGAACAAGGATACCGCCACCGCACAACATTGCGTCATGGCATATTGAAAACTTTGCGGCCCACCCCATCCCTTAGCCACCAAAGAGCCTATAAAGACGGACAACCCGCATAAACCAATCATAGGATAGACAAAAGCTGTAAAGACTTTTCGCCTATCCTCTAAACTAATTTCCTCCCAGGCACGTGCCGGAGAGGAAATCAGTTGCATTGCTATATGGAACAGTTCTTTGTAATTCAATTAATTATTATTGATTTGAAGGATTCCATTTAAAATTTTCAATTGTATAATCTGTATACTTCTCAGGCAATTTAGCACCATCCATATCGGTTTTTGCTTTAATTCTTATCGTTGTAGGATAGCTGCCGTGCTTTCCTTTAAAATCCGACATGATTTGTTTTACATCGTAAGCTTTGTTTCTAACAGCAAAAACATCTGTCTTGGTATCAGTTCCTTTGTTATGTCTCAAATAAAAGACAAGTTCTGTACTGCTTTCATTAGATTCATCATTTATATACACCAATTCCATTGTATGCTGTTTCAACATTTCCTCCTTATTCTCCATTTTCCAAGAAATAGGCAACACGAGCATTTCAGCACCATACATCCAAGGCTTATAAGTCTGTCCGTAATTGTCTGTCGGCTCCAAAGTCACAATAGGAGCAGTTTCTGGTATAGCCTCCATCTCCATATTTTCCACAGAACTTACATGTTTGGTAGAATAAGAATCCACAGCAATTGCACTGACTAACTTTATACGATAATCCTGCGGAGTAAAAGTACTACCCTCAGCTTTAGTTGCCGGAGTATCTTCCACATATTTAAAAGCAATCTGAGCTAAATCAGTACCCGACATTTTAAAGCCCTGAGCTTCCATTTCTGTAACGGAAGCCATTGTCGGATGATATGTATTGCCATATAAATCAACAAAATAACTCCCCATTACAGTGCGTACATATCCTATTCCATCATACATGCTTTCGCCGGCATCATCATTAAGACACGAAGTAAAAGAAACGCCCATTAATAAGGTAAAGGCAACCATTAAGAATTTCAATTGTTTCATAAACATTATTTTTTAGAGTTTGCAAAGATATAAAATTCAATTCACATAAGGTAAATGCAGAAACTTAAAAAATACTGCAACTGTTACTCTATTATTTTCGCAAACGACTCTAAATGTTCATCTACATAGCTTGCAACCAAAGCCGTATACTCCTCTTCTTTCTCCAGAAACTCATCTTCCAACTCATCAAAAGCCTCATACTGCTCGTACATTGCCATAAATTCGTCATCAGTACGCTCACGTTCCAAATCTTTACGATGGACATCATATATCTTTTTGGCGGCATACACCAATTTGCTTAAATCGCCCACTCCCCACAAACGCATTACTTTGGCAAACGGATTGGCAAAGATATAGCCACCATATCCGTTTTGTACCAATTGGCAGAAGCCACCTTCCATGAGTTCGTCGCGGAATATCTGATACGCCAGCAACGAATGCTGTTCTCCGGTAAGCAACGGCATCGTATCGGCAGTAAGTTCGCCGCCTATCACTCTTTTATATGCATCTGTAAATACTTGGATGAAAGCATCCATTCCCTCGCCCGCAGCTTGTTGCAAAGCCGCATCAGTAACTTCTACCATAATAGTATGTATATTGAATTAACGCTGCAAAGTTAATACAAAAACTGCAAAGTCTACTTTACATTCCACAGAGTTACAACTTATTATTACCTATTTTTAATAAAAAAGTCAAATTGAACGGTTGGCAGAAAGCAAGAAAACGACTACCTTTGTGACCGTTTAATAAAACATAGAACTACGTTTTTTAAATTATAACTTAAAAAAGAGCTAATTATGACTTATTCACACGAAGTGGAACACATGTGTGTTGTAAAGAAAGGTCCTAACCACGGACCGGCTCCCATACCCGAAGAAGGCAAATGGGTAAAATCAAAAGAAATAGTTGATATTTCAGGTCTGACACATGGTGTAGGTTGGTGTGCTCCTCAGCAAGGTGCTTGTAAACTGACTTTGAACGTTAAAGAAGGTGTCATCCAAGAAGCATTGGTTGAAACAATCGGCTGCTCCGGTATGACTCACTCGGCTGCTATGGCTGCTGAAATCCTTCCGGGCAAGACAATCCTCGAAGCATTGAACACCGACCTCGTTTGCGACGCTATCAATACAGCAATGCGCGAACTCTTCCTGCAAATCGTTTACGGTCGTACTCAGTCTGCTTTCTCTGAAGGCGGTTTGATTATCGGTGCCGGTCTGGAAGACTTAGGTAAGGGATTGCGCAGCCAGGTAGGTACTCTATACGGTACTTTGGCAAAAGGTCCCCGTTACCTGGAAATGGCAGAAGGTTATATCAAGACTATTGCTCTTGACAAAAACGATGAAATCTGCGGATACGAATTCGTTCACATGGGTAAATTCATGGATGAAATCAAGAAAGGTACTGATGCCAACGAAGCTTTGAAGAAAGTAACCGGTACTTACGGACGCTTCACTGCAGAACAGGGAGCTGTTAAACACATTGATCCACGTCACGAATAATATAAGGAGGAAAGAAACTATGATTAGAGAAGTAAAATTTGAAAGTCAAGACCGTCGTATCAAAGGTATCATCGAAGCCTTGAACGCCAACGGCATCAAAGACATAGAGGAAGCTAACGCCATCTGCGAAGCTGCCGGACTCGATCCTTATAAGACGTGTGAAGAGACTCAGCCTATCTGCTTTGAGAACGCAAAATGGGCTTATGTTGTAGGTTGTGCCATCGCTATCAAGAAAGGCTGCAAGAACGCTGCAGATGCTGCCGAAGCAATCGGTATCGGTTTGCAGGCATTTTGTATTCCGGGTTCTGTAGCCGACGACCGCAAGGTAGGTATCGGTCACGGTAATCTGGCTGCCATGTTGCTCCGCGAAGAGACTAAGTGTTTTGCTTTCTTGGCAGGTCACGAATCATTCGCTGCTGCAGAAGGTGCAATCAAAATCGCAGCTAAAGCTGACAAAGTACGTAAAGAACCTTTGCGTTGTATCCTGAACGGTTTGGGCAAGGATGCTGCACAAATCATCTCCCGTATCAACGGCTTTACATATGTTCAGACTCAATTCGACTACTATACAGGTGAACTGAAAGTTGTTCGTGAAATCGCATACAGCGATGGTCCTCGTGCCAAAGTAAAATGCTACGGTGCTGACGATGTTCGCGAAGGTGTGGCTATCATGTGGAAAGAAGGCGTAGACGTATCCATCACAGGTAACTCTACCAACCCGACCCGTTTCCAGCACCCTGTTGCAGGTACTTACAAGAAAGAACGCGTTCTTGCAGGTAAGCCCTATTTCTCAGTAGCATCCGGTGGCGGTACAGGTCGTACGCTTCACCCGGATAACATGGCTGCCGGTCCTGCTTCTTACGGCATGACGGACACTATGGGTCGTATGCACTCAGACGCTCAATTCGCTGGTTCTTCATCAGTTCCTGCTCACGTGGAAATGATGGGCTTCCTGGGTATCGGTAACAACCCGATGGTAGGATGTACAGTGGCTTGTGCTGTAGACGTTGCTACTGCTTTGAGCAAGTAATTTAAGTTACTTAATACAGATAAACTCCTGTAATCCTTGTGGTTGCAGGAGTTTTTTATTTGTGGTAACTTGACTTAGATAACAGATTGAAGCACCTTGCATCACTCATTATTTGGAGTGAATGAATGGTGAATCAGTAAGGAGATAACAAGATAAATCCTGCTTTATTTAAGTCCAAACAACTCATGTAAAGAGTAGCCAATTACCCCTCAAATCAAGCCATAAACAGGTTACTTTTGCAGCCGATTTGCAGCCGAATTTGCCACTCTTAAAAAACGGCTGCAAGAATTGGCATAATCAACTATAATACAATGCGATACACTCCATATAACATTTAATTTAAAATGGAGAAACATTGTACAATGGTTTACTTTTCATTAAGAGAAAGTAAGCAAAACAAGAAAGGTCTATCACCTATTGAGGTTTCAATCACCACTAACGGAAAGAGAATCTACTTTAGTACAGGTAAACACGTACCTGCTGCTGACTGGAACAAAGAGAAGCAAGCTGTAAAAGGCAAGAGTGAAGAAGCGCAGCTAATCAACGGTTATCTGATTCAACTACGGAATAAGATATATCAAAAAGAAATTGAGCTACTCCAAAAGGGTTATCTTATCACTGCTGAACTATTAAAAGAAGCTATCACAGATAAGGTGGAAGCTCTGAACGAGAAGACTTTATTGGATGTTCTGAACGAACATAATACAGAGCGCAAAGCAATGGTAGGTAAAACTGTTGCCCCTGCCACTTATTGGGTGTTTGAATATACAGGCAGATTATTCAAAGAGTTTATTCAGAAGAAATATGAGCGTAAGGACTTATATTTAAGAGAGATAAACTTGGGCTTCATTCAAGGATTCCATGCTTTCCTTTTAGGAGAGAAGAAGATGGGACAAAACTCCTGCACCAAACATTTAAAGTTCTTAAAGAAGTTGCTAAATTTAGCTGTCGCCAACTCTTATATATCCTACAATCCTGTAAATGCTTATAAAGTAGAACGCGAACCCGTAGAAGTAGATTTCTTGGATGAAGAAGAATTGAGGAAGATTATCAACTTTGATACTCCCCTACCAAGATTGGAACGAGCTAAAGATATGTTTCTCTTTGGGTGCTTCACAGGGCTTAGCTACATTGACATTAAGACCTTGACACCAGAACACTTTGAGAAAGATAACACTGGCAGAATATGGATTAAGAAACGTAGGGTTAAGACAGGGGTTCTATCACGCATTCCCCTACTCCCCATCGCCAAACTGATATTGGATAAGTACAAAGGTGGAGAGAAATTACTCCCTATTCAAGACCCTGCGGACATCAACAAATATCTAAAGGATATAGCTATACTTTGTGGAATTAATAAACGAATTTGCTTCCACACAAGTAGGCATACATTTGCAAGTACAGTTACTTTAGCCAATAACATATCTCTGGAAGTTGTTTCTAAGATGTTAGGACATACCAATACACGAATGACTGCCCACTATGCAAAGCTAATAGACAAGTGCATAGGTGAGCAGATGGATAAACTCATGGATACGTTTACAGGAGATTCTGATTACTAAAGCATATCCTATCCACAAATTCCCCACTTGTAGCAATGCAGGTGGGGATTATTTTTTAACTTTGCCTTAAACTAATAATTATGGAGAAGCTAAAGGAAGATTACATAAGCATTGATACCCGTTTGGAATACATGGAAGCCATAGCCGTTAAATATGTTCCAGACGTAGATATAGACCCAGCCACAGGAGAAAGATACGTCTGCGGCACTACCGCCTTACCCCTATTCATAAGAAGATACAATCAGAATGAACTATATGGTAATTTCACATACGAAGATTATATAGCCAATGAGGACATACAGAATACATTGAAAGGTTTGGGAGTTGATATAGATAAGTTCTGGTTTCTACTTCTGTTCATCTTTGACTATACTTGTGGAACGTGCTTGGACGGAATGAAAGCTACAGGCATTGGAATAGAACAACTCATCAAATTCGCCAAAGCCATAGCTGACAACCATAAGGAGATTAACCAATTTGGAGTAATTTTTAAAAAGCCTATTACTGTCTCTGTAAAGATTGAAGGCAAGCATCAGATAGTAATTGATAATGCCAATGCCATAGGATATTTGGCTACTACCATTGCCAACAACTTAAAAGAGATAGAGGAACATCCTTGGATGCAGAGCCAACAGGTCAGCATAAGCACCCATGCAGAAGAAAAGGAATCCGTTCAGATATGGCTGTTCTATAAGATGTTCAATGACTTCTTCAATTTAGAGCCATATAACAAGCAGTTTAATGTCAGACAGAAGAAAGGAAGCACCATTTCACTTAGTAAGACATTACTAATATCAAGACTTATCTACTTCACCAAGTTATCCAAACATAGTAAATTCTCAGATGATGAAGATGTTTTAAAAGGCTACATCAAGCAATATAAAGACAAAAGAATTGATACTGCGAACAGCATATATTTCTAATAAACTTCTGATAATTAATACAGTCCTGCTTCATGCCATTAAGAGGGTACATGAAAGCAGGACTTTTTTTCTCTCTTTTAATCCTACCATTATATCCCATCTTTGCACCGTCAAAACGATAGCAGACGGGCTGCTAATTAAGAGGGGAAGTAAAACCACTCATTATTTTCTCTCTTTTAATCAGCCCAGAAGCAAATAACTTTGCAGCGTAATCAGATAACCAAGTGTACATAGGTTTGAGGGTTACACAGAATCAAGTTTAATAATTAAAAATCAAATGAATATGAAAACTTTAAATGAAAAAGTAGCAGAGACAGTAAAATCAAATAACGCAACTATGGGTAACGTAGAGGAACTGACTAAGGTTTTAAAACAAGAGGAGAAAGAATTAGAACGCCTCACAAAGAGAAATGCAGATGAAGCAGTGATAGCAGCACAGCAGAATGTAGTTGATAGTGCCAAAGCCAAGTTGGAACAGGCACAGGAATTTGAGAAAGAATCCAATGAGAATATAGGCAATGACTTCCTTACGTTCTCAGTTGTCAATGAAGAAACAGGTGCAAGAACTGAACAGAAGAAGAAGATAGCATTCGTTAAACACAACAGACCTGTAAACTCCAAGAAAGTAGATAGATTCATTGCTCTAATAGCTGCAAATAAATATGAGAAAGCCTTTCCTATTATTGTAGTAGAAGCAACAAAGCTGATTGAAGCTGGTTACACTGTTACTGATATTAAAGGCAGGGAATTGACTAAGGAAGAGGCTGCGGACTATCTCGTTATCCTTGACGGACAACATAGATGCACAGCATTCGCTAAACTGGTAGCAACAGGTAAGTACACTGAAACCATTCCCAATGTTTATATGAGGGATATTGAGAATGTTGGTGAATACTTGGTTGACATTAATAATGTAGGTAGCAGTTGGGATAAAAAGGACAGATTGGTTGTAGCTTCTTTGACTTCTAATGATGAACTATTCCAAAATGTAGCAGAATTGCTAAACGAAGGGTTCAATCCAACCACAGCTATGTTGATTTACACAGGTAAGAGCTTATCTGACAATCAAGTGAACAAGGCTTTAAAAGGAGAAGAGATAGCACTCCCCAAAGGTGCAGAGATTAACATTGAAAGAGGAAACAAGTTCATCACCTTATGCAAGGCAGCCAAGATGGATGTTTCTTTCATCACTAAACGCTACTTCATTAGAGGCTTCAACAAATGCGCTGACAGAATAGGAGAAGAGAAAGCGTTTATGGCATTGGATAAATTAAAGTACATGGAACTGACTGATGAGAAACTAAAGCAAGTAAAAGATGAAGCGGATTTTAAAATAATGCTTGACGAAGCTCTAAAAGCATAATACATACTACGGAGCAAGCCCATGTGACAGGTGGGCTGCTCTACTTAAAATTCTTGGGTTTGGCATTTCAACCTTATAGAACTATCTCAAATTACCCATTATATGAACTTTAGACATATCTAAGATTCTATAATTGGGGTTACTGCTAACAGATTTTTAAAAGCCAACAATATATGATAACCAAGTTAGATATTCAAGAGAAAGATGGATTCCTTATCATGGAGGACTTCCCTACGAACTGCATCTTTAACAAAGTCAAAACAGGTTGCGGTGCTACGACCATAGCACTTACCAATAGCGAGAATTACATTATCGCTGTTCCAACTACTGAACTGATTGAGAACAAATGCTATCCAATTAAAGATGCAGAAGGCAATGTGAAGTTCTGGAAGAAACATGAGCGCAGGGCAGGGTTAAGCCCTATTGTTGCTAACCTGTTTGGTTTATATGGAAATTTCACCTTAGAACTAAAGAAGAAGTTAAAGGACTATCTATCTTCCACAGGAATTAAAAAGATTATTTGCACCTACGACAAGATAGATAAGCTGATGGAGTTTATCAATCCTATAGAATTTAAACTAATGATTGATGAATACCATAACTTCCTTAAACAATACTCATTCAGAGACAAGGCTATTAATGGGGTGTTGGCTCACTTTAAAGAGTTCAAATCCTATTGCTTCTTATCAGCTACCCCTATTCCAAACAATTTGAAGCCAGCAATCTTCAATGACATTACAGAGTACATGGCTGATTGGAATACAACAGATGAGATTACAGTTTATCCTTACCATACAAACACACCTTATATGGTAGCCGCCAAGTTTATCAAGACCTACCAAGCAAAAGGTTGTCTGAATGTAAACGGCATTGAAAGCAAGGAAGCATACTTCTTCATCAACAGCGTTACTGAAATCAAAGCCATACTTAAACAGACGCAATTAACAGAGGATGATTATAGAATTATCTGTGCTGACAATCCTAAGAATAGAAGAACCTTAGAAGAATATACTATATCAAGTTCTGCTGACGCTCCCAAGAAGTTCAACTTCATCACTTCCAAATCATTTGAGGGTGTGGACTTCCATTCTGAAACAGGATTATGCTTTGTGGTCAGCAATGTTCAGAACAGGCACACATTGGTCAGCATTGATATGGATATACCTCAGATTGTGGGAAGAATCAGAACCAAGTCCAATCCATTTAGAAATAAAGTAGTCCACATCTTCAACACTAAAGCTACTGACCATTACACGACATTTGAAGATATGAAGCTGATAGTGGATGAGGAAGTAAAGGCTGCACAAGAAAGGGCAGATATGCTTAATAATGCCAAGCTATCAGAAGCAGCAATCAAGCAACAGGTTAATGAGATTAAGAAAGTTGGGGTTGAATCTTACCTATCCTATCAAGAGAATAAATTTATCATTAATGATATGGTAGCCAAGTTGCAGCTTTACAGCTACTATATTGCTACTGTGGTTTACCAATCAGACAAATCATTAAGAGAAACCTATGCCCAATCTGGAATAGTAACAACTAAAGGTAAATGGCATATCGCACCAGAGAAGTTTGTCAAGGAGTTAATTGTAAAGCCAACATTCAGAGAATTGCATAAACGATATTGTGAAATCAAAGCAAATCCAATGACATTCGACTTGCAATCCATTGATATAGAACATGAATACCCTATTTTAGGCAGGGCTTACCGCCAACTTGGAGTGAAAGAATTAAAGCGATTGCGAACCATCAAATCCATCCAAGAGGCTTTAGGTGAAGCATAAACCTATCTCATAAGATGATTACATAAGTTTATAGTGTAACGAGCGAGGAGGTACACTACATTATTATCCCCCCTTATAGCTCTTAAATAAAAAGAATGCTTTAGAAATGTAGTCTGATGGCTGACAGAAATAAGCATTCTTATTAATCCAAGAACAGGCACGATGCACTATTGCCACAGCCTACCAATAATTTACTAATGCTCCTCATTTCCTTTGAAAGAATCTTTAGGGAAAGACATAGGACAGCCTAAGATGCAAGCGAAGAAATTCACTTGTGTTTTAGGTCTGTTCTTGTTAAATCCATTCAATCAATAACCATTTAATTCAATTTCATTATGAGAGATTTAGTAATTATGCCAGCTATGGCACAGCGTAGAGAATCATTAAACATGGGTGAGTTTGCAGAAGAAGCAATCATTGTGGAAGAAGTTGCAGCACCCAAAAGAGTAAACCATTTCATTGAAGCCAATACACAGGAAGTAACCTTGCAGCACTTACAACAAGACTGCATCATTCCAAGTTTTGCATCAATGGAAGAAACCATTAGTCACCAATCCTTTATAGGTGCAGTAGTGGATGCAGCTAAGGATTACTTTCATGGAGAACAGTTTGATATGCCAGAGATTAGAATCTCACACCCTATCAATGGCAGAATACCAAGTGCATTAGGTAAGAAAGCTTCTGAACTGACTGATGAAGAGAAGACTTTGTTCTATCAAAGAATGTGTTTCTGCTTTGAAATCCCATCCATCGTACACGATGAATACGGTAATCGTTTAGCTTTATCCATTGGTGGAGTGAGAGCATATAACGAGATTAACCTATACAGTAAGAAGTCTGTTGAGAGATTTAAAATCTTCATAGGATTTAGGAATAGAGTTTGCAGTAATCTTATGCTTACTACTGACGGTTTACAAGATAAGATAGAAGTCTTAAATGTACAGGAACTATATGCAGATGCATTGAATCTGTTCCATGCTTACAACCCATCCAAAGACCTGCATCTGTTAAGGACACTTGGGCAAATGTCAATCTCAACAAGTGAGTTCTGCCAGATAATAGGCAGGATGAGATTATATCAAGCTCTTACACCCA